>Ga0208328_1000751_pt1 | contig 13166 bp, 10 predicted proteins | sample DeeseametaMP2633_FD_184170 | JGI IMG/M metagenome (GOLD analysis project Ga0208328, IMG submission 184170) | Marine microbial communities from the Deep Atlantic Ocean - MP2633 (SPAdes) | ecosystem: Environmental > Aquatic > Marine > Unclassified | place: Northeast of Antigua and Barbuda, North... | reverse complement strand
GCCGAACCGAACCCGGTGTATGCACTCGTCACGCAGCATTTATGCCCATTCCTGCACTGCCGAAACGTTTGTCACACGCCTGTAAGGTCTGCGCAGGCACGCCCCGGACTAGACCGTGACGGTGTCCGCCGCAGGTTGGCGGGTCGGGGTGATCCGTCCCTTGACGCCCTTGACCGACGCCCGGTTCAGCAGTTCCTGGTAGAAGTCGTCGGAGACGGTGCGGGTGCGGGTCAGCAGGAATCCGCTCAAACCGGTGAAGTCGGTGACGATGGCCCACTGGTAGTCGGGGTCGAGGTCGACGATCCAGTAGTTGCCGGGCGGGTTGGTCGAGGGGTTGCCGAAGAAGAACGCGACGTTGAGCTTGTTCTCCGAGCCCTCGACCGGCAGCGCCGCACCGACGATGCGGGATTCGGGTCCGTTGTTGACGAAGTAGTTACCCGAGTTCTCCACCCTGATGGACCCGTCGGGGTTGAGGCTGTACTGCGCGGTGGTGTTGACCAGCCCAATCGAGAAGAACTGCTTGACGCTGCCCACCTCATACCAGGTGCCCAGGTAACGGTCGAGATCGACCACCGGCGGGGGAGACAGGACCACCGCAGCGGTGTCGCCCATCACGATGTACTGGTCCGGGGCGCCATAGATGCCGGTGCCGTCGGCGGGACCCAGGCCCTGGTAGAGGTCGTTGATCCAGCCGGTGGCCAGCGTGTACACCGCCTCGGTGTTGCCGGCGGGGGAGAACCGGGTCACCAGTTGGGCGAAGAAGTCGATGATCGGGTTGCTGCCCAGCATCGAGTCGACGTGTGAGCCGTTGGCCAGCGTCACGCCCACGAACTGGCCGGGGCGGGCGGCCACCAACTCGGCGGTGGTCGCACCGTTGGAGTTGAAGGGCTGCGGCGGCGCGGCGATCTGATAGACGGGGATGTAGGGGTTGTCCAGGCGTTGCAGCGCGTCGGGGACGACTCCGCTGAACGAGAACCCGTCGAACATCACCACCCCGCGCAGATTCCCTCCGCTGCTGGGATCTGCGGCGTAGTAGCCGCCCGCAGCGGTGGCGAAGCCGCCGCCGGCGGAGTGGCCGGAGAGCACGAAGCTGGTCGGCAGGGTTCCCACGAGTCCCGCCGCGGTGGCGCTCATGTTCAGCGAGTCCTCGCCACCGACGAACATCGCGGCCACACCCTGCTGCAGGGCCGTGCCGTTGATCCAGCAGCCGCCGCAGCGCAGCGACGGGAACGACGGCAGGTTCGCGGCCACGACCACGCTGTTGGTCTGCTGAGCCAGTGTCTTGGCCAGCGCGGAGTAGGACGATTTGGTGCCGAGGAAGCCGTGCTGCAGCCAGATGACACCGGTCGCGGCAATCGAACCGTCGGCTTGGGTGGGGAAGTACCAGTCGGCCCGCGTCCGGAACTCATCGTCGTCGAGGGGGATGGTCAGCGTTGCGCGCCCGGTCTGAACACCGGTCACGGGGCCGGCCGCGGCCGCTTGCAGGACGGCAGGTGCGGCGTCGGCGCTCTCGGAGTCGGCCTCCGCGACCTCGTCCGGGACGGCCGCTGCTCGGCCGGTGGGCGGCGTGACCGCGTCATCCGAGGCGGCCTCCGCGACCTCGGTGGATGGGGTGACCGGGTCGGTGTCGGAGAGCACTGAATCCGGGACCTCGGTGGTCTCGGTGGTCTCACCGTCGGTGCCGTCGATGTCAGCGTCCGTGCTCTCGACTTCGAGGCCCTCGGTGGATTCTTCGCCGGCCGAGGAGAGGTCCTCGATCTCGAGCTCGATCGCGTCCTCCAGGGCCGCGTCAGCCTGCGCTTCCTCGTCCGCGTCGTCCTCCGCCGAGCGCATGACCGACGGCTTGATCGACGCTGGGATCGTCGCCGGGTCCGTGGCAGTGCCGGAACCCTCGGTGGTTCCGCCGTCGGGGGAGTCCTGCGAAGCCGCCGACGAGTCCTGCTCTGTCGACGAGCTGGCCGAGTCTGCACTCTCGGAATCCGAGTCGGCAGCCGCCACACCGGTCGCCGCGGCGAGCGTGAGACAGCCACCGGCCCCGATCGCCCCTACCCAGATCAACAGCCTTCTCGAGGTCACGGACCGGAATCTAGCCTCGGCACCCCACGTCGCACAGCGAATTGTCTCGAACGTCAGATTGTTGTCACGCCGCGCGCCAGACTAACCAGCAAATTTGCTCCACGGTGTCATGACTAGGTATAGCCTGAGCCGCGATCGCTGACGAGGGGGGACATTGTGGCGTTGACGAGGAGTGATAGCCAGGATTCGCGGAGTGGAGGGGCGCGGCGCCGGGCGGAGGACTTCCCCGTGCGGCAATGGCTGAAGCTGGGCGCGGCGTCGGCCGGTCTGGGTGCGGCCCTGTTGGGGTTCTCGCTGCTGGGGCCCGAGGCCGCGACGGCAGCCGCCGACAGCGGCGCGGAGTCGTCGGTGTCGCAGGGCAGCGACTCAGCCGAGACGTCCGGCGGTCCGACCGAGACGGCACAGTCGGACACCGACGACTCCGACGACACTGACGACACTGACGCCGATGCTGACGGCGATGCTGACGGCGACACCGATGACGCGGACGACGCCGCAGCGCTCGAGAACGACGACATCGTCGAGGACAGCGAGACGGACGACGCCACCGCCGATGCCGGTGGCGACTCCGTCGACAACATCCGCGCCGGGGAGGACAGCGACACCGTCGAACAGGGTGAGGGTGTTGCCACCAGCGGCGACGCCGCGGACGACGCATCCGCTGAACCGGTCGTCGACCACTCCTCGCCCGTATCGACATCTGATGATGACGAATCGGTCGAGGGCGGCGTCACTTTCGCGGCGGCCGCTCCGCTGACCTCGGCGGTGGCGGACGAACCCGCCGCCCAACCCGTGCCGGCCCCGCCGTGGTTGGCGCCCCGGCGCACCTGGAGCGACGTCGTCGCCGACACCATCGACACCTGGACGAACAGCACGCAGGCCTGGATCGACTCGCTGTCGGTCAGCGAAGAACGCAAAGCTGAACTGACCGAATCGTTCTGGAATCTGCGCCGCACGTTCTTCAACCAGGCCCCCACCGTGGCACCGGTCCAGATCAGCGGCCTGATTACCGGTCCGATCGACGGAACGATCGGTGCCGTGGATGCCGACGGAGACGAGATCGTCTACCGGCTGGTGCGTGGGCCGCGGCAGGGGACGGTCGAGATCAACGCCGACGGCACCTACACCTACACGCCGGACGTGGATTTCGATGGCGTCGACACATTCCGCGTCATCGCCATCGACCGCGGCTTCCACGTCAACCTGCTCAGCCTGCTGCGCCCGATCGGTACCCGCGCCACCTCGCTGATCAACCAGGGTGCGATCACGTTCGCATTCAACTACACCGACGGTGGCACCTCCTGGACCGAGGATCGCCGACAAGCTCTGGAAGACGTTGCGACCCAACTGCTGCTGTACTTCCGTGTGAACGCGCCGGTCACACTCACCTACGACGTCGGTCTGCAGGACAACGACGCGCTGGCGTCGGCGGGCAGCAACGTGATCCTTGATCGCAGCGGGTTCTGGCGCACTGTCGTGCAGAACAAGCTGTTGACCGGGTACGACTCCAACGGCAGTGAGGCAGACGGTCAAATTGATTGGAACTTCCGTGACTACGAGTGGGCCCTCGGTGACAGTGTGGAAAGCAGCGAGTACGACTTCGTCTCGACTGCAATCCATGAATTGATGCATTCATTCGGTTTTCTGTCCTACGTCGACGAGGCCGGGAAGAGCGACGAACGAATCTGGACCACGTTCGACAGTTTCGTGGTCACCTCGGCGGGTGCCCGGCCGATCAGCCCGTTCTACCGGTGGCGCAACCGCTTTGATCCGCTGCTGACAGACGAAGAAGACGGACTGTACTTCGGCGGAGCCCATGCAATCGCCGCGTTCGGCGGGCTGGTTCCGCTCTATACGCCGAATCCGTGGGAGCCGGGCAGCTCGATGAGCCACCTCGACGACTTAACTTTCACCGGCGTAGACCAGAAGATCATGAATGCCGCGACCGACACCGGACTCGGCGTGCGGGTGTTCAGCGCCGTGGAACTGGCCATCCTCACCGACCTCGGCTATCAGGTGGTGATGCCGGATTCACCGCCGTACGCCGCGGCGGCCCTCTGGTTCGTGCTGCTGGGTGGACGCCGCCGCAAGTCGAAGGCGGCGCCACGCTGAGTTCGGTCCGAATAGCGAAAAGGGGCCCATCCGTTCGGTCATGTTCCGGCAGGTGGCTGCGGTGCCTGCTTATAGTGCAACTGTGCCTGAGATGAATCGCCGCGGCGCCATGCTCATGATGGGCTTGGGGATGGCCGCTGTGGCTACCCCGATCCGCTCCGCTCACGCTCAGCCGCCCACGGCGGAGACCGGCCCGCAGATGTTGTGGCAGGACGAGTTCAACGGTCCCGCCGGCTCACCACCCGACCCGGCCAAGTGGTTCATCGTGCCCGCCCGGGAGACGATCCGGAACCCGCACGAGTGGGACAAGCCCTTCAACATGGGCCGTTACGTGACCGACCAGGAACACGTGTTCCAGGACGGCACCGGGAACCTCGTCATCCGCGCCACCCGCGGTGAAGGTGCCAACATCCAGGAGAAATACGCCAGCGCCAAGATCATGGGGCTGTGGCGCGGCGGGATCGGGACCACCTGGGAAGCGCGGGTCAAGCTCGACTGCCTCACCGACGGCGCCTGGCCGGCGTTCTGGCTGGTCAACGAGAACCCCGTCCGCGGCGGTGAGGTCGATCTGGTGGAGTGGTACGGCAACAACGACTGGCCGTCGGGAACCACGGTGCATGCGCGCCTGGACGGCACCTCCTTCGCCACCGACCGTCATCCGGTCGACAACGCCTGGCACACGTGGCGGATGACCTGGCAGCCCAGTGGAATGTACTTCTGGAAGGACTACCAGCCGGGGATGGAGCCGTTCTTCACGGTGCCGGCCAACTCGCTGCAGGACTGGCCGTTCAACGACCCGGGGTTCACGATGGTCCCGGTGTTCAACATCGCCGTGGGCGGTTCCGGCGGGCGGGAACCTGCCGGAGGTACCTATCCCGCCGAGATGCGCGTCGACTGGATCCGCGTCTTCAGCAGCTAGCGGGAGTCGACTCGACGCTGTCGACCGTGTACGCCCGTGCGCGTACTTCTGTATCCCTTAGGGGAGATCCTCGCTTCCCAGCATTGACCCCCACTGTGAGCCGACGCAGCATCGATGGCGCGATGCCCTTCCGCTTCGCCCGCACGAACCAGCGGACTCGCCATTCACAGGAGGTCAGTGATGTCCCTCGTCGACGCACCCGGCAAGGCGCAGACTCGACACCGGAACGAGTCGGTGCAACGGTTCATCAGCCGGTTCGTGCCGGCCACCGGGACGCGTCCACCGTCCTACGACTCTGTTGTCATCGCAGGCAACGGTATCGGCGCTCAAGCGTTCGCGGCTCAGCTGGTCAAGCATCCCCAGTTCGAGGGGAAGGTCACCTTGGTCGCCCCACCAGCTCAGGAGTCACGCCGACTCATCAACGGGGTCAGCCTGCGCGGTATCGCCGCTGATTTCCTGAGCTCAGCCGTCGGTGTCGATCATGCGACCCTCCTGCAGGCCGCGACGGGCACCAGCCTTCCCGGACCTGTCGCCCACCGCCAGACCGCCGCGATGGCCATCGACCGAAACGGTGAGTGGACATTCAGCAATTCGGGCCCCTGGCAGGGCGGAAGCAAGGGCAACGCGGCCCCGCTCGTCTACGGTATGCGCAACAGCCGACTCGTTGCGGGGCTGCGTGAGCTGCTGGCCGAGCACCCCGTCGAGTACGTCGACGACATGGTGGAATCCGCTGCGCACCTGCGAAGCTACGCTGCCGGGACGCGGCCATTGTTGGTCAATGCGACCACCAAACCCACACTGCTGGGCGGTGACTCCAGCGCGCCTCAGCGGCTCGTCCTGGCTGTGCAAGCTCCGATGATCGAAGCGGATTCGGGCATTTCGCACCCTCTGCAACGGGACACCACCTTCGCCCCGCTGATTCGTCGCAACGACATCATCGACGTCGGATACTTCACCCCGTTCGCCGACCCGCTGTCGCCACGCTCGACGTGGTACGGCATCTTCGCCCGGGTCGTCGACGCGGATTCCGGCTTCGACAAGGATGCCGAACTGGCGACCATGACCGGCGAGCTCCATGGAGTCGCCAACGCGCTGGGACTGATGGTCGACGACGCAGCAGAGACCCTGGCCGGTGCACTGGTCCCGGCGTCGTCGTGGGGCAAGGTGGCGCCCTCCAAGCCAGGAACCCTGGAGCTCAAGCGGATGTACTCAGGGGGAGCGCCCTGCTACTACGCCGACGGCATGATCTCCGCGGCGATCGGTGGTGTCATCGGCGCAGAAGCCGTGGTGCACGGTCAGGACCCCGATCCCGCGATCCGGCGCGCGTTGCGCCCCTGGCGTCGACACAATTTTCTGTGGTGGTTGGAGACCAACAAGATCTCCGCGCTGACCGATAGATTGCTTCGCGTCAATGTCCAAGCCTCCATGGCCTATCCGCACAGTGCGGGTCTGAGGATGTGGAAGTCCGCGGCGTGAAAGGCCTCACGCGAACCACGGTCGGTGCCGACGAGTTCCGGACGGCCATGCGTCGCCTCGCTGCTGGGGTGAGCATCATCTCGGCGCCGAGTCCGAAAGGCCCCCTGGGGATTACCGCCACCGCGGTCACGTCCCTGACAGCAGAGCCGCCCAGCCTGCTCTGCTGTGTCAACAAGAACCTGCTCGTCGGTGACGCGATCAGGTCGATGGGTCGGTACGCGGTCAACGTCCTCGGCCAGGAACACTGCACGCTGGCCAGGCGCTTCGCCGGCTTGGACGGTGTCCGGGGGGTCGAGAAGTTCGCGGCGGGCAATTGGGAGTACTCCTCGGGAGGAATTCCCCGGCTCGCCGACAGCCTCGTGTCATTTACGTGCGACGTCGACCGCGTCGTGGCGGCCAGCACGCACGACATCCTGATCGGGGTCATCACCGACATCCGGACCGGCAACCAGGGCGAGCCGCTCATCTACTGTGACGGATCGTTCTCGGGGTTACTGGCACTGTGACGACACCGATTGTCCAGTAAGGCATTTCGATGCCTTGGTCGCTTTCGAACGCCCAGCGGCCGGGTGGAGAGGTCGTGGAACTCGGCCCGCGGTACGAGTCAGAGGTGGCCCCTGTTCCGCATCGCGTTGGTGTAGTGCGCGACTGCTTGCCCTCGGTTGCCGACGTTGAGCTTGCGCAGAATCCGCTTGACGTGCGTCTTGACGGTGCCCTCGGCGAGGACCAAGTGTGCGGCGATGTCGGCGTTGGTCGCGCCGGTGCTCATCAGTTGCAGAACTTCGAGCTCGCGGCGGGTCAGATTGCGCACCAATCTCAGCGAGTGTGCGGCCCGGTCCTCCGTTGTGGCCGGTTCGTGTCCCAGATCGGGCTGCACAGCCAGCTGGCTCATGGCCACGTCGGTCAATTCGCCTGAGCCGACGATGGAGCGGAGCTGCGCCTCGGTCTGACAGGTCAAAGTCTCGAGGACGGCACGCTGCCGCATGAGCTGCTGCAGCGTCAGGACACGCTCCAGTGCCTGGCCGATGGAGAAAGCCAACTCGGCGGCGATGTCGCGGTCGAAGGCATCGAGCTCGCGACCACTGTCGTAGGCATCGAGGTGCAACGTGGCCTCGATCTGTCCGTTGACGAAGATCGGTGTGGCCACGTATGCCCGGGTACGGAGCATCCCGACGATCGGCTGGTAGGCCTGCGGTTCCTGCTGTGCATCGGACACCAGCGCGGGCATCCGGCGCCGGACGACCTCCGCCTCCAGCACTCCCGGCACGAGCGGTATCGCGATCTGCTCAGCGCGGGTCTGGCAGTCTGCGGCCCACTGTTCGTTGGAAGAGAAGTACGTGGACGTGGCGCGCAGCCGACCACTGTCGAGTTTGAACACCATTGCGCGATCCAGACCGGATGCCTTGCACGCTGCCTCAGCAGCAGCCCTGAGCAGGCTCGCCGGATCGTTGTGCCCGGCGAACCGCATCCGTTGGCGGATGGTGCCGAGTGAGCGAATGCGGTCCTCGACCAATATCTGCTGCTGTTTGGCTGCGAGCTGCTGCAACGTCAGTGCGACCTCACAGATGGTTGCCATCCTGGTCGGATCGTTGGCGGCCAATTGCATCTGCCGACGTAACGCTGCGATGACGTGTTCGACGTGCTGCCCGAACTGGTCGTATTCATCCTCGTCCGGCAAGGGAGACCACTGCGGGACATCAACGACGGTACGTGCGCGCTCAAGTGCCGCGGTCAGTCGTACCGAGAGGGGTCGGCCGTCTTGGCCGCGGCTGCTACGGCCGCCCTGTGACGAAGTCCGCGTCGGGGCGAACTTGATCGGCATATGACCTCCCGCACGGTCGAGGACATACCCGCAGCATGCCCGCTGCGGAGATCGCCGCGCAACGGATTGGGCCCGATGTACCCCGAACTGGGTACGGATTTAGCTGCGTCGCGCAGTCGCAGGCGTCTGGAACGGCACACCGCGTGCCTGGAAATAGTTGAGAAAGGCAGCGGGCACGGCGAGCCACCGGTCACAGCGAACTCGAGCGAGGACAGGTCGTAGGACTCGAAGTCGCGAACCGCAGCCCCCATCACAGGCAGCAGAAACTGGACGGTCACTCGCTCGCGCCATCGTCGCAAGGGTCTGCTCGGGATCGAGCGAGGACAAGAAGCCGACGAGTGTGTACCCGAGGCCCCGGATGTGGAACATCGGCGCGACCGTGACCATTTGCTCCGGACAATCAAAGTGGGCGATTAAGGGGCATCGCGGAAGTGCCGGGCCCGCTCACCGGATGAGAACGTTGTGACCGCCCGGCCCGCCGCCCATGCCGCTCCAGACGGCGTGACGGGTCCCGTCGGCTCGTGATTTCGCGGGTTCACTCGCTGGACGCGTACGACGCCGCGCGACCCACCGAACGACATTGTCGCGCTGCATGACTGAGGCTGAAGGAGAGGCCTTCAGGTGCTTGGTCTAGCCTCCGTTACGAATCCGCTCGACCAGCGTGGCGATTTCGGCGGAGATGGCCGAGGGGCGGTACAGCATCTGATTGTGCCCGGTGCCGGGCACAATCACGTTGGAGGTGCCCAGCGCTACGGCGAGCAGGTCGTTGGCGCGATGGATCTGGCTCTGGGTGTAATTGTCGGGTCTCAGCACCGACGGTGGCGGAAACTTGTCGGCGCTGAGCACGATCGAGGGAACTCGCGGAAAGGGAGGCGCGCCGGCGAGCGCCGTGAACGCGTCGTTGGGCAGGATCGCTTCCTGGCCGGGGGCGACGATTCGGCCGTCGGTGTCGAATGCCGCATTCTGAGCGGGGCTACCGACTTCAGGCAGGAACGCCGATGTCGGTTCGGTGAAGACCATCCCGCTGACCAACTCGGGATGCTCGCGGGCCAGCAGGCCGAGTATCAGCGCACCGTAGGAGTGTGCGACGAACACCATGGGGGTGCTCAGACCGGCAGCGGCGATGAGGCTGACGACGTCGTCGACGTCTTGGGTAACGGTATGCGGCTGGGCCACGGGGGTGGACTGATCGGCCCCGTCGGGGCGGGTGTCGGGCCGGTCGTACACGCAGATCCGCGTCGTTCGGGCGATCGTCGGCTGCACCGCGGACGGGCTCGGCTCGATCCGGGCTCGATCGATGATGTCGTAGGGTGAGGACAGGACCGGGTCGCCTGGTACCACCGCGGCATTCCAGGCTTCGGCGTAGCTACCCTTGCCGGGTATCACGAGTACCGTCGGCGAACCTGTGCCCTGGCAATTGAGGAACAGGGTGCGTCCTGTGCCGATGTCGACCGGTCCGGCGAAACCGCTCTCGGCAGCAGCGATCGGGCCGCCAGCCAGCGCGGCGATGGCCGCGAGTGCAACCATCAACGCCTGCTTCATAGTCGAACACTACTGTCGCGTCGAGGAATGCATCGGCGTATCCGGTTGAGAGTCGACGGAGTCATAGCGCCACCCCGGGGTCCAGGGGTGATCGATCTCTTTGCGGTGAAAGGTATTTCGGTCTCGGTCGCTCAGTGTCACCGGCGGACCGTCAGCGGCACTTCCGGTTCGAGTCAGCCGGGAACGGCCCTGGAGATCATTTCACTGATCACCGTCGCGGGCTCGCCGTTGTCCGGTGCGCTTGTCAGGTTCGTCAACACCACGATGAGGGTTCCGTCGGACTCGCGCCGCGCTGCCTGGCTCATGTAGCCGCTGATCTCGCCGTTGTGTCCGACAAGTCCGTTGATGTCGACGACACCGAGGCCGTATTTCGCCTTCGGGTCCTGGGTGGGATACCAGCTGAGGCGCTGGGCCTGCATGCTCGGATCGAGTAGCTGGCCGGTGGCCAGTGCGTTGGCCCAGATCGTCATGTCGGCGACGGTGCAGATGGCAGCCCCCGCACCGGCAGCCCAGGAGGGATTTGTATCAGTGACGTCGAGGAGCGGTGGCAGGGGTGCGGGCGGGGCGGTCGTCCGGCCCCAGTCGGTGCCGAACTGGTAACCGCGCGAGAAGGGCTCGGGGAGGTCGGCGTCGGAAATGGCGGGCATCGAACAGCCGGTCATCTGTAACGGCGCGAAGACCCGATCAGCGATCAGCCGGCCCAGGGGTTGGCCGGTCACCTGCTCGGCGAGCATGCCGAGCATGACGTAGTTGGTGTTGGAGTAGTACCAACTCGTACCGGCCGGAAACATCGGTGGCTGGTCAGCGACGGTGGCGAGTAGCTCGCCTGGTGACCAGACTCGCTGTGGACCCTCGGCGAGCGCGTTGAGGAAACCCACGGTGGTGTAGTCGGCGATCCCGCTGGTCAGCTGCAGCGCCTGGCGGATCGTTGCGTTGTTGGTGTCGAATCCGGGGAAGTAGGTCGCCAATTGATCGTCGAGGGCAAGCCTGCCGTCCTGGGCCAGTTGCAGGATCACGGTGGCGGTGAAGGACTTCGTGATACTGCCGACGCGCATGTGGTCCGCGACGTTCATCGGAGTTTGCGTGACGGTGTCGGCGACGCCGAGGGCCTCTATCCAGCTTTGCCCGTCGGGGGTCTGCACCGAGACGATCAGGCCCGGAATCCGCATCCGCTGCATCTGCTCGACGACGACCGGACGAACGGTGTCGGCCAGCGAGGCCGGGCTGGCGTGCACGGTGCCGATCGACCCCGCTCCCACCGCGAACACGAGCAGCAACGCGGGTTGGAACCCGAAAAGGGTGCGCATATTCCGCCGTTCATCAGGGGCATCCGCACTGTACTGCTCTGGCCCCTTGCAGTCAGTGAGGAATCGACACGCGTTCTTCCCCATCGGTAGGAACATGGATAGCACAGTGGGGCGCCAGTGGTCTTCGATAGAAGTCCACGCCGCTGACGGCGCAACGCCGGTCAATCACGGTGTTCGTCGAACGCAACCCTGCCCTGCCGAGGCAACGCCACGCGGGCCCTTCGTGGAGCCGATGACGGGAATCGAACCCGCGTATTCAGCTTGGGAAGCTGATGTTCTGCCATTGAACTACATCGGCCTGGTCGAACAGAAAGGCTAGCACCCCCGCGGCGTCAGCTTGCGCCGGTCAGGCCTTCCACGCCGATCACCTCGCCGCGGTTGATGCTCACCCAGTCCCGGCCGTCGAGATACGGGCGCAGGGACTGCCCGATCAGTTCGGCGTCGGCGGCGGTCTTGGGTCGCTGCAGCTCGTAGACGTGGGGCAGCGCGGCCATGCCGCGCACCACGTCCCACAGCCGCAGCGCGTCGGCCCCGCTCGGCGGACCCACCAGCACCGGGCCGAACAGACACTGCCCGTCGAGGAACAGCGTCGGCACCCCGTAGCCGCCGGCGTCGACCACCCGCTGGTGATCGGCGCGCACGTCGTCATGCGTGGACGGATCCGCCAGCGCCTGATCCAGCAGCGCGGCGTCGACGCCGATGTCGGTCAGCAGCCGACGCGCCACCTCGGGATCGTGGGGCTTGCCGCCCAGCGTGTGCAGTTCACGGCCGATCACGGCATACCACCGATCCACCAGGGCCGGGTCGCGGCGGCGCAGCAGCGCGCCGATGCGCATCAGCGACCAGCCGTAGGACCACTCCCGCTCCCACGGGTGCTTCTTGCCCTCGACCCGGTTGACCTCTTCGAGGGAAAAGAATCGCCAGGTCACCTCGAGGCCGGTCTGGTCCCGGACGTCGCGGATCCACAGCGAGGTCTGATACGCGAACGGGCACATGGGGTCGAAGTGGAAATCGACGCTGGTGGTCATGGTTCGAGCTTCCCACTCGGCGGCTACGCTCGTGCCGTGCTGCTCTCAGACCGCGACATCCGGGCCGAGATCGACGCCGGCAGGCTCGGCATCGACCCGTTCGACGACAGCCTGATCCAGCCGTCCAGCGTCGACGTCCGGCTGGACAACCTGTTCCGGGTCTTCAACAACACCCGCTACACCCACATCGACCCGGCGCAGCGCCAAGACGACCTGACCTCGCTGGTGGAGCCCAAGGAGGGCGAACCGTTCGTGCTGCATCCGGGCGAGTTCGTGCTCGGCGCGACGTTGGAGCGGTGCACGCTGCCCGACGATCTGGCCGGCCGATTGGAGGGCAAGTCGTCGCTGGGGCGGTTGGGTCTGCTCACCCACTCCACCGCCGGCTTCATCGATCCCGGCTTCTCCGGGCACATCACCCTCGAACTGTCCAACGTCGCCAACCTGCCCATCACGCTGTGGCCGGGCATGAAGATCGGTCAGCTGTGTCTGTTGCGGCTGACCAGCCCCGCCGAGCACCCGTACGGCAGCGACCGGGTGGGCTCCAAGTACCAGGGTCAGCGTGGCCCGACCCCGTCGCGGTCCTATCAGAACTTCATCAAGACCAGCTGACGAACACGTCACAGCCGGGTCTCGGCTGCCGCTTGTAGAGTCGGTGCCACCGGCGCACCGGACCATATTTTGCGTCGCCGTCAGCTAACACGCCGACGGTGTAACGCAGCGGCTGGTCACGGCGATGAAGTACTAGTTGCGGGCTCGTCGTGCGCGGCGCGGCCGGAACTTCCAGACACAGGCAGCAAACAATATTGGAGGGCCGGTGGACATCGTACTGGGTGTGTCGATGACACCTACGACGGTCCGCATGGTGCTGGTCGAGGGCGAGAACG
>Ga0208328_1000748_pt1 | contig 13192 bp, 13 predicted proteins | sample DeeseametaMP2633_FD_184170 | JGI IMG/M metagenome (GOLD analysis project Ga0208328, IMG submission 184170) | Marine microbial communities from the Deep Atlantic Ocean - MP2633 (SPAdes) | ecosystem: Environmental > Aquatic > Marine > Unclassified | place: Northeast of Antigua and Barbuda, North... | reverse complement strand
CCTGCTTGCACCACCCCGGCGCCCCGCCTAGGGTCGCCGCGTCACAGGCAAGGGGGCACCACATGCAGCACGAGTTTCCGGTCAGGGTCTATTACGAGGACACCGACATGGCGGGGATCGTCTACCACGCCAACTACCTGAAATATATCGAGCGCGCCCGGTCCGACTGGGTTCTCGGCATGGGCATCGACCAGAACGCCCTGCGCGAAAGCGAGGGCATCGTCTTCGTCATCCGCCGCGTCGAGGCCGACTTCCGCGCCTCGGCCCGCTTCGACGACCGGCTCACGGTGATGACCCGCGTGGGCGCGGTGAGCGGGGTGCGGCTGGTGCTGCACCAGGAGGTGCTGCGCGATGGCGAGCTGCTGTTCTCGGCCGAGGTGACGCTGGTCTCGATGACCCTCGACGGCCACCCGGTGCGCCTGCCCCAGGCGCTGCGCCGCAAGGTGCACTGAGCCCCCCACCTGTCCCGGAGGGCGGCCCGGCGGAAAGACGCCGGTGCGCCGCGCTGCAGCACCGCAGTTCTCGCCGATGACGCCAATGTGTTGGAGTTTCCCCTGCAAATACGCTAGAATCACCGGTAACGAGAGCCTCGAGAACAGAGGCCCGAGAGGAAAAGCAGGCTTATGGATCCACAAACCCTCGCGGTCGCGCAGGAGATCGACTTCTCCATGTGGGGCCTTTTCGCGCGCGCCACGCTCACGGTGAAGCTGGTGATGCTGATGCTCGTGCTGTCCTCGGTCTGGGGCTGGGCGATCATCTTCGAGAAGATCGTCAGCTACCGTCATGCCCGCCGCGAGGCCGCCCGCTTCGACCGGGCGTTCTGGTCGGGCGAGCCGCTCGACGAGCTCTACGACCAGATCGGCGCCGACCCCAAGGGCCGGGCGCAGCGGGTCTTCGCCGCCGGCATGACCGAGTGGCGCCGCTCGCACCGCGATGACGGCGGGTTGATCGCCGGGGCGCACGCCCGCATCGACCGGTCCATGGACGTGGCGATCCAGAAGGAAAGCGAAGAGCTCCAGCGCGGCCTGCCGGTGCTGGCGACGGTGGCCTCGGCCGCGCCCTTCGTCGGCCTCTTCGGCACGGTCTGGGGCATCATGCACGCCTTCATCGAGATCGCGAACCAGCAGGACACCTCGCTGGTGGTCGTGGCGCCCGGCATCGCCGAGGCGCTCTTCGCCACCGCGCTCGGCCTCGTCGCGGCCATTCCGGCGGTGATCTTCTACAACAAGCTCTCTGCCGACGCGAACCGCGTGATCGCCGGCTACGAGGCCTTCGCCGACGAATTCTCGACCATCCTCTCGCGCCAGCTGGATTCCTGATCCATGGCCGGGGGCGTGATGAAATCCGGGGGCGGCGGCGGCCGCAGGCGGCGCCGCGGCGGCCGGGGCGGGCAGCCCATGGCCGAGATCAACGTCACCCCCATGGTCGACGTGATGCTGGTGCTGCTCATCATCTTCATGGTGGCCGCGCCGCTGCTCACCGTCGGCGTGCCCGTCGAGCTTCCCAAGACCGCCGCCAGCGCGCTGCCGTCCGAGGCCGAGGAGCCGCTCGCGGTCACCATTACCGCCGACGGCGTGATCACCATCCAGACCACCGAGGTGCCGATGGACGAGCTGGTTAACCGGCTGCGCGCCATCGCGGTGGAGCGTGCCGACGACCGGATCTTCCTCCGCGCCGACGGGGCCGTGCCCTACCAGGTGGTGGCGCAGGTCATGGGCGCGCTGAACCGCGGCGGCTTTTCCTCGATCGGACTCGTCACCGACAGCGGCGGTCCCGCGTTGGACGGCGCGGACGGCGGCTGAGGGGGCCTGATTGCGCAGGAGTTTCCTCATATCGGCCGGAGTGCACGCTCTGGTCATCCTGTGGTTGCTGGTCGGGAACGTGTTCCGGCCGGATCCTCCGGAATTCGAAGTGTCATCGGTGTCGGTGTTCTCGGAAGAGGAATTCGCCGCGATGACCCGTGCGGCGCAGGCGCCCGAGGCCCAGCAGGAGGTCGACACCCCGCCGGGGCTGGCCGAGCCGCCCGAGCCCGAGCCCACCCCCGAGGCGCGCCCGCAGCCGCGTCCCGAGCCGCAGCCCACGCCCGAGCCGACCCCGGCACCGGAGCCGCCGGTCGCCGAGACGCAGCCCGAACCCGAACCGGCCCCCGAGCCGGCTCCGGAACCGGAGCCCGTGCCGGTGCCCGAGCCGCCGCAGCCCGAGCCCGAACCGGTGCCGGAACCGCTGCCCCCGGCGGCCGAGACGGTGCCGGAGGTGTTCGCGCCCGAGTCCGCGCCGCGCCCGATCCCGCGTCCCGCGCCGCGCGTCGCCCCGGAACCGGTGGCGCCGCCCGAAGAGGACGTGACCGTCGCCGAGGAGACGCAGCAGGCCGCAGATCCCGAGTCCGAAAGCCCGGACGTGGTCGAGGAAGAGCAGGAGGCCACCGCCCCCGAGGAGACCGCGACCGAGATCGTGACCGAGGCCGAGACCCCGGCCGCCTCGGCGCCGTCGCAGTCGGTGCGTCCGCGCACCCGCCCGAGCGACATCGCCTCGCGCTCCGAGCCCGGGCCGGAGACCCCGGCGCGGCCGGAACCGGAACAGCCGGCCAGCGAGTCGACCGCCTCGACCCCCGCCGCCGAGCCCGAGCCCGCCGATGACGCGGTCGCCGATGCCATCGCCGAGGCGCTGGCTGCCGGAGGCGGTGGCGGATCGTCGAGCTCGGACGCGCCCTCGGGGCCGCCGCTCACCCGCGGCGAACAGGACGCTCTGCGCCTTGCTGTGCAGAAGTGCTGGATCGTCGACGTGGGCAGCGAGGCCGCCAACGTGACCGTGACGGTGTCCATGGACATGGAGCCGAACGGGCAGGTGGTGTCCTCGAGCCTCAAGCTGGTGGGCAGCTCGGGCGGCAGCTCGTCGGCCGCGGATACCGCCTTCCAGGCGGCGCGGCGTGCGATCCTGCGTTGCCAGGGCGCCGGCTACGAGCTTCCGCAGGACAAGTACCAGCAGTGGAAGCGCATCGAGATGACTTTCAATCCCGACGACATGAGGCTGCGATGAGCGTTGCGACGGCAAGGAACCGCGCACGCGGAATTCGCAGAATCCCTGTCGAAGGGCTATCAGGGCGCTATCATCCTGCAAAACGCGCGAATGACGCTGGCAGGACGGGCAAGGAGACGTTTGGCATGAGATTTCTGATGGCTTTGTGCATGGCACTGGCCGCTGCGCTGGTGCTGCCTGCGGCGGCACGGGCTCAGGACGGACCGTTGCGGATCGAGATCACCGAGGGCACCATCGAGCCGATGGCCTACGCGGTGCCCGACTTCGTCGCCGAGACGCCGGGGGCGCAGCAATACGCCCAGCAGATCGCGCGCGTGGTGGCCGATGACCTCACCGGCACGGGGCTCTTCCGCGAGATCCCGCGCGACGCCCACATCAGCCGCATCACCTCGTTCGAGAGCCCGGTGCAGTTTGCCGACTGGAAGGCGATCAACGCACTGGTGCTGCTCACCGGCGCCGTGTCCGAAGAGGGCGGCCGGATCAGCGTGAAGTTCCGCGTCTGGGACGTCTTCGCCGGCACCGAGCTTGGCGACGGCATGCAGTTCGCCGCCACCGCCGACGGCTGGCGCCGGCTGGCCCACAAGGTCGCCGACCAGGTCTATTCGCGTCTCACCGGCGAGACCGGCTATTTCGACAGCCGCGTGGTCTTCGTCTCGGAGAGCGGACCCAAGGAGCAGCGCGCCAAGCGCCTCGCGATCATGGATTACGACGGCGCCAACGTGCAGTACCTGACCGACTCGCGCTCGATCGTGCTGGCGCCGCGGTTCTCGCCCAACGGCGACCGCGTGCTCTACACCAGCTACGAGACCGGCGAGCCGCAGATCCACGTGCTCAACGTGGGCGCCGTGCAGAGCCGCATCCTGCGCTCGGCCGCCGGCGTCATGAGCTTCGCGCCGCGCTTCTCGCCGGACGGCAGCCGCGTCGTCTATTCGGTGACGCAGGGCTCGAACACCGACATCTACATGATGGACGTCGCCAGCGGCGCGAGCACCCAGCTTACCGCCACCCCGGCGATCGAGACCGCGCCCAGCTTCTCGCCCGACGGCAGCCGCATCGTCTTCGAGAGCGACCGCTCGGGCACCCAGCAGCTTTACGTGATGCCCGCCGGCGGCGGCGAGGCGACGCGGATCAGCTTCGGGCAGGGCCGCTACGGCACCCCGGTGTGGTCGCCGCGGGGCGACATGATCGCCTTCACCAAGCAGCACCAGGGCCGCTTCCACATCGGCGTGATGCGCACCGACGGCAGCGAGGAACGTCTCCTGACCGCATCGCCGCTGGATGAAGGCCCGACCTGGGCGCCCAACGGCCGCGTCATCATGTTCTCGCGCGAGACGCTCGGCGCGCAGGGCACCTCGTCGCTCTATACTGTCGACGTGGCGGGCCGTAAGCTGACCCGCGTGCGCACGCCGGACGGCGCCTCGGACCCGAGCTGGGGCCCGCTGCAGTGATGCCGGGCGGCAGGAGTCCCGATCACGCGATTTTTGCCGCCACACCCCCTTGCCGGGGGCTTCGCGACTTTTCCATGTCCCGCAGGCTGTGCTAGCGTGCGGGCAAGATACGAGCAGGACAGTCTCATGACATATTTCTCCAAGGCCCTGATGATCGCCGCCGTGCTGGGCATGGCGGCCTGCACCAACGGCAACCGTTTCTCCGACGCGGACGCCGCCGGCGGCTACGGCGCCGGGGCCGGTGCCAATGGCGGCATCGTTCCGGGCAGCGCCAGCGACCCGACCTCGCCGGCCTACTTCAACCAGACGATCGGGGACCGCGTGTTCTTCGCCGTCGACCAGTCGACCCTGTCGCCGCAGGCGCAGGCGACGCTCGATGCGCAGGCACAGTGGCTGATGACCAACAGCGACTACCTCGCCGTGATCGAAGGTCACGCCGACGAGCAGGGCACCCGCGAGTACAACATCGCGCTCGGCGCCCGCCGCGCCAACGCCACGATGGAATACCTCGTGTCCAAGGGCATCGCCTCGAACCGCCTGCGCTTCATCAGCTACGGCAAGGAGCGCCCGGTCGAGGTCTGCGCCGAGGAAGCCTGCTATTCCAAGAACCGTCGCGCGGTCACCGTGATCTCGATGGGTCTCGGGAGCTGATCTTCATGCGCCTTGTCGCAATCGCACTCAGCCTGGGCCTCGCGGCGACCGCCGTGCAGGCCCAGGATTCGGAAACGCTCGCCGACATCCGGCAGGACCTCACGGTCCTGAAGGGCGAGCTGCTGCGTCTCAAGCAGGAGATGAACACCACCGGGACGACCGGGGTTCAGGTCAGCGGCGGCATGCTCGACCGGGTCAACACCATCGAGGCCGAGCTGCAGCGCGTCACCGCCCGCACCGAGGAGCTTCAGCACCGGATCGACACCGTGGTCCGGGACGGCAGCAACCGGGTCGGAGATCTCGAGTTCCGGCTCTGCGAGATCGAGCCGGGCTGCGACATCGGCAGCCTTGGCGACAGCCCGCTTCTCGGCGGCGAGAGCACCACCTCCTCGGTGACGGCGCCGGCGCCGCTTCCAGGGCCGGTGCAGGGTGGTCAGGGCAACCAGCAGGCGGGCGGCGCGCAACTTGCCGTGGGCGAAGAGACGGACTTCCGGCGAGCCCAGGAGGCGCTCGCCTCGGGTGACTTTCAATCCGCCGCGGACCAGTTTGCGTCCTTCCGCCAGACCTTTCCGGGGAGCCCCCTAGAACCGGCGGCCCTGCTGGGTGAAGGCAAGGCGCTGGCCGACGCGGGCAACACCCGCGAGGCCGCGCGGCGCTTCCTCGACACCTACGCGAACTACCCCGAGAGCGACGCCGCGCCCGAGGCGCTGTGGCGGCTCGGGGCATCGCTGGGAGCACTGGGCAGCGTCAGCGAAGCCTGCGTGACCCTGTCGGAAGTCTCGGCGCGCTACCCCGGGTCGGCGTCGGTGACCGACGCACAGGCCGAAATGGGCCGCCTCGGCTGCCAGTGACGCCGTCCCTGGACCAGCGTTTCGCCGATGCCATGGGCGCGGCGCTGGGTCCGGATTTTCCCTCGGACATCGGTCTCGCCGTCTCGGGCGGCGGCGACAGCATGGCGATGCTCACCCTCGCCCACAACTGGACCCACCGCTGGGGCGTGCGGCTCTGGGTGGTGACGGTCGACCACGGGCTGCGGCCCGAGGCGGCGGCCGAGGCCGCGCTGGTGCGCGACACCTGCGCCGAGCTCGGCTGGCCCCACGCCACGCTGCGCTGGCACTGGGACGGGCAGGGCAACCTCATGGACGCGGCGCGGCGCGGGCGGCTCTCGCTGATCGGGCGCTGGCGCGGCGGCCTGCCGGCGGTGCTTTTCGCCCACACCCGCGACGACGTGGCCGAGACCTTCCTCATGCGCCTTGCGCGGGGCTCTGGCGTGGACGGGCTTTCCGCCATGGCCCCCGTGCGCGAGATCCGCGACGCGGCCCCGCCCGCGCCCCTGTCCGAGGATGAGTGCTGCGGCGACCGCCCGGCGGGCACTGCGACCGACGGTTTTCGCGTGGTCCGCCCCTGCCTCGACATGGGCCGCGAGGAGCTAAGGCATTACCTGCGCGTCCTGAAAGGGCGCTGGGTCGACGACCCCAGCAACGAGGATCCCCATTACGACCGCGCCCGCATCCGCAGGCTGCTCGCCGAGCTGGCGCCGCAGGGGCTCGGGGCCGAGACCCTCGTCGCCACTGCGGCGCGCATGTCCCGCGCCCGCGAGGCGCTGCGGGCCCGTGCCGTCGCCGCGTGGCACGGCTGCGGGCGCGAGGGCGTCGCGGGCGACCTCATCCTCGAACGCGACGCCTTTGCGGCGCTGGAGGCGGACACCCGCATGCGGCTTCTCGCGGCGGCGCTGCAATACGTCTCGTCGGCGGAGTACCGCCCGCGCGCCGCGCAGCTCGAGGCGCTGCTCGACCGGCTGGATGCCGGGGCGGGCGGCACTCTGCACGGGGCCGAACTGCGCTGCGACCGAGCCGAGATCCGGATCTTCCGCGAATATGCGGCCGTCGCCGGGCTGCGACGGGCGGTGACGGAGGGCGGGCTCTGGGACGGCAGGTGGCGCGTCAGCCAACCGACACCGTCAGGGCTCGAGATTCGCGCCCTTGGCGAGGACGGCTGGCGGCAGGCGGCGGAACGCCGGGCAGGCGGGCCGCCCCATGCCATCGCGCGGGCGCTACCGGCGATCTGGGATGGCGAGAGGCTTGTCGCCTGCGATGCGCTGGGGATCGGTCCGGGCGGGACGACGCGGCTCTGTCCGGGCGGGATCGAAGGCCAGCGCTACCCGGCTTTCCTTCTTTCGCATTGAACGTGTCGCCCCGATCCTTATGTTAGGTACATCGCGCTCGGCTCGGGCGCGCAAGGCATGTTTGGAGGCTTTCCTTGGGCAACGCACGCAATATCGCCTTCTGGGTGGTCCTGTTCCTACTGATCCTGGCGCTGTTCAACCTGTTCTCGGGCGGCGGCAGCACGCTGCAGAGCCGTGAGATCAGCTATTCGGACTTCGTGTCCGCAGTCGAGGCGGACAACGTCAGTTCGGTGACCATCGACGGCGAGCAGATCCGGTACCGCAGCACCGATGGTACCGACTACGTGACGGTCAAACCCCAGGACGCCCAGGTCACGGACCTCCTGATCGACAACGGCGTGACGGTCCGGGCGGAACAGCAGGAACAATCGGGCTTCCAGGCCTTCCTGCTCTCGCTCCTGCCCTTCCTGCTGCTGATCGGCGTCTGGATCTACTTCATGAACCGGATGCAGGGGGGCGGCAAAGGCGGCGCCATGGGCTTCGGCAAGTCCAAGGCCAAGCTCCTGACCGAGAAGCACGGCCGCGTCACCTTCGACGACGTGGCGGGCATCGACGAGGCCAAGGAAGAGCTGGAAGAAATCGTCGAATTCCTGCGCAACCCGCAGAAGTTCTCGCGCCTCGGCGGCAAGATCCCCAAGGGCGCGCTGCTGGTGGGCCCTCCGGGCACCGGTAAGACGCTGCTCGCACGCGCCATCGCGGGCGAGGCGGGCGTGCCGTTCTTCACCATCTCGGGCTCCGACTTCGTCGAGATGTTCGTCGGTGTCGGTGCGAGCCGCGTGCGCGACATGTTCGAGCAGGCCAAGAAGAACGCGCCCTGCATCGTCTTCATCGACGAGATCGACGCCGTCGGCCGCAACCGTGGCTCGGGCTACGGCGGTGGCAACGACGAACGCGAGCAGACCCTGAACCAGCTGCTGGTCGAGATGGACGGCTTCGAGGCCAACGAGGGCGTGATCATCATCGCGGCCACCAACCGCCGCGATGTGCTCGACCCCGCGCTGCTGCGTCCGGGCCGCTTCGACCGTCAGGTCATGGTCGGCAACCCCGACATCAAGGGCCGCGAGAAGATCCTCGGCGTGCACGCTCGTAAGACCCCGCTGGGCCCCGACGTCGACCTGCGCATCATCGCGCGCGGCACTCCGGGCTTCTCGGGTGCGGATCTCGCGAACCTTGTGAACGAGGCGGCGCTCATGGCGGCCCGCGTCGGCCGCCGCTTCGTGACGATGGAAGATTTCGAGAACGCCAAGGACAAGGTCATGATGGGCGCCGAGCGCCGGTCGATGGTCCTGACCGCGGAGCAGAAGGAAAAGACCGCCTACCACGAAGCCGGCCACGCCGTCGTGGGTCTTGCCCTTCCGCAGTGCGACCCGGTCTACAAGGCGACGATCATCCCGCGCGGCGGTGCCCTTGGCATGGTGGTCTCGCTGCCCGAGATCGACCGCCTGAACTGGCACAAGTCCGAGTGTGAGGAAAAGCTCGCGATGACCATGGCGGGCAAGGCCGCCGAGATCATCAAGTACGGCGAGCCCAACGTCTCGAACGGCCCCGCAGGCGACATTCAGCAGGCCTCGGCACTGGCACGGGCCATGGTCCTGCGCTGGGGCATGTCGGACAAGGTTGGCAACATCGACTATTCCGAGGCGCACGAGGGCTATCAGGGCAACACCGCCGGTCTCTCGGTGTCGGCGCACACCAAGGAGATGATCGAGGACGAGGTGAAGACCTTCATCCAGGACGCCTACGAGCGCGCCTACCAGATCCTGACCGAGCGCAAGGAAGACTGGGAGCGCCTCGCGCAGGGTCTGCTGGAGTACGAGACCCTCACCGGCGAGGAGATCAAGCGCGTGATGAAGGGCGAGCCGCCGCACGCGGGCGACAGCGCCGACACGGATTCGGGCGACGACACGCCCAGCGTCACCGCCATCCCCAAGACCAAGCCCAAGAGCAAGCCGGCGGGCGAGGGTGGGCTGGAGCCTGAGCCGTCTGCATGAGCACTGACGCAAAGTCAGATTGGGACCCCGGACTCTATCACAGATTCCGGGGTCTTCGTTTGCGCCCCGCCATCGACCTGCTGCACAGCCTCGGACCGCTGCCCGAGGGGCCGGTGGTCGATCTCGGTTGCGGCAGCGGCGCGGTGGGCCCGGCGCTGAAGCAGCTCGGCCGGAGGCTCACCGGCGTCGACCTGAGCCCCGCGATGCTGGACGAGGCGCGCGCCATCGGCTGCTACGACGAGCTGGTCGAGGCAGATCTCGCCGCGTGGCAGCCCGAGACGCCGCCCGCGCTGATCTTCTCGAACGCCGCGCTTCACTGGCTCGACGGGCACGAGACGCTTCTGCCCAGGCTGGTCTCGATGCTGGCTCCGGGCGGCACGCTCGCCGTGCAGTTGCCGCACCAGAACAACGCGCCCTCGCACCGGCTGTGGCTGACGCTGGCCGACGAGCTGTTTCCCGACAGCACTGACCCGGACGCCGTGCCTTCGATCCTGCTGCCGGCGCAGTACCACCGGCTGCTGGCACCGCTCGGGCAGCTGTCTTTGTGGGAAACGGAGTACTACCAGGACCTGCCCGCGGAGGAGACCGGCCACCCGGTGCGCCGCTTCACCGAATCGACCTTTGCGCGCCCGGTGCTCGAGCCGCTCGACGAGGCCGGCCGCGCCCGGCTGATCGCGGCCTACGAGAGCGTCATCGGCAGCGCTTACCCGCCGTTCCCGGACGGGCGCGTTCTCTTCCCGTTCCGCAGGTTGTTCTTCACCCTCACGCGCTAACAGCCCACCGCGAAATAATCGTGAATTTGCCCCGGCCGGGTTGGACGCCATCACCGGCTTGGGCACGGTCGACCGGATTCCAAGGAGTTGCCGAACCATGCCTGCTTTGAAACCCACCGACTTCGCGGCCACCGTACGCTGGCTCGGGCGCGTCCCCGAGACCGACGAGGGGCTGCGCTCGGTCGCGGTGGACCATCTCGAGCTCGGGTTCGAAGGCGCGGTGGGCGAGCGCCATTCGGGCCTGACCCGTCCCTCCTGCAGCCGCCTCCTGTCGCAGCATCCCCGCGGCACCGAGATCCGCAACGTGCGCCAGCTGGCAATGATGTCGGTCGAGGAGATCGCCCGCATCGCCGAGCGCATGGGGCTCGACTCCCTCGAGCACGAATGGCTCGGCACGTCGGTGGTGCTCGAGGGGCTGCCGGATTTCTCGCACATCCCGCCGTCCTCACGCCTGCAGGGGCCGGACGGGCTGACGCTTGCGGTGGACATGGAGAACCGCCCCTGCGTGCTGCCGGGGCGCGAGATCGAGACCGAGCGCGAGGGGTTCGGCAAGCGCTTCAAGCCCGCCGCCGCCGGGCTGCGCGGCGTCACCGCCTGGGTCGAGCGCCCGGGCCGGCTTGCCATTGGCGACGTGCTCACGCTGCACATTCCCGACCAGCCGTTCTGGGCCCATATCGAGGCGGTGCGCAGCTGACCCCGGGCGGGCAACGGCCCGCCGCCTCGCCCGGTCGGTGGCCGAAACGCCGCAACGCGACGACCCGATACGGATTGCGGTCTGTCCTCTCCCGGGCGGTTCGGGCAATGTCCGCGTGATCGTCAGACACAGGAGAACGCAGCCGTGGCCGTCAAGCCGGATATCGAGATCGCACGCGAAGCGCAGAAACGCCCGATCACCGAGATCGGCGCGAAACTCGGCATTCCGGCCGAGCAGCTGCTCCCCTACGGGCACGACAAGGCCAAGGTCTCGCAGGCGTTCATCGCCGGGCTCGAGGGGCGCAAGAGCGGCCGCCTGATCCTTGTGACCGCGATCAACCCCACCCCCGCGGGCGAGGGCAAGACCACCACCACCGTGGGTCTTGGCGACGGGCTGCAGCGCATCGGGCGCAAGGCGGCGATCTGCATCCGCGAGGCCTCGCTCGGGCCGAATTTCGGCATGAAGGGCGGCGCCGCCGGTGGCGGCTATGCGCAGATCGTGCCGATGGAGGAGATGAACCTCCACTTCACCGGCGACTTCCACGCCATCACCAGCGCCCACAACCTGCTGGCGGCGATGCTGGACAACCACATCTACTGGGGCAACGAGCAGCAGATCGACCTGCGCCGCGTCGTCTGGCGCCGCGTCGTCGACATGAACGACCGGGCGCTGCGCCAGGTGGTGACCTCGCTCGGGGGCGTGGCCAACGGCTTCCCGCGCGAGAGCGGTTTCGACATCACCGTGGCCTCCGAGGTCATGGCGATCCTCTGTCTCGCCGAGGACCTGCAGGACCTGCAGCGCCGGTTGGGCGACATGATCGTGGCCTATCGCCACGACCGCACGCCGGTCTTTGCCCGCGACATCGGTGCCGACGGCGCCATGACCGTGCTGCTGCGCGACGCGATGCAGCCGAACCTCGTGCAGACGCTCGAGCACACGCCCGCCTTCGTGCATGGCGGCCCGTTCGCCAACATCGCCCATGGCTGCAACTCGGTGATCGCCACCAAGACCGCGCTGCGGCTCGCCGATTACGTGGTGACCGAGGCGGGCTTCGGTGCCGATCTGGGCGCCGAGAAGTTCTTTGACATCAAGTGCCGCAAGGCCGGTCTGCACCCCGATTGCGTGGTGCTGGTGGCGACGGTGCGGGCACTCAAGATGAACGGCGGGCTCGAACGCGACGAGCTCGGCGACGAGAACGTCACCGCCGTGCGCGAGGGCTGCTCGAACCTCGGGCGGCATATCCAGAACCTCAAGAGCTTCGGGGTGCCCGTGGTGGTGGCGATCAACCATTTCACCGGCGACACCGAGGCCGAGATCGACGCGGTGCGCGCTTACGTGGCCGGGCAGGGGGCCGAGGCGCATCTCTGCAAGCACTGGGCCGAGGGCGGTGCCGGCATCGAGTCGCTGGCGACCCGGGTTGCCGAGATCGCCGACGCTGACCGCGCCCAGTTCGCGCCGCTCTATCCCGACCAGATGCCGCTCTGGCAGAAGATCGAATGCGTGGCCGAGCGCATCTACCACGCCCACGAGGTGACCGCCGACCAGCGCATCCACGAGCAGCTCGCCCAGTGGGAGGCGCAGGGCTACGGCCATCTGCCGGTGTGCATGGCCAAGACCCAGTATTCCTTCTCGACCGATCCCGGCCTGCGCGGCGCCCCCGAGGGCCATGTCGTGCCCGTGCGCGAGGTGCGGCTCTCGGCCGGGGCGGGCTTCGTCGTGGCGATCTGCGGCGAGATCATGACCATGCCCGGACTGCCGCGCCGGCCCGCGGCGGAGAAGATCCGTCTCAACGACGCGGGCGAGGTCGAGGGACTGTTCTGATCGGCGCCCGACGGGCGCTCATCGGAACGCGAAACGCCGCAGTCGGACCTCAAAGCGCCGCGTCCGGGCGTTGATCATTTCGTTCCGCAGCGGCATTAGGGACGCGACGGCAGACAAGGAGCAGGCCCGATGCGGAACCCCGAAGACCTTGGCGACATGAGCGAACTGAGAGCCGAAGTCGACGTGACCGACCGCGCGCTGAGCGCGCTCCTCGGGCACCGCGCGCGGCTGATCTCGCGCGCCGCGGCGCTCAAGGAGGGCAACGGCTGGCCGGCCCGCATCGAAGACCGCGTCGACGAGGTGATCGGCAACGCCCGCGCGAACGCCGAGACCGATGGCTACGACCCGGCTCTGGCCGAGGTCATCTGGCGCGAACTGGTGGAATGGTCGATCCGGCGCGAACAGACCGCGCTCGGGCGCGAGTGAGGGAGACCGACGTGACGGCACGGATCATCGACGGCAAGGCTTTTGCGGAGCAGGTGAGGGAGAAGGTCGCGGCGCATGTGGCGCGGCTGAAGGCGGACCACGGCATCACGCCGGGTCTGGCGGTGGTGCTCGTGGGCGAGGACCCGGCGAGCCAGGTCTATGTCCGC
>Ga0208328_1000745_pt1 | contig 13205 bp, 12 predicted proteins | sample DeeseametaMP2633_FD_184170 | JGI IMG/M metagenome (GOLD analysis project Ga0208328, IMG submission 184170) | Marine microbial communities from the Deep Atlantic Ocean - MP2633 (SPAdes) | ecosystem: Environmental > Aquatic > Marine > Unclassified | place: Northeast of Antigua and Barbuda, North... | reverse complement strand
CCCGATATCCCCGAAAAATAGCGATGGTGCCGCGTTCCTTCGCATTATCGCGTCCTCGCGATTACGCACATTATGCGCAGCTGCGCATAACGTCCGGAAGGCACCGGCATAGGCGTCGTAGATCTCGATCTGGGACGGCGTGAGCGCGTGTTCGAGCACGTCATATTCCACGCCGTCGAAGCTGAGCGCTCGCGCCGTATAGAAGCCAAGCGTCTTGAGGTCCCGCGCCACCACCTCCATCGCCGCCACCCCGCCGGCCTCCATCGCGGAGACAAAGCTCTCGCGGCTCGGGAAAGGATAGTCCGGTCCCTGTCCCCAGAGACCGAGGCGGGAGGCATAAGCCAGATTGTGCACGCTCGTGGCCCCAGTCGCCGAGACGTAGAAGACCCGTGCCCGCGGCACTGCCAACTGCAAGCGCAGCCCAGCGAGACCCTGCTGGGAGGGTTTGACGCCCCTGCCCGCCTCCGACCCGGCGGCGTTCTGCATGGCATGTGCCTCGTCGAAGGCCAGCACGCCGTCGAACCCCTCGCCCATCCAGTCGAGGATCTGGCCGAGGCGCGTCGTCCCACATTTGCCCGCCGAGCGCAGCGTCGCATAGGTGACGAAGAGGATGCCGTCGCCCATGGATATCGGCTGGTCGGGCTTCCATTTCGAGAGCGGCTGGATATCAGCGGGCGAGCCACCGAGATCGGTCCAGTCGCGGATCGCATCCTCGATGAGCGTGGCGGATTTGGAGATCCAGACCGCCTTGCGCCGCCCTGCGAGCCAGTTGACCAGGATGAGCCCGGCGCACTCCCGGCCCTTGCCACAACCCGTCCCGTCGCCAAGGAAATATCCGAGGCGATAGGCCCGGGCGTCCAGATCATCGTCGGCACGGGTCATTCGGGTCTGGTCCTCATCGATCGTGAACCTGCCCGGCAGGTCGCGTTCCTGCGCGTCGTTCGCCATGACGATGGTCTCGAGCTGGGCCTCGGAGAGATGACCCTCCTCGATCAGGCGACCGGGCAGCCGCAGCTCAGCAGCGGCGGCGTTCGACGGCACAGGCGGGGCCACCGACGCCATGGCGATACTCTCGACCAGCGGCGTGGGATGTTCCTGCGCGCCCGCAATCTCGATCCGCTGAGGACGGTAACGGGCATAGATGTCCGAAACCGGGGTGTTTTCTCGGGGGGTGTCGAGGGGGGTAAAGGCCAGCGGGACGGCTGCCTGGGCTTTGGGTTTGCAGGTAGAGCTTGCGACAACCCGTCGAGTGCGCGCGGCGGAAACGCCGACCTGACGCGGTATGGCGCGGACCTGTGCACGCGAGTGAAGCGGAGCGTCAGATCGGATCGCGGCGATATCATCGACGATGTGCTGCGCCGCCTCCAGATCGGCCGCAACCGCGCGGACGAACGCGGCCTCCTCCTGCACCTTGTCGAAAACCATCAGCTGGGTCTCAACCGTGGTGCCAAGCTTGCGATAGACTTGGCCGGGGATCGTGAGAGCGAGACGCGGCTTTGCGATTGCCGAGGCCCGCGCCCAGTGGGCTGCATCCCGCTCCGGCGAAAATCCCGTCGGCATGATCGCCACGAGCCTGCCGCCGGGGGCGAGCCGCTTGGCGGCGGCGATCAGATGCTTTGCCGCGACATGCCTGTCGCGCGACCGGTCGACCGAGGAAGCGAAGGGCGGGTTCATCACGATAACGCCCGGAAGATCAGATGTGGCCAGGAGGTCGTCGATATGCTCAGCGTCATGGGCCGTCACCTCGACCGCAAAGACCGCCTCGAGCAGGGCGCGGCGGAAGGGATCGATCTCGTTGAGCATCGGCTTGCCGCCCGCGCGCAGGGCAAAACCGGCAAGCGCGCCGGTGCCGGCCGAGGGTTCGAGGAAGGTCTCACCAGAACGGAGGGCCGCGGCGCGTGCAACCAGCGCGGCATAGGGCAACGGGGTGCTGAATTGCTGCAGGCGGATCTGCTGCTCAGAGCGCCGCGTCTCGGTCAGGAGCCGCGAGGCCAGCAGCTCGGCAGATGTCAGCGCGTCCTGGCCGGTGCTCTGCACGACCTGCAGGACCGCAGCGGCCTGCATCGCATCATAAGCCATGCGCCAGGACCAAGCGCCGGCGGCATCACTGCCGCCGAAGGTCTCACGCATGAGCCGTGCCAGAGACGAGCTTCTGATCGGTCCTTCGGTGAGCGCGCTGCCGATCAGAGGCAGGACCTCCCTGAGCCGAGCATGTGATGGGACTACGGAATCGGTGTTCAGCCTACGATTGGCCATGGGGTCTGTCCTTCCAGTCAGGTTACGGGTCTGACAGGACAGAAAGCCTACTTTCCACTTTCGGCAGCGGGGAGACGGCCCAAGCTTCGGAGGCTGGGCAGATCAAATAGGTGAAAGGCCGCGTTGCGCGCGTATGCGGCCGAAGCGGCCGTTCAGGCAGCGCGTGATGAATGACAACTTCGAGCCCAAACCACCGCATCCCAGCCGAGCCTTCACTGCTAGTGCATTCGTCCGGCCCAGCCTTCAGCAGCCGTTCGAATTCACGTCTTTGAAGACTACCGGCCCCGCCCCAGGCAGTCAGTCATTCGATTTTAAGTGAATCAAGACCTACCGCTCCTGTTCTCCGGTCATGTCATCCGTGCCACATCGGCCTCGTACCAGGCCTGCGCCTGGACTGCCCGAAAGGCCAGCCAATCCTCCATTCGCTCGAACGACTTCTCAGTTTTAGACGTTTCATCGAAGAAACCGGTGAGGATGGAACCGCCTGGCTCGACGATGTCCCATAGCACCGAAGGCCTGCCACCATTTTGGGGCGCATGGCTTGTTCCCATTACAAAGCCGTTTGTTGGGGACATCTTTGGCAATACGAGGCCACCCGCCACATCGAAATCTACAGGTTTGTTTAGAAAGTCCGCTCCCTTGTCGTCTGAGGAGAGGAAGTTCACGCCAGGGATCTGGAAACGCGTACCGAACAGCCTTACGCCATTGCAGGATCGGTGAACGCTTCGCGACGTGGCGGGATCGGCATCGCGGTAGAACTGCGAGACATAGCTCTCCTCATCCAGATCAGTCGGATTATTGAAGGCGATCAACCAAGGAGGACCAAGCTCAGGCCTCACGTTCGGCAACGAGATCCAGCCACGCCGCGTTCTTACGGGTTTTGAGACATACTCATCCCGCAAGCTGGAGACGATGATACTCGAGAATGCGTTCATATGGAGAAGATCCTGCGTTTGGAAGTCGCGGTGCCGCTTACCCGGGCAGTCTAATTACGAGGTCCGTACTTGCAACGGCAGCTTCGTCCGGATGTTGTTGAAAAACTCGCCTCAGTTTTCCGCCCGACTGGATCGCCATGGCGGTCCTGCCGACTTCTCAGGCCACTGACTTCCTCAGCTTGGCGAGTTTGCGGAGGTTCTGGACGGTTGCGGCTATGTGGAACTCGTCTTTGGCGCCATTTGGTCCCCTGAGGCGAAGGCGGTCGAGGCCGAGAATGCGCTTCAGGTGAGCGAAGAGCATCTCGACTTTCTTCCGGGCGTATCCCGAAGCGACATAGGCATCGGTCTTGGCGATCTCCCGGGCTTTCTGGCGCGCGTGCTCGTAGCGCGACCGGGAGATCTTTCGCGTGGCCTGGTTGGGTGTGCAGTGCGGCTTCAGCGCGCAGGCGGCGCAATCCTGTTTCCGGGCGTAGTACTTCTTGCAGCCGTCCTTCCCGAATTCCGGTCGTCCCTTCGAAATATCCCGCCAGTAGGGCTTCAGCGCGTGTCCTCCGGGGCAGCGGTATTCGTCTGCCTCTTCATCGTAGGCGAAGTCGGTGGCCGGATACGCGCCGTCCTTGCGTTCGGATTTGTCGAAGACCGGGATATGCGGTTCGATCTTCTGGTCGTCGACGAGCCAGCCGAGCATCTCGGCGGTGCCGTAGGCGGTATCCGCGGCCAGCCTTTCGGGGTGCAGATCGAAGCGGTCTCTGGTTCGCGTCAGCATGTTTCGCACGGCACCGACTTCGGCCTGCCGGATCGGAACGGTGGCCTCGACGTCGACGATGATCGCGTTGTCCAGATCGACAAGGTAGTTGGTACTATAGGCGAAGAAGGGTCTGTCCCCGTTGGCTCCGGTGAACCGTGCGGCGGGATCGGTCGGCGAGATTGCCTTCGGCTTGACAGGCGTGGCCGCACCGAAAGCGGCGTCATCGAGCGTGGCGAGGTATTCCTGGGTCGCTCGGCTGGCGTCATCTTCCGCTGACCATTGCGAGTATTCGGCCTTGGTGTAGCGGCTGGCATCCGCCTTGATTCCGCCCCAAAGCTCTCACCGCCCACGAGCCCCTCGACGATGCACCGCGCCAGCACTGCCTCGAAGAGCCGCCGGAACAGATCGCTCTCTCGGAACCGGCCATGCCGGTTCTTCGAGAAGGTCGAGTGGTCGGGCACCGCGTCGGTCAGATCGAGCCGGCAAAACCATCGATATGCCAGGTTGAGATGGACTTCCTCACAGAGACGCCGTTCCGACCGAATGCCAAAGGCATAGCCCACGATGAGCATCCGTATCATCAGCTCCGGATCGACCGAGGGGCGGCCAGTCGTGCTGTAGAATGGGGCGAGATGACGGCGCATGTCTCCGAGATCAACGAAGCGGTCAATGCCCCTGAGCAGATGGTCCGCCGGGACATGGTCTTCTATCGTGAACTCGTAGAACAGCGCGCCCTGCGAAACCTGCCTCGGCCCCATCATCGCCAGTTCTCCCATGCTTCAGGAGAATTGAATCAGCACCAGTGACGTCGCTCAAGCGGAGTTTTTCAACACCATCTCCGCGCTGCCGACGCTTGCGCCAGTCGCAGGCAATGACCGCTTCAGCGTAGGCCGACCGATCAGAAGCACCCTTCTAAAGATAAGGGCAGAACCATTTGATGCCGTCCAAGCAGCGTTTCCAAATTGTGGGTACTCGAGGATCAGGATCGGTTCGACAGCTTCAGTCCGCCTGCGGCGCGGAGGCGCTGCACCTCGCGCAGGATCGCGTCGGTGAAGGCCGGACTGAAAGAGCCGCGCGTTGTCCGCTCTTCGAGCGTATAGGAGGTCTCGAGAATATCGGCGTTCAACTCGTCCAGGATCACCCAGAGCCGGAGGTCCATCTCGAGGCCCGCACGCCGGGCCTCGGTCTGGGGTATCTCCAGCGCCGACCGCCCCGGGCCCGGAGCCTTGCTGGTGATCGGCGCGATGAACATGACATGCTGGCCGGCTTGATTGGTGACGACGATCACCACGCAGGACGGCCTCTTCTTGCGACCCTCTGTCTCTGCTCGATCCGCCTGCCATTTCCAGAGATAATGATAGTCGAAGACCTGCCCCGCCGCAGGAAAGTCAGCGATCACGGAAATGCTCTTCAATACCCTGATCGAGAAGGCTCCCGAGGTCCTCTGGCATATCAGCCACATCGAGTGCCACCTGCGAGTCGCGCCCGGCCGTCAGGGCCTGGAACCGCTCCATCGACATGACCACGAAGCGTGGCTTACGGTGTTTCGTGATGGCGACCGGTGCAACGGTCGCCGCCTCGAAGAGATCGCCCGTATTTCGGGTCAAATCCCCCGCTGCGAACTGTTTCATCTTGGCTCTCCACGCACTCTCTGATTTAATAGGAATATACAGAATTCCCCAATATTCTGCAAGAGACCGGTTGATAGGCCTCCCCCTCAAGGTGGTGCATCGTCAGATCCCCGCTCGGAAAAGAACTCCGCCAGGACCGGACTTGCCTCACTTCTGGCAGAGCTGAGGCGTTCCGATCCGGCCAGCGAGGCCTTCGACAGACGCACGAGACCGCCGGTTTCCTCGATGCGGTAACATCGGCGTTTGTGCCCTCCGCGCCGGTAATGGGTGGCGGTCACGATCTGGCAGATGCTGCCGTCGGTCAGCGTGACCGGCGCTGCAAGCCGTATCCGGTCCCCCTCGTCGTAGTCCGGGATTGCCGCCCAGTCCCGGCAGCGCTGGCGCCAAGCATGGGCATAGCTGTCGGGATCTTTCAACTCGGAGAGCAGGGCCAGAAGGCTGACGGGCGCCCGCGACTCCACCGGTCCGGAAGCCTCCTCCATGTCCTTGTAGCCCCAGCAGCCATCATCGTAGCGCGTCAGGAAGACAGCCCCGAAGGTGATCGACCCGTCGGCGTCGGTCACGTAGGTCGCATCCTCGACCGGCGCGCCATCGAGCGTCGTGATCCTGGCCGCAGCATACCAGGTCGAGCCAACCTTGCAGGCCTTGAGCAGGACTGACTTGCGGGTATCGGTCCCGAAGCGACAGAGCCGGGCGATCTCCGCCTTCTCGTCCGCGTAGGTCCTTACGCGGCGGTCGGTGTAGAAGAGCCAGCCCATTATGCCACCCTCCGGTCGTCGACCTCGATCAGCGCGTCGAGCGGCACCCGGTAGGGCAGCATCTCGTCGAAATCCTCGCAGTTGCCGCGGTTCTGCACGAGCGCCTGGGTATCGGTGACATCCCTGAGGATCACCCGGAACTTGCCTCCAAGACCGGAGGGGACATCATAGGTGCCGCCGATCAGGTAATCGGCCGCACGGCGCGCAAAAACCCGGATCGTGTGGCCATCGGTCGCCAACCGAATGGTGTCGTGTCCGCGATCGATGAGCATCTGCACGTCGTCGAGAATGTCGGTGTAGAACTGGCCCGTCAGATCACGGAACGCCGCTTGCCGGGCCGCCATCCAATCGGTGTCCCGAAACGGGTTGATGTCTGCGGCGAACGCATAGGAGGGGTCGGCGCGATCCGTCGTGACGATCCGCGTGGTGGAGCCATCAATCCCGTTCGAGCGCAGATGCACACCATTGCCGACGATCAGGATCAGGGCGGGGTTGCCGACCGGGCCATTCCAGTTCGGCAGGAAGGTGGAGCAGCCGCGCGCATGCGCGATCTGGGCCGCGACGTCCGCGGCGGAAAAGCTGAGAAGTGCCATGAGATTTACCTGTGTGTTTGAGAGAGGTGCGACCCGCACCGGCGATGCGGTGCGGGTCGGCTTCAGGGTCAGGCCGCTTCGGCGACCTCGGTTTCGCCTTCGGACGGCTCAGCGCCGGGGGCTTCGAACGGTTCGGCACCCGAGGTCTGCATCATCGGCGGACACCAGGCCGCGACCGCTGCCCGCTGCGCCTCTGTCAAAGTGGCGAAGGGTTCTGCGAAGAGCTTGTCGCAGAAGGCAACGACCTCTTTCTTGGTCGAGGACGCCAAGGTCACCGCCTCCTGCGCGAGACCCAACTCCTCACCGAGGATTTTGAGGAGCCAAGCCTTCTTGAACCGGTTGAAGAACGCCGCGTTCGGCGTCCAGTGCGCGCGGATGTCAGGCATCACCTCGATCTCGAAGTCATGCATCAGGCTGTCGCGCTGCCGGTCTCGCGCCAAGCAAGACTGCGTGGTCGCCGCCGTGGCGTAGGCCACGAGCTTGGCCTTCTCGCCTGTATCGAGGGTTCGGAACTGGGCGAACTGATCGGCGGGGGATTTCGCATCATCCGCCCAGGAGAGATCGAGCGCGTCATGCGCGGCAGCCACCTGTTCGAGCGAGGTGCCATCGATCTCGTCCATCTTGGCGTGGGTACGATACTCCTGACGCGCATCGACCTTGATCGCCTGGGTGACCCCCATGCCGTGGCACAGTACATCGGTGACCAGTTTGAACAGCGTGAGATCCAGCGTCGCCTCCGGATGCATCGTCATAGCAGCGCCAAGCGCCATCGCCCGCTCGGCCTTCAGATCCTCGGTCAGCGAGGCGGGGTAGATGATCTCGTCGCTGTCCGTCGCGCCCTCTTCTGTAAACGTGCCGGGCGCTTTGCCGGACCTCTCCGGCTGGTCTTCGGGACGCACCATCCCGACATGCAGGGAAATCCTGCCCTGCGACCAAGTGGCGATCACGCCGGAGCGCGCAAGATCCTCGGCGCTGTATGCCTCCTGCAGATTCCGTGCCTCGGCCTCAAGCACATCCACGCGTTCGTAGAGCGCATTGTAAGCCTCGTCCGCGAGTTCCTCGTTCTCCATCTCGCGCTCAAGATTCTCCAGTTCGGCGGTGATCTCGTCGATGCGCCTCGAGCCGCTTTCATCGGGCTCGACCGGCCCCGGATAGACCCGGCCGAATTCCGCCATGGCGGCGTAATCGTACTGGATGACCGCATCGGCCCAGGCAAAGCCCGTCTCCGCGCGCGCCTCCTCGGCTGCGGCGGTGAGTTTCTCGAGGAGAATGGTCTCGACCAGCGCGGAATCCTCGAGCACGGAATGCTCGTCCAGGAGGTCCGCCGCGATGGCACCGCCACGCGCCTCGTAGTCCTTCCGCACGAAGGCCCCGATGTCATCACTGACCTGCACGCCGCGGGACCTCAGCGCGTTCCGAACCGTATAGGCCTGCAGGTAGCTGCCCTCCTTGGTGAGCGCCTCGAAAACCTCTTTCTGCACTTCCTGGCTCGGATGATCCGCGAAGGCTTTCATCACGTCGAGCGTGATCGCCTTTGCACGTGCCGCCGCGCGGATCTCCGGATGGATGAGCCCATAGCGCAGCCGGCCTTTGACCGCAGCGACGGTCGTACCGAAGGTCTTCGCGATGGTCTCTGGCGTCTGGCCGTCAACCTCCATCAACCGCGCGAAGGCCTCGAACTCGTCGATGGCATTCATCGGCGCCTGGGTGATGTTCTCGGCGAGCGACAGCGCGGTGGTCACGTCGCAATCGTCCGGGACCAGGCGGCAGTCGATCTTGGTGCGATTGGTGACCCCCTTGGCCGCCTTGTCCGCGACCAGCTCCATGAGGGCGGCATGGCGTCGGCCGCCTGCGAGGACACCGAACTTGCCGTCAATCTCCTGGACGAGCAGCGGCTGAAGGAGGCCCAGCACCGCGATGCTTGCCCTAAGATGCGCGATATTGTCGGAGGCATAAGTCTCCGGGGACTGGGCCCGCACATTCGCGGGATGGGTGACGAGATCGCCGATGGCGACGGAGATGGGTTCGAACGCTTGTGTCATGAGATGTCCTTCTCTGGGTTCTGCGCCACCCGGACATCCCGGGCGGCCTGACCGATCCCCGGATCCGGGAACCAAAAGGACAAAAGGCCCACTTTCCTTTTCGAAGGGTCAGCGGGCCTTTCGGAGTTGGTTAAGGAGGTGCGGCGGACCTTACCAGTCGTGCGCCATCATGATGGTCAGGACACGCGTGGTCGTCTCGGGGTTGCCGGGATCCTCAGCACCATAGCGGAAGTCGGACTCCGCTTCGTAGAGATCGAGCTTCCAGAACACGGTCTCCCCGCGGATCGTGACCGCCCCGAAATCATGCCAGCCCTCGGGATCGTTCTCAGACTCAAAGGTCTCGAAATCCCCCGTCGCCTTCACGGCCTCGGCCATAAAGCCGTCGCCGGCCTCCACCAATGACCGGGTCACATGCATCCGGCCCTGGACGGGTCGATCCGGTGGCCCCCCGAGGCAGACAAACCTGCGGAAGGCGTCGTTCTGCGCGGCGATGGCAGCCGCATCGGGCGTGGTAAACTCGGCGGGTTCGGGATGGCTCATGGGTCTGTCCTTTCTGGATGGGTTGAAACCACCAGACCCAAGGCCTCCTTTCACTTTCCCCGGAACGGGTCTGCCTCACGCGGCGCGCTGCGCATGCCAAGTGCTGATGCGCTGGTTACGACCTTTTGCGGATGGTCGAGCCTCGCCGGTGCTGCGCGGCGGCATTCCCCGGACCGGCCGCTACATACAGGGCGCGGCATTTCGGGCTGCGGAGCGTCAGCGACGCCTAGGCTCTCATAAGCCAAGCTCTGTTCTGGCGCAGTGTGAGGGCGCTGTCCCCAGCAGCCCTCTGAGACGTCCTCTCCATGATAAAGTCGGCCGTTTTCTCAGTCTCCGGCCCGGGGGCGGTGATCGAGAACGGGCCGGAGCATGACCTCGACGACATCGAGGACGCCATCGCGCTGCACGTCGAGAACATGAAGCGGCTCGGCAAGTCGCACCTCTGCCCCGGATCAGGCTCCGGCCGCCGCCACGGCTGACATAACTTCCTAAGATTCGACCCGAAATCGCGGCATTGACCACGATCCTGCCGCGATGCCCGCCCGCTTGCGGTCGCGCGGGCGCGCCATGCTCCGGCCCGTCTCCGGCAGCGGCACGGCCCTCCGGCGGCACAGGCGACGGCCCCGCGAGGGGCCCCTTCCGGGGCGATGCGATGACCGAGTGGCGGGCAACCCATATCGACGGCCGCGTGGGCGGGCTGGGCGCGATCCCGCCCGAGATCCAGGTCGACCGGGTGACCGGGTGGCTCTACCTGCACGCGGGCGCGGGGCAGGCGCGCGACGCCTTCGCGCTCGGCGGCAACGGGCTGCTCCGCTTCCTGGCGGCGCAGGCCGACGGCACCGCCGCGGTCGACCTCGCCGCCCGTGGCCTGGTGCTGCGGCTCGACGCGGCGCAGGTCGACCGGGTCGAGAGCGCCGCCGGGGCCGGATCCGCCGGCACCGGTGGCGTCACCTTCGGCCACTCCACCGATCTCTACGCCGGCCAGAGCGGGCTCGCCGCCGATCTCGCGCATCTGCTCGCCACCGGGGCCGGCGGCACGCGGTACTTCATCGCCGCCCTGCACGGCAGTCCGGGGCTCAGCGTGCTGACCCGCGACGCGGGCGGCGATCTCACCGAGCTCCGCTACCAGGGCGACCGCGACATCGCCTATCTCTCGGACCCCGTGGCCATGGTCTCGGTCGAGACCGCCGAGGGCACGCTGGTGCTTGCCACCTCCTCCTCGGAGGCCGGGCTCAGCAGCTTCACCCTGCGCCCCGACGGGCGGCTGGTGCTGCGCGACAGCATCGGCGCCGCCGACGGGGTCGGCATCAACACCCCAACCGCGCTGGCGGTCACCGAGGTCGGCGGCAAGGTGATGGCGCTGCTGGGGGCCGCCGGCACCGGCACGATCTCGGTCTTCGAGGTGGCGGGCTCGGGCGCGCTCCGCCACGTGGGCCAGGCCCTCGACGACAGGGGCAGCTTCTTCCAGGGCCTGTCGGTGCTGCGCACCGCCACCCTCGACGGCACGGTCTACGTGGTGGCGGGCGGCAGCGACGACGGGCTCACGCTCTTCAGCCTGCTGCCCGACGGCCATCTGGTGGAATTGCAGAGCCTCGCCGACAGCACCGCGCTCGGGCTCGACAACGTCAACGCGCTCGAGCTGGTGGCGGCGGAGGGCGTGCTGCACGCCTTCGTCACCTCCGAGACCGAGACCGGCGTCACCCACCTGAGCTGGGCGCCCGATCCCGACGACGGCCAGCACCTGGGTGGCGACCGCTCCGAGGCGCTCTCGGCCGGGGGCGGGGACGACCTGCTGTTCGACGGGGCAGGCAGCGACACGCTCACCGGCGGCACCGGCGCCGATCTCTTCGTGTTCGCCGCCGATGGCAGCCGCGACGTGATCACCGACTTCACCCCCGGGCAGGACATGGTCGACCTCTCGGGCTGGGACTGGCTCTATTCCACCGCGCAGCTCGAGATCACCGCCACCGCCACCGGCGCCGAGATCCGCTACGGCGACGAGCTGCTCGAACTGCGCAGCGCCGACGGCCGCAGCCTCGGCTACGACGACTTCATGGAGACCGACATGCTGGGCCTGCCGCGGGTGCCACGGCCGGTGGTCACCACCGCGGGGCTGCCCTCGACCGAGCGCACCGGCGGCGACGGGGCCGACGTGCTCGACGGCACCATCGGCCACGACCGCCTGTCGGGGAGCGCGGGCAACGACACGCTCGCCGGCGGCGCCGGCGACGACACGCTGATCGGCGGCGACGATCACGACCGGCTCTTCGGCGAGGCGGGCTACGACAGTCTCGACGGCGGCGCCGGGGCCGACAGCCTGCACGGCGGCGATCACGACGACAGGCTGCTGGGGGGCACCGGGGCCGACACGCTCTGGGGCGACGCGGGCAACGACACGATCTTCGGCAACACCGGGGTCGACGAGGTGCATGGCGGGCTCGGCGACGACTGGATCAGCCCCGGCGACGGGGTCGACATCGTGCATGGCGACGGCGGCAACGACACGGTGATCGGGCGCACCGGCTGGGACACGCTCTGGGGCGACGGCGGCCACGACCACCTCTACGGCAGCGAGGGGCAGGACGACCTGCACGGCGGCGACGGCAACGACTACCTCTCGGGCGGCTTCGGCTACGATTTCCTCTGGGGCGACGCCGGCGACGACAGCCTCTACGGCAATCTCGGCAACGACAGTCTCGACGGCGGCGTCGGCAACGATGCGCTCTACGGCGCCACCGGCAACGACACGCTGCGCGGCGGCGCGGGCCATGACACGCTCTATTCCTCGCAAGGCGTGGACGAGCTCGAGGGGGGCGCCGGCGACGACCTGCTGTTCGGCGGCAGCCTCGTCGACAGCTTCCACTTCGCCCCCGGCCACGGCCATGACGTGATCGGCGATTTCGAGGCGCATGACCGGCTCTGCCTCGACGCGGCGCTGGTGGGCGGCGCCACCAGTGCCGCCGAGGTGGTGGCGCGCTTCGGCAGCATCCGCGACGGAATGGCGGTGCTGGATTTCGGCGACAGCGAGATCGTCTTCCAGACCATGACCGACCTCGACCTGCTGGTGCACAGCATCGTGCTGGTCTGAGGATCACCGCCCTGCCCCACCCCTGCCCCGTGGGCGCGGGTGTTTCGCGCGCGAAACTTTCGCAAGGGTTAACGCCCCGCCCGGCGCGGTGACGGGGTCTCAACCGCTTTTCCCGACCCTGCCCCGGCAAGACCTCCCTGCGGGACCGCCCGGCGCGGCCGTCCCGACAGGACCGTCACGACAGACCGGGAGACCGCCGCAATGCCCGACACCCTGCCCAACCTGGGCCTGCCGCTGCTGGTGCCCTCGCAGGCCCAGAAGACGGTGACCCACAACGAAGCCCTGCTGATCCTCGACAGCCTCGTGCAGCTCGCGGTGCTCGACCGCGACCGGACCGAGCCCCCGGGCCTGCCCGCCCCGGCGACCGCCACATCGTGGCCGCGCCCGCGGCGGCCGAGTGGTCCGGGCACGACCACAGCATCGCCACCATGACCGAGAGCGGCTGGCGCTACGACCTGCCCGCCCCGGGCTGGATCGGCTACGACCGCGGCGCCGGCGCGCTGGTGCTCTTCGACGGCACCGGCTGGGGGCCGCTGCCCCTGCCCGAGCTGCTCGCCAACCTCGGCGGCATCGGCGTGAACACCAGCCCCGACGGCAGCGACCGGCTCGCGGTC
>Ga0208328_1000744_pt1 | contig 13220 bp, 11 predicted proteins | sample DeeseametaMP2633_FD_184170 | JGI IMG/M metagenome (GOLD analysis project Ga0208328, IMG submission 184170) | Marine microbial communities from the Deep Atlantic Ocean - MP2633 (SPAdes) | ecosystem: Environmental > Aquatic > Marine > Unclassified | place: Northeast of Antigua and Barbuda, North... | reverse complement strand
CCGACCCTCGACCGGCGCTCGTTGCTCGCGCTGGCGGCGTTCGGGGCGGCGGCCGCTGCTGCCGCCCTGCTCGGTGGGCTGGCGGCAGGGTCGGCGAGCAGCGAGTACGCGAGGCTCGACCAACCGGCCTTCGCGCCGCCGTCGTGGGTCTTCGGCCCCGTCTGGACCGTGCTCTACGTCGGCATCGCGGTGGCCGGCTGGCTCACCTGGCGAGCCGCCGGACGCGTCGACCGCGCCACCGTCGCCTGGGGCGTCCAGATGGTGCTCAACGCCGCCTGGACCCCACTCTTCTTCGGCGCCGGGTTGTACGGCGTCGCGCTGGTCGAGATCGTCGTGCTGGCCGGCACCATCGTGCTCACGATGGTGCTGGCCGCACGGCGGAGCCGCGTGGCGGCGTGGTTGCTCGCGCCGTACCTCGCGTGGGTCTGCTTCGCGACCGCGCTGAACGCCTCGATCTGGTGGCTGAACTGAACTGACGAGCCCGGCGCGAACGGGGTCTCGACGCCCGCTCCTCGCCTAGCGGCTCGTCACTGCTCGACCACCGAGGGCGCGGGTCTGCTCGGCGCCGCACCAGCAGGTGAAGGCGAGAGCGGTGGCGTCGTCGGTGCGGGTCACGCCGGTGACCATGCTCGGGAAGATGAGCTGACGACGCTCGCAGGCGGTGCAGTCGTGGGTGAACATGTGCATCGGGGACCTCCCTCGGTCGGTGGGCTGCTACGACGATCATGACCGGCGAGAAGGTACAGGGGTAGCCTCCGTTTCCAGCCTGAGGCCAAGGTCAGACCTATAGTGGCTGGTCATGCTCTCTGTGCACCAGCTCACATGCTTCCTGGCCACCTACGAGCACGGCTCCCTGACTCGCGCGGCCGAGCACCTGGGCTACGCACAGCCGTCGGTCTCCGAGCAGATCCGGGCCCTGGAGAAGACCCTCGGCGTCGACCTCTTCCGCCGCGTCGGCCGCGGCGTCGTGCCGACCACCGTCGCCGACACGCTGCGCCCCTACGCCGAGCAGGTGCTCGCCAGCCTCGACGAGGCCCGCGACGCCGTGGCCCGCGTGAAGTCCTTCGAGACCGGCACCATCCGCTTCGGCATGTTCGGCATCGCCCGGCTCTACGCCGGCGCCGGGCTGATCGCCGACGTGCTCGACCGCTACCCCGGCGTCCGCGTCGAGCTGGTCGGCCAGAACTCCACCCAGGTCGCCGAGGACCTGCGCCGCGGCCACCTCGAGGCCGCCATGCTCGCCGTCGACACCGTCGAGAGCGAGGGACTCACCATCACGCCGGTCGCGCGGGAGGAGCTGGTCTTCATCAGCGCCGACCCCGCCCGCCTCGAGACGCCCGTCTCGGCCCACCGGCTCTCGCTGGCCTCGCTGGCGATGCCCGAGACGACGTACCGCGCCACCGACTCCACCCGCCAGACCCTGCGCCGGATGCTGCACGCCACCGGCCGCAACCCCACCACCCGGATCGAGGTCGAGGACATCGAGACGGCCGTCGAGCTCGTCGGGCTGGGGTACGCCGACAGCGTGATCCCCCGCGGCGCCGCCGACCAGCTGCTCCCGCGGCTGGCACCGGACGCGGGGTTCGTCTCGCTGCGGCCGCGGCAGTTCGACACGTTCGCGATCGTGCACCGCACCGGCGCCGTGCTCTCGCCGGCCGCGCGGCTGATGATCGACCTGGCCACCACGCGCATCCGGCAGGTGGCCGAGCCGGTCGAGGTCTAGCCCCGGCCGACCACCGGGTCAGCGGGGCAGGACCGCCCGGACCGCTCCGAGCAGGGCCGCGCCGGCCAGCGACGGCGGGGAGTAGCGGTCGTCCCAGACCAGGATCTTGCCGTGGCGCATCTCGAAGGTGCCGCGCACCCAGAAGGTCATCTCGAAGCGCCCGAGCCGCAGCACGTCGGTGCGGTCGGTGAGCACGGTGTCGCCGTCGGCCGCCGCGGAGTGCATGACGTAGTCGAAGCCGATGCCCCGCTTGAACATCGAGCGGATGCCCGCACCCACCTTGGAGCCCTTCAGCGTCGGCAGCCCCGTGTTGCGCCACTCCGCGTCGACGTCGAGCAGGTCGAGGACCCCCAGGTCGCCCTCGACGAGCCCGTCGAGGAACGTCCGGACCGTCGTCACGTGGTCGGAGGTGGTCTCGGGTCGCGCAGCCATGCTCAGCACTCCTTGCCGTCGTCGGGGACCGTGCCCTCGAGGAGGTAGTCCTCGATGGTGGTGTCGATGCACTCGTTGCCGGAGTTGTAGGCGGTGTGGCCGTCGCCGTCGCGGGTCAGCAGCACGCCCGACTCCAGCTGGTCGGCCAGCGCCTCGGACCACTCGTAGGGCGTCGCGGGGTCGCGGGTGGTGCCGACCACCAGGATCGGCGCCGCGCCCTCGGCTCGGATCTCGGGCGTCTCCACGCTGGACTCGACCTCGATGCCCTGGCAGCCCAGCAGGCTCCAGGCGAAGACCTCGCCGAAGGTCGGGGAGACCTCCTCCATCGCCGGGATCTCCCCCGGGATGTCGCTGATCGGCTCGGTCGCCGGGTCGTCGAGGCAGTTGATCGCGTAGATCGCCTCGCTGGAGTTGTCGTTGAAGCTGCCGTCGGCGTTGCGCGAGGCGTAGGCGTCGGCCAGCAGCATCAGCGCCGAGCCGTTGCCCGAGAAGGCCACCTCCAGCGACTGGGTCAGGATCGACCAGTAGTCGCTGACGTAGAGCGGCGTGATGATGCCGTAGAAGGCGTTGCCGACGGTGAGCTCGCGACCGTTGCCCGCCGGCAGCGGCTGCGCGTCGACCTCGTCGAGGAAGTCGCGGATCCGCTCCAGCCCCTCCTCCAGGCTGCCGCCCAGCGGGCAGTCGCCGGACTCCACGCAGTCGGTGACGTAGGCCTCGAGCGCCCGCTGGAAGCCCGCCGCCTGACCGATCGTCAGCTCGCGCGAGCCCAGCGACACGTCGACGGCCCCGTCGAGGACGAGCCGCCCCACGCGGTCGGGGAAGAGCTCGGCGTACGTCGCGCCCAGCTTCGTGCCGTAGGACGCCCCCAGGTAGGTCAGCTCGGACTCGCCCAGCGCGGCGCGCAGGACGTCCATGTCGCGGGCGGTCTCGACGGTGGTGACGTGGCCGATGAGGGAGTCGGAGCGCTCGACGCAGCCGTCGAAGAACTCCTCCAGCCCGCTCACCGCCTCCTGCGCCTCCGCGTCGGTGTCGGGCGCCGGGTCCGCGGCCAGGAAGGCGTTGAGGTCCTCGTCGGAGAGGCAGTCGATCGGGTTGGAGTCACCGGTGCCGCGCGGGTCGAAGCCCACGATGTCGTAGCGCTCGCGCAGCGGCTGGCGGAAGACCTGGCCCGAGGCCGCGGCGTAGGAGGTGCCCGGGGCACCGGGGCCTCCGGGGTTGACCACCAGCGAGCCGATCCGGGAGTCGGGGTCCATCGCCGGCACCTTGAGCAGCGCGACCTCGAAGGTCTCGCCGTCGGGCTCGGCGTAGTCGACGGGCACCTCGAGCCGCGCGCACTCGTTGGTGCCGCACGCCTCCCACGCCAACGCCTGCCCGTAGAAGGTCTCGAGCCCCTCGTCGGGGGCGTCGGTGGCCCCCGGGGCCGGGGTGGAGGTCGGAGCCGGGCCGCGACGCGGCTCGTCGGCGGTCGTGTCGCCGCCGCGGAAGGCCAGTGCCAGGGCGACGCCGAGGCCGCTCAGCACCAGCGCCGCCACCACCGCGACCGCGATCGCCCGACGCATCGTGTCGCTCACGAGACTCCCCTGCTCCTCATCGTCGACCGACCGCTGCACGCCCGCGCTCGGGCGTCTTCAGCGCGACCATCATGGCCTCCAGCGCCAAGGCCGGCGGCACGTTGAACTCCATCATCTGCTCGCGCGCCTCGAAGACCCACGCGATCCGCCGCAGGTTGAGCTCGGGGGTCGAGGAGCGCGCGACCTCCTCGACGTCGGGCCGGATCTCCTCGTTGACCAGCGCGCCCGGCGCACCGGTGGCCAGCGCGATCGCGTCGCGGTAGACCGAGACGAGATCCATCAGGCTGCGGTCGACGACGTCGAGCACCCGGCGCCGGGCGCGGCGCTTCTGGCCGTCGGTGAGGTCGCGCAGCGCGGAGGCGTACTCCCGCGGGCGGCGCCCCTTGTCCTCGTAGCCGAAGGCCTGGTCGAGCTCGGCCTTCTCGCGCGCGTCGAGCTCGGTGGTGATCGCCTCGGCCTCCTCCTTCGCCACGTCGGCGAGGTTGGCGGCCGCCTGCATGCAGGCGCCGATCGAGCCCAGCCGCGCCGGGAGCAGCACGACCTCGCGCCGCCGGTTGCGGGTCGCCTCGTCGAGCGCGAGCGCCTTCGCCCGGCCGATGTGGCCCTGGCTGGCGCGCGCGGAGTACGACGCCAGCGCGGCGTCGACGCCGTGGCGCCGCGTCAGGAAGTCGGCCACCTCCGGCGCCGTGGGCGTGGTCAGCGTGACCAGCCGGCAGCGCGAGCGGATCGTCGGCAGGACGTCCTCGACGGTCGGCGCGCACAGCAGCCACACCGTGCGCGGCGCCGGCTCCTCGACCGCCTTGAGCACGGCGTTGCCGGAGTGGTCGTTGAAGCGGTCGGCGTCCTCGACCACGATCACCTGCCAGCGGTGGCTCACCGGGCTCATCGCCGCCTTGCGCACCATCGCGGTCGCGTCGGTCTTGAGGAACTGCACCGACTCGGTGCGCACCTGGGTGACGTCGGGGTTGGAGCCGACCAGCGTCGTGCGGCACGCCTGGCACTCGCCGCAGCCGGCTTCCGGGCCCGGCCCGCGCTCGCACTGCAGGGCCGCGGCGAACGCGAGCGCGGCGTTGGAGCGGCCCGAGCCGGGCGGGCCGGTCAGCAGGAACGCGTGGGTCATGCCGCGACCGGCCGACGCGGCGCGCAGCACCTCGATCGTGCGGGTCTGGCCCACCAGGTCGTCCCAGACCGTGCGGCTCACCGGGCACGCTCCAGCAACGGGGCCACCCGGGCCTGCACCCGCGCGGCGATCTCCTCGACCGGCAGCCGGGCGTCGAGCACGAGGTAGTGGGCCGGGTCGGCCGCGGCCATCCGCGTGAAGGCGGCACGCACCCGCTGGTGGAACTCCAAGGACTCCCCCTCGATCCGGTCGCGGCCCTCGAAACGGCCCAAGCCGGCCGCGGGCTCGAGGTCGAGCACGACCGTGAGGTGCGGCCGCAGGTCGCCGGTGGCCCAGCGTGCCACCTGCTCGACCTCCTCGACCGGCAGCGTCCGGCCGGCGCCCTGGTAGGCGAGCGTGGAGTCGACGTACCGGTCGGTGATCACGACCGCGCCGCGCTCGAGCGCCGGACGCACCAGCGTCTCGACGTGCTCGGCCTTGTCGGCGGCGTAGAGCAGCGCCTCGGTGCGGTCGGCCAGCGCCCCGGTCTCCGGGCTGAGCACGATCCGTCGCAGCTGCGCGCCCACCGCGGTGTCGCCCGGCTCGAAGGTCAGCATCACCTCGTGGCCCAGGCTCTCGAGGTGCTCACGCAGCAGCCGCGACTGGGTCGACTTGCCCGACCCCTCGCCGCCCTCGAAGCAGACGAAGACACCGGTCGCGGCGTAGACGCCCGGCCCCTCACCCAGCAGCGTGGCCAGCACCGCCAGCGGGTCGGAGCCCGCGGTCAGGTCGACCACCCGGTCGGGGTCGAGCGCCCGCAGCGCCTCGCCCACCTCGGCACCGACCCCGACACCGGCGTGGTGGAAGCGCGCGCCGGCCAGGGCGTCGTTCTCGTCGAGCAGCGCCAGCAGGTCGGCGGCCAGCGAGTCGGGCGTCCAGGCCCCAGTGGCGGTGTTGTGGCCGTGGCCGGGCAGGTCCCACGCCAGCACCTGGAAGTGCTCACCCAGCGCCGGCGCGACCTCGCCCCACGTGTCGGTCGCGGAGGCGCCCCGGTCGGGGCCGAGGACCAGCAGCGGCTGGTCGGGGCGGCCACCCAGGCGGACGACGGTGACGGTCACGGTGCGGCAGGGCTCCTGACGGCGGACGAGTGCTGCGGAGAGGTCCGGCTCACCGTAGCGGCCGGCTCCGACGTACGGCGTGGGCGTCCGGGGTCACCCTCCGTTGGTCGAGCAGCCGCGGCAGCGCCCGCAGGGCGCTGAGCGGCGTCGTCGAGACCCCCGCACCTCTGGTCACCGACAGCGACCGCCTCACCGGGTCTCGACAAGCTCGACCAACGAAGTCAGGACTTCTTGGTCGCCTTCTTCGCCGCGGCCTTCTTGGTCGTCTTCTTGGCCGTCGTCTTCTTCGCGGTGGTCTTCTTCGCCGCGGTCTTCTTGGCGGTCTTCTTGGTGGCCTTCTTGGCGCCCTTCTTCGCGCCCTTCTTGGCCGGGCCGCGCTCGCGCCGCTCGGCGAGCAGCTCGGCGGCGCGCTCGAGGGTGAGGTCCTCGACGGTGTCGTCCTTGCGCAGGGTGGCGTTGTACTCACCGTCGGTGACGTACTCGCCGAAGCGGCCCGACTTCACCACGACCGGCTGGCCCGAGACGGGGTCGTTGCCGAGCTCCTTGAGCGGCGGCGCGGCGGCGGCGCGGCCGCGCTGCTTGGGCTGGGCGTAGATCTTCAGCGCCTCGTCGAGGGTGACGGTGAACAGCTGCTCCTCGCTGGTGAGCGAGCGCGAGTCCGACCCCTTCTTCAGGTAGGGCCCGTAGCGGCCGTTCTGGGCGGTGATCGGGTCGCCGGACTCGGGGTCGTCGCCGACCACGCGCGGCAGCGAGAGCAGCTTGACCGCGTCGTCGAGGGTGATCGTGTCGAGGCTCATCGACTTGAAGAGCGAGCCGGTGCGCGGCTTGACGCCCTTCTTGGCGTCCTCGGGCAGCGCCTCCTGGACGTAGGGTCCGAAGCGGCCGTTCTTGGCGACCACCGCGAGGCCGGTCTCGGGGTGCGAGCCGAGCTCGATCTCCTCGCCGGCGGGGTTCTTGAACAGCTCCTCGGCCTTGGCCAGGGTCAGCTCGTCGGGCGGCAGGTCGTCGGGCACGTTGGCCCGCTTGCCGGTCGGGTTGCCCTCGTCGTCGGGACCCTCGAGGTAGGGCCCGTAGCGGCCCACGCGCAGGTGGATGCCGGACTCGGGTCCGCCGATGGGGAAGGTCGCGTTGTCACGGGCGTCGATGTCGCCGAGCTCGTCGACGAGCTTCTTCAGCCCGTCGATCTCGTCGTCGCCGTAGTAGAACTGCGCGAGCTCGTCGTTGCGCTCCTTGTTGCCGGCCGCGATCTCGTCGAGCACGTCCTCCATCACGGCGGTGAACTCATAGGAGATCTGCCGCGGGAAGTGCTCCTCGAGCAGCCGGATCACCGAGAACGCCAGCCACGCCGGCACCAGCGCGGTGCCCTTCTTGTAGACGTAGCCGCGGTTGAGGATGGTGCCGATGATCGAGGCGTACGTCGACGGGCGACCGATCTCGCGGTCCTCGAGCTCCTTGATGAGCGTGGCCTCGGTGTAGCGCGCGGGCGGCTTGGTCTCGTGGCCGTCGGCGTTGATGTCGGCCGCCGAGACCGCGTCGCCCTGCTCGAGCGCCGGGAGTCGGGTCTCGGCGTCGTCGGCCTTGGCGCCGTGGTCGGTGCCCTCGACGTAGGCCTTGAGGAACCCGTGGAAGGTGATCACCCGACCCGACGCGGAGAAGACGACGTCCTCGCCCGTGGCCGCGGCGCCGCCGAGGCGGATCGTCACCGACTGGCCGGTGGCGTCCTTCATCTGCGAGGCGACCGTGCGCATCCAGATCAGCTCGTACAGGCGGAACTGGTCGCCCTTCAGACCGGTCTGCGCGGGGGTGCGGAAGGTCTCGCCGGAGGGGCGGATCGCCTCGTGCGCCTCCTGGGCGTTCTTGACCTTGCTGGCGTAGGTGCGCGGCTTGTCGGGGAGGTACTCCCCGCCGTACAGCTCCTGGACCTGCCGCCGCGCCGCCGACACCGCGGTGTCGGACAGCGTGGTGGAGTCGGTGCGCATGTAGGTGATGAAGCCGTTCTCGTAGAGACGCTGCGCGACCGACATCGTCACGCTCGCGCTCATGCCGAGCTTGCGCGAGGCCTCCTGCTGCATCGTGGTGGTGCGGAACGGCGGGTAGGGCGAGCGCTTGTAGGGCTTGGACTCCACCGAGCGCACGTCGAAGGTGGTGTCCGACAGCGCGCCGGCCAGCGACTCCGCGCGGCTGCGGTCGAGGTGGACGACCTTGCCCTGCGCCGAGGCCTTGAGCACGCCCTCGCTGGTGAAGTCGGAGCCGCGGGCCACCCGGGCGCCGTCGACGGAGTAGGCACGCGCCGGGAACATCCGCTGCTCGTGCTTCTGACCGGCGTCGAAGGTGCCCTCGAGGTCCCAGTACGACGCGATCTTGAAGGCCATCCGCTCGCGTTCGCGGTCGACCACCAGACGGGTGGCCACCGACTGCACGCGGCCTGCGGACAGGCCCGACATGACCTTCTTCCACAGCACGGGCGAGACCTCGTAGCCGTAGAGCCGGTCCAGGATGCGGCGGGCCTCCTGGGCCTCGACGAGGTCGTCGTTGATCGTGCGCGGGTTGGCGACCGCCTCCTGGATCGCCCGCTCGGTGATCTCGTGGAAGACCATCCGGTGCACGGGGATGTTCTTGGGCTTCAGCTCGTCGAGCAGGTGCCAGGCGATCGCCTCGCCCTCGCGGTCCTCATCGGTGGCGAGGTAGAGCTCGTCGGCCTCCTTGAGCAGCGTCTTGAGCTTGGAGATGTGCTGCTTCTTGTCGCGCGGCACGACGTAGTAGGGCTCGAAGCCGTTGTCGACGTCGACGGCGAGCCGGCCCCACGGCTTGTCCTTGATCTTGGCCGGGGTGTCGGCGGCCGACTGCGGCAGGTCGCGGATGTGACCGATGGAGGACTCCACGACGTAGCCCTGCCCCAGGTAGCCCCCGATGGTGCGGGCCTTCGCCGGGGACTCGACGATCACGAGCTTGTGTGCCACGGGCTGCTGGATCCTTCTCGCGCGGTGCTGGCGGACTGCTTCTGGCTGAGGTGATGACTGCGCGGGGGTCCGAGCAGCCCCCACGGTCGGTCACGGTAGCGCGTGGCCGGGACCGGGTCGGTCGGGCCGTCGCTCAGCGGTAGTAGACCGCCACCGGGTAGGGCCCGTCACGGCGGACCTGCACGGGAGTGTCGAAGACCTCACCCAGGCGCTCCTCGGTCATCAGCTCCAAGGGCGGCCCGGACTGCACCACGAGCCCGTCGCGCATGGCGACGACGTGGTCGGCGTACGCCGAGGCGAAGTTCACGTCGTGCACCACCACGACCACGGTCTTGCCCAGCTCGTCGGCGGCCCGGCGCAGCTGGGTCATGATCGCCACCGCGTGGCGCATGTCGAGGTTGTTCAGCGGCTCGTCGAGCAGCAGGTAGTCGGTGTCCTGGGCCAGCACCATCGCGACGTAGGCCCGCTGGCGCTGCCCGCCCGAGAGCGAGTCGAGGAACCGCTCCTGGAGGTCGGTGAGGTCGAGGAAGCCCAGCGCCCGGTCGACGACCTCGTGGTCGGCGGCGGTCAGCCGGCCGCGCGAGTGCGGGAAGCGGCCGAAGGAGACCAGCTGGCGCACCGTGAGCCGGGTGACGAAGTGGTTCTCCTGGCGCAGGATCGCCACGACCTTTGCGAGCGCGGACGACGGCGTCGAGGCCACGTCGTGGCCGTCGATGCTGACCGAGCCACGGGTGGCCGGGAGCAGCCGACCGACGATGCCGAGCAGCGTGGACTTGCCGGCGCCGTTGGGCCCGACCAGCGCGGTGACCCCGCCGGCCGGCAGGGTCAGGTCGACCGGGCCGAGCACGCGGGTGCCGGCGTACTCCTTGACGACGTCGCGGACCTCGATCACAGCGTCCCCCTCCGCAGCAGGTAGATCAGGAAGAACAGGCCGCCCCCGAGCTCGAGGACGACCGAGAGCAGGCCGCCGGCGTAGAAGACGTGGTGCAGCACGAAGTAGCCCACGGCCAGCATCGCGATGCCCAGCAGCGAGGCGAAGGGCAGCACGAAGCGGTGCTCGGCGCTGCCGGCGAGCTGGTAGGACAGGATCGCGACCACGAACCCCAGGAAGGTCAGCGGGCCGACCAGCGTGGTCGAGACCGAGATCAGCACCGCGGTGAGCACCAGCGCGACCAGCACCTCGCGCTTGTGCGACAGGCCGAGGCTGGTGGCGCTGTCGCGGCCCAGCCCCAGCACGTCGAGGCGGTGCCGGCGCCGCCACAGCAGCGCCAGGGCGACCGCGACGACCACCCAGGCGTAGGGCAGGTAGTCCTCGTCGGAGTTGGACAGGTTGCCGAAGAGCCGCGCCGCCAGCACGTCGAACTCGCCGGGGGTCAGCAGGCGCTGCATGAAGGTCGAGAGCGAGGCGAAGCCCAGGCCGAGCACCACCCCGACCAGCAGAGTCGTGTGCAGGTCGCCGCGGCGGCCGGCGAAGAGCCAGGAGTAGAGCAGCGTGGCGAGCCCGACCATCAGCGCGCTCTGCACGAAGACCTTGAGCACCCCGTCGGTGGCGGCCATCGCCTCGGCGCCGAGGAAGAAGACCAGCGCGGTCTGCATCAGGACGTACATCGCCTCGAAGCCCATGATCGAGGGCGTGAGGATCCGGTTGCTCGTGGCCGTCTGGAAGACCACGGTGGCCACGGCCTGGCAGATGCCGACCAGCACCAGCGTGACCACGCTGACCACGCGGAACTCCACGACCAGCCAGAAGCCGCGCGAGCCGACCTCGGGGCCGATGTCGTAGGTCAGCACGGCCAGCACGGCGACCAGCGCGACGACGCCGACCACGGCGATGCGCAGGCCGGGGCGGGTACGCCGGGGCGCGGCGTCGGCGTCGGCGTCGGGGCCGCCGCGGGCGGGCCGCCGGCGGCGTACGAGGGAGTCAGCCACGGGGCCGCTGCCTGAGCAGGAGGGCCACGAACACGGTCGCGCCGACCACGCCGAGGATCACCGAGACCGGGATCTCGAAGGGGGCGATGACGGTGCGGCCGAGGATGTCGCAGGCGGTGACGACGCCGACCCCGACCAGGCACACCCACGGGATGTTGGAGCGCAGGTCGTCACCGCGCGCCATGCTCACGAGGTTGGGCACGACCAGGCCCAGGAACGGCAGGAAGCCGACCACGACGGTGGTCACGCCGGCCGCGACCGCGACGAGCGCGGTGCCGATCAGCACCACCTGCTCGTAGCGCAGCCCGACGCTGACCGCGACGTCGCGCCCCAGGCCCGCGACCGTGAACCGGTCGGCCACCAGCCAGGCCAGCACCACCACGACCCCGACCACCCAGAGCACCTCGTACTGCCCGCGCACGACCTGGGTGAAGCTGCCGCGGAACCAGATCGTCAGCATCTGCAGGGTGTTGGTGCTGACCGCGAGGAAGGTCGTGAACGCCGACACCACCGCGCCCAGCATGATGCCGATGAGCGGCACCACCAGCGAGGAGCGCAGCGTCACCCGGCGCAGCAGCGCCATGAAGACCAGCGTGCCGAGCAGCGCCGTGGCGCTGGCGACCACCATCTTCTCCAGCAGCCCCGCGCGCGGCGCGAAGATCGTCACCAGCAGCAGCCCCAGTGCGGCCCACTCGGTGGTGCCGGTGGTGGTCGGCTCGACGAAGCGGTTCTGGGTGAGCAGCTGCAGCACCATGCCGGCCACGCTCATCGCGCAGCCGGCGAGCACCAGCGCCAGCGTGCGGGGCACGCGGGAGATGAAGAACATCTCGCCACCGAAGTCGTCGCCGGACAGGTCGTAGGCGCCGACGGCGAGGGAGGTGGCGAGCAGCCCGCCGACCACGAGGACGGCGACCGGCAGCGCGACGACGTCACGACGACGTACGGCGCGGGTGGCGGGTCGCGTCCCCGTGGCGGCGGTCATCGGGCTCAGGCCCCCGAGAACGCCGAGGCGATGTCCTCGTAGAGGCCGGTGTAGGCGCCGATGCCCTCGTCGAGGTAGAAGGTCGGGTCGAGCACGACGATCTGGTCCTCGGTGACGGCCGTGACGTTCTGCAGGGCCTCCGCCTCGGTGATCAGGTCGGCCGCCGGCACGTAGCCCTCCTCCTGGAAGGCGCCGTCGATGTCGAGCACGATCAGCCAGTCCGGGTCGGCCTGGGCGATGGCCTCGAGGCTGATGTCGTCGCCGTGGGTGTCGTCGTCACCCTCCTGCTCCAGCGCCGGGACCAGGCCCAGCGTCGGGAAGGCGACGCCGACCGAGCGGCCGTCGCCCGGGGCGGCGTAGGAGATCTCGCCGCCGCTGGTGAGCAGACCCATGACCGTGTCCTCACCGTTGTAGGCCTCGGTGGCGGCCGCGACGGCCTCCTCGAGCTCGGCGTTGATCTCGTCGGCGAGGTCCTCCTGGGCGAAGATCTCGCCGAGGATCGAGGTCTGGCGCTGCAGCTCGGCGACGTGGTCCTCGCCCGGGCGCGCCGTGGTCTCGATGGTGGTGGGCTGGATGTCCTTGAGGTCGTCGTACATCTCCGAGAACCGGTAGCCGCCGATGATCAGGTCGGGGTCGGCCTCGATGACGGCCTCGATGTCGGGCTCGAAGTGGGCGCCGGCGCTGAGGATCGAGTCGTCGTCGGTGTACTCCGGCCAGATCTCGCCCATGATCGGCTTGGGGGCGGCGACCAGGTCGACGCCCATCCGGCTCAGGGTGCCGAAGGTGGTGTTGTCGAGCGCGACCACGCGCTCGGGCTCCACCGGCACCTCGACGTCGCCGTGGCTGTCGGTCACGGTGACCGAGCCGCCGGCCTCGGCGTCGCTGCCTGTCGCCGTGTCGTCGGTGCCGCAGGCGGTCAGCAGCAGGGTGCCGGCGCCCAGGAGGGCGAGGGTGGTGCGCAGGGGATGACGTCGCACGTCGTGCTCCTTGAGTCGTTCGAGCCTTGGTGAGGCGACCCTAAACAAGGTAAGCCTTACCTGAGCAAGTACCCCTCTTGGGTTGTGACCGGGCTCACGTCGGGCTGGGCTGGGTCGGGACAGGGTCGTGACGGCGCCTGTGGAGGAGCGCTCCGCAGCACGTCGATCGGTGGCACGGTCACGCACCACGCACCGGACCTGCTCGGGAGGCAGCCATGACCTACCACCACTCCTTCGACGACTCCTTCGACCGTTCCTTCCACCGCCCGTTCCTCGACCATGTCGATCCGGACGACCGCTCGTACGAGGGCTGGCAGCCCGACCGGCTGACCGTGCTCACCTTCCTCGACGGTCGGCTCGTGCAGTCCCGCACCGAGCCGGTGCGCTTCACCGAGTGGGAGGACCTCGCCGACCAGTGGGACCGTCGCG
>Ga0208328_1000742_pt1 | contig 13254 bp, 10 predicted proteins | sample DeeseametaMP2633_FD_184170 | JGI IMG/M metagenome (GOLD analysis project Ga0208328, IMG submission 184170) | Marine microbial communities from the Deep Atlantic Ocean - MP2633 (SPAdes) | ecosystem: Environmental > Aquatic > Marine > Unclassified | place: Northeast of Antigua and Barbuda, North... | reverse complement strand
CTTCATCGCCTCGGGGATCGCCCGCATCGGTGTCCCGCAGATCGCGCGCGGGGTCGTGCCCTTCGTGGTGATCCTGCTGGTCGACCTGCTCATCATCAGCTTCCTGCCCTGGCTGTCGCTGGTCTTCACTCAATGACGGAGGTTCCATGGACCTGACCCTGAAAGGCGCCCGCGTGATCGTCACCGCGGGCGCAGGCGGCATCGGCCGCGCCATCGTGGAGGGCTTCCTTGCGGAAGGCGCCTCGGTCGCCACCTGCGACATCGACGAGGCCGCGCTGGCCACCCTTCCGGACGCGGTCTTCCGGGCGTGCGTGGACGTGTCGGACAGCGACGCGCTTGTCGGCTTCATGGATGCGGCGATGGCCCATCTCGGCGGGCTCGACTGCCTCGTGAACAACGCGGGCATCGCCGGACCCACCGGCCGCATCGAGGAACTCGACCCCTCGGACGTGCGCCAGACGCTCGACATCTGCCTGACGAGCCAGTTCGTCACCATCGCCCGCGCGGTGCCGCAGCTGCGCGCGTCCGGCAATGCCTCGATCGTCAACGTCTCCTCGCTCGCCGGGCGGCTGGGCTTCCGCCTGCGCAGCCCCTACGCGGCGGCGAAATGGGGGGTGATCGGCCTGTCGAAGTCGATGGCCATCGAGCTTGGCCCCGACGGCATCCGCGTCAACGCGCTGCTTCCGGGGCTGGTCGCCGGCGACCGCCAGCGCCGCGTGCTCGAGGCGCGGGCCCAGGCGCAGGGGATCAGCTTCGAGGAGGCCGAGCGCGACGCCTTCTCGAGGACGTCGATCAAGGAATACGTGACCCCGCAGCAGCTGGCCGACCAGGTCCTGTTCCTCGCGAGCCCGCGCGGACGCACGATCTCGGGGCAGGCGCTGTCGGTCTGCGGAGACACGGGGATGCTGGGATGAGCGGTCTGTTCAGTCTCGAGGGGCGCCGCGCGCTGGTGACCGGCGCGGGCAGGGGCATCGGCCGCGGCATCGCGCTGGCCCTCGCCGAGCACGGCGCCGAGGTCACGCTCTGTGCCCGGAGTGCCGACGAGATCGGCGCGGTGGCCGAGGAGATCGCCGCCGCCGGTGGCAGGGCCGATGCGCTGGTGCTCGACGTCACCGACAGCGCGGCCTTCGCGCGCGAGATCGCCGCCCGGCCGCCCTACCACGTCTTCGTCAACAACGCGGGGACCAACCGGCCCAACCTTCTCGCCGATCTCACGCCCGACGATTACGACCTGATCCTCGGCCTCAACCTGCGGGCCGCGATCTTCGCGGTGCAGGCGGTGGCCGGGCGCATGACCGAGACCGGCACCCGGGGATCGATCATCAACATGTCGTCGCAGATGGGCCACGTGGGCGCCGCGAAGCGCAGTCTCTACTGCGCCTCGAAATGGGCGCTCGAGGGGTTCACCAAGTCGGTCGCCATCGAGCTGGGCCCGCAGGGGATCCGGGTCAACACCGTCTGCCCGACCTTCATCGAGACCCCGCTCACCAAGCCCTATTTCGAGGACCCCGCCTTCGCGACCGAGATTCTGGCCAAGATCAAGCTGGGTCGCGTGGGGCAGGTGCAGGACGTGGTCGGCGCGGCGGTCTTCCTTGCCTCCGACGCCTCGAGCATGACCACCGGCTCGGCGATCATGGTCGACGGAGGCTGGACGGCGGAATAGGTTCGGACGCCGGGTGCGGGGGCGCCGTCGGTAAGACGGGGTCGCTGCGCCCGACGAGGCTCCCAAAGCCCAAGCCTTCCTGCCGTTTAACCGTCCGCGATATCCAGATCGCGGACGTAGCCGAGCGCCACGCGCTTGATCAGCGCCTTGCGGGCTTCGAGCGTCTTGGGGTCGAGCACGTCGACATCGAAGGTGAAGCCGAAGGTGTAGGACGTGGCGACGGCGTACCAGCATTGCGCCGACACCACCGTATAAAGGTCGACCGGGTCCAGCCCCTTGCGGAAGACGCCCTTGCGCTCGCCGTCTTCGATGATCCCCCGGTAGCGCCCGATCAGGTCCGAGACGCGCAGGCTGCGGCGGTCGAGGGTCTTCAGGTGCTCGCCCTGGTGCAGGTTCTCGATGCCCACGAGGATCAGGAAATCGGGGTTCTCGACATAGTAGGAGAGCGTGAAGCACACGATCTGCTCGATCGCCGCGATGGGATCGGCCGAGAGGGTGAGCTCGCTCTCGCTCTCGCGCATCCGGGCATAGGCGGCGTTCAGGACGTCGCGATAGAGCTGCTCGCGGCTGCCGAAATGGCGGTAGACCAGCGCCTTGTTGACGCCGGCCTCGGTGGCGATGGCCTCCATCCGCGTGCCCTCGAGCCCGTTCGCGACGAACTGCGAGCGCGCCGCCTCGAGGATCCGCGCACGGGTGGCCTCGCTGCGCTCGCGGTGCGAGAGCGCGGCGGGTTCGCTGCCCGGGTCCTTGGTGTTCGCCTCTGTGCTCATGCCTTGGCCTCTCTGGATGCTGAAACCTTAGCCGTCCCGATCCGCCGAGACCATATCGCCCCGCGATTTCGGCACCGATGATCCTCTGGGGAAAATTTTGTTCTTGACGGGAATTGGATTTCCCTACTCCTATAACTGTAACGTTATCGTTACAGGGAAGAGCCATGTCTGTCGAGCAGAGGATACGGGTGGCGTCGGACGTTGGGGGCACCTTCACCGACAGCATCGCCTACGATTCCACCAGCCGCCGCATCACCGTCTCGAAGGTGTCGACCACGCCGGAGAATCGCGCGCTGGGAACCGCCGAGGGGCTGAAGACCGCGCTTGCGCTGCAGGGGGCGACCGGGCGCGACGTGTCCTACATCGGGCACGGGATGACCACAGCGACCAACGCGGTGATCCAGCGCAACGGCGCACGGACGGCCTTCCTGACCAACCGCGGCTTCCGTGACCTGCTGCTGATCGGGCGCCAGAACCGCCCCACGCTCTTCGACATCACCGTGGTCCGGCCCGAGCAGCTGGTCCCGCGCGAGCTCTGCTTCACCGCCGGTGGCCGGCTCGACTATGCCGGGCAGGAGATCGAGCCGCTCGACGAGGCGGATGTGCGGGCCGCCGCGCGCGACATCGCCGCCGCCGGGGTCGAGGCGGTGGGGATCCTGTTCCTGCACGCCTACGCCAACCCGGCGCACGAGCAGCGCGCCCGCGAGATCCTCGAGCAGGAGCTGCCCGGCGTCGCGATCTGCGCCTCGACCGAGATCAACTCGGAGTTCCGCGAATACGAGCGCGCCAGCACCACGGTGCTGAACGCCTACCTGCGCCCGGTGATGGAGACCTACCTGCGCACCCTTTCGAGCATCCTGCAGGACCCCGAGAAGGGGCTCGGCATGGGCGCGGACCGCCCGGTGATGGTGATGGACGCGGCAGGCGGGCTCATGAGCCTCGACAGCGCGCGCGAGAAGCCGGTGCACACGGTGCTCTCCGGGCCCGCGGGCGGGGTCGTGGCCGCCGCTCACGTGGCGGGCGAGGCGGGCCTTCCCGACATCATCACCATGGACATCGGGGGGACCTCGACCGACATCAGCCTCATCCGCGACGGCGTGCCCGAGATCACCCGCAGCGCCTCGCTCGAGACGGTGCCGATCCAGCTGCCGGTGATCGACATCAACGCCATCGGGGCCGGGGGCGGCTCGATCGCCTGGATCGACGAGGGCGGCGCGCTGCGTGTCGGTCCGATGAGCGCCGAGGCGGTGCCGGGGCCGGTGTGCTACGGCCGCGGCGGCGACCGTCCCACGGTGACCGATGCCAACATCGTGCTCGGCCGCTTCGACGGCAGCTCGCGGCTGGGCGGCACGCTCGAGCTTGACGTGACCGGCGCCGCGCGGGTGATCGAGCGCGACATCGCGGGCCCGCTGGGGCTGAGCCTCGAAGAGGCGGCGGCGGGCATCCTGCGGGTGGCGCATGCCAACATCGTGCGCGGCATCCGCGTCGTCTCGGTCGAGCGCGGCTACGACCCGCGTGACTTCGCGCTGGTGCCCTTCGGTGGCGCGGGCCCGATGCATGGCAGCCCGGTGGCGCGCGATCTCAAGATGCCGAGCGTCATGGTGCCGCCGACGCCGGGCATCCTCTGCGCGCTCGGTCAGCTGATCTCGGACCTGCGGCACGATTTCGTCGAGACCCACGTGGCGCGCTTTGCCGATCTCGGCGAGGCCGGGGCCGCAGCGCTGATCGAACGGCTGGTGCAGCGGGCGACCGAGCACCTTGCCGCAGACGGCGTGCCCGAGGACCGGCGGGTCTTCGAGATCCGGCTCGACCTGCGCTACGACGGCCAGAGCTTCGCCCTGCCCATCGCCGGCGACCCGGCGCAGCCGGGCTGGTGGGACGCGCTGCCCGAGGCCTTCAACGCGGCGCATCTGGCCCGCTTCGGCCACGCCGACCCGAGCGCCCCGCTCGAGGTGGTGGGGATCAACGTCACCGGCATCGGCCGCATCGACAAGCCCGCGCTGCCCGAACTGCCCGAGGGCACGGGCTCGCCTGCCGAGGACGCCCTGCGCGGCACCCGGCGGATCTATTTCGAACCGGGCGACGGCGGCGGCAAGGGCGCCTGGCACGAGGCCCGGGTCTGGGCGCGCGACGGCCTCAGGGCTGGCGACGTGATCGCGGGACCCGCGGCCATCGAGGAGGTCTCCTCCACCACCATCCTTTATCCCGGCGACCGCGCGACGGTTCACAGGTCGGGAAGCATTCTCGTGGAGGTCGCGGAATGAGCGGTTTCGATCCGATCCGGCTGGAAGTGCTGCGCAACGCGCTTGAGGCGACGGCGCAGGAAATGGGCTCGGTGCTGAAGCTCACCTCGTTCTCGCCCAACATCAAGGAGCGCATGGACGCCTCCTGCGCGATCTTCACCGCCGACGCCGAGCTGGTGGCGCAGGCCGAGCACGTGCCGGTGCACCTGGGCTCGATGCTGCGCGCGGTGGGGCCGACGCTGGAGCGCACGGGCGCGCTGGCCGATGGCGACGTGGTCATCGTCAACGATCCCTACGTCGGCGGCGCGCACCTGCCGGACATCACGCTTATCGCGCCGGTGTTCATCGACGGGCGCCGGGTGGCGCATGTGGCGACGCGGGCGCACCACTCCGACGTGGGCGGGATGGAGCCGGGCTCGATGCCCGGGCGCTCCACCGAGATCTTCCAGGAAGGCCTGATCATCCCGCCGGTGCGTCTCTACCGGGCCGGCGCGCTGCAGGAGGACATCCTCGAGATGGTGCTGGCCAACGTCCGCACCCCGGAAGAGCGGCGGGGCGATCTCAACGCCCAGCTCGCGGCGCTCCGGATCGGGGCGCGGCGCATGGGCGAGCTGGCGGCGCGCTTCGGCGCCGAGACGCTCGAGCAGGGGCTGGGGGCGATCCTCGACTACACCGAGCGCCGGATGCGGGCGCGGATGGCGGAGCTGCCCAAGGGCGTGTGGTACGCCGAGGACTGCCTCGACAGCGACGGCTCATCGGACGAGCCGGTGCGCATCAAGGTCCGGGTCGAGCTGACCGGCGACCGCGTCCTGTTCGACTTCGCGGGCACCTCTCCGCAGGTCCGCGGCAACGTCAACGCGGTGGCACCGATGTGCTGGTCGGCGACCTTCTACTGCCTCAAGCTCCTGACCGACGCGAGCCTCCCGCCCAACGCGGGCGTGCTGCGGCCGGTGACGGTCGACATTCCCAAGGGCAGCTTCCTTGACGCGCAGCGCCCGGCGGCGGTCTGCGCGGGCAACACCGAGACCACCCAGCGGCTTGCCGACACCATCCTGCGCGCCTTCGCCCAAATCGCGCCCGAGCGCATCGCCGCGGCCTCGAACGGCACCATGAACCTCATCGGCATCGGCGGCACCGACCCGCGCAATGGCCGGCCCTACACCTACATCGAGACCTCGGGCGGCGGGCAGGGCGGGCGCCCCATGGGCGCGGGCATGTCGGGCGTGCACGCCAACATGTCCAACACGCTCAACACCCCCATCGAGGCGCTCGAAATCAGCTACCCGCTGCGCTGCCTGCGCTACGAGCTGCGCGAGGGCACCGGCGGCGAGGGCCGCAACCGCGGCGGCGACGGCGTGGTGCGCACCATCCAGATCGTCGGCCACGACGCGCGGGTCTCGCTGCAGACCGACCGCCGGGCCTTTGCGCCCTACGGGCTGCACGGCGGGGCCGATGGCGCGAAGGGGCGCAACTCCACCATTGCCCGCGACGGCACGGTCGAGACGCAGCCCGCCAAGGGCTCGCTCACGCTCGGCGACGGCGAGGCGGTGATGCTCGAGACGCCGGGAGGCGGCGGCTGGGGCATGCCCTGACGACCGACCGACAGGACGACAGCACAGAGAGGCGGGGCCACCGCCCGGGACACCACGACACAACAAAGGACCAACAGGAATGACAGACCATCAAACGTATCGCGGCCGGATGCTTCTGGCATCGCTGGCCCTACTCGGGATCACCACGGGTGCGGCGCAGGCCGAGACCTGGCGCTTTGCCCACAAGCAGCCCGCCGACAGCCCCGAGGGCATCGTCTACCAGTTCTTCGCCGACCGCGTGGCCGAGCTCACCGACGGTGATCTCGAGGTGCAGGTGTTCCCGGCCGAGCAGCTCGGCAAGGAGGACGCGATCCTCGAACAGCTCGAGCTCGGCACCGTGAACTTCTACGCCGAGGACGCCTTCTTCCTTCAGAAATGGGTGCCCGAGATCAAGTGGGTCGCCCCGCACTTCCTGTTCCAGAGCCGCGAGGACTGGGTGGAGTTCACCAATTCCGACCTCGTGAAGGGCTGGTTCGAGACCGCCGAAGAGGTGGCGGGCGTGCGGGCGCTCGGCGAGCCGATGGCGATGGTGCGCGGGCCGTACCGGGTGCTGATCTCGGACCGTCCGATCGAGAGCTACGAGGACATCGAGGGGCTCAAGCTGCGCATGTACCCCGACGAGCTGGCCATCGAAGTGTGGCGCAGCCTTGGCGCCGACCTGCAGATGCTGGCCTGGACCGAGACCTACCAGGCGCTGCAGTCGGGCGTGGCCGAGGCCGTCACCAGCCCCGCGGCGCTGGTCGAGGCGATGAAGTTCTACGAACAGGCGCCCTACATCACCCGCACCAACGAGTTCTGGCAGGGCCTGCCCTACATGATGAACGCCGCCGCCTTCGACGCCCTTCCCGAGAAGGACCAGCAGGCGCTGCTTCAGTCCCATGCCGAGGCGGGCGACTACTCGATGAAGCTGATGACCGAGAACGCCGAGGCGATGCGCGCCGCGGTCGAGGCACAGGGCGTGACCTTCACCGAGATGCCGCTCGAGCCGCTGTTCTCGCGCATGGCCGACTGGTACCGCGAGCGCGACGCGGCGGGCGAGTTGCCCGAGGGGCTGATCGACGCCGCCCTCGGCGGCTCGGAAGGCTGATCCGGGCCTGACATGACCACACACCGCCCGCCCAATTGCGGACCGGCATGGTTCCGCGGCGCCAACCGTCTTCTCGACGGCGCCGCGGGGCTGTTCCAGACCGCCGCCGAACTCCTGCTGACCGTCATGCTGGTGATCAACTTCGCCAACATCGTGCTGCGCAACACCGGCCAGCCGAGCCTGCTGTGGGTCTCGCCCTGGACGCTCGTGCTGATGGTCTGGGCGGTGTTCCTTGGCTTCTTCGTCATGTACCGCCGCCACCTCGACATCGTGCTCGGGCTGGTGGTCGACCGGCTGGGGCCGTTCGGGCGGCGCATGGCACGGGTCCTGACCGCCTTGGCGGGGCTCGCGTTCACGCTGATCCTGCTGGCCGAGACGCCGCAGATCCTGACCCGCCAGCGCGGCACGATGGAGCTCATCGGCCTCACCCGCTACTGGCTGTCGCTGCCGCTGCTGGCATCGGCCGCGATGCTGACGCTGCATTTCCTGACCGATCTCATCGGCGTGCTGGCCGGCTGGGCCGACGATGACGCGCCCGGCAGCGAGGAGGCCGCGCAATGGTAGCCATCACCATCTTCGGCCTGTTCTTCGTGCTGATGACGCTGGGGGTTCCGGTGGTCGTGGCGCTGGCCGCGGGCACCCTTGCCGGGTTCTGGCAGATTGGCCTCGCCGACAACCTGCGGGTGCTCTACACCTTCCCGCTCAACATCCTCGAAGGCGTGCATACGCCGGCGCTGACGGCGGTACCCTTCTTCATCCTCGCCGGTCACCTGATGGGCGCCATCGGCCTGACCGAGCGGATCTTCAGCCTCGCCAACGCGCTGGTGGGCCACCTGCGGGCGGGCCTCGCACAGGTCAACGTCATGTGCTCGCTGCTGTTCGGCGGCGTCACCGGCTCGGCCATTGCCGACGTCGCGGGCATCGGCAATCTCGTCATCACCCAGATGGAGCGCCACGGCTACCCGCGCGCCTTCTCGGCGGCGCTCACCTGCGCCAGCTCGGTGATCGGGCCGACCATGTGGCCGTCGGTGCCGCTGCTGATCTACGCCTTCGGCGCGCAGGTCTCGGTCGAGCGCATGTTCCTCGCGGGCATCGGGCCGGGTCTGGTGCTGGTCATCGCGCTGATGGTCTACAACCGCTGGGTCGCGGGCCGCTTCGACGTGCCGCTGTCGCCGCGTCCGACCCGCAAGGTGCTGGTCTCCGAGGTCTCGCGCTCGGGCTGGGCGCTGCTGGCGCCGCTCATCATCATCGGCTCGGTCACCGGCGGCTTCGCGACGCCGGTCGAGGCGGGCGTCATCGCCTGCGCCTACACGCTGATCCTGGGGCTCGGCTACCGGACGCTGGCCTTCGGCAAGCTGCGCCGCGCCGTGGGCGAGACCATCATCCTCTTCGGCTCGATCCTGATGATCATCGGCGTCACCCACGCCATGGGCTTCGTGCTCACCTACGACCGGGTGCCGCAGACCATCGCCGAGGCGGTGCTGGGCCTCACCGAGAACAAGTATCTGTTCCTGCTGCTGGTGATCGTCTTCTTCCTGCTTCTGGGCATGATCCTCGAGAACATCCCGGCGATGATCATCCTGATCCCGATCATGATGCCGCTGGTCGATCACTTCGGCATCGACCGGGTGCATTTCGGGCTGATCATGGTCTACGGCCTGCTGATCGGCATCGTCACCCCGCCCGTGGGCGTGGCACTCTTCATCGTGACACGGATCGCGGACATCTCTTTCGAGCGCGTGTGCTGGGCGGCGGCGCCCTTCCTCGTGCCGCTGATCCTCGTGCTCTTCATCATCACTTACGCGCCGGGGGTCGTCCTCTTCCTCCCGGACCTGCTGCTTGGGAACTGATACCATGACCGGAAAGCTGCGCATCGCCGCGGACATCGGAGGCACCTTCACCGATGTCGCACTCATCCGCGCCGACAGCACCATCGCCACGCGCAAGGTCTCGTCGACCCCCGACGACTACGCCCGTGGCGTGGCCGAGGGCATCCTCGAGCTGGTCGAGGTCGAGGCGCTCTCGCCCGACGAGATCGGCGAGGTCATGCACGCCTGCACCGTGGCCACCAATGCCATCCTCGAGGGCAAGGGCGCGAAGACCGCGCTGATCACCACCGAGGGCTTCCGCGACGTGCTGGAGATGCGCCGCATCCGGGTGCCGCGGCTCTACGATCCGCTCTACGAGAAGCCCCCCGCGCTGTCGCCGCGCAAGTGGCGCTACGAGGTGATCGAGCGGCTCGACCACAAGGGCAACGTGCTGACCGCGCTCGACGAGGCGAGCGTGCTCGAGGTGATCGGCCGGATCCGCGACAGCGGCGTGGAGGCGGTGGCGGTGTGCCTCCTGCACTCCTACGCCAACCCCGCGCACGAGCGGCGCATAGGCCAACTGCTCGCCGAGCATCTGCCGGGGATGTATGTCTCGCTCTCGGTCGACGTGCTGCCCGAGATCCGCGAATACGAGCGGACCTCGACCACCGTCATCAACTCCTTCGTCGGTCCGCCGGTAAAGACCTACCTCGACTCGCTGCGTGACCGGCTGGCGGCGGCAAAGCTGCCTTCGCAATTCTTCATGATGCATTCGGCGGGCGGGATCGTGGACAGCCGCACCGTGGTCGCCAAGCCCGCGCAGATCGTCGAATGCGGCCCGGCGGCGGGCGTGATCGGGGCGCGGGCGGTGATGCTCGAGGCCGGCTTCACCGACGCCATCACCTTCGACATGGGCGGCACCACCGCCAAGGCCTCGCTGATCGAGGGCGGCGCGCTGATCCGGGCCGACGACTACGAGGTCGGCGGCGGCATCTCGCTGTCGTCGAAGCTCGCCAAGGGCGGCGGCTACGCGCTGAAACTGCCGGTGATCGACATCTCCGAGGTGGGCGCCGGCGGCGGCTCCATCGTCTGGCGGGATCGGGCGGGGGCGCTCAAGGTCGGGCCGCACAGCGCGGGCGCCTATCCCGGCCCCGCCTGCTACGGCACCGGCGGCACCGAGCCCACGGTGACCGACGCCAACATGGTGCTGGGTTTCCTCAACCCCGAGGCGCTGGCGGGCGGCGCCGTGCCGGTCGACTCCGCGCTCAGCCGCGCGGCGCTCGAGCGTGTCGTGGCGGGCCCGATGGGCATCGAGCTCGACCGCGCCGCGCATGGCGTGCACGAGCTGGTGTCGACGGTGATGACCCGCGCCGTGAAGTCGGTGACGACCTTCCGGGGCCTCGATCCGCGCGACTTCGCGATGATCGCCTTCGGCGGCAACGGCGGCATCCACTCGGTCTCGCTCGCCCGCGCGCTGGGGGTGCGCACGGTGATCGTGCCGCCGGGCGCGGGCGTGCTGTCGGCGCTGGGGCTGCTCTATGCGGATATCGAGACCTCGGCCTCGGCGGCGCTTCTCCAGAGGCTCGACGCGGTGGCGCCCGAGGCGGTGGCCGAGGGCTTTGCGGCGCTGGCCGCGCAGACCGCCGCCGAGCTTGGCCGCGAGATCGACACCGTCGAGCTGATCCACGAGGCCGACTTTCGCTACCGCGGGCAGGCCTTCGAGCTGACGCTGCCCTTCGCGGGCGGGCTGGCGCTGACTCCCGAGGCCATCGCCACGGCGCGCGAGGAGTTCGACGCCGCGCATGAACGCTCCTACGGCTACCGTCTGTCAGAAACCCCGGTCGAGATCGTCAGCCTGCGGGTCACCGCGCGGGTGCAGAAGGGGGCGGGGAGCCTGCCCGAGTACCGCCGCCGCGAGGCCGCGCCCGAGCGTCGCCGCAGCGTCTACTTCGGCCCCGAGTGGGGCCGCGTGGACACCGCCGTGATCGACCGCGCCGCGCTTCTGGCGGGCAGCCGTCAGGGCCCTGCGATCATCGAGGAATACGAGGGCACCACCATCTTGCCGCCCGATTGCACCGCGGCGCTCGACGCCAAGGGCAACATCATCGTCACCCTGCCGGTGGCGGCAGAGATCACCGAGAAGGAGGCCGCGGAATGAGCCGGATCGACCCCATCCGCCTGGAGGTGATGAAGAACGCCTTCGACGCCATCGCCGACGAAATGGCCCTGATGCTGATGCGCGCGGCCTATTCGCCCATCGTGCGCGACAGCATGGACTACTCGACCGCGCTCTGCGACGCCGACGGGCAGACGCTGGCGCAGGGCGTGACAACGCCCATGCACCTCGGCAGCTTCTACGACGCGATGCAGCACCTGATGCAGCGCTACGCGGGCGACATCCACCCGGGCGACGTCTTCATCGGCAACGACCCCTACGTGGCCGCGGGCCAGCACCTGCCCGACATCTACATCGTCGAGCCGATCTTCTACGAGGGCAGGCTCGTCGCCTGGACCACGACGCTGGCGCACCACGCCGACGTGGGCGGCATCGTGCCCGGCTCGAACGCGCTCGGGGCCGAGGAGATCTACCAGGAGGGGCTGCGGCTGCCGTTCCTCAAGCTCTACGACCAGGGCGTGATGAACGCCGCGATCTGGGAGATCATCGGCCTCAACGTCCGCGTCCCCGAGATGGTGTACGGCGACCTGCGCGCGCAGATGGCCGCGAGCCACGCCGGGCGGCGGTCGTTCCTCGAGCTGGTGGCGCGGCACGGCATCGACGACGTGCTGGCCTGCGCGCACGAGCTCCACGATTACGCCGAGCGCCTCGGCCGGGCCGAGATCCGCGACCTGCCGAACGGGACCTACCATTTCACCGACCACCTCGACGGGCTGGGCGAGACCCCCGAGCCCATCGTCATCCAGATCGCCCTGACCATCCACGACGACACCATCAGCGTCGATTTCGCGGGCTCCTCGCCGCAGGTGAAGGGGGGCGTCAACACGCCGATCCCGTTCACCAAGGCCTCGGTCTACACGGCGCTGCGCTCGGTCATGCTGTCGGACGTGCCGAACTGCCATGGCTTCGAGCGGGTGGTGACGGTGACCGCGCCCAAGGGCACGGTGGTGAACTCGGTGCACCCGGCGCCCTGCGGCGCGCGCGGCATCACCGGCTACCGCATCATCGACGCCATGTTCGGCGCGCTGGCGCAGGCGCTGCCCGACCGGGTGACGGCGGACGGCATGGGCGGCTCCACGGTGCCGACCTTCGCGGGCTACGAGGACGGGCGCGCCTTCGTCTTCTCGGAAACCGTGATGGGCACATGGGGCGCGACCTCGTCCCATGACGGGCAGGTGGGCGTGCCGCACATGGGCGCCAACCAGGCCAACGTGCCGGTCGAGATGATCGAGGCCTCCTACCCGCTGCGCATCCGCCGCTACGGCATCGTGCAGGACACCGGCGGCGCCGGGCGTCACCGCGGCGGGCCGTCGTTCATCCGCGAATACGAGTACCTCGGCGAGACCGAGGGCGTGATGTCGCTGCGCTCGGACAAGCGGGACTTCCTGCCGCACGGGCTTTACGGCGGGGCCGAAGGCACGGGGCCAGTCAACATCCTGATCCGCGACGGGGTCGAGACGGTGCTGCCGGTGCTGGTGACCCAGCCCTACGCGATGAAGAAGGGCGACGTGTTCCGCCACATCTCGCCCTCGGGCGGCGGCTTCGGCCCGGCGGCGGAGCGCTCCGAGGCCGAGGTGCGCAACGATCTCGAGGCGGGGCTGATCTCGGAAGAGGTCGCAAGGCGGGACTTCGGCGTGGTCTGAGGACAGCGGCGGGCCCATGTCGGGCCCGGTGTCGCGGACGCTGCGCGGCGTGTGCAGAACGGAGAGCGGGACATCGGCCTTCAGCTTGGTGGCCGGACCGCCCGGTCACGGTGAACCGCACCGCGCCGGGGCGTCTCGAGAGCCGCCGGAACCACCAGCGCCTGCACCCGACCCAGGCCTCGCGGGCCTCTATCGCGGCGCATATCCCCGCGGGCCGCTTCGGTGCGGCGGACGAGGGCGCGGCGGTGATCTGCTTCCTGGCCTCCGCGCCC
>Ga0208328_1000739_pt1 | contig 13312 bp, 10 predicted proteins | sample DeeseametaMP2633_FD_184170 | JGI IMG/M metagenome (GOLD analysis project Ga0208328, IMG submission 184170) | Marine microbial communities from the Deep Atlantic Ocean - MP2633 (SPAdes) | ecosystem: Environmental > Aquatic > Marine > Unclassified | place: Northeast of Antigua and Barbuda, North... | reverse complement strand
TGATCCAATACGTCTAACAATTTTAATTTCTGCCGAATTATTACAAGATGCTGATTTTAACGTTGAAGCAATCAAGGGAATTAAAAACAAACTTGCATCCATGTATGAAGACTGTACAAAAACTAAAGCGGAAAAATTTCCAGAATTAGAACCAGAAGACAAATGGATACATGGTATATTGCAAAATTTAGTCTTAAATGCTAGTCAATCCATTGATGAGATTAGGTTAAGAGAAGCATTACATCATATTTTATTTGACTTTGATTCTGAATTGCAATGGTATCTTAAAAGAACAAAATCAAAACAAAGAACAAATATTTCTGGAATTCTGCACAAAATTTTATCGTATAGGGTTTTAATGCTCTCGCCATTTGCCCCACACATAGCAGAAGAAATGTGGGAAAAGCTTGGTAACACTGGTTTAGTATCCCAGTCTAGCTGGCCAAGTGTTTCAGATGTTATCGATCCTAATTCAATTCAATCTGAAGAATTACTCAAGGGAGTAATGGATGACATTGCAAACATTCTCAAGGTTACAAAAATCACTCCAAAGAAAATTACTATCTATACAGCTGATTCCTTCAAATTAAAGGCATATCATTTCATTTTAGAAAAAGTGATGGCAGGTCAAACCAATATGGGCAGTATAATGAAGGAATTGATTGCAAATCCAGAGACTGCTGACATTAAAAAGAATCCTGACTTTGTTCAAAAGACAATCAAGGATATTTTATCAGCCCCAACTGAAATTAGAAAAACTAAACTATCTACAAAAGAATTTGATGAAAAGTCATTGATTTCAAAAGAGTTAATCAGTCTAGCTAAAAGTGACTTTGGGGTAGATTTGCAAGTGTTTTCTGAGACTGATTCAGGAATTTATGATCCAAAAGGAAAGGCAAGGCATGCAAGACCTTTCAAACCGGCAATACTAATCGAATAGATATGGTATTTATTTTGTTAAAATTAGTTTGATCTGTAATGAAGATCGCGGTTTGTGGAATGGGAGTGGCCGGCTCGTACCTCATGGCCAGACTAAAAGACGATCACGAGATTGTTGGTTTTGAGCGGATGGAAGAACAAAAACACGACTCCATCTGCGCCTGGGGAACCATCAAAAGTACTATGATCGAATTGTGCGACAAGGTTGGAATTGATTTTGAAAAATATGTTATACATAATGGTAAAACCATGAATGTTGATATACACAACCAGAAACGATTCCAGATTGGATTGCATGGCTTGTGCACATACAACAAAATGGGCCTGATCAAGAATTTTATCAAAGACTGTACCGTCCACTATGGAGTAGCACCAAAGCTAGAAGACCTAGAAAAGGAGTTCGACATCATAGTAGATTGTACAGGTTTCTACAGAATGTATCTACCAAAGCTAGAACAGGATTTTTTCGTGCCAACATATGAATACAAAATTGAATACAAGGACAAGGTTCCCTTTGATGACTTTTACATAAAGCCATTTCCAGGAATGTCAGGTTACTTTTGGTACTTTCCAATGAGTGAAAAAACAGCACATGTTGGCGCAGGAGATTACCACAAACAACACGTTGTAGAGACTGACAAGTTTTTCAAAAAGTATGGTGGAAAGATTACAAAAACTGTTGGAAGACCACTCAGACTGGCAACACCAAACCTATGCAAACCATTTTACAAAGGAAAAGTTGTTGGAGTAGGCGAATCAATTGGAACTGTCTATCCATTATTGGGTGAAGGAATTATTCCAAGTATGAAATGCGTAGACATTTTTGTAAAAAATCTTGGCGATAATGAAAGTTATGAAAAAGAGGTTGATGAGTATTTCAAGATATATGGCAAGGTTTTCAGTTTCATCAGAAAAAAAATTCACAAAAATTTCAGCATCATAAAGTCTCTCTTTGAGGTTATTTCCATATTTAGATATATGAAAAAGAACGAAGAAAGATTTGGAATGGAAGTTCACATACGTGACTTGATAAAAGTCGCTAAAGCTTAACCTAAACTTATTGAACCTAGCCCTTCCTGCATAGTCCCACTTGACTTTAAGTTGTAATCATAAATTATTTCAGAATATTCTTCTAAAATGTCTCTCATGGAATCAATTGAATCGTCAAGATAAAAACCTGGACAGTCACCAGTAAACTGAAAAGTAGCGTGAACTCTTGCACTACCCTTTTCATTTTGTAACCACGTTGAAAATGGATATAGATAACAAACTCCAGGCCGTGTTGGGTGAATGCCACAAGCACCTTCTTCATCTAGAAATCTGCATTTTACATGAGTGCCGTCATCTGCTTCTGTTTCATCTACCTTTCGTTTCAAATTAATACTAGTTAGTGTAGTGGAGCCACCTCCAGGGCTTGCTTCCTGCCAAGTAGCTATCACTGTTTCATTTTTTATGAAATCAGATGTTTTTTGATATTTCATTCCGGTTCCAATTGTTATCAAGTCATGGGAAGTTAAAGGAAGTCTACCTTGCCTTGTACAGCAGTTTGAACAATCTGGCCAATAACATTTCCAAAGAATAAATTTTTTTATTTTAGTTAAAAATGGGATATGAAATACAACATCCCTTATTTTTATAGAATTTTCAGAAACATCATCACGTCTTCCTAAATGAAAATCTTTTATTATTGAATCTACATCCCAATCCTTTTCTAAAAGTTCTAATGATTTTGCAATCTCCTTATAGGACACGAATTATAACAGTCTAAAATCATATTATTAATGTTGAGTGAAAAAGGCAAGTATGCGGCATCAACGCAAAATAGAAGAACCGTTTGGGAGAAAGTTGTCTGGCCACTAATTTTAGAAATTGATGACATAACATTCAGCGTAAGACAATATCAAAAAAAGCGTGATGAGGTATGTCATAAAAATAATTTTAAAATTTTAGAATTGTCACGGGGACTAGCATCATTATTACAGAAAGGAGTTATTATCAAAGAGGATAATATGTACTCGATTCATTATAGGCTTATTGCATATATGAGATTAAAAGCAGATTGTGATTATCCTACCGCTATTAATGAGTCAAGAATGATATAATTATATTCTAATTTTTTTACTTGTGTTTGAAGCCCGGTAGTGTAGTGGCAAGCATGGGGGCCCCTGGAGCCTTTGACCTCGGTTCGAGTCCGGGCCGGGCTATTTGATTTAATTATCTAGATGCTTGAGCTATTCGCTCCAATTCATTTTTTTTCTTAATAGAAGGAGCAGCAGGATCATTATTAGCTGAAATAATTAGATATTCAGCCAAATACTCTTCGATTGCTTTTGGATTAGAAAATGTGGATTCTTTTACCCCGTCAGCAATAAATCTCAATGCTAGATCAACTCTTCTTAATGGTGGCACATCTACAGACACATGATATACTGTTCCACCATACACAATTCGAGTAGTGTCTTCGTTTGGTGCAGAGTTTTCAACAGCACGAACTAAAATTTCAACGGGATTTTTCCCTGTTTTTTGATAAATTATTTCGAAGGCAGTTTTTACAACATTGTAGGCATGAATTTTTTTTCCCGCCATCCTGCCAGTATTTTTGGCATATTTTTTGCCAAAGTGCATCATTTTGTTTACTAATCGTTCAACAATGTTAACATCAGCTTTATTGAATCGCTTTAATGCTGAACGTCCAAAATCCATTGGTAATATTGTTTCTTTTAGAGATATAGCAGTTTTAAGACCAACATCTTTTATTTCTATTTGAGACATATCCCATTTTCTAAAGAGCAAAAGTCCTTGTGTTGTCATTTTTCTATCTTCTTGGTTTTTCTTTCTTACCTGTTACTAATTGTTTTAGTGATGTTCCATTTACTTTAAACACTTTGTATCGCACTCCGGGAATATCTCCCATGGCACCACCCTGAGTAGCACCCATGCCTTCAATATGTACTTCATCATGTTCATCAATAAAGTTCATTGCACCATCTCGTGGTAAAAATGCTGTTACAGTTTTTCCATTCTTTATTAATTGAACACGTACACATTTTCTAACAGCAGAATTAGGTTGTTTTGCCTCGATACCTGTTTTTTCCAAAACAATTCCCCTTCCTTGGGGAGCACCTCCTAGTGGGTTGGATTTTTTATTCAAACCTAATTCTCTTCGTTTATATGTTGATATTGACCACCGCTGACGTTTCTTCTTCATCTTCAAAATTCTGCCTGCAAACAAACCAAGTGGTGATTTTGCCAAATATTACATCTCCAATTGTGCTACTTGTGGACTGTTTATTAGAACACTTGAAATATTAAAATATCTTTTAGCAAATAATCTAGCCTTTTCAGCATTACGTCCATCACGACCAACTACCAAGCCTTTCTTACCATGATCAACGATTATTGTTGCCTGTGATGAGCCATCTGGTTTTGTATCAAGTTTTACTTCGTTCACAAATTTAGGATTTAAAATATTTTTTAAAAATTTTATTGGATCATCAAAGTATTCAACTAGTTCAACATTTCGTTTTAGAATGTTTTGTAAAGATTTTATGTTAGAGCCACCCTTACCTATAGCAAGACCCATCTTACCTTGATTTACTACAAAAATAATTCTGTCTTGCTTCTCATCATCCAAACAATCACGAGCAGTTGCCTTAGTAACATTTTGAAAAAGTGAAATCAGACGAATTTGATCCGTTGATAATTTTATTGATCGTACCATGATATTTGTATTGTTAAACTATTTCTTGCTCTCATTTAAACCATGATTGAAAGTCATAACATGGTTATAGTCAATAGATTATTATCTCAAAATTATTTTGTTTCATATTCTTTTAAAATTGCTTGTGCGTTTGTGTTAGATAACGAACTAAGTGAAATTGCTGATACGCGAAATCGTAATCCGCAAAGTTTTCCTAATATTACAGATGTATCATTAAAGTGAATTAAAGGCACGTTATCATTTTGTGCACTTTCCTCTATTTTTTTAGCTGTTTGAGTAGGAATTGATCGTGAAATAACAACTAATTTACTGTTTTTCATGGAAGATAAAATTTGTTTTGCACCAAGAGTACGTTTTCTTTCTTTAATTGCATCTGCTAGTGTCTTCTCTAATAGTTTTGTCATAACTCTATTATTTTTTTGTATTAGATTTCATAAATATATCCACCGTCCCACTTCCAATTGGTATTAGACTTCCAACTATTACATTCTCAGTAATTCCTTTCAATTCTTCAACCTCTCCTAATTTTGCAGCATTCGCAATAGTAGGCACTGTTATTTCAAAAGCTGCTCTTGCAAGAACACTATCTTTTGATCCTGCAATTCCATGACGACCAATTTGTTGAAGATAGCCTTTATGGCACATTAGATCAGCCACTAACATAAGATACCGCACATCAACTTCTAATCCTTGGTTTTCAAGGGTTGCTTTAAGTTCATTAATGAGTGAAGTTCTTGCCGCTTCTATTCCTAAGACAGTACTAATTTCAAACACATTATTTGTTCTAACATTATTCTTATCAACCCCCTTAACTGCAATGACTCTGGCTAGATTTGATCCTGTTGTTTGAATTAACCAATCTCCATTTTCTTCCTTAAGTGTTATGCGTTCTATATCGGGTACACCTTTTACTGTAGTTTTAAGCACTTTATTTCGCAAAGCAACTACTGTTGCAACGTCAGATTCAGCAACTAGTTGTAAAGTAATGATATTATTATCAAGTTTTAGTTCGAATTTCTTGTTTGTTTCTAAAGCAGTCATTATGTCATCTAATGAACATCCTCTATTTTTTAGTCGAACATTATCAACACTAAGTGTAATTTTAGTTTGATAATCAGTTTCCGCTTGACGAATTAGCAAATCAGCCACAGTTGTTTGTAAGATATCACGAGCTATTTGAATTGCTTTTTCTTTAGAAGATTTTGAATCTTTGTCAAGATAAATATCCATTGAAGGAGTAGAAGGTTTTTTACGTGCATCAACCAACTCAATAATTCTTGGTAGGCCAAGAGTTACATTTTTCTCAGCAATTCCAGCAGTATGAAAAGTTCTAAGTGTCATTTGAGTACCAGGTTCTCCAATAGATTGTGCAGTAACAATACCAACCGCCTGTCCAGGTTCAACTTTGGATTTATCATATAGTTCAAGACCTTTTTTGCAAACATTTTCCAATCCTTGTTTGCTTAGCTTAGAGTTATGTAATCCGTCATTTACCATCGAGGTCAATTTTGGATTAAACACCTTTGTATATTTTTTAGATATGCTATTTATCTCGTCTTTGGTTGCTTTGCTGCCAGAATCTATAATTGACTCTGATTCTATTAATCGGTTGATGTTAAAAGCTTCCCCATGATCACTTTTTGCTACATCTATGCCATCTTCACCATACAAAAATTGTATAATGTGACCGTGTGGATCTCTTACAGTTCCGTCATATTCTAATCTAATGTGCTCAAATGCATTGATTAGTCTTCGCTGCATATATCCACTTTGTTGTGTTCTTACAGCAGTGTCAACAAGTCCCTCTCTTCCACCCATAGCATGAAAGAAAAATTCTAAGACGGAAAGACCGTCACGGAAGTTAGATTTCACAAATCCATGAGAGTCAGGATTGTCGTCATGCTCTTTAAAGTGAGGAAGAGTACGGTTACCATAACCTGTGTGTAATCTTTTTCCCCGTCTTGATTGTTGACCCAAAGCACCAGCCATCTGCCCAACATTCAAGGCAGAACCTCTAGCACCAGTAGTTGCCATAATTTTACCTGCATTGTCATCTGCAAGGTTTGAGTTTGCAGTAATACCTGCTCTGTCTCTAGCCTTAGCAAGTTCGTATGTGATTTTAGCTTCTGCTGTTTCAGCGACAGTCATTCCTCGCAATCCTTTTAGAGTTCCCTTATTTTTTTCGGCTATAATTTCGGCAACAGTTTTGTATGTTTGTTGTAAATCGTCGTCAATTGCTTGTCTATCTTTCTCAGAAAGTTCCAAGTCAGAATAACCATAACTAAATCCATAGTCAGTGATAAACTGTTTTATTATGATAAGAACAGAGTTTAGGAATTTGTTGGCCTTTTCATTACCATAGTCTTTTGCAATTCTATGTAAAATGCTTTCTGGTTCTTCGGCTCCAATACCTGTTTTGTCTATTACACCGCTAACTAATTCACCATTTTTAATCACTACATCTTTCTGTTTACCGTTTGTCCCCCTTGACCATTTAGAAGTCATTACAAAATTAAAATCAGATGGAAGGAAAAGAGAAAACAATTGTTTTCCCGTATAAAGTGAACCGTTTTTATTTTTGATTTTTGGTTCGGGTAGTTTTTCATCATAGCCACCCAGCATTGCATAATTAGAAAATTCTTGCTTTGTTAAAGTAGTATCATCTTTGGTAAGAAGATATGCCCCCGTAATAAAATCACGAAGAGCACCAATGATTGGGCCGCCAAATCTAGGAGAAATTAACTGTTCTTGCACTCGCATCAGTAGCATTGCCTCAGCCCTAGCCTCTTCACTTTGTGGTACATGAAGATTCATTTCATCACCATCAAAGTCAGCATTGTATGGTGGACAAACAGAAGGATGTAATCGAAAAGTTTTTCCTGGTAGCACACGAACATGGTGAGCCATTATAGACATTTGGTGAAGTGATGGTTGTCTGTTAAACAGTACAATATCACCGTCAGAAAGGTGTCTTTCCACTAGATATCCTATCTCAAGAGAATCCGCAATAATTGAAGGATCTTCGACAAAATCTAGTCTAATTTTAACTCCATCAGGTCTTACAATATAATTTACTCCAGGAAATGTATTTGGTCCATTAACGACTAATTTCTTTAGTTTTTCAATATTCCATTCGGTAACAATCTCAGGAATTGTAAGTTTAGTTGCTATTTGTATTGGAACACCAACTTCGCCCAAGTCTAAATTAGGATCTGGAGAAATAACAGTTCGACTTGAAAAGTCTACTCGTTTTCCGGATAGTGATCCTCTGAAACGACCTTCCTTACCTTTGAGTCTTTGTGTCAATGTTTTCAGAGGTCTGCCAGAACGATGGTGAGCCTGTGGAATTCCTGAAACCTCGTTATCAAAATAAGTAGTACAATGATATTGAAGTAGATCTACAAGATCTTGAACTATTAGCGGAGGTGTTCCAGCTTCTTTGCTTTCTTTAAGTCGTTGATTTACCCTAATAATGTCTACCATTTTGTGGGTTAGATCATCTTCAGATCTTATTCCACTTTCAAGTATAATGGAAGGTCTAACAGTTACAGGGGGTACAGGTAATGCCTGCAAAATAAACCATTCTGGTCTGGCGGTTGCAGTATTATAATTTACCAATTCAAGATCATCGTCAGTAATTTGTAAAAATCGTTCTCTTATTGTAATTGGTAGTAATCTGTTTTCTCCAAGTTTAGTTTTTTCTATGAATATTGTTGGTTTTGTGAAAATAAGATCATTCTGTATTTTTCCACAATGTGGACATTCTTTTGATTTTTTTGCTTTTTCAAATATTTGTTCTGGAATACGTTTCTGTGATAACACAGTAAATGATGCTCTATATTTTTTCAATTTCGAGAATTCGTCAAGGACTTCCTGAGGAACTTTTAATCTTGAACAAGATCTGCATGTAGCAGTCAACAACTTGTGAATATTGTCAATAAATGCAATATGTAATACAGGCTCTGAAAGCTCTACGTGTCCAAAGTGACCAGGGCATCTAGCAGAAGTATTACCACAGGTTAGACATTTTTGTCCAGGTTCTAATGTACCAAGACGTCCATCCATCAATCCACCCTGTACCGCCATACCATCTTCATCATAAGTTTCAGGTGCAGTAATTTCAGCAACTGAATATTTCCTAATCTCGTTTGGAGACCAAACACAAAATTTAATCCCATCAATAGATTTTACTGTTTGAACTGATCCGAGGGAAATAGACATTACACTCTCTCCTTAATCAGCAAACGGGGTGCAATATTGAGACAAGACATTTCCTGTAATAACAGCTTAAATGCATACGCCACAGACACAGAACTTACTTTTCCCTTTTTGTCACAAACTCTACAATAAAATCTTCTTTGTTTAATATCATGATATGCTACAAGACCACACCGTTCACATACAAATATATCAGATTTATCAGATTCATCAAGCAGTCTATCCTTGAGAATCATTGAAGCCCCATAGGCTATTATACAATCTCTCTCCATTTCTCCAAATCTTAAACCACCACCACGTGCCCTACCTTCAGTAGGTTGTTTAGTTAACATCTGAACTTGTCCACGTGCACGTGCATGTATCTTATCTGCAACCATATGATGTAATTTTTGATAATAAACCACTCCAATAAACACCTCAACCGGGAATTGTTTACCTGTTCTGCCGTCATACATTATTTCCTTACCAGAATACTTGAATCCTGCGTCCTTCATTACACCCTTTACTTCATCCACTTTCTCACCAACAAAGGCAGACGCATCAACCTTTCTGCCTCGCATTGCAGCCGCCTTGCCAGTTATTGATTCCATCATCATGCCAACCGTCATTCTTGATGGAAACGCATGAGGATTAATTAGAACATCAGGTGATATCCCGTCAGCAGTATAAGGCAAATCTTCGGCTTTAGCTAGTAAACCTACTACTCCTTTCTGACCATGTCTTGAGGCAAATTTATCTCCTATTTCAGGACTACGCATATCTCTAATTCTAACTTTGAACATTTTTCCACCCTCACTTGATTGCGTCAACATAATGGTGTCAACAACTCCCGTTTCAGAAGGTCTTACCCCTATGGAGGTATCCCTTCTATACGGTCCACTAGTGTCAAGTTCACGATATTCCTCCATAAATCTAGGCGGGCTAGTTTTACCTATGAGGATATCACCTCCCGACACACGAGATTCTGAAGCAACAATACCATCTTCTTCCAATAAACGATACGATTTTTCACCTTTGTATCCACGGAGATTGTCATCAGCGTTTGGGATCTCAAAATTATCACGCATTCCACCAGGATATTGTTTTGATTCTGATTCATAGATCCTATAAAATAACGTACGTCCTAACCCTCTTTCAACCGAAGATTTGCTCAGAACAATAGCATCCTCAATGTTATATCCGTCAAATGGTAAGACCGCAACCACGCAATTTTGTCCTGCAGGTCTTTTCTCAAGACCTAGAAGTTCCATAGCCCTTGTAGTCACAATAGCAGTTTGAGGATACAGCATGCTGTGTTGTCTTACGTAAGTACTAGTGTTCATCATTGGTGTTGAAAAACCAAGGCTTTGTTTGGCCATAGCAGATTCATATGTATTACGTGGAGATTGATTATGTTCAGGATATGGTATTATTGATGCGCCAGCACCTAAAATTGCTGAAGGAAAAATTTCGGTATGAGTATGTTTCTTAATATGTTTATCATCAAATGTTATAAAGCAGTTTTCTTCTTCGTTTGCATCTATAAGTTCAATTACACCCATTCGAATCAAGTCCTCCCAAGAAACAAGTTTCTTTGATATTTTATCAAGAAGATCTGGCGTAAGTGCTGATTTACCGTCTTTTACTATAATGAGAGAGCGCAAAACACGTCCTGCATTACAGTTTACATACAGTCTTTTTGTAGCCCCTTCTTGTTCTGGTATATGTATAGATATCCCAACATGTCGGTGGATTTTGTTGGTTCTACGTAGTTCACGTAAAGAACTTGCCAATTTTTCCCCATCTTTATGATAGCCAATTAATTTTCCATCAACAAAAATTCTAGTGCCATCCTTTTTTACCGAATCCTTAACGTCTGTGAAATAATCTGTTCCAAGCTCATACAGTTTTTCAACAATTTCTTCTGAAGGTACACTTACAGAAATTATCGCAGATAAAGCCAAATTCTTAACTAAACCACAATTAGATCCTTCTGGTGTTTCACTGGGGCAGATCCTTCCAAAATGCGTAGAATGTAAATCTCTTGCTTCAAAATTAGGTTGAGTTCTGCTCAAAGGTGACTGTACACGTCTTAGATGACTTATGGTAGACAAGTAATTTGTTCTGTCAAGTAATTGTGTAACTCCAACCCTTCCACGTCCCCAGTTTCCTGTTGCTATAGCGTTATTGAGTTTATCAGATATTATACCAGGACGAATAGCTGCACTAACAGCATTGATTCCTCTTTTTTGGCCAGAACGTTCAAGTTGATATTTCATATCTCGTACCAGATTCCTAAACGCAGTTCTGAATAAATCAGCCAACATCTGTCCTGCAAACTTAACAACTTTGTTACCATAATGATCTTTGTCATCTGGTTGAATCCATCCAAGTTTTAACTCTAGTAATTTACAGGCAGCCTCACCCAAAAACTGTATTTTCTCTTTTCTGTTTTCAGGTTGTTTACCCAAGTGTGGAAGTAAGCCCCAATCCAATAGTGTTTCCGCGCGCTTAATTTGAAATTCTTCTAACATACCAGGTGCTATTCTTTTACTGATGTATTCAATAGCATTTTTTGATGTTGCAATATCTGTTTTTTCAAAAGAACCCTCAAGTTCATTTTGTATCTCGTCGTTCAGAGATATTGCTGATGCAATTTCTTTATCTGATTCTAGTCCAAGAGCACGCACTAAAATAATTATTGGAATGTCAACAGGTGAACCTGGTATCCTTGCAACAATAAGTCCATCCTCTTTCAATACTAACTCCAATTTTGCACGGTAACCAACTATTGAGGAATAAACCTTTGCTTTGAATACTTTTTTCCCGCCTATCTTGTCAGCGTCTACAATAATTTTGTTGTATGACAAATCTTCTAATCCAACTATCACTCGTTCAGAACCATTAATGATGAAGTAACCGCCAGGATCAAATGGATCTTCTCCATGATCAATTAGTTTTTGTTCTGTAAAATTTCGTAAAATACAACCATCTGATTTTACCATTACTGGTATATCACCAATGTGAAGGAATCTACTTTCTAGAGTTTTTCCATCCTCAATAACACTTGCTTCCATCATCAAAGGTGCAACATATGAAACATTGCGTAGACGTGCTTCTGCAGGAGTAATGTGTGTAACAGAACCATCAAGTTCCATCATTCTTGGCTGCTTAAATTGAATTCTGCCTAGTTTAATTCTGTATGGATATTCAGCATTTTCAATATCTATGTGATCAATTTCATTAATAATTTCCTGTAGTCCTTTTGTTAAAAATTCATCAAATGAGGTAAGATGTTGTCTAGCAATGCCCTCTCTAGATAGAATATCCTGAATTATAGCCCAATGCTTATTTACAGAATCAGTCATACTTCAACCACATATCTATAATAGAAACTCTCCCCGGCAGTTGCACTTTTTCTGGTAACTTTTATCATATCACCAGGTTTTACACCAATTCCAATAATAGCTGGATCAGTAACAAAAATTAACGGTAAATCAGTTGCCTTGCAATGATATTTTTCTAACACTCCTTCAGCTTCCTTTCTTGTCATTATCTCATGTTTTGGGACATCGATATGGTTGGGTGCTAGAGTTGTTAGCTTTTTAGTTACCATACTAAAAACCTCCGAGCATAATGTCAATTGGGGAAAAGAATAAGCAACACAAACAGCAAAAACCGGTTTTGGGTTAATATATATTTACTCAGAATTTGTTGGAAAAATTATCAATTTCTTGATTAACGCGATCCATTTTGGACATAATTATATCCCTGAAAAATGAAATAGATGGAACCAAAGTAAACAATTAGGGCTTTGACATTTCATCATTTAGAATAAATTCATATCCACAATGAATGAAGAAACATAAATAGGACTCATTATAAGCGTAGAATAATGAATTCTCGTAGATATGCGATGGCATCACTTTCGATGGTGCTTCTTGCAGTAACTATTATGTCCGTTTCTGCCTTAGGCCAAAATGCTTATGCAGGAGCTGGTATGTCACTGTCTGCAGATTGTTCTGGTTCAACTTGTGACATAAGTGGAACAACTGACCGAACTAATGAGCCTGTAATGTTAGTATTATCAAACAGTCTTGGAATACATGGTGTTGATCAAATGGATTCCTCGGGTGGTATCTACTCTACAACAGTTAACGTTAGCAATCTAGATGGTACTTACACAATTACAGTAAACCAAGGATCATCTTCAAAGTATAAACTATCAGTTGACATTGATGTTTCAGGTGGCACTTCAGATTCATCTGCATCAATAAGCAATGTTGTTGGTATAATAGAAGAAGAAGCATCAGTAGAAGAAACAGTAGTAGTAACTCCAGCAGGTGGATTATCACTAACAGCTGGTGGCGTAGAAGGTTCTACTACAATTGACGTAAGCGGAACATCTGACAGAAATGGAGACATTACTCTCAAGGTAATAGCACCAAATGGAAA
>Ga0208328_1000735_pt1 | contig 13397 bp, 13 predicted proteins | sample DeeseametaMP2633_FD_184170 | JGI IMG/M metagenome (GOLD analysis project Ga0208328, IMG submission 184170) | Marine microbial communities from the Deep Atlantic Ocean - MP2633 (SPAdes) | ecosystem: Environmental > Aquatic > Marine > Unclassified | place: Northeast of Antigua and Barbuda, North... | reverse complement strand
CGTCGGGCTTCTTCTCGAAGGCCTTGGGCGGCTCGGCGTCGAGCTGTGCGGCCAGCGACAGGCCGATGCGGTCCACCGCCTCGGGGCTGACGCCCGCGGTCATCGAGATCGCGTAGGAGATCCGGCGGGCGCGGTCGCCGGGCAGGCGGGCGATGACCTTGGCGGCCTTGGCGGTGTCGATCTTCGACATCATCACCGCGGCGATCTCGATCGACTCCCCCACGACCAGCGCCTCGAGCCGTTCCTCGTCGAGCTTGTTGATCCGCTCCCAAGGGTCGCCGGTCTGGCGCACGCCGGCCTCCTTTCGCAGGCGCGCGGCGGTGCGGTGGCTGATCCTGCCGTCGAGCGCCGACAGCGCGCCCGCCATGTCGCCGGGAAAGGACATGCCGACACTCTCGAGCTCGTCGGCGAATTCCTCGATCACCTGGTTCAGCGTCTCGCGGTCGACGTAGCGCATGCGCCCGAGCTGCTGGGTAAGCTCGGCCTGCAGGTCGTCGGGCAGCGAGGACAGCGGAACATCCGCATCCTCGTTCAGCAGGAACTGCACGATGATCGCCGCCTTGGCGCGGCGGGTGAGCCCCGCGGGACCGCCCGTCGGGCCCGGAAGTGCTGCGAACGGGGAAAGATTCGGCATCTTGGATCGCTCCGGTCGGGATGCCCAAGTGCTACCGCGGCTGGGTTAACGAAGCCTCACCGCGGGACGGTCCGATGCCGACGGATGCGGGAAAAACAAACGGATAAGGCGGCCGCGAACGGCCGCCTCGTGGTGTCCCGTGAGAGGTACGTCAGCCCGAAACCACCTTGCAGGTTCCGGACACGGAGTCGAAGACCGTGCCTTCGCCGCATGTCATGCGCGCGTCGCTGTGTCCCATACAGGTTGCGCTCGCCGACAGTGGGGCCGCGATGAGTGCGGCGGCGGTCAGAAGAGCCTTGATCGTCATCTTGCATCCTCCGTTTGGCGTGTTTCAACGGTAGCACGAGTTTACGCTGCGGCAAAAAGATTCGTCCCAGAGGCACATTTCGGCGGGATCCCGCCCGCACGCCGTTTTGCGCCCTCTGGCGGGTCCTAGGGCAGGGGCGTGTCGGGCAGCACGAAGCGGGGTGTCAGCGCCTCCACGCATGCGGTGTCGAGCTCGGCCCCCCCGGGGGCGAGGATGACCGTCACGGTCACGTCCTTGCCGCAGTCCGAGCAGAGGCTGGCGCCGTGGCCCGCGTTGGGGAAGATCACCACGTGGGAATTCCTGAGCGTTTCGGCTGCGAGCGGCGACCATGTACACGAGGTTTGCGGGTCGTTGGCGCCGCCCGCGACCGGCACCCGCACGTCCGATCTCATCGGCTCGTGGAAGCCCTCGCGCGGTGACCGGATAGCGGGTGTCGAAGCCGCCGCCGCTCTGGGTGTCGAAGACGGGGTCGGGCTCGGAGGTGAGCAGGGCCACGGCGGCGATGATCTGTTCGGGGGGCATGTCGGCGCTCCACATGGGCTGCGGAGCCGCGCAGGTGACGCTCCGCTGGCTGGACCATTGGAGCGGCACGGGGGCCTGGGTCGACCTCCGGGGTGGGTTCGGGGGATCGTGTCCCGGCTCGTTAGGCGGGTCTTGTCGTGGGGCGTGTCCGGGGGCAGGGCGCCCCCGGAAGGGCGCGATCAGGCCTCGCCGAAGACGCGGCGGAAGATCGTGTCCACGTGCTTGGTGTGGTAGCCCATGTCGAACTTCTCGTTGATGCCGTCGACGCCGAGCGCCTTGACCACCTCTTCGTCGGCCAGCAGCAGCTCACGGAAGTCGAGACGTTCTTCCCAGACCTTGAGCGCGTTGCGCTGAACCATGGAATAGGCGTCCTCGCGGCTCACGCCGGCCTGGGTCAGCGCCAGCAGCACGCGCTGCGACATCACCAGACCCGGGAACTTGTTCATGTTGTCGAGCATGTTCTGCGGGTAGATGATCATCTTGTCGACGACGCCGGCGAGGCGGTTCAGCGCGAAGTCGAGGGTGATGGTGGCGTCCGGGCCGATGCCGCGCTCGACGGAGGAGTGCGAGATGTCGCGCTCGTGCCAGAGGGCCACGTTCTCCATCGCCGGGATCACCGTCATCCGTACGAGGCGGGCGAGGCCGGTGAGGTTCTCGGTCAGCACCGGGTTCTTCTTGTGCGGCATCGCCGAGGAGCCCTTCTGGCCCATCGAGAAGAACTCGGCGCCTTCCAGCACCTCGGTGCGCTGCATGTGGCGGATCTCGATGGCGATGTTCTCGATGCTGCTGGCGATGACGCCGAGCGTGGCGAAGAACATGGCGTGGCGGTCACGCGGGATGACCTGGGTCGAGATCGGCTCGGGGCGCAGGCCGAGCTTTTCGCAGACGTGCTCCTCGACTGCCGGGTCGATGTTGGCGAAGGTGCCGACGGCGCCCGAGATCGCACCGGTGGCAATCTCCCACTTGGCCTTCTCGAGGCGGTTCTTGTTGCGGTCCATCTCGGCGTAGAAGCGTGCGAAGGTGAGGCCCATGGTGGTGGGCTCGGCGTGGATGCCGTGGCTGCGGCCGACGCGGACGGTGTCCTTGTGCTCGAAGGCGCGCTTCTTCAGCGCGGCGAGGACCTTGTCGACGCCGCCCAGCAGGAGGTCGGCGGCGCGCACGAGCTGCACGTTGAGGCAGGTGTCGAGCACGTCGGAGCTGGTCATGCCCTGGTGCACGAAGCGGGCCTCGTCCGAGCCCACGTGCTCGGCCAGGTGGGTGAGGAAGGCGATGACGTCGTGCTTGGTGACGACCTCGATCTCGTCGATGCGGGCGACGTCGAACTCGACGTTTTTGGCCTTCCACACGGCGTCGGCGTTTTCCTGCGGGATCACGCCGAGCCTGGCCTGGGCGTCGCAGGCGTGGGCCTCGATCTCGTACCAGATGCGGAACTTGGTGGCGGGCTCCCAGATCGCGGTCATCTCGGGGCGGGCGTAACGGGGGATCATGGGCGGTCCTCGGGGTTGCACTGGAATTGCGCGCGTCATAGGGCGGAAGGGCCGTGGCGGCAAGTGTGGAGGCTGTTGCGCGCAGTCCGGGGCCTGTCGAGGGTGGCACGGGCGGAGGGGGGCTCTGCCCCCCGCGCTGTCGCGCTCCCCCCGGAGTTTATGGGCAAGATGAAGGAGCAAGCCTTGCGCGGGCTGGAGGCGTTTATCGGAGAATGGCGGCTGGAGCGGGAGATCCGCGAGGCCTCGGGCGGCAGCGGTCGGTTCGAGGGCGTGGCGCGCTGGGTGCCCGAGGATGAGGGGGCGCTCTACGTCGAGACCGGCGAGCTGGTGCTGCCCTCGGGGCGGTTCGCCGCCGAGCGGCGCTATCGCTGGGGCGCGGACCTGTCGGTGTGGTTCGAGGACGGGCGGTTCTTTCACCAGGTCCCGGCGGAGGGCGGCGAGACCGGCCACTGGTGCGATCCGGACCAGTACGATGTCCGCTACGATTTCAGCGACTGGCCGCAATGGCAGGTGCGCTGGCAGGTGCGGGGGCCGCGCAAGGATTACAGCATGGTGTCGCGCTACGCCCGGGGTTGAACAAAGCGCTGGGATTTCCGGGGCTTGCCGGTCTGTATACCGTTGCATTCCTGTAAGTTGCTGAAACCCAAGGGGAATTTGTCTTTACTTTGGTGTCGCGGCTTGTAGGTTCTGGCGCACATTGCTTGCAGGACACCCGTGAATGCCGACGATCCAGGACCACCCGCTGCGTTACCAGCTTGCCAACGAGCTGCACGCCCGCCCGTTTCCGTCGCTGCGTGCCCCGGCCCGGGCGGTCTTTCTGGCGATCAAGAAGACCCATGACGCGGCCTCGCGCGACCGGGCCGAGGACACCGCCCACCTGCTCGACCTGCTCGACCGCTACGGCACCCAGCATCCGCAGCCCGGCGCCACGCATTTCTCGGCGCCCATCGGGCAGCACGTGCTCAAGTGGGAGCAGCACACCGAGTTCGTCACCTACACCGTGTTCCTGAGCGGTGCCGGCGAGCGGCCCTTCGATCCGGCGGATTTCGACGTCTTCCCCGGCGACTGGCTGGCGGCGGCGCCGGGGGTGCGGGTGACCTCGGCGATGATCCGGATCTGCGAGCGCGCCGCCGACGAGGAGGCGGTCAATACCATGATCAACGACTGGCTGGTGGCCGACAGCGTGGCGGTGAGCCGCGTCGTGGACGACGCCGTGGTGATCGCCGGCGATTTCCGCATCGACGCGGGCGGGCACCTGCGCTTCGGGGTGTTCCCGCGCAAGGGCGTGGGCGAGCGCCGGGTCGGGCGCGTGGTGCAGCGGGTCTGCGAGATCGAGACCTACAAGGCGATGTCGATGCTGGGCTTCACCCGGGTGCGGGCGATCGCGCCGCGGATGACCGAGATCGACGCCGAGCTCACCCGCCTGATGACCGCCATGACCCATGGCGATGCGCCCGAGGAGGAGACGCTGCGGTCGCTTCTGCGGGTGTCCTCCGAGCTCGAGACGCTGTCGGCGCAGACCGCGTTCCGGCTTTCGGCCACCGCGGCCTACGAGGCGCTGGTCACCAGCCGCATCTCGGTGCTGCGAGAGGAGCGCTTCCATGGCCGACAGACCTTTCGCGAGTTCATGGTGCGGCGTTTCGATCCGGCCATGCGCACGGTCAAGAGCGCCGAGAGGCGGCTCGAGGCGATGTCGGCGCGGGCGATGCGGGCGGGCGAGCTGCTGCGCACCCGGGTCGAGGTGACGCGCTCGGCCCAGAACCAGGAGCTGCTGGCAAGCATGGACCGGCGCGCCGACATGCAGCTGCGCCTGCAGCACACGGTCGAGGGGCTCTCGGTGGTGGCGATCAGCTACTACGCGGTGTCGCTGGTGGGCTACCTGCTCTACCCGCTGGCCGGCGCCGTCGGCATGAGCAAGGGGCTTCTGACGGCGCTGGCGGTGCCGCCGGTGGTGCTGGCGGTCTGGCTCGGGCTGCGGCGGATCCGCCGGTCGGTCACCAAGGAGGGCGGCCACTGAGGGCCGGCCCCCCGCGGGTCAGTAGCGGTAGCCGAGGTCGGCCTCGAGCGCGAGGTCGAGTTCGCCGCGCATGAAGGTCATGTCGTCGCCCGGCAAGTGCATGGGCGTCTCGGGGCGCGTCTCGACCGATGGCAGGAACCGCGAGCCGAGGCGCCTGACCACCGGGCGGTAGCCTTCGGGCGAGGGGGTGAGCGACAGCCGCTTCTCGAGATCGGCGAGGAAGGCGCGCGGCGCGCTCTGCACCGCCTCGAACCGGCAGAACACCACCGAGCAGCCACGGTTGAAGAAGCCCAGCAGCCCCTGCAGCTTGGTCCGGCGCAGGGCGAAGAGATTGGCGTAGGGCGCCCCGCTGAGCGGGTGCCGGTCGAGCTGCAACGCCGCGCCGCGCCCGCCCATGGTCTTGAGCTGCGGGAAGGAGCGCTCGCGGTCGGCGATGGTGGCCCATTCCTCGCGGATGAACTCGGAGAAGCCCAGACGCTGCATCTCGGGCGGGCAATGCCACGGCTTCTCGTGCATCGAGCGCGCCCAGTCGCCGGCGTGGCGCACGACGCAGACGATGGCCATGTCCTGCGGGATGGCGGCCATGTGCGGCAGGCCGTGTTTCCAGCCCAGCCCCTCGGACGGCGCGAGCGCGGTGTTCCGCCCCAGCAGGCGCTTGACGAAATTGGTGCCCGAGGACCGCTCTCCGAACACCTGGTAACGGGTGATCCGGTGGTCGGTCAGGGAAAACTGCCAACCGGTGTCAAGGAAGTCCTGCGCGATCATCTGGCCTCTGGTCTGGGTTGGATCCGGTACGGGCGGCGTACGGACGGCCTGCCCGCAACGTTACGCCCGCCCCGGAAGATTGGCGATTCTCATTCGTGAGGGGGCGCTGTAAGCTATTGCGAAACCGCGTCAAGAACAGGTGACGCACAGATGCAATCGGTGGCAGCAGTCGTGCCGATGGTGCGCGACGACGCGTTCTTCCTCGGGACATGGGGGCGCTGCAACGGCGCGGCGCCGGTGCGCGAGAACTGCCAAGTGATCCCTCACGGGCGCATCGCGGACGTGCAGCGGCTGGCCGCGGGGTGCACTGTCAGCGGCATCCCGGGCGCGGCGCACAGGAACGTCGACATGAAGCGCTGGCGGCTGCTCAGACGGCGGGGTGACCGTGCTGCAGGTCTATGATGCGCAGGTCTCGTGGGGGAAGACGGCGCGCTGGCCGTGCTGGACCCGGCGAAGGGCACGACGCTGGTCGATTGGCGGGCCGGGCAGCCGTCGCGGCGGGTGCTGGCGCCACGGGGCGCGAGGTCATTCACCGCATCGACCGCGAGACGGAGCCGCTGGCGGGGCAGGTGCCGGGCTTGCGATGGCATGTGCGCGTCGCGCCGCAGTATTCCAAGCTCTGCGTGGAGTCGCTCGGCACCAGGATCTTGCGCGGGGAGGGCATTTCACCCGGGCCTCGAAGCTCTTCACGCTGGGTTCGGTGTTCCTCTTCCACCTCAGGGACTGGGATTTCGGGCTCCACGTCGAGACGATCAACCGGCGCAACGCGGTCTCGTGCCTCGGGACGTCCGGAAGGATCGGGCCCTGACGAGCGCCCGGTCTGCCTCAGAACCCCTGCGACGACACGAAGGCGACCGAGGAGAGCTGGGCGGGCATGGCCTGCCGGACGCCCTCGGAGGTTGCAGTGATGAAGCTGCGCGAGCTTTCGTCGATGAGCCCGAGCCCCGCCTCGAACAGGCCGGGCGGCATGTGGACCAGCGTTGCGGCGAAGATGGCGCCGGCGAGCAGGCCGCCGGAGTTGCTTCGCGTCACCCTGTTGCGCCGCGCCAGCGCGTAGCGGAGCACGTGGGCCATGAGGAACACCGCCGACGCCGCGAGCAGGGCCGCGAGCGCGTAGAAGACATAGCCGTGCAGGTGCGCGGGCAGGATGCCCTGGGTCAGGCTCTCGTGGATGCCCTCGCGGTTGCGGGCCGCGGAAATCGTCAGGTAGGCCCAGCCAAACCCCATGAGCAGGTACATCCACGGGTGACTGCTGCGGACCTGCGCCTCGGGATGCGTGCCGCCGTCGCGGATGAAACGCGGGTCGACCCGCTCGACACGGGCCACGAAATCGTCGTGGGTCATCTTCCGAAACGCGTATTGCCTCATTCGCCCTGTCCCTGTCCCTGCCTTCATCCCTGCCTCGGTTCACGACGCATGCGGCGATGCCTGCGACTGTCGCGCTGGCCCGACCTCTGCCGGATCAAGCGCGGCGCCGCGTTCCTGCCGGCCCGGCTGCACGCAGCGCGCAGACAGGACCCGCAGAGGCGCAACGCCTTCCGCCGACGCGTTAAGGGGTAGGGGCTAATAATGGCGATTTATTGCAGCGATTGCGCCCGAGGTTGGGAAACACCACGGCAAACGGTTCAGATTTGCGCGTGAGACGCGAAACCCCTGAAAATCCGGGCCCTGACAATTAAGAATTTCGTGAAAAACACGGCATCGAGGTTAACGGCGCCGACACCAAAAGCGGCCGCAGGGCGTGCCGGGCGGAGGCATCCCCCGCCCGGACAAAAGTCAATCAGCCCCGGGTCATTGCCTCGAGGATGCGGGCCCAGCTGCGGATGCCCTTGTGGAAGCTCTCGAGGTCGTACTTCTCGTTGGGCGAGTGGATCTGGTCGTCGTCCTTGCCCCAGCCCACCAGCATCGCGTCCATGCCGAGGATGGTCTTGAAGTAGCCGGCGATCGGGATCGAGCCGCCGCAGCCGGCATAGGCCGCGGGGTCGGGCCACTCGTCCGAGAGCGCCTGACGCGCGGCCTCGAAGCCCGGGTGCTCGATGGACATCTGCGAGGCCGGCGAGCAGCTGTGGTCCTTCCACGCGATCTTGCAGTCGGCGGGCAGCTGCGCCTCGACCCATGCGCGGAAGTTCTTGCGGATCGCCTCGGGGTCCTGCGTGCCGACCAGCCGGAAGCTGATCTTGGCGTGGGCCTTGGACGGCAGAACGGTCTTGAAGCCGTCGCCGGTGTAGCCCGACCAGATGCCGTTGATCTCGGCGGTGGGGCGGGCCCAGATCATCTCGAGCGGGGTGACCGAGCTTTCGCCCGCGGGGATCGACAGCCCGACGTCGCCGAGGAAGGCCTTGTCGTCGAAGCCGAGCCCCTCCCACTGCGCCTTCAGCTCGTCCGACAGCACCGGCACGCCCTCGTAGAGCTCGGGCACCTGGATCACGCCCTCGTCGTCGAAGAGCCCGCCGAGGATCTTGGTCAGGACGCGCGCGGGGTTCCTCGCGATGCCGCCGTACATGCCCGAGTGCAGGTCCTTGTCGGGGCCGGTGATGGTGAGCTCTTCGCCGAGGAGGCCGCGCAGCATGGTCATGATGGCAGGGGTCTTCGACTGGAAGAGCCCGGTGTCGCAGATCAGCGCCAGCTCTGCCTTCAGCTCGTCGGCGTTCTCCTTCATGAAGGGCACCAGCGAGGGCGAGCCGCTCTCTTCCTCGCCCTCGAGGAAGAAGGTGATCTTGCAGGGCAGGCTGCCGTGCTCGGCCTTCCAGGCGCGGCAGGCCTCGATGAAGGTCATCAGCTGGCCCTTGTCGTCCGCCGCGCCGCGGCCGCGGATCACCGTGCCCTTGGCGGTCTCCTCGAGCGCCGGGTCGAAGGGCTCGCGGTCCCAGAGGTTCAGCGGGTCGACCGGCTGCACGTCGTAGTGGCCGTAAAACAGGATGTGCGGGCCGGGGCCGTCGACATGGCCCACCACCATCGGATGGCCGGGGGTGGGGCGCTTCTCGACCGCGACCCCGAGCGAGGCGAGATCCGCCACCAGCCAGTCGGCGGCGCGGTCGCAGTCGGCCTTGTAGGCGGGGTCGGTCGAGATCGAAGGGATTCGAAGCAGCTCGAGCAGCCGGTCGGTCGCGGCGGGAAGATCGGTGTCGATGCGGGCGAGAACGGCGTCGAGTGACATGCCAAGGCTCCTGTGTGCGGTCAATTCGGCGCGAGCCTAGCAGCGCCGAGCGCACTGTCCAGAGCCGGGACCTCAGGTTGTCGCGACTGCAAGCCCGACCAGCACGAGCGCCGCCCCGCCCGCCTGCCGAAGGCTCAGCCCTTCGCCGATCAGCAGCGCGTAGGTCAGCACCAGCAGGGTCTCGGCGGCGATGACGGCGATGTAGACCAGCGACAGCTCGGCCCGGCGCAAGAGCACCATCTCGGCCAGGAACGCGGCGAGAAAACCGAGCGAGGCCAGGGCGATGCCCGAATGGCCAAGGCCGTGCGAGGTGAGTTTCATGCCGATGGTGGCGACCGCGTATCCTCCGGCGGTCGCGATCACCAGCAACGCGGCGGGAATGTTCGGCGAGACGAGTGTCAGCATCGGAAAAATCCAGAATGTCTCAAATCAAGCTCAGGGCCGCGCCGGGCGGAAGCGGGCGGGGCCGTCAATTCGGCCAGCTTCAGGATGCGCCGATCGGGAACGGCTGAGTAGTATGGGAAACCCGACCCCCGGGACACACTCCGAAAGTCTTGATGCAAATCAAGGCCGCGACATTTAGCATCCGTCTAAACCGTGGACATGAGACCATGTGAACGGTATCCATTCACTCCTGTGAATGCGGACCATCTGACTGCGGATGCCCCCGCAGGAGCCAGCCACGCAGCCCGCAAAAGACGTGGCACGACCAAGGAAGGAGATACCGGTGGACTACACCGCGAAGCTCGACGACGCCCTGACCCGCCTGCACGACGAAGGCCGCTACCGGACCTTCATCGACATCGAGCGCAAGAAGGGCCAGTTCCCCCACGCCAGCTGGCGCAAGGCTGACGGAACCGAGCAGCCGATCACCGTGTGGTGCGGCAACGACTACCTTGGCATGGGCCAGCATCCCGTCGTCCTGCAGGCGATGCACGAGTCCATCGACGCCACCGGCGCGGGCTCGGGCGGCACCCGCAACATCTCGGGCACCACGGTCTACCACAAGCGGCTCGAGGCCGAGCTGGCGGACCTGCACGGCAAGGAAGCGGCGCTGGTGTTCTCGTCGGCCTACATCGCCAACGACGCCACGCTCTCGACCCTGCCCAAGCTGTTCCCCGGGCTGATCATCTATTCCGACGAGCTCAACCACGCCTCGATGATCGAGGGCATCAAGCGCAACGGCGGCGCCAAGCGGATCTTCCGCCACAACGACACCGCCCATCTGCGCGAGCTGCTCGAGGCCGACGATCCGCGCGCGCCGAAGCTCATCGCCTTTGAATCGGTCTACTCGATGGACGGCGATTTCGGGCCGATCGAGGCGCTCTGCGATCTCGCCGACGAGTTCAACGCGCTGACCTATCTCGACGAGGTGCACGCGGTGGGCATGTACGGCCCGCGCGGCGGTGGCGTGGCCGAGCGTGACCGGCTCGCGCACCGCATCGACATCATCAACGGCACCCTCGGCAAGGCCTTCGGCGTGTTCGGCGGCTACATCGCCGCGAGCGAGAAGATGTGCGACGCCATCCGCTCCTACGCGCCCGGTTTCATCTTCACCACCTCGCTGCCGCCGGCGGTGGCGGCCGGGGCCGCGGCCTCGATCGCGCATCTCAAGACCGACCATGCGCTGCGCGAGAAGCACCAGACCCAGGCCCGGATCCTCAAGACCCGGCTCAAGGGCATGGGGCTGCCGATCATCAACCACGGCTCGCATATCGTGCCGGTGATCGTGGGCGACCCCAAGCACACCAAGCAGCTCTCCGACATGCTGCTCGAGGGCTATGGCATCTACGTGCAGCCGATCAACTTCCCCACCGTGCCGCGCGGCACCGAGCGTCTGCGCTTCACCCCGTCGCCCGTGCACGGCCCCGACGAGATGGACCGTCTTGTGCGGGCGCTCGACGAGCTGTGGTCGCGCTGCGCCCTCAATCGGCAGGAGCTCAGCGCCTGACGCGCTCACGCCCGCTATCCGGGACGTGATCGGTGTTTCATTGCCTCCCGTGCCCCGGCATGGGAGGTTTTTTACGGATAGGTCACGGTCTCGCCCCGGCTTCCGACACAGGGAGGCCCGGAACGCGGTCGAGAAATTCGGATGACGATTTAGGAACTTCCGAGGCGCTCGACGCGTTCGGCGGGGGGAACGCGAATGGCCGGGCGGTGCGCAGTTCCATGCTCATCGCTCGTTAGAACTCTGTAAACCCTGTTGTGATGTGCTAACGTCGTATCAATAAAGCGCGCGACGCGAATCGCGAACGCGTGAGTGGGCAGGGCTACTTGGGACAGCGGTAACTGGGTTGAACGCATGATCGGGCGGAAATCCTCACGTAAGCCGGAGGCGGTTGTCGAAGAAGACACACCGCGCGGGTTCGACGATTTCACGTTGCGGCTTGGCGACGTGATGCGCGGCGAACGTGCGACCATGGGCAAGTCGCTTCTCGACGTGCAGCGCGAGCTTCGGATCAAGGCGAGCTACATCGCCGCGATCGAGAATTGCGACCCCTCCGCCTTCGACACGCCGGGCTTCATCGCCGGTTACGTGCGCTCCTACGCCCGCTATCTAGGGATGGATCCCGACGAGTGCTTCCAGCAGTTCTGCACCGAAAGCGGCTTTGCCGTGGCCCATGGCATGTCCGAGAAGGCCTCGACCATCCGCAAGGCGCAACCGGGCGAGCCGCTGCGCTCCTCGGCCCGGGACCCGTTCGAGGAACCGCGGATGCCCTTCGTGCCCGCCGGTGACTCGCTGCTGTCGCGGATCGAGCCCGGGGCCATCGGTTCGATGTTGGTGCTGATCGCGCTGATCGGCGGCATCGGCTACGGCGGCTGGTCGGTCCTGCGCGAGGTGCAGCGCGTGCAGCTTGCGCCCGTGGACCAGACCCCGGTGGTGCTGAGCGAGCTCGACCCGCTGGAAGGGGCCATGGTGCCCGAGACCGACGACGGTGACGAGGTCGCGCGCGCCGAGGGTGTCGGCGCCTTCTCGCCCCCGGGCTCCGACGCGCTCGACCGGCTCTACCGGCCGCAGGCGCTGGACGTGCCGGTGCTGGTGGCGCGCGACGCCCCGATTTCCTCGCTCGACCCGGCCACGGTCGGCGCCTTCGCGCAGCGCGGCATGACCGCGCCGCAGCCGATGGCGACCCCGGACGGCTCCGAGCGCCAGTTCGCCTCGCTGCAGGCGCCGCGGCTTGCCTCGGCGCCCGGCGCGGTCACGCTGATGGCGGTGCGCCCGGCGTGGGTGCGGGTGCGTGGCAACGGTGGCGTCACGCTTTACGAGCGGGTGATGAACGCCGGCGACACCTGGACCGTTCCCGCCGACCAGCTCGAGCCGCGTCTCAACGTGGGCGAATCCGGCGCCGTCTACTTCTCGATGAACGGCAACACCTACGGCCCGGTCGGCCCCTCCGGCACCGTGACGAGCGATCTTCCGCTGGTGCCCGACGTGCTGAACGCCGCCTACACGCCCGCCGATCCAAAGCGCGATGGCGACCTGCAGCAGATGCTGGCCGACCTGCGTCTCGACAGCGGCCCCGCAGGCATCCCCGGCATGCCCAAGGTGCTCGAGGACGGCGCTCCCGGCGTGATGATGATCGCGGTGCGCCCGGCATGGGTGCGGGTGCGTGCGGCCGACGGCTCGGTGATCTACGAGGCGATCATGAACGCCGGCGATACCTTCAAGCTGCCCCCCACCGAAGAGCCAGCCACCCTGCGTGTGGGCGAATCCGGCGCGGTCTACTTCGCGGTGAACGGCCAGACCTACGGGCCGGCCGGTGCGAAGGGCGCGGTGACCAAGAACCTCGCGCTCTCGGTCGAGAACCTCACCCAGACCTATCAGGTGGCCGACGCGACCCGCGATTCGGACCTTGAGCGGGTCGTGGCCGAACTGAACGACACCACCGCGACCCTCACCGACTGATCCCCGGACCGTCCCGGCGCGCAAGATGCGGGACGCGGAAACGGCGTGCCGCACGTCCCTGCGGGCGGAGCTCTCGGAAAGGAGCTCTCGGAAAGGAGACTGGCCCCGACGGCGCGAGAGCGTTAGATAGGCGGGGAAACGACAGACGCTCTCAGGAGGAGCTTCGCGGTATGAGTCACAATCCCATCCGACCCTGGCGCAGCATCGAGCGGCGCAAGTCCCGCCAGATCATGGTCGGGAACGTGCCGGTTGGGGGCAACGCGCCGATCTCGGTCCAGACCATGACCAACACCGTCACCACGGATGTCAGGGCGACCATCGAGCAGGTGCAGCGCGCCGCCGAGGCGGGCGCCGACATCGTGCGGGTCTCGGTGCCGGACGAGGCGAGTTCCAAGGCGCTGAAGGAGATCGTGCGCGAGAGCCCGGTGCCGATCGTGGCGGACATCCACTTCCACTACAAGCGCGGCATCGAGAGCGCCGAGGCCGGCGCCGCCTGCCTGCGCATCAACCCGGGCAACATCGGCAGCGAGGCGCGCGTGCGCGAGGTCATCGCCGCCGCCCGCGACAACGGCTGCTCGATGCGCATCGGCGTCAACGGCGG
>Ga0208328_1000731_pt1 | contig 13450 bp, 18 predicted proteins | sample DeeseametaMP2633_FD_184170 | JGI IMG/M metagenome (GOLD analysis project Ga0208328, IMG submission 184170) | Marine microbial communities from the Deep Atlantic Ocean - MP2633 (SPAdes) | ecosystem: Environmental > Aquatic > Marine > Unclassified | place: Northeast of Antigua and Barbuda, North... | reverse complement strand
CGCCATGACGAAGGCCAGCGTCGCTTTGGCGTTGTATCCCAGCGCCCGAAGCATCGCGATCACGATCGGTGTGAGGATCAGCGCGGCGCCATCGTTGGCGAAGATCGCTGCGACGCCTGCGCCTAGCAACACCACGAGCACGAATAGCCAGCGACCGTCGCCGCGCCCCCACCGCGCCACGTGGAGTGTAGATATCAGCGCTGATTGGCTATGCGTGCGTCTCGACCGCAGACCAGAAGCTGTCGCTCCAGCTTGACGCGCTGAACACTGCCGGGTGCGACCGTATATTCGACGATCACGCATCCGGGGCAAAAGCCGATCGGCCTGGCCTAACCGAAGCGCTCGCCTATTTGCGCCCCGGCGACACGCTGGTGGTCTGGAAACTCGACCGCCTCGGCCGCTCGATGAGCCACCTGATCGAGAAGGTCGGCGAGCTTGCGGCGCGCGGCATCGGGTTCCGCTCACTCACCGAGAATATCGACACCACCACTTCGGGCGGCATGCTGGTGTTCAACATCTTCGGCTCGCTGGCCCAATTCGAGCGTGACCTGATCCGTGAACGCACTCATGCCGGCCTCAAGGCCGCACGCGAGCGGGGCAAAAGGGTGGTCGCCGGCCTGTCGTTACCCCCGACAAACTACGTAAAGCGCGGGCGCATATCACAGCGGGCCTCACTGTTCGTGAGGCGGCGGCCCGGCTCAAGATCGGCAAAACCGCCCTATACAAGGCTCTGGAAAACGCGTGAAACCGCTGGCGATCAAGAACTCGTGGGTGCTGGTCACAGGGGCTTCGACCGGTTTGGGCAGAGCGTCCGCCCTCCGCTTGGCGGCATCGTACCAGGCCAAGCCCCTGATTGTTGGACGAAGGCTCGACAACTTGCGGGAGCTACAGACCGAAATTGACGAGCGGTTCAATGTGCCGTGCGAGATTATAGTGGCTGATCAACGTGAAATCGAGGGCAGGGAGAAAATCGCGGCTAAGGTTGCAGAATTGCAAGTAACAGCCGCTTTGTTGGTTGCCGGAATGACGAGCGTTGGTTCATTTGATGCAGGCCGTGCCGACACTTATGCCGAGGTAATTGAAACAAACATACTCGGTTTCACGGATTTGCTGGCTCGCCTGATTGCGATTTTCAGGGAGCAGCCGTTTGAATCCTCAGTAATCGCCGTGTCGAGCCTGGCGGGCGAAACATCCGTGCCCTTCCAAGCGGTCTACGGCGCGTCGAAAGCCTATGTGAGCACCCTCATGCGAGCGCTTTCCGTGGAGCTTGCCGGGACGGGAGTGAGTGTTGGGTCTTTTGCACCCGGTGGAATCGACACAGACATGGCTGCCCTCAGCGATTTGAAGTGGGGGAGGTTGGGTTTGATGGACGTTGACCGGTGCGCGGCCCATGCAGTCCACGCTCTGGTTTATCGGCAATCCTTCGCCATACCGGGGATGGGCAACCAGCTCACATATTTGGCGAGCAGGGTTCTACCTCGATCGTTGGTCAATCGGATTGCCGCCCTCCCATATCGGCGCCCGTAGGGCGGCACCACATAAAAGGGGCAGGAAAGCCTGCGAATAGCATCTGCTGGCATCGTACCGGATTTGTTCGCCCTTAGCGTGCAGATACGTCACTTTCGTGTAGTCACCCCTGGACGGGAGGTTGCGATCATCCCTCACGGCGGATCAGATTTCTGGGGCGGTTAAACAGCAAAGTTTGATCGCTGTGAGGACCAGGGCCCGGCCGTGCGTAAACGCATTGAGAACACCGTACCGGCGAGCTTCACAAATGACAGGAGTGGCGATGGCGGAACCCGTAGATTGTATCATTATCGGGGGAGGACCGGCCGGGCTGACTGCTGCGATCTATCTCGCCCGCTTCCTGCGGCAATGCGTGGTGATCGACGCAGGAGACGGTCGAGCCGCAACGATACCGACGTCGCACAATTTGCCGGGATTTCCCGACGGGATAAACGGTGGAGATTTTCTTGACCGGCTGCGGCAACAGGCCCTGCTCTATGGGGCTAAGCTAGTATCGGGCCAAGTGGAAAGTATCGCCGTCGTGACGGGCGGCTTTATCGCGCAGACAGCTGTCGGCACGCACGTCGCAAGCACGGTGCTGATCGCAAGCGGTGTCGTGAATCATCGCCCTAAGATGCCTGCCGCCCTTCACGATCAAGCCTTGGCAATAGGGTTGATCCGCTATTGTCCCGTATGCGACGGGTTCGAGGCGCGAGGCAGGAATATTGGCGTGCTTGGATCCGATAGTCACGGTGCGCGCGAGGCCGAATTCCTTCGGCGATACAGCGATCGCGTCACGTTGTTGGCCCAGTGTGAGATGACGCTGGCTGTAACCGATCGCGCCCGCCTTCGCGATCAAGATATCACCGTCATCGACGTCCCTGTTCGTTCGCTGGAGATCGAAGGACAGCGACTCGTGGCACGCCTTGAACGAGGCGGGCCGCTATATTTCGATACACTTTACCCGGGGCTTGGCTCCTCCCCCCGAACCGACTTGGCCCGGCAGGCGGGTGCGAAGGTGGGTTCGGACGGCTCTATCGTGACCGACGCGCATCAGCAAACCGATGTCCCCGGCCTCTTTGCAGCCGGTGACGTCGTCGAAGGGCTCGATCAGATCAGCGTCGCGACCGGCCATGGAGCAAAAGCTGCGACAGCGATTCATAATCTTTTGCGTGAGCGCGAGACATGACTTTTTGGTCTGCGGCCGCGCGGATCGCCGCCCTGTGTAGCGCAGCTTCGGGCGATTGAACGCAATGGAAGATTGAGCCGCTTTTTGGGGAGGTGGTGGCCGTTCTCGTTTGGTCGCATTCTGGCCGCGAATTCGAGGGGTGGTCGCCGGCCGTGCGTAATGGATGTGAGGATGACGGAGGAATGGACATGGATGTCAACCAGCCCACCTACACGGTTCCAGCAAGCATCGTTGGGTCGCTTGATTACCGGGTCCAGTTCGACTCACAACTTCGCGAGTTGAAAGACACGCCGGACCCGTATGCTGCTTCGCGCAGGAACTATCTGGAAGGCCGCCAGGCGGAGATTGACGCTCTGCATGGGCGAACGTCACCGCAACCGATCACGCGCCGTACGCTCCCGGTTTTCCCATGATGCATGGCTCTCCTGCTCGTTCCGAACTACGCCGCATACAAGAGAATTGGCTTGCCAAGAGCGAACGACGGGTTCTCCAATGGCTTTGCGCCCGAATGCCTGCTTCCATCACGCCGGATCGCCTGACCGCCATCGGCATGATTGGAGCCACAATGGTTTTTGGCGGCTACATTGCGAGCAATCTTGGCCACCTTTGGTTACTTTTGTCCCTCGCCGGCTATGTCGTTCAATGGTTTGGGGACTCAATGGACGGAAGCCTCGCGCGGTATCGTAAGATCGAGCGCCCCTCCTACGGATACTTCATCGATCACAGTTGTGACGGGATGGCAAATCTGCTGATCGTGGCCGGGATCGGCCTTTCCCCGTACGTGACCATGAACATCGCCATGGTCGCGCTGGCCGGTTACCTCTTGATGTCGGTTCACACATTCCTCGCGGCGCGAGTGATGGGCGAATTGCGACTGTCCTATCTCGCAATGGGTCCTACCGAGCTTCGCCTTTTCCTGATCCTGTTGACGATTGCGATGATGGCAATCGAGCCCGGCGGAGACCGTATCTGGACGATACCGGCACTAGACGCTCTGGTAGGATTCATCGGCGCCGCGCTGATTTGCCTATTTATAGTGCAAACCTTGCTAGTGGCTAGAACACTTGCTCGTGTCGATTCAAATGCGGATCGTTGATGTCAATGAGTACTACTGCCCGACAGGAGGTGGGGTTCGAACGTACATCGACCGGAAAATGCGACTCCTGGCTGATCTTGGTCACGAACTTATTGTCATCGCACCCGGCCATGAGAATCGTCTCGAACACCGCCCCGGCGGGGGGCGCGTTTTCTGGGTAGCCGCACCCCGCCTTCCGTTCGACCGAAGCTACGGGATGTTCTGGGATGGGGCTCCGGTAACGGCACTGCTCGATGAACTAAATCCCGACGTCGTCGAGACAAGCTCGCCGTTTCGCCCCGCATGGATCGTCGCCAACTGGAGAGCGCCCGCAGCTAAAGTCTTCTTCGCACACAATGACCATATGACTGCCTACGCGCAGCGTTGGGTGGGACGACTGGCCTCGCGGCAAAAAGTTGAGAGTTGGTTTGGGTGGTACACCCGCTACCTTGCTCACTTCCTCGACAGGTTCGATGCCTTTGTCACGAATGGCAGGACGCTCGACCGTTGGTATTCCGGCCGCGGACTTCAGGTCGATGCACCGCTTCCGCTCGGCGTGGAAGGCGGCGTTTTCGCCCCGCATCTTCGAGATGAACAACTACGGGCAGCGCTACTGGGCGAGTGCCACCTTCCACCTTGTGCGCATTTACTTATCGGGGTCGGGAGGCATCACCCGGAGAAGCGCTGGCCGATGGTTATTGATGCGGTTGAACAAGCCGGCCAATCGGCTATTGGGCTCATCCTCCTTGGCGACGGCGTCGATCGACCCAAAATCTTCAGCCGCGTCGCTGGCAATCCCCACATCCGGCTGTTTAAGCCGATCTTCGAGCGTGAGCGATTTGCATCCGTGTTGGCTAGCGCAGATGCGCTCGTGCACGGATCGGATACCGAACCTTTTGGTCTCGTTGCCTTAGAAGCCATCGCGTCAGGGCTGCCGTTGATTGTTCCTAACGAGGGAGGGTCAGCGGAATTTGCAGCACCAAGCCATTCCGAATCCTATAATGCGCGTGACGCGAAATCCTGCGCAGCGGCGAACCTGCGCCTGTTGGCGCGGGATTCCGTACAGTTACGTTCGGCAACCCTGGATGCAGCAGGAAGAGTTCGTACGGATCTCGATCACCTAATTGACCTACTGGATTATTATAATCAGCTACTCTTACGACGATCGATTTCATGATAAATTTCGCGAAAAAAAATGAAGCAAGGGTTGTAGTCATTGACGTATCTTACGGAAAACATTCCCTGGTGGCTTGATATAGCGCGCATCCTACTGGCAGGGTTGCTGGGTGCCATAATTGGCTGGCAACGTGAGCACCACGGCAGGGAAGCCGGAATCCGAACCTACATGGCTGCTTCGCTAGGAGCCTGCGCCTTCGGACTTGTGTCGAACGCCATCGGGGACCAAGGTCGCATCTCTGCGGGAATTGTTACTGGAGTAGGATTCATTGGCGCCGGCATCATCCTGCGCGACGCTGGGCGCGTGACGGGGCTCACAACGGCAGCTACGCTCTGGGCGTCTGCAGCGGTCGGGTTAAGCGCCGCGTACGGGATCTATCATCTGGCTGTCATAACCGCTCTGATGCTTCTTTTGATCCTTGAGCTGCCTCGCATGCCTGGGTGGACGCGGGTTTCGCACCGAGCCCGCTTGCATGTACACCATTCGGATTCCGACGACGAACCTACTCGATGAACATCACCTTGCACGCCGAAGCAGGCCAATCGGCTCGGAATCTAGCGCCGTGGAAGTTGGAATTGACGTCCCTTTCTCGGGATTTTCGCTTCGATGCAGCTTTTGAACGGCCAAATGAGCCTGCGGCTCAATCCGTGCTATGATACGCTTGTACTGGGGATGTTCGATGCGCTCGCTAAGCCTCGCTGTTTGCGGCCTTCTTCTCGCGGGGCCTGGCTTTGCTCAATCGCCGAACTGGTTGAACGCCCGGACGATCGAAATCGACATGAAGAATTTCGCTTTCGTTCCAGCCACGATCACGCTTCAACGCGGTGTTCCCTACCGCTTGCGCTTTGTTAACACGGCAGGGGGCGGCCACAATTTTGTCGCCAAGGCCTTTTTCGAGCAAGCCACTATTGACCCTGCCAGCCGGTCGACGATCAACAAGGGTGAGGTCGATCTGGGAGGCGGAGAAAGCGGGGACGTGCGCCTGGTTGTCAACCGGATCGGAACCTACGACGTGCATTGTTCGCACTTCATGCACTCGATTTTCGGCATGAAAGGCAAGATCGTCGTCCGGTGAGCGTCACTGGCTCGGCTCTCTTCCATGTCATGGCTGAGGACGTTCGGCGTAATGCAACGGCAAAGCCAACTCAGGCTCTGATAAGTGATCTCGTCGGGCTTCGTAACATTGCCGTAGTCCGTTTCGCTGGTCTCATATTTTAGAGAGCAAGCCAACGGGCCCGACAGCGACCACCCCGAAGGGCTATTGCGACGCACTCTCAAATCACCTATTGCGTTGGTTGAGAGAGATTCGCAAAAGGGTCAACGGTGAGAAATCTTGGTATTGGAACTGCACTCGGCTTCGGGCTGCTCACCGTCCCGGCAATGGCTCAAGACCAGTTCCTGCCGGGACCCGGCAGCACCTCGCAAACGATCATCGTGACCGGCGTCCGCGACGGCTATCAGATCGATGCGACCAGCACCGCCACGCGCACACCGACCGAGCTCAACGATGTCCCCCAAGCGGTCTCGATCATCACGGAAACGCAGATCGACGACCAGGCGATGCGCTCTATTGCCGATGTACTACGCTATGTCCCCGGCGCCGTAATCTCCCAAGGTGAGGGACACCGCGATCAGATCATCCTGCGCGGGAACAGCAGCACCGCAGACTTCTTCGTCGATGGCTTGCGTGACGACGTGCAATATTATCGCGGCCTCTACAATGCAGAGAGGATCGAGGTTTTGAAAGGTCCCAACGCGATGATCTTCGGGCGCGGCGGCGGCGGGGGCGTGATCAACCGCGTCACCAAGCGCCCTGTCGCCAACGCCTTCATCACCGGCAGCGGTTCGGCGGACACATATGGCGCATGGTATGTCGACGCCGACATCAGTCAGCCACTCAGCGAGTCCGTCTCCACCCGGATGAACGCCGTTTACGAGGAGTTCCGAAACAATCGCGACTTCTATGACGGGCGCCGGGTTGCGATCAACCCGACCGTCGCGCTCTCGCTCGGCGGTGCGACTCGGATCGATCTGGGCTTCGAATATAACAGCGACAAGCGAACGATCGACCGAGGCGTCCCCTCGGCCGTCCAGGGCTCGCTCACGAGCCCATCACGTCCGCTTACCGGCGTCCGCGACACCTTCTTCGGTGTGCCGGGGTTCAACGTCAGCGATTTCGAGGCCAAGGTCCTAAATGGCCGCGTTGAGCACCGCTTCAGCGACAATCTGACCCTGACCAGCCGGATCCTGTACGGTGATTATGACAAGCTCTATCGGAACGCCTTTGCGGTAACCCCGGTCACGCCGCGCGGCGGCGTCCGCAGCGTCGGCCTCGAAGCGTATAGCGATCCCACGACGCGCACGAACCTGCTCAACCAGAACGACCTTGTGTGGACCGTCACCACCGGCCCCGTTCGCCACGTGCTGCTCGCCGGCTTCGAAGTTAGCGACCAGCGCACGCGCAACCAGCGGATCAACGGCTTTTTCGGGGGTGGCGATATCGTCAATGGGGGGCGGCGCGTCTTTGTCGGGTTGGCCGACCCGATCACGGTGCCGCCGGTTACGCTGCGCACCGCCGCCAACACCGGCTACCGGTCGGTCCGCACGAACGCCGACGTCACTGCCTTCTACGTGCAGGACCAGATCTCGATCGGCGACCATGTCGATGTCATCGGCGGCGTTCGCCGCGACCGCTTCACGCTCAACGTCGACGACCTGGTTGCCGCACAGAGCTATAGCCGCACGGACACCCTGTGGTCTCCCCGAGTGGGCGTGGTGCTCAAGCCGGTGCAACCTGTCTCGATATACGCCAGCTATAGCCGGTCCTTCCTGCCGCAGTCGGGGGATCAATTCTCATCACTCGATATCACTAGCGCTGCGCTGGAACCGGAAAGGTTCGACAACTACGAGCTTGGCCTCAAGTGGGATATCCTGCCCACGCTGAACCTGACGGCCGCCATCTACCAGCTCGACCGCACCAACACCCGCGCGGCCGACCCCAACGACGCCGCGCGGACGGTGCTGACGGGTGCTCAGCGCAGTAAGGGGTTCGAACTCGGCCTTAGCGGTGCGATCACAGCACAGTGGCAGATCAGCGCGGGCTATGCGCTGCAGGACGCGACAATTCGCAAAACGACGAGTGTCGCCCCGGCCGGGCGCGAGGTTCCGCTGGTTCCCAAACAGCAGGCTTCGCTGTGGACCCGCTACGACCTCACCCCTCGCCTTGGGGCCGGGGTCGGGGTCTATCACCAGTCGAAGAGCTTCACCTCCATCAGCAATACCGCCATCCTACCCGCCTTCACGCGCGTCGATGCCGCGGCATTCTTCAAGCTCACCCCCCAGATCGAGGCGCAAATCAACGTCGAGAATCTGCTTAACAGCGATTATTTCTCGTCCGCCTACAACGACAACAACATCATGCCCGGCGCGCCGACGACGGTGCGCGCGACGGTTAGAATGAGGTTATAACGGCCAACTTGGTCGGTTGCGAGCATATGAACCTTGCAAAAGTTGGTGAGACGCCGCTGGCCGGTTTAGAAACCAGTCTTCGCCGATGGATCACAGGACTGGCGCATGAACTCCAGGGCATCACCGACGCGGCGCACCGCGTCGTTGTCCCCGACGAATATATCGAGACCCTCGTAGGGCTGCGCGCCCCCTTTGATCTCCACCGACGCCTGGGGCGCGTTGGCCGAGTAAAGCGGTCGGATCGCAACCACCTGATCGAGTTTCACGCTGAGGGCGCTTTTGTCGGCGAGCGTGAGCGTAACGAGGCAACCACCTTTCACTCCTACGCTCGTGATCCTGCTGCTCCGCACGAAACCCGGCCAAGGCTTTGCGACGGCTGTGCCGCGGGTCAGCATGTCCTGGATGAATTTCGAAGCACCCGCCACGGTTCGTGGCGCGGCAGGCACCGCTTGCTGAGCCGCCACGGGCGCGGCGCTGCCGAGCGAAAGTGCGCAGATCAATAGGTGAGGACGAAGGAGCATCAGTGAACTGTAGCCGACCCTAGTCTTGCGTGGCAATAGGGAAAGGCGGTGCGGGCGCCCGATGCCGCGCAGGAAACAACGGCACGCCACCCCTGTGATGGCCGTAGCCGTAATCACCTACGTCGAGCTGAAGAAGGCAATTCGCATAGCTCTCCGTTCCAGGCTGGAAGCCATAACTCGCACACGCCGCCCGATGGCGAGCGGCCATTTCTCGCGGACTGACACAGCCAGAAAGCACGAGCGACGTCGAGATGGCGAGAAGCTTGAAAGCGTCACGCACCATTGTCCTGGTCCAAACACGGGCGGAACCCAAAGGGAAGAGCGCCGCCCTAGGCGCAGAATGAACCAGTCCGCAACAAAAGCCAAATGCCATTGTGGCCGGGACTCGCGATGGGAAAGCGGTCGACAACAACGTCACATTAACCTTCTTCCTTCACGGTGGAAGCCGGACCAACCCCGACGCGAGCATAGATGTCGCTTTTCCTCGATCAGACGTTTGCGAGCACCGGGTTAGCTGCGATCCTATTCGGCATCGTCGGCCTCGGCTGCGTGGTGAGCTGGCCGCTCCTACCCTCGCGCCGGGGAGCGCTCATGGTGCAAGGCACCGGCGCGTGCGCCTTCGCGCTGCACTTCGCGCTGATCGGCGCGCCTACCGCTTCGGCCGCATGCGTTCTTTCCCTGATGCAGCTCACCGTCGCGCTGGTGGTTCGTGACCGGGTTGCCAAGCTCGCGCTCGACGGCGCGACGTTGCTCGCGCTGCTATTGCTTACCGTGGCGACCTGGCATGGGCTCCTATCCGGCCTTGCCGCTTGCGGCGGGGCTGCTTCCTTCATGGCACGGACCCAGCGATCAACGACGCGGATGAAGATGGTCTTTCTCGTGGCCGCCCCCTTCTGGCTGGCCCACAATCTTCTCATTGGCGCACCGTTCGCCTTGGCCGTTGATCTTGTATCTGTCGCAGGCAATCTGCTTGGGCTTTTTGCCTTTTGGAAGCGGAAACAGCGTGGAGCGGACGGGCCACGCAGCCTAAGCTGTCCGACGCAGCTTTCCCCACGTCACGCTTTCCGCTCTGGTCACCTATCCCTCGGCAAACTCGCGATTCCAAAGCGCGCGCGCGCGTTACAGGGAGCCCAAGTCTTCACATGACACAGGCGATATACGCGCCCCCACTCCCGCCGGCGCGTTCGATAGCTCAAGTAGGCGGAAAGCGGAGTTGGAGCGAGCCACGCCCGGCGAACCTTGCCGACGCTAAAGCTTTGGTACGCTTGAAGATCGCCCTCGCTCGCGAAGCGGAACATATGATCTTCGATGTCCGAGATCGAGGGGAACTCCTGCGCCGCACAACTGTGGAGCTGAGCGCCGCCGTAGCCGGCGAACGAGGCATCTTCGTCCTGCAACGCATAGGCGACCTCGTCGGCTACATAGATGTGCGGAGCGTGTGCATCGAAGGCGCTGCCGAATTTGCCTCGTTTAATCTGGCTATCCGGACACGGTGGCAGGGACGTGGGCTCGGAACAAGTCTGGTGAAATCCGCCGAGGAATGGGTACGTCGCCGCAGGATACCTTTCCTGATCTTCCACGTTGCTGTTCGCAACGACCGGGCGTTCGCACTCTACCAACGGCTTGGCTATACCGTGTGCGGAGATGTGGTGGCGGCCAACAAAGAATCGGGCGTTGTTGGCGATTACTACGCGATGGGCCGAATGCTCGATGCCGACGAAGTTGCCCTAGCGTGATGCATTAACGACTATCTTGTCCATCCGGCCTGACCCTGATCGTGCATCGCACCGTCTCGCGCGCCCGGGCTGCGGCTTTGCTGCACCCCTCAATCGTTTTGCGGTTGGCCGTCACGATCCTGTCGGCCGCGACGACTGCGCGGAACGCGGCCGGGTCGGCGCTCTGCATCATCCGCTGACCGGCCTCCCAACGGGGCATGTCGAGCGTCCGCGCCGCCAAGCGCGCGGGCCATTGCCAGCTCGCCGGCGCGATCTCGCGCGCGACAAAACCCGGCACGATCGCCCATGCGACGACGCCGATCGCCACCTCGCCCAAGCCAAACCATAGCTGCCGGTTCTTCTGCTCGGCCAGTGTCCATGCGGACCCGGCGATAGCGCGAAGCTCGGCCATGACGCGGGCCTTGTCCTCACCCGCCTTGGCGAGCGCCGCCTGGTCCTCGCGCCGGGCCGCGCTGCCCGCCGCGGCGATCCGCTGCGCCATCTGCTCCGGCGTCATCGCCAGCGCCGGACTTCGCGCGATCACGTCGTTGATGGCCGCGATACGGTCGGCCGTAGCGTCCACGCCCTTCTGCATCCGCCCCAACGTCTCGGTATAGTCGGGAAAGTCGATCGCGCCGCGCTCGGCCGCCAGACCCTCCACGGCGCGGCGCAATAGCGCCAGCTCGACGCACATGGCCTCGAACGCCTCGGCTGCGTCGGTTCCTTGGCTGTTGTCCTCGTCCGTCACCCGTCCCCCTTACCGGCTCATGCCACGATCGCGGTTGCGGCCTTGTCCGACCCACTGCGCCAGCTCCTGCCCGATCGACCGGCCCCGCTCCATACTCAACGCCAACTCGGGCGCGCGACGCTTCAAGATGGATTCGAGCTGCGGGTCGCGGTGCAACCCGCCCGCGATGCTCTCCATGCGCTTGCCGAGCCGTTCCACACCCGATCAAAGATCATGGGGCGCGAGGGCTAATGCGCCTTGCCGCGTAGTATCTTGTAGGCAGGCCGGCCGCCTCGCCATCACCGCAAAAAGATTGGATAGCTCATGATCAGAACGAAATTTTCTGGCAAGCTGCTTCACGCTGCCGCGGCCATCGGCATCGTCACCGCGGGTGTGAGCGTCGCTTCGGCACAGACAAGTGGCGGCTCGATGGCGGGAATGAAGATGGGCCCAGACTCCAAGATGGACGTGAAGAACAAAAAGACGGCGTCAAAAAAGGTGGTTGCCAAGAAGGCCTCGCACAACGACGGTTCTCATAAGGGCGCGCATCACAAGGCAGCCTCTAAGCCAAAATGATATAGCTGTAATTGTCAGCGCGTCGCCGAGATTGATCCAGGCGACCTGCTTACTATGATAAGAGAACAGTTAAATAATGACCGATATTCTAGGTTTCGTGGACAAAGGGTATCCAGAGTTTGACTGAGGCGAGCGCGACGAAGCCGAGATAGGATTCCTTGGTTTTGTCGTAGCGGGTCGCAACGCGTCGCCAGTTCTTGAGTTTATTGAACAGTCGCTCGATCAGGTTGCGCCACTTGTATTTCGCGCGATCATGCGCGGCGGGATTACGCCGGCCCGCCTTGGCCGGGATCACCGCCTCGACGCCCGCCGCCTCAATCTCTTCGCGGATCGCATCGGCATCGTATCCCCGATCAGCCAGGAAGGCCTCGATCCGGTCAGTTATCATGCGGAACAGCGGTGCGAAGCCCTGCACATCGTGCGCTTGCCCCGGTGTCAGCACGAAGCCGAGGGGCAAGCCTCTGGCATCGCACCTTGCGTGGAGCTTGGTGGTGAAGCCGCCGCGCGATCGGCCAAGCGCCTCGGTTTGCTGAGTCCCCTTTTTATGCCGACGGCACAATGATGTGCCCGGACCACGGTGCTATCGATCATGTCGGCGGCTGTGTCGCGCCCCGCCAGTTCCGCCAGCGTCTCCAGCATGGCATCGAACACGCCGGTCGTAACCCATCGTCGATAGCGCCGGAAAACGCTGTTCCACTTGCCATACTCATCCGGCAGGTGACGCCACTGCGCTCCGGTCCGCGCGATCCACATCATGCCTTCGAAATAGGGGCGGTTGTCCTGCGCCGGACGGCAGCCACGACCCCGCTCAGGTGGCAGCAGCGGCCCGATCACTTCCCACTCTTCGTCCGTAACGCCAATCCGCTCGCCCAAGGCTGCCTCCAAAAGCCAGCCTTGAATCAAGGTCCGAGTCCACAGTCAAGCTTTGTCCACGAAACCTAGCCAAACAGGCAACGATTTACCGGATGGTGATGCCGGAACACACACGTCCATATGGCTTGAAGGCAAAGGATCTGCTGCGGGGCGAGGGCTATGCGGTCGAGGATCATTGACTCACGACGCGCGCCGAGATTGACGCTTTCAAAGCGAAACATGGTGTTATGACGACACCGCAAACCTTCATTGCTGGGGATGGGGTAGCCGGCTGTGAGGACCTGCGCCGCTTTTTCGGCAAAACGATACGTGATCCGCGGGCCGTTACCTACCGTCCAGTGATCGCGGTATTTGCGATGACGAAGCCGCCTGACCCAGGCCCGCACCCACCCGGGCAGAGACGGCAACCAGCATGGGGGTGCGCCGGCTCCGGGCTACGCCCTGCGCCGTCACACCCCCATGCCGGTCAGCGCTGCTGCGCGTCCGGATAACACCATCAGGGCAGGGTCAATGTTGAACGCCGATCGGGGGTCAATATCCAGCGCCGGTTGACATCCATGTCCATTCCTCCGTCATCCTCACATCCATTACGCACGGCCGGCGACCACCCCTCGAATTCGCGG
>Ga0208328_1000730_pt1 | contig 13455 bp, 14 predicted proteins | sample DeeseametaMP2633_FD_184170 | JGI IMG/M metagenome (GOLD analysis project Ga0208328, IMG submission 184170) | Marine microbial communities from the Deep Atlantic Ocean - MP2633 (SPAdes) | ecosystem: Environmental > Aquatic > Marine > Unclassified | place: Northeast of Antigua and Barbuda, North... | reverse complement strand
TCCCCCGCTGCAAGCTGCGTCGCGGGGAGGGTCACATGGGTCAATTCTCAATGGAAATTACGCGCTCTCCCGGGTCAGTTCTGGGTGGAAATCAACACATCCAGGACATCGTCACCCGGATCGGCGGCACCGAGGACCTCCAGGAGAGCATGGCACTCAACACCTATGCCCGCGCCGAACTGGTCCGGCTGATGGCCGCGCGCATTCGCCTGAAAGCCGCACGGACCCAACCGCTCAGTGCCGCCCAATTGGCTCAGGCCGCGGCCCGCATTGCCGAAAACGAATTCATGGAGTTCACATTGGAGGATCTGGATTGATGCCCCGCAGAATGTTCATTTCAGCACCACTTCGCACGTTGACCCTGGCCAGCGTCTTGGCGCTTTGCTCACCTTTCGTGACCAGTGCCCCCGTCCTGGCCCAGGGCGTGCCGGTCGTGGACACCCAGAACATCGCCCAAAACATCCAGCAACTCCGGCAGATGATCGAGGACGAGATCCTGCAAAACGAGCAACTCGTGCAGCTCCGCGAACAGCTTGCAACGCTCACGGAGCAGCTCGCCGAGCTACAACGAACATATGAGGCGCTGACCCGTCTCGCTGAACTGCCCGAGATCATCCGGACACAGATGGAAGACGAACTGAACGGTCTGCTGGACCAGGAGTTCGGCGACATCATCGCCACGATTCAAGCGATCAAGACAGGGGATTTTTCCGGGCTCACCGGTTCCGGCGCCAGTGAAATCGAAACCCAGATGGATAGAGTGCTGGCCGATCTCGGTTTCGACGAGGACACGCTCTCGGAAATGGCCCGCAGTGGCAATCCCGGTGCCGAGCGCGTGGCAACGCAAGCCACGACCGGCGCGCTGGTCTCGGCCGCGGCCCAGAACAGCTACGAGGATGCCGGGCAATCGCTGGAACGTGTCGACCGGCTCGTCGGGCTCATCGACGACATGGATGAGCTCAAAGAGAGCGTCGATCTCAACACGCGAGTGACGGCCGAGCTTGCCATTGCGCTCGTCGCCATGTGGCAGCTCGAAGCGATCCAGACCGTAGGAGATGGCACCGGCGGCGTGATCGATGCCGCCACCATCGCCGAAGAACAACGCTTCATGGAGTTCACGCTCCCGGAACTGAGCGCGGATTGAGGGCTGATTGTTGGACGAAGAAACCGCCATCATCGAGGAGGAACTGGTCTACGGCGCGCTGAGACGGGAACGGCTCTGGCAGCGCCTGGGACTCTTCGGCCTTGGCTTTGGCATCCTGGGCTGCCTCAGCGCGGCCGCCGTGGCCATCCTCGATGTCGATCCGCCCCCTGTAGTGGTACCTTACGACCCCGCCACCGGCTTCGCCCTCCCCGAAGCCACCGTCGGGGCCACCACCGTCACCGAGAACCGCGCCATTATCGAGGCGGAAGTCTTCCGCTACGTGACCGACCGCGAGGTCTACAACCAGCTCGACAATGACGTGCGCATCCGCAGCGTGTTGCGCCGTTCAGACCGTGCAGCAGGGGCCTCACTGCGCCAGATCTGGAACTCGGCCAATGCCGACTATCCCCCGACCGTCTATGGACCCAACGCTCGTCTGGACGTCGAGATCCTCAGCATCAACCTGATCGGCAACAACCGGGCCACGGTGCGGCTTCGCAAGCGCCTCACCTCGATTCAGGGGGTTCAGGCGGGGCTCTTCACCGCGACGCTCCTCTTCGAGTTCCGCCCCGAGGAGAGCCGCTCCATCGACCAGGTCTGGACCAACCCGTTTGGCTTCACGGTTGTCGAATACGCGATCCGCTCGGACAGATTGGAGAACCAGTAAGTGCGCTTCCGGAACAAGAAATCAGGGAACGCCTTGCCAGCGTCCCAAAAGCGCGAGACGCGCCAGGGTATTGGCAATGCGAAACACGCCGGACACGCTCGGGCGTTCGTCGCGGCCTTTTTGCTGGTCTCTCTGTTTGCGTCCCACGCGTCAGCCGAGGCGATCCCGCGCGGGGGAGCCAACGACCACCGCGTGCGGGTCGCCTCCTATCAGGAAGGCCAGGTCTACAGGCTGAACGTTTCCCTGACCCATGTCACGACCATCGAGTTCGGGACAGGCGAGAGCATCCGCTCAATCATCGCCGGCGACACGGAAGGCTTCGAGATCGACGGTGTGCCCGGCGGGCGGGCCTTTGCGATTAAACCCGTCGCGCGCGGCGTCCACACCAACGTGACCGTCTACACCAACAGACGGAGCTATTATTTCAACGTGAACGAGGTCTCGAGCCCGACCTTCTATGTCGTGCAGTTCCGCTACCCCGAGGACAATCGCCGCCCTTCCAACGCCATCGCCCGCGCCGCACCGAACACCAATTACGGGGCCAGCGCACGGACGGAGTTCACGCCGACCCGGGTCTGGGACGACGGCACCTTCACCTATTTCGCCTTCCCAAGGAACGCACCCGTCCCGGCGATCTTCCGGTACACGAACGGGCGCGAGCGCACGGTGAACACAGGCGCGGTCGAAGACGGTGTGATCCGTGTCTCGGGCGTGGGGCGCCAATGGGTGCTGCGTCTGGGCGAGGACGTGGTCTGTATCGAGGCGACGCCGCCCGCGGAGGCCGCCTCATGAGTGACAACAACCCGGATCTCGAACAGCGCCTCGCCGCACTCGAACGGGGCAACCCGCGCCACGGACCCGCTCCGAAACGCCGCACACCGCTCCTCGCCCTCCTCCTCGCAGGACTGATCCTGGCGGGCGGCTTGGTCCTTTTGCTGTTTTCGGGCCCGGGGCAAGAGGTCGCCCTGCCGACGGCCACCCCGGACGAGTTCCAAACCGAGGGTGACGGGTTCGGAGAGATCGAACCCTTCGTGCCGCCGCCCGCCCCGGAACCCGAGATCGTTCTCGTCGAACCAGAACCCAACGCCGAACTTCTGGCGCAGATCGCCGCACTCCAGGCCCAGATCGAGGAACTGCGCGACGCGCCGGACACCGACGCCGGGGCGGACAGCGCGGCAGCGGAGGCGATCGATGCGCTGACCGCACGGATCGCCGCCCTACAGGACGCCTCCGAGAATGCTCAGGAACAATTCCAGGCCGAACTCGCCAAACGAGATCGGGAGCTGCAACAGCTGCGTATGGACCTGGACCTCGCGCGGCTGGAGGCCAACAAGCCGGCACCTGCCCCGCTCGGACCCACCGACGAAGAGTTGCGCGCCCGCGAAGAAGAGCGGCTGCGGCGCGAGGAAGAGGCACGCCGGCTGGCCGAGCTGCAACGCCGGGCCGAGGAGGAGCGTGCCTTCCAGGAACGGCGGATTTCCTCCTCCGTCATCGCCTTCGGCGGAACGGGCGGCGCCAATGCGGGCGAGACAGAACTTACCGAACGCACCTTCGGCGAGGTGACAGACTTCGTGCTGAACGGCGCGTTGCCGAGCGCCATCACACAAGCCGAAGTCATCGCAAATCCCTCGAACACGGTCATCCAGGGCACGATGATCCAGGCCGTGATGGAGACCGCACTCGACAGCTCGCTCCCCGGACAGACCCGCGCCATCATCTCCGAAGACGTCTTCAGCTATGACGGCTCACGGCTTCTGATCCCGCGCGGCTCGCGCCTTATTGGACGCTACCGCTCCGGTATCGAGATTGCGCAGAAACGGGTGACCATCGCCTGGGACCGGATCGTCCTGCCAAACGACCAGACCGTCCAGATCAGCGCCTTCGGGGGAGACGCGTTGGGCCGATCGGGTGTCACCGGTTTTGTTGATACCCGCTTTGACGAGCGGTTCGGCTCCGCCGCGCTGATCTCCATCATCTCAGCCGCCCCGAGTGTGGCCGCCGCGCAGGTCGAGGATGAGACCACCGCGGACGTACTTGAAGATGTGGGCGATGACCTGGCCGACGCCACTGACAGTGTGATCGGCGAATATCTCTCCATCGGCCCAGTCATCTATGTCGACCAGGGCGCGCGCGTCACCGTCATGGTCGACCGGGATCTGGAGATTTTCTGAGATGACGCTCTCCTACCTCCAGACCTCGCTCGACAAGCTGAAGAACGCCGCCCGCGATGACGTGATCGAGATATGCATCAACCCGGATGGCTCTTGCTGGGGTGAGTTCCAGGGGGATCACTTCATGCGGGCACTGGATCAGCGACTGTCGGTTACGGAGGTGCGCGATCTTGGCAACCAGATCGCCTCCTCAGCCAACACGACAATGAGCAAGGACAAGCCCATCGTCTCGGTCTCGATCACCTATCGCGACCGCCCCATCCGCGCCCAGGTCGTAACCCCGCCCGCCGTGCTTTCGGGCATGTCGATTTCGCTCAGGTTCTTCTCGAGCCTACCGCTGGACCAGATCGAGCTTCGTTTCCTCTATGGCGAAGAGCGCAAGCTCGAGGAACTGCGCCAGGAGAAAAACCGCGCGCTGCGCGAGGTCGTTGCCGCCGGTGACATCTACGCGGCCATCCGCTTCTGCGTGGAGAGCAAGCTCAACATGATCGTCTCCGGCGGCACCTCGACGGGCAAGACCGTCGCGGCGCGCAAGATCCTCTCCTACGTTCCCGATGAGGAACGGATCGTCACCATCGAGGAAGCCGCAGAGCTTCTCCCCGCTCAGCCGAATGCGGTTACCCTGATCGCCAACCGCGACGCTGAATTCCAGTCCGCCGACGTGCTCCTGACCGCGACGCTGCGCATGCGGCCCGACCGGATCATCCTCGGCGAGGTCCGCGGAAAGGAGGCCATGACCTTCCTCGAGGCGATCAACACCGGCCATGGCGGTTCGATGACAACCCTCCATGCCGAAACCCCGCAGCTCGCCGTCCAGCGTCTCGCCATCGCCGCGCTCAAGACCGAGATCCCGATGGCCTACCAGGACATGGTCCAATACATCGAAAGCTCGATCGATGTGATCATCCAGGCGGGCCGCGAGGACGGCCAACGCGGCATCACCGAATTCTACCTCCCAGGAACCGATCTCAGCGGAGGCATGACCCATGAAGCGGTTTGAATACCAGATCATCACCTATCCGATGGACAAGAAAACCAGCCTGATCGCGATGCAGGACGATCTGAACGCACGTGGGAAAGAAGGCTGGGAAGTCGTATCGGTCAGCTCGTCAGAGTTCGCGAATATCGGGCATACGGCGTTTCTGAAGCGCGCCATTCCCTACGAAGGCGGCACATCATGAGGGCCGCCCTAATTGCTTTTTTGATTGCAGTTCCAGGACTGCCAGCAACCGCTGAGAGCAATTTCGTCCCGTCCCTCGACAGCGAACCGGATGTCTGCACTGAACGGCCCGCAGAGCCGGACTGGATGAAAAACATCGGCGTGCGAGAGGCCTACAAACGCGTGTTGGTCCAAGACATCTATCGGGCTCAGAATCTGGAACGGATCGTCGAAGCAGGCTCCTGCGCCTGCGACATTCGCTTTCCAAGCTGGGAAGCTGCGGAAACCGTGTTTCTCGAGCGCTTCGCCGCCGCCGAACGCTGGAAGATGCTTGAGGCTTCGGACAGGTACAACCGGCGCGCCAACGCTGTGAGACCGGAAGCGATGGCAATCTGCGAAGCCGAGGGCAACTGGTAGCGAATTATGAGCGTCGTCACCTACTTCGTCGAAACCTCGCAAGGCTACCTGGATTCCGCAGCCGAGACCCAGTTTGGCGCGGTGGCAGCAACGGTGGGCACTATGCTCGTTCTCGGGACGACGCTTGTGGTCATTCTGGTCTGTGTGAACATGATCTACCAGTACCGTGCCATGGACGGGCGCACTGCTTTCTGGCTCGCGGTGAAGGTCGGCCTCATAGGGGTGTTCGCGACAAATTGGGTGCAGTTCAACGCCTTCTCTTCCGCCGTGCTGAACGGAATCGACAGCATCGCCGGATCGCTTGTCGCCTCGGTCGGCGGCGGCACGCCCGGACCGTCGGGGACCTTCGCCGAGGAATTCGACCGGCTGATCGCCGAGCTTGGCGAATACCTGAACGCTGCTGGCTCAGAACTGAACTGGATGGCTGGTGCATTGCTTGACGTTCTTGGCGTGCTACTTCTCTCGATCCTTGGCGGGCTCGCGGCGTTTATTCTCGTGGCATCCCGGCTGATGATCGCGCTCCTGATCGGGATCGCGCCGGTCATGATCTTCCTCACCCTCTTCGAGGTGACCAAGGACTATTTCGCCCGCTGGCTTTCGGCGCTGGTGTCCTTCGCGCTTTATCCGATTGTTGTCGCCGGTGTCTTCGCAACGATCACCGGTGTAAGCGCCGCGCTCATCGGCGAACTCGGCGATCCCGAGGGCGCTTCCAATATCGGGGCGCTCATCCCCTTCTTCATGATGGTACTCATGGCCAAAGGGTTCATCATTGCCACGCCGTTCATTGTCCGATCCATCTCGGGGAACATCATGATGCCAGCACTCTCGGCAGGCCTTGGTGGAGCCTACGGGTTCGGTCGGGCGCTTGGGGGCAGCCAACAAGCTTACAATCGGTATCTGATTGGTGGGGCAAGTGGTGCAGAATACGCAGCACTTCGTGCGCGGCAGTTCTTCGGGGTGCAGACAATGCCGCAGAGGCCGGGTGTTAGCCAAACCGTTCCGACGAACCCTGACACTGGTTCGAGCAGCACAGGTGCGCGAATGCTGGCACAGTTGGCCCGCCTAAGCAGGCTGGGCCGAAGGTAGCATTGACCGTCAAAGGCTTCACCAGCGGGAACATGTTCTCTGCGAGCCCATACCTTTGCCTTCAGCAGAGCTCACGGCAAACTGCCTGAACGGATTTACCTTGGCACCATCTTGCCATGTCCGGGTGAAGTGGAACGGCATCCGCGCCGGTGTTGCTGTCTGGGACGTCTATCCTGTATCCCCTTCTTACATCAAAGCATTTGACGGCAAGCTTCCTTTGGGAAATTGCCGGTAACGGGCAGTAAATTGCCGCGATGTTCTCGTTGAATTTTTAACTTGTCACTTGACAATTTAAGAGGGTGGAGTATCTAAGGTGCCAAGGAAGAAGCACACATCAAAGGAAATCGAGGCCGTCATCCAAGAGCTCGAAGAGCTGGGATGGGACCTTATTGAGGGAAAAGGGCACGCGTGGGGGATCCTCCGATGCCCGGCCAACGATAAGGATTGCCGCTGTGGCGAGTTTTGTCAGATGTCTGTCTGGTCGACCCCGAAGAATTCACAGCAGTTCGCGAAAAGGATCCGACAGAAGGCTCTGGCATGCGTAAAGCTTCAGAAGAACGACGAAGGTAAATCCGATGGCTGAAGAATTCGAATTCGAACTGGTCTTTGCGCTCCCCGACGGGGAGCACGATGCGTTTGCGCTCTCCGACGCCATCTATGAGGCGGGTTTTGAAGATGCGCTCGTGGGTACCGGTCACGCCGGTCTGCTGGGTGTAGAACTGGAACTTGAAGGGGATGAGGCCGAGAGCGCGATCCTTGAAGCGGCGCGGGCGCTGATCAAGGCGTTGCCGCACGGCACAGTCCTGCGCGAGGTCCGTCCCGACCTGGTGTCTCTCGCGGATGTCGCCGAGAAGCTCGAGGTGAAGCGACAGGCGCTCCAGCAGCGCAAGATGCCCCTCCCAGTTGCGGGTGGCCTCTACCGCATCGATGAAATGATCGAGGTTCTGATGGAGGCCTCAAACCCGGCAAAGGGGCAGCGTCGTCCGCGTTTTAACCTGGCTTCCGCCGCGAAGTGGTTTCGTGCGGGCCCCGCGGCCCGCAGGGTGAACGCTCAGTTGACGATGCGTGAGATCGACCCTGCGACGATTGAGCGAGCCCCTCGACCAGAGCGCGACGATCCTGGTTTTCTTCACCCGTGACAATGGTCGACTCAAGGGCGTGGCCACAAGACGCCATCGCAACATTCTTTCGTGTCGCCCGCATGGCGGCTTAGCCAAGCCCGAATTTCTCGCCCGCCTCGCCGACATGTGGTTCCGAGCCGGACATCTCCGCCTCCAACCGCTCGAGATCACTCACGGCGTCCTGTACCCGGACGACATCGTCTTCTGTCGCAGCCACCACCTCCAGATCTGCTTGCCTCCCGAACTCCATCTCCAACTGCCGCTGATCGTCCGCAAGAACAGCGGCGCGACCGCGCCGAGGCGCTTGAGCCGAACCGGGATCAATGGGTGAGTTTCCACCGGGTTCCGTGATCCCCATCCTGGCCTCAAAATCGCGTTCCGTCAGACCTGACCCACGCGGAGCCGAAGGCATCGCCCGGACACTCAGAGGCAATTCCCCCATCGGAGGAACTGGGCCTTTAGGAAACGGCAGATCCCCCTCCTGCGCCGCGTGGATGCCTTTGAAAAACGGATCCTCGTAGTAAACAACCCGCTTCGCCCGGACCGGCATCTGCGCGTCCACGACCACCACAATCTCATCAAGCGGCAGACGTCGCGCCTCATCTTCCGGCAGGAGTGCGACCTCTTCTGTCCGCTCGGACTGGCTGCGTCCTTCGAACGGGTTCTTCCCGACCGCGCGGGAACGTGTGACCACGGTCTTCGTGGTCTTGCCGACGGCCTTGCTCAACTCCTCGACGGTCTTTTCGTCCGAGGGCGTCAGGTAGAGCTTGATCCCGGCATTGCCCTGCAAGGCGCGCCGCGTGTTCTCGCCGTAGATCTCGTCGATGGCCGGGATGGTCTGGGTGACCACCGCGAGATGCCCGCGATAGGCGCGCAGCACTTCGATGCTCTCGGCCACGATCGGCATATTTCCGAGCCGATTGAACTCGTCGAGCATGATCATGACCGGCCAGGGCTCGTCCGGACCCGGCTCCTTGTCCTGAAGCGCCGACAGCAGGTCCGAGAAGAAGAGCCGGATCAGCGGCGCCAGCGGTTTCACCATGAGGGGTTGGACGACGAGATAGACGCTGAAGGGCTTCTTGCGGATCGTCCGGAAGTCAAAATCTGAGGTCGCCGTCGCGTCATCTATCGCCGGGTTCTGCCACTGGTCCAAGCCGGACGTCATCAGGAGCGAGACATAGGAGGTCAGCGTGTCGTTGTTGGTCGAGGCCAGCCGCGTGAATATCAGCCGCGCCGCGGCGTTCTGGACCTCGTGGGCGCGCGCGAGATATTCCTTCTGCTTCTGCCCGCCCGAAGCGGCGATGCGGTAGATCTCCCCGAGCGTCGGTCGGCGGCGCTGGAACGCGAGTAGCCCGGCCGCGACGAAGAGATCGATCCCGCCCTTCAAAAGACCTTGCACCCGGTCGTTGTCGTTCTGCAGGAAGAGCGTGGCCAGGAGCTGCAGCTCCATCTGCTGGCGGGCCGGGTCTTTGAGCTCATAGATGCGCAAGAGTGGATTGTAGCGATGCGTGCGCCTGTCCTCCCAATCCGTGGGCGCGAAGCGGAACACCGCGTCACCCTGTGCCGCCCGGTGGCGGGCCGAGGCCTCGAAGCATTCGCCTTTCACGTCGAGCACGACCGCCGAGCCCTGCCAGCTCAGAAGGTTCGGAATGACGAAGCCGGTGGTCTTGCCGCGCCCGGTCGGCGCCACGATGAGCGCGTGCGGGAAGGTCCGGGAGCAGAGGAACGGTGCTCGGGAGTTGGGCTTGCCCAGCTTGCCGATGACAAAGCCGGTGCCGGGCGCGCCGAAGAAGCCATTCCGCTTCATCTCCCTCCGGGTCTGCCAATGGGTATAGCCGAAGCGAGTGAGGGCCGAGCCCGACATCGCCAGGCTCATCATGAGGCCCGCCACCCCGGCCCCGCCCATGATCAGGTTGATCAGGCGAAAATCATCGGGGCGGGCGGCCCCGATGGCGCGGTAGTTCTGGGCGATATAGAAGAAGTCGATCTCGGCCCGGAAACCCAGATCCCGGAACGTCACGACGGCCGAGGCGATGACATAGCCGATCGCGATAGCGACCAGTGTGACCAGCGCGACGCCGAGGGCGAGGCGGCCCTTCCCCACCCCTCCCATCAGTGCGTCTCCCCGCGCTCGGTCTCGCCGTCGACAAGATCGGCGCGGTGGAGCTCGAACTCGCGGTCGGCGATCTCCTCGACGACGACACGGGTCGCCTCGCTGTTGGCGGTGGCCGCGTCCGACTGGAGATAAGTCTTGGCGGCGTAGAGCCGGTCGAGACGGTCTTCGATCTGGGACTTCAGCACGTCGACATCCCCGTCCCGGAGCCGCTCGATCTGCGCCGCGTCGAGCTCGCGCTCGACGGCGTCGCGGTAGGTCAGTCGCTGACCGTCATCCTGGAACGGCGACTGCAGATTGCCGGCCCGTTCATGGTCGACGACCCGCCGGATGTCCGGATCGGCGATCGGTGCCCCCTCGACAGCGTCCCCCTCGCGCGCGTCCGAAAGCCGCCCGTCGCGCAGGTCGAGCGCCACCTCCCGCAACTCGTTGTCGCGGCGGACCTGGTTGAGGGCCTCGGTGTCGCGCAGATCGGTGACGGAAGCATAGGTCGCGCCAAGCCCGCGGGCGAGATGCGACGGCATATCGGGATAGCGCGCGCGGAACTCGTCCGTGACGGCATCCGCAACGGGGGTCCGCGCGTCGCGACCTTCCATGATGCGGTCAACCTCGCGGGTGATCTCGCGGGCCCGGGCCTCGTCGGTGATGCGCTCCCGGTAGGGCTCGGACCGGTCGATCACGTCGCCCGGGCGCGCGAGCAGTTCGGGATGCGCATCGAGGTAGCTGCGTTGCTCTTCTTCGATACGCCGCTCCGCGCGGGAGACGATCTCCCACTCCCGCGCCTCGATCTGGTCTTCGGTCAGACCTTCCGAACGCATGTCCTGGCGGATCGTGCGCTCCATGTCCTCAGTGGCGTCCCGATGATAATGGACTTTCTCCGTCACAGTGCGATCTTCCACGACACCGTCTTCGCGCAGGACCCCTGCCCGCTCCAGCGCGACACCGAGCTGGACATGGGCCCGATTGAGGGTCTCGCGCGCCGTCTCCAGATCCGCGCGGCGCTCGAGGTTGAGACCGTCCCTCTCCGCCACCCGCGCCAGATCGTCAGCGATCCATTGCCGCTCGAGCGCCGCGTTCTGCGCGCCCGTCTCCATCCGCGCGACGACGACGGACGAACTGATCCCGGTCCCGCGCAGCGCGGTGTCGACCTGCGCCCGCACCTCGGGGTCGCGCAACCGGTCGAGCCGCGCCGCATCGATGTTGGTCTCGGAATAGACCCCGCCCTCCGAGGGCTTCTCGGTCAGTGTCACGGAGCGCAGCCCCAAGGGCTGCATATGCGCGAGCCGCGACTGGATCTCGTTGAGGCTGCGCTCGAGCCTCGGCCGTTCGGTCTCCGGCTTCGCATCAATCATGCCCTGGACGCGCGCGACCTGATCGGCATAACGGGTCCGCAGATCCTCGAACGATTGCTCCTCTGCCATGTAGATGCCTCCTTCCAAATTCAGCTTGCCGCCCTTGGTCAGAAGCTCTCCGGACCGGAACAGCGCATCGGCGATGTCCTCGCGGTTGTCCGCAGAGGCCTCGGCGGCAAGCGAGTGATAGATGATCCGTGTATTGGCGATCTCTTCGAGGGCGCGATCAAGATCGGCCCCGACCCGTGGCCGCGGTTCCGCGGCCCGCCCCTCAACCTTGGCCGCATAGACCTCGCGGGGGCGCGGCGGGTAGTGCACGACACCTCGGTCGAGCCGCCGCGTGGCCTCCAGACGCACGCCGAATTTCTCGGCTTCCTCGACCATGGCGAGGCGGAAATCGTCGTAGTTGAACCGGTGATCCCGGCCCAGGAAGAAGAACTCTCCCTCCTGCGATCGGCGGTTCAAAACTATATGGGCGTGCGGATGGTCCCGGTCCTCATGCACGGCAATAATGTAGTCGAAATGCCCCTCGTCCGACTGGAAGAACCGCTCCGCGACATTGGCGGTGATGTCACGAACATCCTCACCCCGAGTGCCGATCGGATAGGACATGAGCATGTGGGTCGTCTGCCCGAGCTTGGGCTTGAACCCCGCACTCCAGCGCTTGGCGAACCGCTCCGTCAGGTCCTTGATCTCCGATCCCTCAAGCCTCGTCTTCCCATCCAGGAACCCGCTGCTGTCCACGATATGCGAGGACTTCGTGGTGAGGTAATCGAGCTGGTTCATCAGCTGCGATTTGGTATGCGTGCCACCGCCACGGATCGCCTTGAAGACCGCTGCACGATGCCCAGCTGCGGCCCGCACGAGCTGCCTCTGCCGGGACGCCTGCAGCCCCTGCATCGAGCCCCGGATGCGGCTCCAGCCATCCCGGAAGATCTCTCCGGTGACGTCATGGACGGCATCATTCAGCCGCATGGGCGAACTCCCTCAGAGCGGCAGTGGCGGCGAGCCGCATCCCATCCCGACGACGGCGCAGCAGCAGATCGATCTCGTCAGCGGAATCAAGGATGAACCGCGCCAGCCCACGCATCTGCGCGAGGCGCAATTCGGACAACTCTGCGTTCGCTGCGGAGCCTTCGCCCTGCTCCGCGCGGCTGGCTTTCACCATCTGCTTGGCGATCTGCACCACGCCGTTGCCGACCTCGTGCAGGGAGGCCCGGTAGCGCGCCATCTCAGCCGCCAGCTGCGCGTCCGGAACGAAGGTTCCCCCCGCCGCCTGGATCAGCCGCCGGACCCCCTCCGTGCGGGTCTCGATCCCCGCCGCCGCCAGGACCTCATCCAGCGCCCCAAGCTCTTCAGGGGTCAGTTTCACCGTCACCGCGGCCGTCGCCACGGCCGCATCCTTCTGGCGTTCTTCGTCCGCCTTCAACGTGTACTGGATGGCCCGCGGCGTGACCCCGAACCGCTCCGCGAGCACGGAAGTCCCCACACCTTCTCCGGCCTCACGGACAATCTCCGCCCGCTCCGTCTGTGTCAGTCTCTTGGTCCGGCTCATGCGAAGAAAGCCCCCCTATTTCCTGCCACCTTCATTCAAGGTCGCTCTCATCATACGAAACTATATGTAGAGGTCAATGCAATATTATTGTAGATTGCCCCCCTGGCGACCTTGAATTCCGCTTCGAGCCGAGCACCACAGGTGTGAGGCCCGGCCCGAAGGGCCCAGAAAACCCAACCATCTCCAACCGCACCTCGGCCGCCCGTTGTCATGCCCGCGCCCGAGGGTCTGGCCGAACACGGACCCGTGTTCGGACGGAAGCGAGGGGCGGCGCATCTCTTCACCGACGGGGCTGGCGGACAGGGTCAAGGGCGGCCAGATTTGGCCCGCCAAATCTCTGCCGGAAAAACCGGCGGGCGCAGCCCGACTGTTATTCCGGATGGCCCCCTTGAGGCTGACCGGCAGACCTGTTCCAGGCAATCTCTGATATCCCCCGTCAGGACCGCTCGCGGTCCTGACACCCTCCCGGGGACACCGGCCGAAGGCAGGGGTTCCCGGTCCTGGCGCAGCCTTCCCTGAAACCGGGAAAGGGCCGCCCCTAGGGCGGCCCATCCTCGTGGGAGGATTACTCCTGCGGCTCCTTGGAGCTCGGCGGGAACATCACCAGCTCCTGGACCGCGACGGGGAAGTCGAGCTTGAGGCTGAAGAACTCCGAGCCGTCCCCGTTGCG
>Ga0208328_1000729_pt1 | contig 13464 bp, 13 predicted proteins | sample DeeseametaMP2633_FD_184170 | JGI IMG/M metagenome (GOLD analysis project Ga0208328, IMG submission 184170) | Marine microbial communities from the Deep Atlantic Ocean - MP2633 (SPAdes) | ecosystem: Environmental > Aquatic > Marine > Unclassified | place: Northeast of Antigua and Barbuda, North... | reverse complement strand
GAGCCGATCTACCGGCGGGTGCTCGAGCAGGACCCGACGGTGCACGAGGCGGCCTATTTCCTCAGCTACATCCGCGAGCGCGCCGGCGACCGGGCCGAGGCCGAGACCTTCATCGCCCAGGCGGTCGAGGCCGAGCCCACCAACCTGCGCTACCTGCAGCGCTACATCACCTTCCTGCGCGGCGACAAGCGCTTCGCCGAGATCGTGGCGGCGGTGGACCGGGCGCTGGACTGGTTCCCCGACGACCCGGCCTTCCTGATCGAGAAGGCCCGCGGGATGTCGCGGCTGAACCTCGCGGCCGAGGCGCTGGAGATGCTCGAGGCGGCGGGGCTGCCGGACGCGGGCGTGCTCAACGTGCACGACCGGCTGTTCGTGGCCGAGCTCTGCATCCAGTGCGGGCGCTGGCAGGAGGCGCTGGAGAACGTGCAGACGGTGCTGGTGCAGACCCCGGAACGGCCCTGGGCGCATCACGTGCTGTCGCTGGCGCTCGAGGGGCTGGGGCAGGCCGAGGCGGCGAAGACCGCCGCCGCCCATGCCTTCGAGCTCAACCCCGGCAGCAAGGTGTTCCGCGCCCGGCTCGGCAAGTTCGGCCTGCCGGTGCCCGCCGAAGGCACCTGACCCGGGACCGCCCGGCGCCTGCGGGCGCGGGCGGCGTCTGAAACGGAAACGGCCGCCCGGGGGATCCCGGGCGGCCGTTCCTGTCTCTGGTCAGGGGGCTCAGCTGGCCTTGGCGTGCTGTTCCTTGACCCACTTGAGCTTGTCGCGCTGGACCTGCTCGACGGGCAGGATCTCCTGACCCTTGTACTCGAGCGCCAGGTCGACGTTCTTGAGGTCGCGGCACAGGCGGCGCAGCCCGTCGGGCTCGAGCGACGCGGCGTGGTCGGTGCCCTTCCAGGTGCGGTCCAGCGTGAAGTGACGCTCGATGTGGGTGAACTTGCCCTTGCCGTCCGCTTCCATGGCGCGGCCCACGGCGAGTGCGGCCACGTCGGCAGCGATGCCGAGGTGGTGGCCCGAGAAGCCGATGCCCTTCACGGTGGTGCCGAACTTTTCCATCAGGTTGCGGATCTCGAACAGGCAGATGTCCTCGAAGGCCACCGGGTAGCCCGAGGTGCAGCTGTAGACCACGAGGTCCTTGGCACGGCCGCGCTCGGCGTAGAACTTCACCAGGTCGGCGATTTCATTGCCGGTCGACATGCCGGTCGAGACGTGGATCTCGCCCTCGTAGTTCTCGCAGAGGTAGCCCTGCAGGTCGTAGTGCTGGTTGGTGGCCGAGGGGATCTTGAGCAGCGGCGGGTTCAGGACGGCCATTTCCTTGGCCGAGGTCAGGTCCCAGACGCTGGTCGAATAGGCGATGCCGTTGGCCTTGCACTCGGCGATCAGCTCCTGGTGCTGCTCGGGGGTGAACTCGAGGAATTCACGGTGCGCGCCGTAGGTGTCGCCATAGGCGTTGGAGGGCACCGGGTGCGGGGTGTTGTACTGTTCCGCGGTCAGCAGCTCGCGGTTGTGACGCTTCTGGAACTTCGCGACGTCGGCCTTGCAGACATGGGCGGCCACACGGATCAGTTCTTTGGCGATTTCCATGTCGCCTTTGTGGTTGCATCCGATTTCTGCGATGACTTGGACGGGAGATTTGGTCTGGCTCATAAGGATGGAATCCAACTTTCATTCAGGGGAAAACCGGACCGGATGCGGCCTTCCTGGCTGGGGGACAAATAGCGGGCGCATATTTTCAAGTCAAACGCTCTCATCCCGGGCGAGAGGCCCCGGGCGGGGCTCCGCCAGTGGATTTCTTGCACTAAACGAGAGGTTGTGGCTGCATTCGGAAACATCCGGAATCAAGTTTGTTTGGAAGAGCCAATGCATTTCAAGAAGCGCCTTCTCGCGGCGTACCGTGCCTTCGGGGATCCGGGGCTTGTCGTCGATCCGACGCAGATGAAGCGGCTGGTGGACGCCCGTGTCGGGCTGCACCTGTCGAAGCAGAAGATGCACGAGACCCTGCGCGGGGCAGTCGAGGAAGGGCTGGCGAAGATGGCGCCGCAGCTCGACAACGACCTGCCGGGCCGGCTGGCCGCGCTGGGAGAGGAATGGAAGTCCGCCACCCCGCGCTGGGACCGGGTGCGCGAGGTCGCCCACGAGGCGCTCGAGCGGGCCGGGCTGCGCGGCGGGCGGATGCTCGAGATCGGCGGCCGGCTGAACCCGCGGCACCGGGATTTCCCGGATTTCGACTACCACGCGCTCGACCTCGAGAAGGCGCCCGGCGCCGAGGGGGTCAAGGTGATGGCGGGCGACATCACCAACTGCCCGGAGATACCCGACGGCAGCTTCGACTTCATCTTCAGCTTCGACGTGTTCGAGCACATCGACCGGCCGTGGCTGGCGGGGCAGGAGATCTGCCGCCTGCTGCGCCCCGGCGGTGTCACCGTGCACTCGACGCTCTTCGCCTGGCGCTACCACCCCTGTCCCATCGACTACTTCCGGTTCACCGCGCCGGGGCTGAAGTCGCTCTTCGACCTCGACTGCCTCTATTCCGACTTCGACTATTCCGAACGCCGCCGGGATGTGCGAGGGCAGGGGCGCTATGCGCTCAAGCCCGACCTGCTCGGGGGGTGGCGCGAGAATGTCCGCGTGCATTATGCCGGCGTGAAACGCTGAACGCGGATCCGCGGAACGGAAAGACGGAAGATAAATGCGCAAGGTTCTTGTCACCGGCTCGGCCGGCTTCATCGGGCTTCACCTCTGCCTGCGGCTGATCGCCGACGGGTTCGAGGTCATCGGGCTGGACGCGATGACCGATTACTACGACGTGACGCTGAAGCAGCGGCGCGAGGGGCTGCTGCTGCAGACCCCGGCGTTCCGGGCGGTGCACGAGCGGGTCGAGACCCCGGGCGTGCTGATGGATCTCTTCGCCTCCGAGACGCCCGACGTGGTCATCCACCTCGCCGCCCAGGCCGGGGTGCGCTACTCGATCGAGGAGCCGCGCTCCTATCTCGAGAGCAACATCACCGGCACCTTCGAGCTGCTCGAGGCGGCCCGGGCGCACCCGCCGCAGCACATGCTGCTGGCCTCGACCTCCTCGGCCTACGGCGCCAACACCGAGATGCCCTACCGCGAGACGGTGAAGGCCGATCACCAGATGTCGTTCTACGCGGCCACCAAGAAGGCCACCGAGAACGTGGCGCATTCCTATGCCCATCTCTACGGGCTGCCGATCACCATGTTCCGCTTCTTCACCGTCTACGGCCCCTGGGGCCGGCCGGACATGGCGCTCTTCAAGTTCACCAAGGCGATCCTCGAGGACCGGCCGATCGACGTCTACAACCACGGCGACATGAGGCGCGACTTCACCTATGTCACCGACCTCGTGGCGGCGATCCGGCTGCTGATCGACGCGGTGCCGGGCGAGGCGCCGGTGGGCGAGATGGACAGCCTGTCGCCGGTGGCGCCGCACCGGGTGGTCAACATCGGCAATTCCGAGCCGGTGCAGCTCACCGATTTCATCGACGCCATCGAGGCGGCGCTGGGGCGCAAGGCGCGCCGCAACCTGATGCCGATGCAGCCCGGCGACGTGCCCGCCACCTGGGCCGACGCCGAGCTTCTGAAGGCGCTCACCGGCTACCGCCCCGAGACCCGGGTGCGCGAGGGCGTGCAGGCCTTTGTCGACTGGTACCTCGACTATTTCGACAAACGTTGATCGGGCGCTGAGCCGGGCGTTGAGCCGGACGCCGGCGGGACACTGACCGGGCAGGGCGGCCGTGGGGCCGCCCCGGCCCGGGCCCGGTTCAGAGCCGGTTCAGACCGGGTTCAGAGCTGGGCGGCGAGCCCGGGCAGGAAGGCGCGCAGCCAGATCTCCCCGTAGGCCGTGTTCATGTGCTGGATCTCGTCGGCGCCGTGGTGGCGGCCGTCGCGGTCGTCGCCCACCGCCAGCGGCTGGGAATCCTTGCTGAACGCGAGCTTCGTCGCCCGCCCCGCCACCATGGTCTCGGCGGGCTGCGGCACCAGCCGGGCCTGCAGCGGATCGTAGTAGAGCCGCTGCATCTCGGCCAGCTCGGCGTCATAATTCGCCGCCACCAGCCCCGAGGGATCGAGCGCCGGCAGCGGGTCATGCGCCACCCAGACCGGCTTGTCGGTGAGCCCGCGCAGCTTGACCAGCAGCGCGTGGTTGCCCTGTCCCGTCACCTTGTCCTTCAGCGCCGCCGCGCGCACCGCGGAGGAATACCAGGTGTCGCCGGTCTCCTGCCTGTGCTCGTGCAGCCCGTAGAGCAGGAAGGCGTCGTATTCCGCCACGACCACCTCCGACAGGCCGCCCGAGGTGAATTCGACGGTGCGCTTCATGTAGGGGTTGGCGGGCAGCAGCCGGCCCTCGGCCACCACCATCTCGGCGATGCCCTGCCCGCGCTGCGCGAAGCAGGTGATCGTGATGCCGGGGAAGTCGTCGGACAGCCCGCTCGTCCACGCGGTGCGCAGCGCGCCCACGTGGCTGTTGCCGATGATGCAGAGCTTCATGCTATTTGCGCCCTCCGGCGGCGAAGGCCTCGAGCAGTTCCTCCTCGCAGACCTCGTCCTTGCTCTTCTTGCCCGCGGGCGCGGCAGCGGGGTTCGCGGCGGCCGGGGCGGGGGCGTCCTCCTTGCGGCCGAAGCGCGCGTTGAGGTCGCGGAAGAAGCTGTCCATCACGAAGTTCACGCCGTGCTTGGCGACGTTGCGCTGGTTCGGCTCGAAGAAGTTGCCTCGGAACACCGGGCTGTTGATGATCTCGTAGGAGGGGAAGTAATCGACGTACCAGCGGCCGTCGGCGGTCTGCCCCGCCACCGCGCGCAGCACCGATTTCGACTGCATCGTCGCCACCAGCACGTGCTTGCCCGAGTTGGTCGCGGTCAGCGGCACCGGCGAGACGGTCAGGATCACCCGCAGCTTCTCGTTCTGCTCGCGCATGATCTTGAGCGCGGCGTAGAGGTTCTTCTGCACCTCCGAGAAGATCATGTTGTCGAACTGGTGCACGGCCTCGTCGAACTCGCCCGCCACGGTGCCGGGGCACATCGGGTACTCGTAGCCCTTCTCGCTGTTCAGCCAGCGCTCGGTGAGCCCCAGCGTGAAGACGAAGACATCCGCCTGCGTCACGCTTTCGCGGAAGGATTTCAGCGTCTGCTGCTGCGAGGCGCGCAGCTCCTCGACCGAGGCGAAGCCGTCGGGCTCGACCCGCGGGCGGAACGGGTCGTAGAAACGGCCGCCCTTCTCCCAGATCTCCTCGGGGACGGGCTTGATGCCGAAGGCCCATTGCAGCCACTGCAGCAGCAGCGAGGTGGTGTAGATGTTGCCGGTGCGGCTCGAGAACACGTCGTAGTTATAGGCCAGCCGGTTCGCGCCGCTCATGCCGAAGGGCGCGGTCTCGGTGCGCAGCCAGTTGAAGCCGCGCGCCTGCAGGGCCCGCCCGATGTGCTGGGCGAAGCAGGAGCCGTAGGTCGAGACCGGCATCTTCGGCGACAGCTTGAACTTGGGATTCCACAGCCCCGACACGTCGTACATGCTGTTCTCGGCGACGGCGCGCCGCCAGAACGCCTTGGGAGGGAGGTTCTCGTAGGGGTTCATTGGACATTTCCCGGCAGGTGAGAGGTCTTTCGCCGGCCATGTTGGCATCTCGCCGCGGTGCCGCCAAGAGGCCGGGACGTTTTTCGCCGCACCTGCGAGGGGCAGGGGACGGGTTCGGGGCCGGCCGGGCGATCCCCCTTCGGTCCCCATGCCGGACTGCCCGCCGGGCGCCGTGCCTGATCGCGCTTCGGGCGCTGTGCTTGATCGCCCTTCGGGCGAGGGCTAACATCGCTCCGACCCCGGGCATGTCCCGCAAAGAGCCTCTTCCAGACCGAGAAGGACCGCTTCATGTCCAACCCCTATGTCGGCTTGCCGCCCCGCGCCTATTGGCGCAGCGGCGTCGCGGATGTCTCCTTTCTCGAGATGCAGGACGTCTACCGCCCGCGCTACGAGATCTCGCGCGAGAGCACGCGGATCGCGGCGGCGGGCAGCTGCTTCGCCCAGCACATCGGGCGCCAGTTCAAGGCCCGCGGCTACCAGTTCGTCGACGTCGAGAAGCCGCTGCCGATGCTGCCCGAGAGCGCCTGGAACGACTACGGCTTCAACATGTACTCGGCGCGCTACGGCAATCTCTATTCCGCCCGTCAGCTGCTGCAGATGTTCCGCCGTGCCCACGGGCTCTTCACCCCCGAAGAGGACGTGTGGGAGAAGAACGGCCGCTTCTACGACCCCTTCCGCCCCAATATCGAGAAGAACGGCTACGCCACCCCCGAAGAGGTGCGCCGCGACCGCGACTTCCACCTCGCGGCGGTGCGCAGGATCCTCGAGCAAACCGACGTCTTCGTCTTCACCTTCGGCCTGACCGAGGCCTGGGAATGCATCGCCGACGGCGCCATCCTGCCCACCTGCCCGGGCACCGTGGCCGGCCAGTTCGACCCGGAGAAGTACCGTTTCGTCAATTTCTCCTACGAGGACGTGCTCGGCGATTTCACCGCCTTCAAGGACTTCGCCGAGGGAATCCGCCCCGGCATCCGCTTCCTGATCACCGTCTCGCCGGTGCCGCTGACTGCCACCGCCTCGGACCAGCACGTGCTGCCCGCGACGGTCTATTCCAAGTCGGTGCTGCGCACGGTCTGCGGCACGCTCTACCAGAAATACGAGAACGTCGACTACTTCCCCTCCTTCGAGCTGGTCTCGAGCCACCCGGGGCGGGCGATGTTCTTCCGCCCCAACCTGCGCGAGGTCTCGCCGGTGGGCGTGGCCCACGTGATGGACGCCTTCTTCGGGCCGCACACCGCGGGGCAGGCGGCGCCGGAACCAGAGCCTGTTTCCGCCGAAAAGGCGCCTGCACGCGCGAAACCCAGGATGTCCGAGGACGATCTCGTCTGCGAGGAAGCCCTGCTCGAGGAGTTCGGCCGATGAGCCAGCTGACCATCACCGGAAATTCCCACACCATCGCGCTCAACCAGGGCCTGAGGCAGGTGCCCGAGGCGGCGGGGGTCACGGTCTTCGGGCTCGGCGCCGGGGTCTACGAGACCGAGGCCTTCAGCGCCACCGAGGCCGGCCGCGTGGTGCTGACCCAGCCGGTCTATGCCGAGAACCTCGTCCGCTTCACCGGGCAGGACCACATCGCCCCGGACCGGCTCTGGGGCATCTGCATGGGCACCCACAATCCGCGGCTCTACGGCGACCGGATCTGGACCGGCGCCGCGGCGCCCTCGGCGCTGGCCGGGGACGGGCAGCGCCCGGTCTCCTCGGGGCTGATCGACCGCATGGCCGACGAGGACCAGCGCCACATCCGTGCCTTCCTCACCCAGCTGAAGGACGCAGGCATCCGCTTCTTCGTGATCAGCGCGCCGCCGGTGCGGGCCGATCACCAGAACATCGTGCGCGGGGCGGATCCGGAGGTGCTGCTCGAGATCGACCGCCGCTCCCGGGCGCGCTTCCGCGGCTTCCTCGACGGGCTGGGGGTGGATTTCGTCGACTTCCCGCCCGAGACCGCCGACGCGCAGGGCCTGCTTCGGCCGGAATACGCGGCCGGGCTGCTGAAGAACGGCAAGCGCGACCCGCACCACGGCAACGCCGAATACGGCGCGCTGATGCTGCGCCGGATCCTCGCCGAGGTCGGCCAGCCGGCCTAGACGAGACGGCCTAGACGAGACGGGCGGGGGCCTGTCGCCCCCGCGCCCTTGGGCGGCCCTCAGCTCAGGGCTTCACCACCTCGTCGAGCGCGTGCAGGCGGGCCAGCAGCGGGGCGAGCCCGTCGATCGGCACCATGTTGGGCCCGTCCGAGGGGGCGTTGTCGGGGTCCTCGTGGGTCTCGATGAAGACCGCGGCGCAGCCCACCGCCACGGCGGCGCGGGCGAGCGTGCCGACGAACTGGCGCTGGCCGCCCGACGAGGTGCCTTGGCCGCCCGGCAGCTGCACCGAGTGGGTGGCGTCGAACACCACCGGGTAGCCGGTCTCGGCCATGATCGGCAGGCTGCGCATGTCCGAGACCAGCATGTTGTAGCCGAAGCTGGCGCCGCGCTCGCAGAGCATCAGGCGCTGGTTGCCGGTCGAGGCGATCTTGGCGGCCACGTTGGCCATGTCCCAGGGCGCCAGGAACTGGCCCTTCTTCACGTTGATCGCGGCGCCGGTCTCGCCCGCGGCGAGCAGCAGGTCGGTCTGGCGCGACAGGAAGGCGGGGATCTGCAGGATGTCCACCGCCTCCGCGACGACGGCGCACTGGCCGATGTCGTGGATGTCGGTCAGCACCGGCACCCCGAACTCGGCGCCGATCTTCGACAGGATCGAGAGCCCGGCCTCCATGCCAAGGCCGCGCTTGCCCGAGAGCGACGAGCGGTTGGCCTTGTCGAAGCTGCCCTTGAACACCCACGGCATCCGCGCCGCCTCGGCGGCGGCGGCGATGCGCTCGGCCAGCATGCGGGCGTGCTCGAGGCTCTCGAGCTGGCAGGGCCCGGCGATCAGCGCCAGCGGCGCGTCATTGGCGAAGGTGACGGATTTGACCGCGACCTCGCGGGCAGAAACGGCGGTGCTCATGCGATGCCCTCCTTCTTCAGAACGGCCTCGATGCGGGCCACGTCGACGGGGTTGTTGAGCTCCCAGAACACCCGGCCTCGGGCCTCGACCGGCACGCAGGTGACCGGAGTGCCGTTCTCGAGGAAGCGCAGCTGCTCGAGCCCCTCGGCCCGTTCCAGCGGCCCCTCGGCCCAGCCGGCATAGCGGCGCAGCGCCTCGGGGCGGTAGCCGTAGACCCCCACATGGTGCCACACCTCGGGCGGGGTTTCGAGATTGCCCACGTAGGGCAGCACTTCCTTGGAGAAATAGAGCGCGGTGCCGTCGCCGCGCATCACCGCGGTGGTTCCGCCGACGCGGCCGGCGTGGCGGTCGGTGACGAAGTTCGCCAGCGTCTCGGGGTCGGTGCGCAGCACCGGGGTCGCCATCTCGACCGCGGGATCGCGCATCGCCGCGATCAGCGCCTCGACGAACCACGGCGGGGTGAGCGGCGCGTCGCCCTGCAGGTTGATGACGATCTCGGGGGTGCCGTCGAGCTGGGCCAGCCCCTCGGCGCAGCGCTCGGTGCCGTTGCGGGCCTGCTCCGAGGTCATCAGCACCTCGGCGCCGAAGCCGCGCGCCGCCTCGGCGATGCGGTCGTCGTCGGTGAGCACGTAGACCGCGGCCACGCCCTCGACGCTCAGCGCTGCGTCCCAGGCGCGGCGGATCAGGCTGCGGGCCTCGCCGGTGGCGCCGGTGAGCTCGACCAGCGGCTTGCCGGGATAGCGCGACGAGGCGTAGCGGGCGGGAATGAAGATGACCGCGCTCATGCCGCGAGGCCCCGGGAAGAGGCCGCGCAGGCGGCGGCGGGGAGAATATGACGCATCGGGATGTCCCGCCTGAGGAGATTTCCTGCTGGATAACGCGACCGCAACCGCCTGTTCAACCGAAACCGCTGTCAGGCAACCGGAGCAGGTGCCCGCAGGGGTCTCGCGACCTACCCGTTCGTTTCGCCTAGGTGTTTGATCCCAGGGTTTATGGTGCGATCCATTCGCTGGAATGGAAGGAAGTGGTCTGCCCCTCTTGGGTGGTCCGGTTAGAAGGTTAGTGCATGATTGGCCTGTGTTCCATCGGGATGGTGGTCTCGGGCGCTGGTGGCCGATAGCCCAGAGCGCTGTGTGGTCGCACGGTGTTGTAGTGGCGGCGCCATCTTTCAATCAGGATCTGCGTCTCTCTCAGCGAATAGAAAATCTCGCCGTCGAGCAACTCGTCGCGGAGCCTTGCGTTGAAGCTTTCGACGTAGCCGTTCTCCCAAGGCGATCCAGGCTCGCTGCAGGCGGTCGTGAGTTTTGGGGTAGCCCTGTCAACAAGCAAGACTGATAATTGAAGCGCTGCTGCCCCCTACCTTGGGGCAACGGGTTTCGACCTCGTGGGAGCGCACGAATGCTGTGGTTCTTCTTTCTTTTTACTCGTGTGTTTGTGGCATGCCTCTGCCTGGCGATACCTCTGATGCTGCCGCAGGCCTCGCTCTGGGTCTACGTGTTGTTCTGGCCAACCGCAGTGGCGATCCTGATGCTGGGATTACTCGATCCCCGTTACCTGCTGCGCCGCACCATCGCGACTATCGCCACCAGCGCCATTGCAGGCTTCGTTATCAGCGGGGTGCCCGCACTGACTGAGGATGCCATCGCCAACGATACCCTGCGCGAAGTGCTCAATCTGGTGATCGCGATGGTGACGGGTCGCATGACCCAAGACAACGGCTGGCCGTTGGTTCTTCTGGTTTCCGTTACCCTTCTGGTCCTTGCAGGACTGGAGGGGATGAGAATGTGGGAAGAAAGGCCGAAGGATGCCAGGTTCGTGGCCCGCCCTGTTCCATCCCCGGCGTCGATCCCGGTTGGAAAGTGCGAACTCGTGCTCGCGCTCCGGGTCACGATCCACAACACCGGAAAGGCGGCCTGCGCGATCAACCCGCAGGATGTGCGGATTCGGATTTGCTGGCTCTGGACTATCGTTGCGGCGCCTGGCCTCGAACAGAACAACGGCGTGTTACCTCTGCGCACCCCCTTATCACTGGAACCTGCCGCGACCTGCACGTTGCATCTGCAGGAGACGCTGCGCAGCCGGGTCCTGAACTGGGTTGCGCGGCGGCCGTGGTTAGTAACATGGATCTTGTTGTGGGGCGACGTCGACATTGCGGGGAACGTGTTCAGTACTCGATTTCCGGCACGTCGCTAGATCCAGGTATAGGGCTGCCTAGCGATTTGGTTCATCCCGGGCAGGCATCCGCCGCCAAAGTGCTGCGCTCAATTTGAGCGACACCTAGTGTTTAGCGTCAAGCACGACCAGCCATTTCTCCAGCCCAATGTGCTGCTCAGCATAGGCTATGGCCACGCCGGAGTAGGTCTGCTTGAAGAGCGCGATGTATATCTCCTGATAGGCGGCGCGCCAGTTGGCGGGCACGTCCTGCCAGTCCACCGGCTGCGGAAACCCGTTCTCCTCCCGGTAGTTGTGAACCTCGCGCATCTGGGCGAGGATATTCAAAAGGAGGGATCGGGCCAGCTGCGCGACCGCCTCGGGGTCATCGGCCCGGCCGCCCAGCATGGCAGCGACGGCGGAAACCATCGCTGCCATGACCTTGTCATACGCGCCGTCGGGCACACGCACTTTAAAACTGGCAACCGGGGCACGTAGGCTTGGCATCAGGCCACCTGGGGCCTTTCGGTCGCGTCGACCCTACACCCTCCGGTGTCGGCCAAGTCGTGTGCGTGAATCATCTCGTCGATCTCGGCCATGACGCCTTCAACCTTACGTTTCAGGTCGAGCAGATCGTTCCGGGCCGTCACATCGGCGGGATCGTCCTCGGCCAGCACAAAGTCCGCGGCACTGAAGTCACCAACATTGGGCGTGGGCCACGACAGTGCAGCATGTGCTCCTGCGTCGGCGGCCTGCAGCGTCGCGAGGTCCGGCATGCTGACAAGCACCGCGGCGGGACGCTTGTGCTTGGTCAGGATCACGCGCTGGCCATTCTGGCTGACGCGATCGACGAGATCGGCCAGGCTAGCCCGCGCCTCGGTCACCGGGAATGCGAGCGGTTGGTCATGAAAGATGAGGTCGTCTTCATGTGTCATTTGTTCGATCTCCTTCGAAAGGACTCAGGAAATATGTACAGTTATGGGCCGGTGGTCAAGGGTTCTGTACGTAAGTACCGGTTTCACAGCGTGAGAAGCGTACGCTTTGTACGGATCTGCGGATACTGGAGAGCCGACAACCGCGGTTAACGTACATTTTGTGCTGCCAGTCAAGAGTCTTCGCGCGCTTTTGTACATAAATCTTGATCCATCAACCCGATCACTGTACATTATTCTCTGGCGACGGTCACTCCCATCGCCATTACTGTACATTATATACGCTGGAACCCTTGAAATCGTTCCATCCGTTCCCACGTCAGGGGAATATGTACAAAACTTCGGCCATCCGTGGCCGCACAGGACAAGCAACGGGGCACCGTGAAGCACTGGAGGGACGGGGTTATGACGTATCGGCAGACGGCTTGGGTCACCTTGAACGGGATCACCTTCGAGCGGTCCGCCGCCATCGCGATCCGGCGGTTCGACGTCGATAAGTACCAACGGGTCATGGCCCGCTTGGTTCAACTTCGCTTCTGGATCCTGCAGGAACCGCGGAACGCATCCTCTCCCGAGATGGTCGTTGTCGAAAAGGTCCAGATTGACGAGCTGCGCGTCTGGTACGCCCGCGGTGAGGTTGACATGACAGTTCTCCGGATCGAGCTCACGACCCCCTGCGGGCGCCCCAACACTGTTCACCTACTGTATCGAGCGGAAGTCCCAAGCCGACCCGTGGGCCCGGGAGATGTCATCCTATATGGGGACGACATACTGCTCACCCGCACGGCGATGGACCTGCCCAGGATCCTCACGAGAAGCCGGCCCGTGGCCTTCCAGCTGATCCTGCGCGATGGCCGGCTTCAGCTCGCGCTCGATACGCGGCCAGACGGTGCGTTGTCTTGGGAAGCCGGCTGGACTGTACCGCAGTGGCCCGATGAGAAAAACGCGCTGATGCTCAAGGCCCGGTTGCTAATCGATCTGAGGCTGCAGCGCGACGCCGGCATCCGCGGGGCGTTCCGGATCTGGCACCGGGGTGCGCTGCCGCGCACGCAGGCTGTTGGCCCTATCCCTGCACAGGACATTCTGCCGGAGCTCCTGTCCGCGCCCCGACCTCAGCCGAAGGGCGACGTGGCGGGACCGGAGGCGCCGCGCCTGCAAGACCTGACCTACCGCCTCGACGCGGAAACCCGTCGCCAGATCGCCCAGAAGCGCACAATGATGCAGGCCATGGAATTACTGTCCAAGGGGCACAGCGATGGCTGGGCACTGTGTCTCGATGCCCTGAGGAGCAGCGGGAAAGACGTTGGGTACGACCTGTCGCTCGAAGTGGCACTGCGCCAGCGCACCCTGCGGCGGCGCTGGCAAGGCAAGGTAGATATCAAGGGGTGAATTCTCGACGCCGATCTGGTAGTGGCGTCGAGTTGTACAAATGAGCGCGCCGGGTGGGGGAGACCTCGCCCGGCGCAGCCCTTTCGCAAGCGGCCCCATCGCTTCCGCCCGTTCCGGCACGGTCAGGCTGAGTGCGCACGACACCTACTGCTTTGGCAAAGTCTTCTTCACAAGGCGCTCCGAGCCGCGAGAATCCAGATTCCGGCGGTCCAAGGTTGGGGAGCAGAGCATCATGCCCGGCATTTCGCAATCCGGTTGGGTCAGTTCTTGGGGTAGGTCCCGACCACCTCCTAATATTCAGCATAACCATCATTATAGGATTCCAAAGTGTAAGCGCAAAGTTAGAGTGTCCCACATCTGCAAAACAGAAGTGTCACACTTCCCCTGTGTCAGACAGGATTGGAGTGGACCGTGGGATTGGTGCTG
>Ga0208328_1000728_pt1 | contig 13475 bp, 12 predicted proteins | sample DeeseametaMP2633_FD_184170 | JGI IMG/M metagenome (GOLD analysis project Ga0208328, IMG submission 184170) | Marine microbial communities from the Deep Atlantic Ocean - MP2633 (SPAdes) | ecosystem: Environmental > Aquatic > Marine > Unclassified | place: Northeast of Antigua and Barbuda, North... | reverse complement strand
TGCGCGGCGCAGCTGGTAGCGGCTCCGTCATCGGGGGCGATGGCATGCAGAGGGTCAGGGGTTCGAGTCCCCTCACCTCCACCAGGTCCGGAAGGCCGCTTCGCGAGAGGCGGCCTTCGGCCATTTCTGGGGTGGTGCTGCGCGGCTCAGTCCAGGGCGCTGAGGTGCTGGTGCAGGGTCGAGCCGGCCGCGCTGTCGGGGTTGAGGGCGCAGGTGGAGCAGGTCTCCTCGCACCCGACCCCGGTCCGCTTGAGGCGGCACATCGTGGCCATGACGTCCTCGATCTCCCAGGTGCGCCGGGCTGCCTCGTGGGCTCCGAGCGGGGCGAGGTCGGCCTCGTCGACCACACGGTTGACCAGCAGGTCGTAGACGGTCTCGTCGAGGCCGAAGTCCACCCGCAGGACGGTGACCAGCCGGTGCCGACCGCGCACGAGCAGGACCACCTGCTCGCCCGGGTCGAGCCCGGAGTCCAGGCCCATCAGGGTGCCGTGCTCCACCCGGAGCCGCTGCCCCGGGTGCGGCGGACGGGGGAGACCGGTGAGTGTCAGGATGCGCATGTCCCACCTCCTGGGTGGATGCAGGGAACAAGCCGTGGGAACCCCTGCGTGAGTCGCATCGTCGCTCGTGAAGACGGCATGAGGACTCCGGTCCTCAGTCAGGACCTAGGTCCCCCGAGGTCGGGACCTTGGTCCCACCGTCCTCGGCACGTGGTCAGGCCCGCTCGCGCAGCTCGGTGAGTGCGTCCTGGAGGTAGTCGGCGCGGACCACCGGACGGATGTCGCCGGTGCGGCCCACCCAGCCGATGCCGGGCTCGTAGCGGCGTACGACGCGGGCGGGTGTGCCGGCCACGACCGCGTGGTCGGGGACCTCGCCGCGGACCACCGAGCCGGCGGCCACGACGACGTTGCGCCCCAGCCGGGTGCCCTGCAGCAGGATCGCGCCGTGGCCGATCCAGGAGCCGGGGCCGATCACGACCGGGTCGTGGCTGCCGAACTGGTCGCCGATCGGCACGTCGGGGTCCTGGTAGCCGTGCCCGGCGTCGGAGACGAACACGTCCTGGCCGAACCACACGCCGTCGCCGACCACGATCGACTCGTGCGCCGTCAGGGTGCACCGCGCCCCGATGATGCACTTGTCGCCGATGACCAGGCCGCGCTCGGGCATGCCCGGGTCGCCGACGCCGTACCCGACCGAGAGCGTGACCTGGCGCCCGATGAGGGTGTCGCGACCGATGTGGATCGAGGACGGGTTCATCACCGTCGCGGTGGGGAAGCCGATGGCGCTGCCGTCGCCGAAGGCGCCGAAGCGGTCCGCGGTGCGGGTGCCGGGCACGATCTCGCCGACGCTGTCCAGCCACGCCCACAGGGCCTGCACGGCGGGTCCGAGGACCCGTCTGGTGAGGGAGGTCACGGTCGGAGGGTAGTGCCGGGGCAGCGGCCGTGGGGGCGTGCTCAGCTGCCGAAGCGCATGGAGAAGTCGCGCGCCAGCAGGCTGGTGACCGGACGCCCGCCCCGCAGCCAGGCCAGGGGCCCGCCCTCCGCGAGGTCCCACGTCGCCCGGGCGGGCCGGACCGTGCCGCCGGCGCGGATCGGGCTCGCGACAGTCCTGCCGTCCAGGGTCTGCACCACCGAGCCGCGCAGCGGCAGCGGCAGCCGCACCGCAGGGCCGCGGCGAGCCGAGAACGAGGCCGCCGCGATGGGGCCGTCGGCGGTCTCGGCGAAGTGCTCGCCGAAGGTCGCCAGGTCCTTGGGGATGCCCCACAGACCCCGACCGCCCGCCACCGAGGTCTCGCTGTCCACCCAGATGTCGGTGATCGACAGCGCCACGCCGCGGCCGTACCGCACGAGCACGGCCGCCAGCAGCTCGTCGTAGGCCATCAGCCCGCGGTCGTCGTACCGGACGAAGGCGGTGGTCACCAGCGCCACGCCCCGCACCGCCGCAGCCCGTACGCCGCTGGGCAGCTCGGGCAGGACCCCGACCGGGACCCGCCACGTGGTGATGGCGCCGGTGCCGGTGAGGTCCCACGGCTCGGGCGGGTAGGGCCGGTCGGCCGGCTCGGCGGGTCGGTGCGGGTCCTGCTGCGCGGTCACGAGACCTCCTCCAGGTCGTCCCAGTCGACGGTGGCCAGCCGGTCGCGGTACTCCTGCACCAGGCCGGGCCAGTTCGTGGTGATGCGGCGGCCGTCGGTGTACCAGCTGTCGCAGCCGGCCCACGCGGTGCCACCGAGGCGCTGCTGCACCTCGCGGTCGTAGGAGTCCCACACCTCCGGGCGCGGCGCGACGGCGCGGTGGTGACCGTCGCGGATGCCGGCGGCGACCTGGGCGACGTAGTCGGCCTGGGCCTCGAGCATCCCGACGATCGAGCTGCCGCCGAGGTTGGTGTTGGGGCCGTAGATCGTGAAGAAGTTGGGGAACCCGGGGACGGTGAGCCCGAGGTGGGCACGTGCCCCGTCGGACCAGACGTCGGCGAGCCGGGTGCCGTCGGCCCCCACGACGTCGATGCCGCGCAGGAAGTCGGTGGCGGCGAAGCCGGTGCCCCAGATGATCACGTCGGCCTCGTGCAGCCGACCGGTCTCGTCGCGCACGCCCTGCGGCTCGACGGAAGCGACCGGCGAGGTCACGACGTCGACGTGCGGGCGGTCCAGCGCGGGGTACCACTCGTTGCTGAACAGCAGCCGCTTGCAGCCGATGGGGTAGTCCGGCACCAGCTTGCGGCGCAGCGCCGGGTCGGAGACCTGGCGGCGCAGGTGCAGCCGCCAGACCTGGCGGGCCAGGCCGAGGAAGGGACCGGCGACGGGGGAGGTGCCGACCAGGGCGCCGTTGAAGCGCTCGGAGAGCCAGTAGACGAAGCGTCGCTCCAGGCCGAGGGTCGCCGGCCGCTTCTCGAACATCCGGTGGTGCCGCTCGGAGTAGACGCGGTCCGGCTTCGGGACGACGTAGGCCGCCGACCGCTGGAAGACGGTCATCGCGCCGACGGTGTCGACGATCCCGGGCACCAGCTGGATGGCGCTGGCTCCGGTCCCGACCACGGCGACCCGCTTGCCGGTGAGGTCGACGTCGTGGCGCCACTGCGCGGAGTGGAAGGCCGGGCCCTCGAAGGACTCCAGCCCGGGCAGGCGGGGCACGACCGGCTCCGAGAGCTGGCCGGTGGCGAGGACCAGCACGTCGGCGTCGTACGTCGGTCCCGGCTGGCCGCCCACGGTCGTGCTGACCCGCCAGGCCCCGTCGACGCGCCCGGCGGAGGTCACGCTCGTGCCCGTGCGGACGAGGGGGAGCAGGCCCTCCTCGCGGGCGGTGCGCTCGATGTAGTCGAGGATCTCGGGCTGCACCGAGTAGCGGCGGCCCCAGCGCGGGTTGGGTGCCCAGGACCACGAGTAGAGCGGCGAGGGCACGTCGCAGGCGGCGTTGGGGTAGGTGTTGTCGCGCCAGACGCCGCCGATGGAGTCGGCGCGCTCGAGGACGGTCACGTCGGTGATGCCGCGGCGCAGCAGGGCGCGGGCGGTGCCGAGGCCGCCGAAGCCGGCGCCGACGACCAGGACCCGGGGGCTGGTGCGCGACTCGGGGGTCGGGGGAGGGGGAGTGGTGCTCGTCACCCGTCCGACGCTAGGGCCGCAGGAGGGGCGGGACGAGACATCCGGGCCACTTCACTTGATAATTCCGGACATGAGTGCGCGCCGCCTCCCGTCCGTCGGGGTCACCGGGTGGGAGTTCCCGCGCGCCGCGGCCGGGGTCCGGCACCTCGTGGGCTGGGCCGAGCGGGCCGGGCTGCGGGCCGAGCCGCTGCTCGTGGGCACCGGGCTGGCCCGCGACGACCTCGACCGGGTGGGCACGGTCACGGCCGCCCAGGAGCTGCAGGTGGCGAGGGCGCTGGCCCGCCGGGCGCCGCACGCGGCGGCCGACGTGGGACGCCGCTACACCGCGGAGTCTTTCGGCGTCATGGGGTGGGCGATCACCTCCTCGGCGACCGTCGGCGACGCCGCCGACGTCGCACTGCGCTTCATCGACCTCAGCTTCGCCTTCGTCCTGCCCGTCGTGCGCCTGGAGGGGGACCGGGTGGTGGCCGAGCTCGATGCGAGCGCCCTGCCCGCCGACGTACGCCGCTGGCTGCTGGTGCGCGACACCACCACGGTGGCCACGGTGCTGGACTCGCTGGTGCCCGGCGGCGTGGGTGTGGTCATCTCGGTGGAGGGTGACGGCGCGACCCTGGCCTTCCCGGCGGCCGAGCTGGACCGGCCGCTGGTCCGTGACCGCGGGGCGGACCGGGCGGCCGCCGAGGCCGCCTGCCTCGGGCTGGCCGACCAGCACCGCGACCTGCCGCCGACGACGGCGGACGTGCGGGTCCTGGTCGCGCAGCGCGTACGCGACGGGGCCCCGATGGACCAGGTCGCGGCGGCGCTGGGGATGACCGAGCGGACCCTGCGACGCCGGCTCGCCGCGGAGGGCACCGGCTACCGCGAGGTGGTCGACCAGGTGCGCTCCGGCCTCGCGGCGCAGCTGCTGGCGGTCGGTCTGCCCGTCGCCGACGTCGCCGCGCGCCTGGGGTACGCCGAGCCCGCGGCGCTCACCCACGCCCACCGCCGGTGGACGGGCCGGGCCCCGTCCTCGTGCCGATCGGGTCGCTGAACCCGCCACCTGCGGGTCCCTCCCCGGGCGTTCACCGAGCCGTCGACGACGGGTCACGGCGACGCTCCCCGCCGGTGGGCGTGGTCTCCCTAGGTTGCCCACGGCCCGTCCGCCTCGGGCCGCCCGTCTCCCGCACCCAGGAAGTGCCACGATGACCCAGACGCCCCTGCCCGACGGCCGCCGCCTGCTCTCCCTCACCCCCACGGCCTCGACCGTGCACGGCTCGCGCAGCCGGATGACCTGCTTCTACCGCTGCGGCAACGCCTGCGACCACCCCGAGCCCAACACCTCCGACGCCGGCCACGTCCGTGACGAGATCGCCAGGGCCGTCGCCCGCCGCGCGGTCCTCAAGGGAGCAGCCGTCGGGTCCGGCGCCCTGGTCCTCGGCGGCCTCGCCCCGGCGGCCGTCGCCGGCTCGGCCTCCACCGGGGCCACCGCCGGGGCCTCTGCCGCCGCCGAGCGTCGGGTCTCCGACGACCTGGCGAAGGTGACCTTCACCCCCGTGCGGCCCAACCGTCGCGACGCCGTCGTCACCGCCCCCGGTTTCGACCACGAGGTCGTGATGCGGTGGGGCGACAGGGTCGTCCACGGCGCGCCGGACTTCGACGTCCACGCGCAGACCGCCGAGGCCGCGCGCATGCAGTTCGGCTACAACTGCGACTACGTGGGCGTGCACCCCCTGCGGGACCGCGCGAAGGACCACAAGGACCGCGTGCTGCTCGTGGTCAACCACGAGTACACCGACGAGCAGATCATGTTCCCCGCCGACGCCTACACCGCCCAGGAGATCGCCGAGATCAGCCTGGCCAACCACGGCATGTCAGTGGTCGAGCTGCGCCGCGGGATGGTCCCCGGTTCCTGGCGCCCCGTCACGAACCTGAAGAAGGCCAGGTACAACCGCCGCATCCACCACCGCACCGAGTTCGTGGTGACCGGTCCGGCCGCGGGTGACGACCGGCTCAGGACGTCCGAGAACCCGACCGGCACCCGCGTGCTGGGCACGTTCAACAACTGCGCCGGGGGCATGACGCCCTGGGGCACGTGCCTGTCGGGCGAGGAGAACTTCAACCAGTACTTCCAGGCCACCGGCGAGCTCGACGCGCGCTACACCGAGCAGTACGCCCGCTACGGCATCGGCGCGAGCGGCTCGGGCCGCAACTGGCACACCGTCGAGGAGCGCTTCGACCTGACCGCCGAGCCGCACGAGCCGCACCGGCACGGCTGGATCGTGGAGGTCGACCCCTTCTCGCCCGACGAGGCGCCGGTCAAGCACACGATGCTGGGCCGCTTCAAGCACGAGGGTGCGAACGTCATCGTCTCCAAGGGCCACGCCGTGGCCTACATGGGCGACGACGAGCGCGGCGACTACCTCTACAAGTTCGTCTCGGCCAGGAAGGTCGCCAAGGGCGCCTCGGCCAAGGCGCGCAGGCGGAACAAGAAGCTGCTGACCACGGGCACGCTCTACGTCGCCCGGCTGACCGGCGACGGCTCCGCCGACGGCGTGCACGACGGCACCGGTGAGTGGATCCCGCTGTGCAGCGACACCGAGTCCTTCGTGCCCGGCATGTCGGTGGCCGACGTCCTGATCTTCACCCGTCTGGCCGCCGACGCGGTCTCGCCGACCAAGATGGACCGGCCCGAGGACGTGGAGCCGAACCCGGTCAACGGCAAGGTCTACGCGGCGATGACCAACAACTCCCAGCGCGGTACCCGCTTCGAGGCGGACGAGGCCAACCCGTTGACCACCTCCATGGTCCGCTCCTCGATCGGCGCTCCGCTGACGGAGGCCTCGGGCAACCGCAACGGATACGTCCTGGAGATGACCGCCGACCGCGACGACCACACCCGCAGCACCTTCACGTGGGACCTGATGCTGGTCTGCGGCGACCCCGAGGCACCGGAGACCTACTTCGCCGGCTACGACAAGGCGGACGTCAGCCCGATCAGCTGCCCCGACAACGTGGCCTTCGACTCCGCCGGCAACCTGTGGGTCTCCACCGACGGCAACGCGCTCGGCTCCAACGACGGTATCTTCCGGGTGCCCGTCACCGGCGCGGAGCGTGGGCACGTCCAGCAGTTCGTGACGATGCCGCGGGGCGCCGAGGCCTGCGGCCCGCTCATCACCGACCGGAACCGCTCGCTGTTCTTCGCCGTGCAGCACCCCGGTGAGATCGACGGGGCGACGTTCGAGGACCAGGCCTCCACCTGGCCGCACACCGACGACTTCCCGCGACCCTCGGTCGTCGTCGCCTTCCGTCGCCGCTGAGGCGGACCCGTCGACGGGGGTCAGGCGATCGTCATGCCCCCGTCGACGGGGATGGTCTGCCCGGTGACGTAGCCACCGGCGGCCGAGGCCAGGAAGACCACGGCGGCGGCCAGCTCGCGGGGGTCGCCCTTGCGTCCGGCGGGGATCCGGCTCTGCTGCTGCTCGAGGTAGCCGGGCGGGTACTGCTCGGTCATCTCGGAGGTGAAGAAGCCCGGGGCGATGGCGTTGACGCGGATTCCCTTGCGCCCGGTCCACTGCTGGGCCAGGTCGCGGGTGAGGCCGTTGAGGCCCGCCTTGGACGCGGCGTACGCCGCCTGCGGGAGTCCGGCGGTGGTCAGGCTCAGCACCGAGGAGATGTTGATGATGCTCGAGCCGGGCTGCATGACGCGGCCACAGGCCTGGGCCATCCAGTAACAGCCGTTGAGGTTCACGTCGATGACCCCGGTGAACTGCTCGGGGGTCTCCTTGGTCGAGGGGACGGCGGTGCCGACACCGGCGTTGTTGACCAGCACGTCGACGTGGCCGAACTCCTCCATGGCCAGGGCCACGATCCGGTCGCAGTCGGCGACCTTCGCGACGTCGGTCTCCACGCACAGCGCGCGACGTCCGGCGGCCTCGACGAGGGCAGCGGTCTCGGCCAGTCGGTCCGCGCGGCGGGCGCCGAGCACGACGTCGGCTCCGGCCTCGGCCAGGCCCTGGGCGAAGGCGACGCCGAGGCCGCTGGAGGCGCCGGTGACGACGGCGACCTTCCCGTCGAGGCGGAACAGGTCGGGGACGGTGGCTTCGGGAGTGCTCATGACCGGCATCGTAGGGGACCGACGGCCGCCGGACCGATCACTCGCTCGGTCCACGGTGGGTCGAGCCCCCGTACGCTCGATCGCATGCCCCGGTCCACCACCCGACCCCGCACCTGGCCGACGGCAGCCGCCATCACCGCCGGGTTCGTCGTGCTCCTGTGGGTCATCGAGGCCTGGGACCAGTGGACACCCGCCGTGCTCGACGACGACGGCATCCGCCCCCGCAGCACCGAGGGCCTGCTCGGCATCGTGCTGGCGCCGCTGCTGCACGGGTCGTGGGGGCACCTGGAGGCCAACACCCCGCTGGTCGCGCTGCTGTTCTTTCTGGTCCTGCTCGGGGACGTACGCCGTGGGCTCGCCGTCACCGGGGTCATCTGGCTGGTCGCGGGGCTCGGCACCTGGCTGGTGGCCAGCCCGGGCACCGTCCACGTCGGGGCCTCCGGGCTGGTCTTCGGCTGGCTGGTCTACCTCGTGCTGCGCGGCTGGTTCGCCCAGCGGCTGGGGCAGGTCTTGCTCGGGGCCCTGCTGTTCCTCGCCTACGGCGGTCTGCTGTGGGGCGTGCTGCCGGGGCAGCCGGGCATCTCCTGGCAGGGGCACCTGTTCGGTGCGGTGGGCGGCCTGGTGGCCGCGCGTCGGCTCGCGACGCGGGACACGCGCGGCGCAGGGAGCCCGACGTCGTACGGTTCCTGACCGTGACCGAGTCTTCCGAGCAGGGCCAGAGCAGCAGCGAGCAGGACCGCCAGGACATCCGGGTGGAGCGCGGCGACGGCGTCGTCGAGGTGACCTTCGACCGGCCGCACCGCCACAACGCCTTCACCCGTGACATGTACGCCCAGATGCGCGAGCTGTGCGCCGAGCTGGCCGAGGACCCCCAGACGCGGGTGCTGGTGCTCCGCGGCGCCGGCGGGCGGGCCTTCGCGGCCGGCAACGAGATCTCCGACTTCCTCGAGCAGGACGCGGTCGCCTACGAGGACTGGATCCGCGAGCTGCTCGAGTCGCTCTTCGCCCTGCCCCAGGTGACCGTGGCCGCGGTCGACGGCGTCTGCGTCGGAGGCGGGCTGGCGGTCGCGACCCACTGCGACCTGCGCATCGCCACCCCCGGGTCGCGCTTCGGCTACCCCATCGCGCGCACGCTGGGCAACGCGCTGGCCGGCTCGATCGTCTACCGCTGCGCCAGCGTCTTCGGGGAGTCGCTGACCCGGGAGATGCTGCTGGCCTCGCGCCTGGTGGACGCCCCGCGGGCGCACGCCGTCGGTGCGCTGATGAGCGTGACCGACGACCTCGACGCCGAGCTCGAGCGGCTGCTCGACGGGCTGCGCGCCGCCAGCCCGGTGACGATCCGGGCGACCAAGGGCCAGCTGCTCGACCGCGCCCGCCGCCTCGAGGCCTCGCCCGCGGGCGACGCCGACCTGCTGCGCGAGGTCTACACCGGCACCGACTTCGCCGAGGGCGTGCGCGCCTTCCTCGCCAAGGAGAAGCCCGCCTTCCGGGGCTGAACCTCCCGGCTGCCGGAATCAGCCGCAGCGCTGCGGTGTTGTGCAGGGTCGTGACCCCCGACGACTCCCGCCGCGTCAGCACCGTCCTCGGCCTGCTGTTCGGGCTGGCCGCGATGGGCTCGGCGTCGGCGGCCATCGTGCTCTCCGACGTGGCCGGGGAGTTCGACGTGTCGGTGGGCCAGGCCGCGTGGGTCATCAGCCTCTACGCGCTGCTGCTCGCGGTCACCACCGCCGTGCACGGCCGGATCTCCGACCTCGTCGGGGTCCGCACCCCGTTGCTGGTCGGCGTCGCCCTGATGGCCGGCGGGGCCGTGGCCGCGGCCCTCGCGCCGACCTACCCCCTGCTCCTCACCGCCCGCCTGCTGCAGGGTGCCGGCGCCGCGGCGGTCCCCGTGCTCGGCGTGGCCGCCCTCTCCGCGCGGTACGACGGTGCCGTCCGCGACCTCGCGCTCGGCCGCCTCGCGGGCTGGTCGGCGGTCGTCGCCTGCCTGGGCCCGCTGGTCGGCGGCCTCACCGAGCACCTCCTGGGCTGGCGCGCGGTCCTGGCGCTGCCGGCACTGGGGCTGCTGGTGCTGCCGCTGCTGTGGCACGCCCTGGGCTCGACCGGCTCGGGCGCCGACCTCGACATCCCGGGGGCGGTGCTGGTGGGGTTCACCGCAGCCGGCCTGGTGCTCCTGGTGCAGTCTCCCTCGACCGGCCCGCTGGTCGCCCTGGCGGGAGCGGTGCTGCTGGTGCTCGGTGCCCCGGTCACCGCGCGGCGGGTCCGCCGCCGACCCGACGGGTTCCTGCCCCTGGTCGTGGTCTCCGACCCGGTCGTCGTCCGCAGCGCCGTCGCCGCCGCGGCCGTGCCGGCGGCGTGGTTCGGCCTGCTGATCGCGGTGCCCGCCGTGCTGGTCGCCGACGGCTGGGAGCCGTGGCAGGTCGGCCTGCTGCTGGTGCCCAGCGCCCTGGTCGCGATGGTCGTGCCCCGCATCACCGGACCGCTGCTCAGCCGGATCGGGCCCAGTCGCTCGCTCGCGGTCAGCGCGTCGGGCGCCTCCGTGGCGCTGCTCGTCGCCGCCTTCGGCGTCGGCATGGACCACGTCAGCGTGATCGCGGTCGCGGTCGTGCTGGTGACCTTCGCCTTCCTGCTGGGCCAGCCGGCGCTGTCGGCCGCGGTGGGTCAGGCGGTGCCGGCCGACGTGCGCGGAGTCGCGCTGGGCGTGGCGACGCTGGTGTTCCTGACGGGTGGCTCGGTCGGCTCCGCGGTCGTCGGCGGCATCGGCGACACCGTCGGCATGGGGGTCGCGCTCCTCGTCCTCGCCGCCCTCCCGCTGCTCGGCCTCCTCGCCCTGCGCCCCCTGCTCCGGCGTACCCCGGCACCCGTCCCCGTCCCCTGAGACGCCGAGTCGGCGTATCAATACGCCGAGTCGACGCGGTTGAGACGCGGGGACGGCGGGGTGCGGGTGTGGGAGAGTCCGGGCCATGCAGCCCGCACTCCAGGTCGGCATGACGCTCCCGGTGATGGAGCCGGACCTCTGGGAGGCTCCCGACACCCTCGAGCGGTGGGCGCGCGCCATCGACGAGGGGCCCTTCTCCAGCCTGTGCTTCGGGGAGCGGATGGCCTTCGACAACCCGCACGCCCTGACGCTGCTGGGCGCGGTGACGGCCTGGACGACCCGGGTGCCGCTGGTGACCACGGTGCTGGTCCCCCAGCTGCACGACCCGGTCACGCTCGCGAAGGCGCTGGCCACCGCGGACCGGCTCAGCGGCGGACGGCTGACCGTCGGCGTCGGCGTCGGTGGACGCGAGGAGGACTACCGTGCCGCCGGTGCCGACCCCGCCACCCAGACCATGCAGCAGATGGCCGACCGGGTCGCGCTGATGCGGCGGGTGTGGGCCGGGGAGGACGTCACCGGAGCGACCCTGCCCGTCGGACCCGCGCCGGTGCAGGCGGGCGGGCCGCCGGTCCACGTCGGCACGATGGGTCCGCGCACCGTGAGGCACGCGGCGCGCTGGGCCGACGGCCTGGCCGGGGTGACCCTGGACCTCGACCCGACCGCGGTGGCGGGCCTGTTCGACCTCGCCCGCGACGCCTGGGGCGAGGTGGGGCGGCCGGCGCCGCACCTGGCGACGTCGTTCTGGTTCGCCCTCGACGACGGCGACGGCGACGGCTCCGCGCGCGCCCAGGTGCACCGGCACCTGCGCCACTACATGAACTGGCTGCCGGTCGAGCTGGTCGACGCGATGGCCCCGACCACCGGCTTCGCCGGCACCCTCGACGAGCTGCGCGAGACCCTGCTGCGGATGGCCGACGCGGGTGCCGACGAGGTGCAGCTGATCCCCACCGGCAGCGACGTCGCTCAGGTCGAGCGGGTCGCCGAGCTCGTCTCGGGACTCGCGTCCACGGCCTGAGCCGGGTCACCGGGCAGCCGGACGACGAAGGCGTTGCCGTCGGGGTCGTAGCCGACCGACCCGCCGTGGCGCTGCACCAGGTCGCGCACCACCGAGAGCCCCAGGCCGGTGCCGTGCACCCCGGTGCCCTCGGCCCGGGTGTAGGGCTCGAACAGCTGCGGCACGAACCGTGACGGCACCCCCGCACCCGCGTCGCTCACGGTGATCCGCACCGCCCCCGGACCCGCCCCGGGATCGGGGTACGCCGCCAGCACGACCGGCGCGGCGCCGTACTTCTGCGCGTTGCCGACGAGGTTGACCAGCACCTGCTGCAGCCGCAGCGGGTCCGCCCGCACTCTCAGGCCGGGCGGGCACTGCGCGCGCAGGTCGAGACCGGGGAAGCCCTGGGCCACCTCCCGCAGCTGCTCGGGCAGCGCCAGGTCGACCGGGACGAGGCTGACCTGCCCCTGCGTCCCGGTGATCGCGAGCAGGTCCTCGGTCATGAGGGACAGCCGCCGCGAGATCGCGGCGCTGCGACGGGCCAGGTCCCGGGCGTCCTCGGGCAGGTCGCCCAGCTCCCCGTCGGCGAGCAGCTGCTGGTAGCCCTGCAGGGCGGTGAGGGGGGAGCGGAGGTCGTGGCTGACCACGGCGAGCACGTGGTCGCGGGTCTGCTGGGCCTCGCGGAGCGCGAGGTTCTGCTCGGCCACCCGGTCCGCGTGGCCGGCGACCTGCCGGTGCAGCCGGGCCACGGCCAGCAACATCGACATCAGCACGACGAGGGCCGCGGTGACCGCCATCAGCCGCGCTCCGTACCAGCCGGTGGTGAAGCGGGAGTGCGCCAGCAGCACCAGCGAGGTGTCGCACGCGCTGGCCAGCAGGGCCACCAGGGCCCAGCGCTCCAGGCCCGGCGTCCGACGGCGCAGCACGCCCGCCGTGGCCGCGGCCAGCGCCAGGGCGTTGGCCGCGGCGACCCAGGGGCCGTAGGTCCGCGTCAGCACCGAGTAGTCGCCGTCGACGATGATCACCGGCAGCGAGTCCGCCCACAGCGTGCAGCGCAGGCAGACCAGCGCCGCGGCCCCGGCGACGACCGCCCAGCTGAGGACGAGCACCCGACGCCGCCGGGTCGTGTCGACCAGCCGTCGCTCGAGCCGCGTCGGCCAGGGCGCCAGCGCCAGGCCGAGCAGCACCGGGAGACCCACGTGCCAGGCGGTCCACAGCCACGGAGCGCTGCTCGGCACGGCACCCAGCAGGCCCGTCGCGGCCCAGACCCCGGGGAAGACCGCCGAGTGGACCGTCACGACGATCGCGGACCACAGGTAGGCCCACGACAGCGCCAGCACCCGGACGTCGCCGCCGTTGCGGTAGTGCTCGACCAGCACCAGGCAGGTCAGCACGTCGCTGGCGATGACGAGGGTGAAGAAGGTCGGCAGGAACGCCGGCTGGAAGCCGAGCCCGACGTCGGGGTCGACCAGGATCGCGGCCGCGACCAGTAGGACGACGCCCGCGACCACCCAGGGCGCGCGACCGACGCGCACGACGGGCCGGCCGCCCGCAGGAGTCTCCACGTCCTCCAGATCGGCCGCTGCTCGGCGTAGCGGAGACGAACGAGTAGGATGCTTCCCGTGCGCCAGGACCTGCTCCTTACCTAGCCGCGCCGGCCAGCACCCCGCCGCCGCGGCTCCCCCCTCCTCCCGAGGGGTTTTTTTGTGCCCCGACCCGGGGCCCGAGCAGTCCACCGACGAACGTGACGAGACGTGAGAGAGACGAGATGAGCGAGCAGGTCCAGCAGGAGGAGCCGACGTCGTACGACGTGCGCGCCGTCGAGGAGAAGTGGCGCCCGGTCTGGGACGAGCTGCAGCCCTTCCGCGCCGACGACGACTCCCCGCGGGAGAAGAAGTACGCGCTGACGATGTTCCCCTAC
>Ga0208328_1000726_pt1 | contig 13504 bp, 16 predicted proteins | sample DeeseametaMP2633_FD_184170 | JGI IMG/M metagenome (GOLD analysis project Ga0208328, IMG submission 184170) | Marine microbial communities from the Deep Atlantic Ocean - MP2633 (SPAdes) | ecosystem: Environmental > Aquatic > Marine > Unclassified | place: Northeast of Antigua and Barbuda, North... | reverse complement strand
GAGCGACGACTCGTCGCCCTGCTCGCCGAGGGTGACGGTGTGCGCGACGAGGGAGTCGGCGACGTTGGGGTACATCACGACCTTGTCGACGTCGACCAGCGTGCAGATCGTGTCGAGGTGCATCGTGGCCCGCTCCTGGGCGATCGGCACGGCGAGGACGGTGCGCGCCAGACCGGCGTGGAAGACCTGACGGGCGAACCGCTCGACGCCGGCCGGCGTCGTACGCTCCCCGACGCCCACGGCGATGACGCCGGGCGCGAGGTGCAGCACGTCGCCGCCCTCGACGTGCTCGGAGTGCCAGCCGTGGATCTTGCGGGTGCCCTTGAAGCGCGGGTGCTCGGTGTAGATCAGCTCGGTCAGCTGGGTCTCGCGCGCCCGCGCCGGCATCGCCAGCGACGTGATGGCCACCCGGTCGCGCACCCACACGCTGGAGTCGCGGGTGAAGAGCAGGTTGGGCAGCGGGTCGACCAGGAAGTCGTGGGGGTGCAGCAGCGAGGTCACCAGCCCGAAGCCGCCGCGCACCTCGTCGTTGCGGATGCCCGCGGTGAGGTACGACGTCAGCTCGCTCGGCGACGCGTCGTGGAGGAAGCGCGCGAGGTACTCCCGCAGCGTGTCGCCGAGGTGCAGCCCGGACAGCGCGGCGGTCACGGCGTGGTTGCGCGCCATGCCGTCCTCGAGGGTCTCGGTGAGCAGGTCGGTGAGGTAGAGCACCTCGACGTCGCGCGCCCGCAGCGCCTCGGCGAAGGCGTCGTGCTCGTCCTGGGCGCGGTCGACCCACGGGATGGCGTCGAAGAGGAGGCGGTCGTTGTTGCGCGGCGTGAGCCGGCGCAGCTCGTTGCCGGGGCGGTGCAGCATCACGGTGCGCAGCCGGCCCACCTCGCTGTCGGCGTAGTGCTGCGGGGACGCCACGGTGTCGGTCATGCGCACACCCTAGGACCGTGCCCGACGGTGTGAGCGACACCATGCCCGCCCTTCACCTACTCGCGGGTTTGGTCAGGTGTGCGCAGGGCACCAGTCACGGTGCAAGGTCACCGAGATCGGGGGAACGAGGCGACCGCACGATGCTGTTCGAACTGTCCGAGGAGCTCGGACGCTGCTCCGGCGGCGTGCTGGGCTGGTCCGCGCGCCACCGCCGGCTGCGCTTCAGCGCCGACGAGTCGACCGTGCTCGAGATGACCATCGGCGAGCAGGAGCTGCGCAACGCGCTCCAGATCATGCTCTTGGCCCACCACGGGCCCGTGGACCCGCAGGTGGCGTCCTACGTCACCGCGATCCGGCTGCTGACCGAGCGTGTGCAGCGCGACCACCGTGAGCACGACGACGCCTTCGCGTTCCTGCGCCGGCGCGTCGAGGACCGCCGGCGCCCCGCGCCGCGCGCGCTCGACGCCGACCGCCCGAGCGACATCGGCGACATCCGCGGCGTCGGCGGCTCGGGTGCGGAGCGCAGCCCGGTCAGGCGCCCTGGTCGAGGCGGAAGCGGTCGGCCGGGTAGACCCCCAGCAGCTTCACGTCGGTGGTGAAGAACGACAGCTCCTCCAGGGCGCGCTCCAGCGGCGGGTCCTCGGGGTGCCCGTCGACCTCGGCGAGGAACTGCGTGGCGCCCGTGAACGCGCCGTCGACCATGTAGCTCTCGAGCTTGGTCATGTTGACGCCGTTCGTGGCGAAGCCGCCGAGAGCCTTGTAGAGCGCGGCCGGGATGTTGCGGACGTTGAAGACGAACGACGTGACGACCGGCCCCTGCCCCGCGGGTGCCTGCACGAAGTCGCGGCTGAGCACCACGAAGCGGGTGGTGTTGTGGTCCTCGTCCTCGACGTCCTCGGCGAGCACGTCGAGGCCGTAGATCTGCGCCGCCAGCGGCGGGCTGATCGAGGCCTGGGTGGGGTCCTGGGCCTCGGCGACCTCGCGCGCGGCGCCGGCGGTGTCGCCGGAGATCATCGGCTCCAGGCCGAGGGTCCGGATGATCTTGCGGGTCTGGCCCAGCGCGTGCACGTGGCTGTGCACGGTCTTGATCGTCTCGAGCGAGGCGCCCGGCACCGCCATCAGGTGGAAGCGGATGCGCAGGAAGTGCTCGCCCACGATGTGCAGCCCGCTGTCGGGCAGGAAGTGGTGGATGTCGGCGACCCGGCCGGCGATCGAGTTGTCGATCGGGATCATCGCGAGGTCGGCCTCTCCGCTGCTCACCGCCGCGAAGACGTCCTCGAACGACGCGCAGGCCATCGCCTCCGCGTCGGGGTAGTGCTCCTGGCACACGATGTGGGAGTTGGCTCCGGGCTCGCCCTGGTAGGCGATGCGTCGCACTTCTGGCACCCGCGCAGTCTAGTTTCGCCCCGTGGTCATCATCGCCCTGCTCTCACTGGTCGTCGCGGTGGCCGCGCTGGCCCTGGCCGCGAGCTGCTGGCGGGCGCTGCGCGCCACCCGCCGCCCGGGCGCCGAGGAGCCGCTGCCCGAGGACGTGCTGGGGCTGCGCCAGGAGGTGGCCGCGCTGCGCGCCGAGGGTCGCGACGCCCTGCGCCACCTCGCGCTGGTGCGCTACGACGCGTTCGGCGACATGGGCGGGCACCTGTCGTGGTCGCTGGCGCTGCTCGACGACTCCGGCCACGGCGTCGTGCTCACCTCCATCCACGGCCGCTCCGACGCGCGCACCTACGCCAAGTCCGTCACCGCCTGGGACTGCGACCAGCAGCTCTCCCCCGAGGAGCGCGAGGCGATCGAGGGCGCGCGCCCCTGAGCCTCGGTCGGACCTCAGAAGAGCCCGACGACCCCCGCGACGGCGAGGGCGGCGGCCACGACGCCGATCACGCCGGCGAGCACCCGCAGGTTGCGGGCCGAGCCGGCGGCGTCGGCGAGCAGCTCCTCCTCGGTGCGGGTGGAGAGCAGCAGCGTCCCGCCGGGGGGGTTGCGCAGCACGAGCGTGCCCTCCTCGTCGGCGACCTCGCCGACGGCGTACAGGCGGGTGCCGGCCTCGAGGACCCACTCCTCGTGCTCGTAGCCGATGGTGTCCTCGCGGCGGCGACCCGACGCCTCGGTCTTGCGGAACTCACCCAGCGCCTTGCGCACCCCGTCGACCGCCCCGCCCGGCCGGACGAGGATCTCGCCGGTCTCGTCGCGCAGGAGGAACGGCGCGTCGCTGGTCTCGCTGGTGACGGTCTCGGTGGCGTTGGAGGTCGTGGCCTTCCCGTCGTTGCTGCGCTTGCGGTAGCGCCGCTGCACCAGGTGGCGGAACCACACGCAGTCGGTGCCGGTCTCCGGCGAGGACAGCGGTCCGCCGGGGCCGACCTCGACCTGGCCGCTGAGCTCGACCACCTCGCGGTAGGAGCCGGACCCGGCCGCCTCGCCGGCGGCACCCGCCAGCGTCCGCACGGTCTCGACGGTGCTCCGCTCGGTGCCGATCATCCGGGCCCGGGCATCGTCCTGACGTCGCGCGGAGACGGTGGCTAGCACGGCGAAGGCGGCGGCGATCGCGGCGGCGACGAACAACCACATCGGAGGACTCCTCGGGGTGGGCGGCACGGTCCAGGCGCCCCGAGGCGCCGGTCGACCCTAGCGCGGCACGCGCACCAGCACGCGCCCGTGCACGCAGCGCATCCGCAGCTCCCGGCCGGGGCCGATGGAGTCGCCGTCGAGCTGGCGCGGGGTGTCGGCGGCGGCGCGCACGACGACCTCGCTGCCGGTCATCCGGTTGATCAGCCCGTCCACGCGGCGGCGCTTGGCCAGCACGCGGAAGGCCAGCGGGATCCAGGAGACGAAGCGCTGAGGGTGCAGCATCACGACGTCGAGGCGACCGTCGTCGATGGAGGCGTCGGGCAGCAGCGGCATGCCGGCCTGGAGGTAGCCGACGTTGCCGACCACGATCGTGCGGGCGCGGTGCTTGGTGAACTCCCCGCCGTCGACGGAGATCTCCACCTTCACCGCGGGGAACATCAGCGACTTCAGCCCGGAGATGACGTAGGCCAGCCAGCCGACCTTCTTCTTCACGTCCTCGTTGACGCCCTCCATGATCGCGGCGTCGAAGCCCATGCCGGCCATCACCATGAAGTGGGTGTCCTCGATGCCGTCGCCGGCGACCTCGACCATGTCGATGGCCTGGTCCTGGCCGGTGAGCGCGACGTCGATGGCCGCCCGCAGGTAGAGCGGCACGTCGAGGTTGCGGGCCAGCAGGTTGCCGGTGCCCGCGGGCACGATGCCGACGGGGATGCCGGTGCCGGCGAGCTCGGCGCACACCTCGCGCACGGTGCCGTCGCCGCCGCAGACGAGCACCAGGTCGGCGCCCGCCACCGCGGCCTCCTCGGCCATGCCGGTGCCGGGGTCCTCGACGGTGGTGAGGTGCCAGGTCGGGTCGCCCCACCCGGACTCGCGGGCCATCGCGGTCACGGTCGCCTGGAAGACCGAGACGTCCTCGACCTTGATCGGGTTCAGCACGACGGCCAGCCGCCGCGAGGTCGAGGGGACCGCCTCGGGCAGCGGCGCGGCCTTCTGGGCGTGGCTGCGCGGCAGCGGTGAGTACGCCGCCAGCCCGGCGAGCACGACGCCGGCGCCCAGCAGCGCGCCACCCACGACGTCGGTGGGGTAGTGCCGGCCCAGCAGCACCCGGTCGACGCAGACCGCCACCACGACCAGCCCGCTGAGGACGTAGACCAGCCGGCGGATCCCCGCGCGGCGTACGAGCATCATCACCAGCACGCACACGACGCCGGCTAGGGCGGTCGTGGAGGTGGCGTGGCCGCTGGGGAAGGCCGCGCTCTCGAGCAGGGCCTCGGTGTCCTGCCACGGCGGCCGGTCGCGACCGACGACGGACTTGAGGACGGTCGAGGCGGTCAGCGCCGCCAGGGGCACCGCGACCGTGAGCACGGCGGCGCGGCGGTGGCCGCGGGTCAGCATCAGCACGCCCAGGCCGAGCACCATCACGGTGAGCCCGGTGGTGCCGAAGGTCAGCTCGATCCAGCGCAGCAGGCCGCGCGACCAGGGGTGGTCCTCGACCCAGGCGGTGTCCGGTCCGCCGAAGCGGGAGTCGATCCGCGACAGCCCGCCCCAGCCCTGGACGGCGGCCACGGCCAGCAGCGCGAAGGCCGACCAGCAGGCGACGGCCCAGGCGAGCAGGTGCGGGCGGGGTCGGTCGAGCACGGGCCCCACGCTAGTGCCGGATAGCCTGCGAGCATGATCGACCCTCGCATCCTCCGCGACGACCCCGACCGCGTGCGCGCCTCGCTCGCCAAGCGCGAGATGGACACCGAGGTGGTCGACCGGGCGCTGTCCGCCGACTCGGCACGGCGTGCCGCGATCGCGGAGTTCGAGGCCAAGCGCGCCGAGCAGAAGGGCCTCGGCAAGCAGGTCGCGCAGGCCCAGGGTGACGAGAAGGCCGCGCTGCTGGCCCGCACCAAGGCGCTGGCCGCTGAGGTCAAGGACGCGCAGGCCCGCCAGGGCGAGGCGGAGGAGCAGTGGGCGGCGGCGCTGTCGAGCCTGCCCAACCTCACCGCCGAGGAGTCGCCGGCCGGCGGCGAGGAGGACTTCACCGTCCTCGAGCACGTCGGCAGCCCGCGCGACTTCGCCGCCGAGGGCTTCGAGCCGCGCGACCACGTCGAGCTCGGCCGGATGCTCGGCGCCATCGATCTCGAGCGCGGCGCGAAGGTGTCGGGCTCGCGGTTCTACTACTTCACCGGTGCCGGCGCCCGGCTGCACCGCGCGCTGGTCAACATGGCCCTCGACCTCGCCGCCGCCAACGGCTTCACCGAGGTCGTGCCGCCGTCGCTGGTCAAGCCACGCGCGATGGAGGGCACCGGCTTCCTCGGCCAGGCGGCCGACGACGTCTACCGGATCGAGGGGCAGGACCTCTACCTCGTCGGCACCTCGGAGGTGCCGATGGCGGCCTTCCACTCCGACGAGATCCTCGAGTCGGCGTCGCTGCCGCTGCGCTACGCGGCGTACAGCCCCTGCTTCCGCAAGGAGGCCGGCAGCCACGGCAAGGACACCCGCGGCATCTTCCGGGTGCACTGGTTCGACAAGGTCGAGATGTTCGTCTACACGACGCTCGAGGAGTCCTACGCCGAGCACGAGCGGCTGCTGGCGTGGGAGCGGGAGTTCCTCGACAAGCTCGAGATCGCGTACCGCGTCATCGACGTGGCCGCGGGCGACCTGGGGCTCTCGGCCTTCCGCAAGTTCGACTGCGAGGCGTGGATCCCGAGCCAGGAGCGGTACCGCGAGGTCACCTCGACCTCGAACTGCACCGAGTTCCAGGCCCGTCGGCTCGACGTGCGCACCCGCACCGGCGAGGGCTCCACGACGCCGGTGGCCACGCTCAACGGCACCCTGTGCTCGGTCAACCGGCCGATCATCGCGCTGCTGGAGACCCACCAGCAGGCCGACGGCTCGGTGCGCGTGCCCGAGGCGCTGCGGCCCTACCTCGGCGGCGACGAGGTGCTGAAGCCGGTGGCCCCGTGACCGGTGCCGCTCCGGGCGAGCCCGGCTGGGTGCCGCGGCTGGTCGCGCTCGACATCGACGGCACCCTGCTGCGCTGGGTCGACGGCGCGGGGATGACCCACGAGGAGGTCAGCCCGGCCGTGCGCGACGCGGTGCTGCGCGCGCAGGCCGCGGGCGCCCACGTAGTGCTCTCCAGCGGCCGGTCCCCGCACGGCATGACGCCGATCGCCGACCTGCTCGGGCTGTGCGACTCCAGCGCCCCGCCGACCGACCCCGACGAGCGGCTGTGGGTCGTGGCGTCCAACGGTGCGGTCGTGCTGCGCTACCCCCAGCCCGACGGCGGGCTCGAGATCGTGCACGAGGAGACCTTCGACGCCCGCGAGGCGGTCGCCGCGGTGCTGCGCGAGCACCCCTCGGCGCTGGTGGCGGTCGAGGACCGCGGGCGCGGTTACCGCGTCAGCCGGGAGTTCCCCGACGGCGAGCTGTCCGGCGACATGGTCGTCACCCCGGTCGAGGACCTGGTGGCCGAGCCGGTCAGCCGCGTGATCGTCCGCGACCCCGAGGCGACCGCGGAGGACTTCGTGGCGCTGGGCGAGCGGCTGGGCCTGCACGGCACCGACTACGTCGTCGGCTGGACCGCCTGGCTCGACCTCGCGCCGGTCGGCGTCTCCAAGGCCTCCGGGCTCGACCACGTCGCCCGCGTCCTGGGCGTCGAGGCCCGCGACGCGCTCGCGATCGGCGACGGCCGCAACGACCTCGAGATGCTGGCCTGGGCCGGTCGTGGGGTCGCGATGGGCCAGGCGATCGAACCGGTCCGGGCGGCCGCCGACGCCGTCACCGGCACCGTCGACGACGACGGTGCCGCCGAGGAGCTGGGGCGGTACTTCTGATCCCGCCCGCGCAGGTCCTGGAGACCGGTCGTCTGCGGCTGCCGCTGTGGTCGGCCGACGAGGTGGCCGACCTGCGCGCCGGCCGGCGTCGCCCCGAGTGGCACGCCGACTTCCCGCGCCGCGACGACGTCGACGCCGCGACCCTGTGGGTCGAGGGCGACGGCTGGGGTCCGCGCAGCATCGTGCGCGGCGTGACCGTGCTCGGCTCGATCGGCTTCTTCGGGCCCCCGCAGGCGGCCTCCGACGGTGCCGACGAGGTCGAGGTCGGCTACGGCCTGGTGCCGGAGGCCCGCGGCTACGGCTTCGCCTCCGAGGCGCTGACCGCCATGTGCGGTGCCGCCGACGCCGCGGGTGTGCGAGTGCGGGCCAGCGTGCCGCCCGACAACCGGGCCAGCCTGCGGGTGCTCGCTCGCTGCGGCTTCACCGGGCTGCGCGGTGCCGACGAGGAGGGGCTGCTGGTGATGGTCAGGCCGGTTCCGAGCGCCGGTCCGGGCGCAGGTCGAGGGTGAGGAAGACGCTGTGAGGGTCGAGCACGTAGTCGCCGAAGGGCGGGCACTCCACGAAGCCGTGCGCGCGGTAGAGCCGCCGCGCCGGGGCGAAGAAGTCCTCCGTGCCGGTCTCCAGCGAGACCCGCGCCAGTCCGCGGCGCTCGGCCTCGGCCAGCACGGTCGCGAGCAGCGCGGTGCCGACGCCGCGCCCGCGGGCGGCTGCCCGGGTGCGCATCGACTTCAGCTCCGCGTGGCCGGCGCTGTGCTCCGTCCCGGGGTCGGGGGACAGGGTCTTCAGCGCCACGCAGCCCAGCGGCGGCTCGTCCGGACCTCCGGGCCCGGTGCTGTCGCGGGCGGTCCAGAAGGTCACCTCCGGCACCAGCAGCCCGGCCACGTCGAGCGCGTGCACGCTCTCCGCGGGCGAGGTCGCGAACATGTCGGCCAGGTGCTCCTCGAGCAGCACGACCACCTCGGGGGCGTCGGGCCGGTCGACCGCGATCTCGAGCGTCACGCCGGGAGCCTAGGTCGCGGCCTGGCGAGGAGCCCGCGGTGACCCGGCCCGCCCTCGTCGCCACCGACCTCGACGGCACGCTGGTGCGCTCGGACGGGTCGGTGTCGCCGTACACCCAGCGCGTGCTGCGCGCCCTCGACGACCTCGACGTGCCGGTCGTCTTCGTCACCGGGCGGCCGCTGCGGTGGGCGCGCGACGTCTTCGACCACGTCGCGCCGCACGGGCTCGCGGTGATCTCCAACGGCGCGCTCGTCTGGGACGTCGCCGCCGACCTGCCGCGACGCACCCGCGCCATCGAGCCGGGGCCGGGCCTGGAGTTCGCCCGGCTGCTGCGCGAGGCGGTGCCGGGCACGGCGTACGCCGTCGAGCACCAGGACGGCATCGCGCTCGAGGACGTCTTCGTGGAGCGGTACCACGTCCCGCCGGACGCGCCGCGCGCGCCGGTCGAGCAGCTCTTCGCCCGGCCGGTGCTCAAGCTCCTCGCGCGCCACGAGGAGCTGGGGCCGCAGGAGTTCTGGGACCGCGCGGAGGAGGTGACCGGTGGGCGGCTGCAGATCACGTGGTCGTCCTCGACGACGCTGCTGGAGTGCAGCGCGGCGGGCGTCACGAAGGCCTCCACCCTCGAGCTGCTCTGCGACGACCTCGGCGTCGACGCGGCCGACGTGGTCGCCTTCGGCGACATGCCCAACGACCTGCCGATGCTGCAGTGGGCGGGGCGGTCCTACGCGATGGCCGACGCCCACGCGAGCGTCACCGCGGCCGCCGACCACGTCGCCCCCGGGCACGACGACGACGGCGTGGCGCGGGTCCTGGCTGGTCTCTTCGACCTCTGATCTGGTCTGATGGCGCCCGTGCCGACGCTCCTCCGCCCCCGCCTCAGGGTCCTCGCGACCCTGCTCGCCGGCGTGCTCGCGAGCGGCTCGGTGGCGCTCCTCGGCCCGGCGGCCCCCGCGACCGCTGCCGGTGAGGGCTCCTGCCAGACCGGGCTGACGCTCGGCATGCAGGCCCGCCAGGCGCAGGCGGTCTTCACCGGCGAGGTGACCTCGGTCGAGGTCGAGCGCCGCGGTGAGCAGCGTGGCGTGGAGCTGGTCCACACCGTCGCCGTCGACCGCGTCTACAACACCTCGCGGGTCACCGTCAGCGCCGAGGTCACGGTGCGCACCACGCGCAACGTGCCCGACTCCTGCGACCTCGGCCGGCTTCCCGAGGGCGACTCGTTCATCTTCTTCGTGCGTGGCGTCGACGGCGAGGACGCCGTCTTCACCGCCGCCGGTGACTCCGGCACCACCCGCCGCACCAACGACGCGCTCGACCAGGTGGAGCGGATCTACCCCACCTCGCAGGCGCCCGTGCCGCCGTCCTCGACCGAGGCGGAGTTCGCCGTCGTCGAGGGCGTCGAGGCGCCGCTCACCCTGAGCCGCGCCGCCGCCCCCGGCGCCGCGATGGTGCTGGTCGGGCTGCTCGGCCTGGTCGTCTTCCGGCCGCGCCGCCGGCGCCGCTGACCGCCTCCGGTGATCGAGCTCGTCGAGACCCGGTGACGTACCCACGGCCGGCGACCAGAGGTGCAGGGGTCTCGACGACGCTCGCTGGCGCTCGCTGCTCGACCAGCGGTCGCTAGAGGTACATCCCGCCGGAGTCACCGGGCTGCGGACCGGGGTCGGCACCCGGCTGGCCCGGCTGCCCGGGCTGACCCGTCTGACCCGGAGCCATGCCCGCGGGGAGGCCGCGGCGCATCTGCTCGAACTGCGCCCGCGCGGCCATCTGCTGGGCGTAGATCGCGGTCTGGATGCCGTGGAAGAGCCCCTCGAGCCAGCCGACCAGCTGGGCCTGGGCGATGCGCAGCTCGCCGTCGGAGGGGGTGGAGTCCTCGGTGAAGGGCAGCGTGAGGCGGTGCAGCTCCTCGACGAGCTCGGGGGCGAGACCGGCCTCGAGCTCCTTGATGGAGGAGGCGTGGATCTCCTTGAGCCGGTTGCGGCTGGCCTCGTCGAGCGGCGCCGCCTTCACCTCCTCGAGCAGCTGGCGGATCATGCTGCCGATCCGCATCACCTTCGCCGGCTGCTCGACCAGCTCGTGCAGGCCGCGCTCGTCGTCGTCCCCGTCGCCCTCGCCGGACGGCGCGCCGCCCTGGCCGGCCAGGGCCATCGCGGCCGAGGCCGGCATCGTGCCCATCGGCTGACCGTCGGGCCCGATGATGACGACCTGCTGCTCCTGGCCGTCGCCCGCGCCGTGCTCCTGCTGCTCGCTCATGCCCCCACCCTAGAAGGGCGGACGACACGCGCAGGGGTGGTCAGGGGGTGGTCAGAGCGTGAGCAGGATCTTGCCGGTGTGCGCGCCGGACTCCATCAGCTCGTGGGCGGCGACGACGTCCTCGAGCGGCATCGTGCCGTGGACGACCGGCTTGACGGTGCCGTCGGCGACCAGCGGCCACACGTGCTCGACGACCCCGGCGCAGATGGCGCTCTTGCCCTCGACGGGCCGGGCGCGCAGGGAGGTCGCGATGACCGCGCCGCGCTTGGTGAGCAGCTTGCCGAGGTCGAGCTCGGCCTTGGTGCCGCCCTGCATGCCGATGACCACGAGCCGGCCCTCGATGGCGAGCGCGTCGACGTTGCGGCCGAGGTACTTCGCGCCCATGTTGTCGAGGATGACGTCGGCGCCCCGCCCGTCGGTGGCGGCGCGGACCTCCTCGACGAAGTCCTGCTCGCGGTAGTCGATGGCGACGTCGGCACCGATGCTGCGGCAGTACTCCAGCTTCTCCGGGGTCCCTCCGGTCGTGAGCACCCGGGCGCCGAGCGCGTGCGCGAGCTGGATGGCGAAGGTGCCGATCCCGCCGGCACCGCCGTGCACCAGGAAGGTGTCGTCCTCGCGCAGCCCAGCCACCATGAAGACGTTCGACCAGACCGTGGCGGCGACCTCCGGCAGCGCCGCCGCCGTCACGAGGTCGACCCCGGTCGGCACCGGCATGACCTGGCCGACCGGCACGACGACCTTGGCGGCGTACCCACCGCCCGCGAGCAGCGCGCACACCTCGTCCCCCACGCTCCAGCCGGTCACGCCCTCACCCAGCGCGGCGACCGTGCCCGAGCACTCCATGCCGATCACGTCGGAGGCGCCGGGCGGCGGCGGGTAGAAGCCGCGACGCTGCAGCAGGTCCGCGCGGTTGAGCCCCGCGGCGGCGACGTCGAGCAGCACCTCGCCCGGCCCGGGCTCGGGGTCGGGCAGCTCGGAGACGGACAGGATCTCGGGACCGCCGGTCCCGTCGGCGATGACGGCGCGCATGGCTCCGACCGTAGCCCGAGCGTGGCGCCGCCCCCGCGGACCTACTCCTCCTCGTCGACCTCGAGCTCGTCGATCTCCTCCTCGGAGACGTCGGCGTCGTCCTCGGCGTCGTCAGCGGGCGCGGGCCGGTCCCAGCGCTCGGCCAGGGAGCGCGCCCGCTCGGCGAGCTCCTCGACCTCCTCCGGACCGGCGCCGGCGCGACCGGCGGCCAGGCCGAGGAGGTAGGTCGTCAGGGGCGCCGCGGGGCGCACGACGTTGTGGGCGGCGACGCGGGCCAGGTCGAGCACCAGCCCCTCGTCGACCTCCGTGTCGAGGTCGAGCACGTCGCAGAGCTCGTCGATCCAGTCGTGGAGGTTCACGGCGTCCAGCATCGTGAGCAGGTGGCCCCGACCGCAAGCATCACCCGTCGGTGAGGTCGTCCCAGCCGTCGACGTCGTGGTGCTCGCGGCCCCGCGTCGGCACCACGGCGAGGTCCAGCGGCGCCAGCAGCCGGTGCACGGCCATGCCGTGCTGCTCCTCCAGCCCGGGGCGTACGGCGTCGAGCCGGTCGAGCCGCAGCACCAGGGCCAGCGGGTGCCGACCGGTGCCGTCGACGAGCCGCGCACCGTCGGCGTCGCCCACCGCCTCGCGCAGGCGTCGGAAGGTGCCGGTGTCGACGTGCGGCATGTCGACGGCGAGCACGGCCAGCAGCGTCGGTCGCAGCAGCAGCGCGTCGCGGCCCGTGAGCAGCCCGGCGACGGGGCCGCCGTGACGGGGGTCCTCGAGGGTGAAGGTGACCGGCCGCTCGGTCGGCACCTGCTCGCCCACGACGACCACCTCGTCGGCGTCGACGAGGGCGTCGAGCGCCCGCGCGAGCAGCGTGCGGCCGTCGTACTCGATGGAGGCCTTGTCGACGCCGCCGAGCCGGGCGCCGGTGCCGCCGGCGAGCACGACCGCGGCCCAGGTCGGTGCGCCGGTCTGCTGCTCCACGGGCCCATCGTGCCCCGAGGCTGGCGCCGCGCGGCACCATGGTGGGCATGAGCCGCCTCACCCTCGCCCTCGCGCAGGAGGCCTCCGACGTCGACCCGGTGGCCAACCGGGAGCGCCTGGACGCCCTCGTGCCGTCCGACGCCGACCTGGTGGTGCTGCCGGAGGCCTTCGCCCGAGACTTCGGCAAGCCCGGCAGCGACGTGAGCGCGGACGCCGAGCCGGTCGACGGGCCGTTCGGGACCGCGCTGGCGCGGGTCGCGGCCGAGCGCGGCACGACGGTGGTGGCGGGGATGTTCGAGACCAGCGAGGACCCGGGCCGGCCGTTCAACACGCTGCTGGTGCGGGGGGCCGTGGAGGCGGCGTACCGCAAGGTGCACCTCTACGACTCCTTCGGCTACCGCGAGTCCGACCGGCTGAGCGCCGGGCCGCTGGACGAGCCGGGGCTGGTCGGGCTCGGGGGCTTCACCGTGGGGTTGATGACCTGCTACGACCTGCGCTTCCCCGAGCTGGCGCGGCGCCTGGTCGACGCCGGCGCGGACCTGCTGGTCGTGCCGGCGGCCTGGGTGGCCGGCGAGCGCAAGGTCGACCACTGGCGCACGCTGGTGCGGGCGCGCGCGATCGAGAACACCGTCTTCGTCGCGGCGTGCGGCCAGCCTGCGCCGCGCTACTCCGGCCACTCGATGGTCGTCGACCCGCTCGGCGACGTGCTCGCGGAGGCCGGCGACGACGCCGACCTGGTCAGGGTGAGCATCGACACCGAGACGCTCGCCGAGGCGCGCCGCACCAACCCGTCCCTGGCCAACCGCCGGCTGTAACCTGCTTGGTCGTGCCCAGACCGTCCCCCCGCCGCCGCGCGACCCGCCCCGAGCGGGTCGCGGGTGCTCCGCCGACCCCGGCGGGGGAGCGTCGTACGCCGCCGCGCGACCCGGCCGCCGCGCCGCGGCTCGAGCGGCTGC
>Ga0208328_1000718_pt1 | contig 13588 bp, 12 predicted proteins | sample DeeseametaMP2633_FD_184170 | JGI IMG/M metagenome (GOLD analysis project Ga0208328, IMG submission 184170) | Marine microbial communities from the Deep Atlantic Ocean - MP2633 (SPAdes) | ecosystem: Environmental > Aquatic > Marine > Unclassified | place: Northeast of Antigua and Barbuda, North... | reverse complement strand
AGGTAGATCGTCAGGTATTCGAACCCGTTGCGCGCCGCGCTGCCCACAGCGCCGTAAAAGGTCCAGGCGGTACAGTAGATCGACAGCGACAGCGTGTAGACGATGGGCGCCCGCAGCCAGCGCACCCGCCCGCTTTGCGCCGCGCGTTCGGCAAAGAAGGCGACGGCAAAGAGCAGCGCGACATAGGCGATCGAGATCGACGCCAGCAGATTCAGCGTGCTCACGGTCCCTCGCCTCCGGACGGCGGTGCGGCGGCACTGTTTGCCCCTTTCAGAAGGCGGACCAGCCGGGCGGCCGCCAGCGCAAGTCCCAGCCAGATCCCGAAGATATAGACCAGCACCAGAGAGGCGGGCATCGGCGCATCGGCGCCACGCCACAAAAGCGGCAGCCACCACAGCACCCAGCCCAGCAACGGCAAGGCGCAGGCGGCGTCGATCAGGCGGCGGCGGCGAAAACTCTGGCGTTCGACCTGGAACGGCGCATGACGCACGGGCGGCTTGCCCGGCGGGCGCGGCGGCACGCCTCCGGGCGGGCGGGTCATTGCGCCGACAAGGCCCGCACGGCGTCGAGCACCTCGGCGTTCGAGAAGGGCTTGGTCATAAATCGGCTGGCGCCGGCACGCTCTGCCATCTCGCGGTCCTTGCTCTGACCGCGCGCGGTCAGCATCAGCACCGGCAGCTCTGAATGGGTGGGATCCTCGCGCAGTTCGCGCAGGATGTCATAGCCCGACCGCCCCGGCAGCATCACGTCCAGGATCACCACATCGGGCGCCCGGTCGCGCACGATCTGCGCGGCGTCGGTGCCGTTGGAATGGGTGTGCACCTGCCAGCCATCGCGGGACAATATGAAACGGATCGCTTCAATGATATTCGGCTCGTCCTCGATCAGCAGAACCTGTCCGCCCATATCTTCCCCCCCGCATCCCGCCTCCAAGGTCTTTTGCGCCTATCCTAAAGCAGGTAACGCCAAGTCTAGGCGGTTATCGCGACCGGTGTCAAAATACTGTTGTCGCTAACGCGGTGTTTTCTGACCCCGGACAAGCCCTTGGCCTGCCCCAGCGTCGCGGTGCCCCGCCACAGGGCGCACCCGGGGCTCAGCGCCGGGCCGAGGCCAGGATCGAGGGTTCGCGCCGCCCCTCGCAGGATTCGCGCGGGCAGACCCGGCAGGCCACCCCCAGTTGCGGCGGTGTCGCGGGCGGGTCTGCCCCCTGCGGCAATGGGCGGACCAGCATCTGCGCCTGGTACAGCGGATCGGCATTGACCGCAGGCCCGGCCTGCGGTGTCGCCAGCGCATCGGCCCAGAGCAGGGTGCCGGTGCGCCCGACCTGCATCACCGGCCCCGCCAGGATCACATGCGGACGCGACAACGCCCGGTAGAGCGGCCAGAGCGGACAGGCGGCGCCGAAACGGGGCATCGGGAAATCCGGCAGCGGCTTGCGGTAGGTCAGCACACCCGAACTGTCGCAGATTGCCAGGCCCACCGGGGTCGGCAGGTCCTCGGGCGGCATGGCGGCAAGGCGGCGCATGATGCGGGCCGGGTCGGCGCCCAGCGCGGCCGCCAGCGCCGCCGGATCGGGGCCATGCTCTTCGACCGCCGGGCGCAGCCGGTCCAGCGGCAGGGCCGCGGCATCGGCGGCGTAGCGGTCCAGCCAGCCGCGCAAGAGCCCGCGCGCAGGCCCCGACAACCCCCGGCCCAGCGCGGACAGGGCCGCGTCACGGTCGCCCCCCGCTTCCAGCTCGGGCACCGTGTGCCCCGCCTTCTCCAGTGCAGCGTCCAGCTCCTCTTGCGGGGCGCCGGTTTCCAGCGGCGAGGTCTCGTCCGCCTCCAGGTAGGTGACAAGCCCCCGGCTGGTTTCCGCCAAGCGCGCGCTGTCCTCGTAGATGTTGCGGTGAAAGCGCGCCTGCCATTCCGCGTCGACCTCGCCCGGTTCCGCCAGGATCGAGGCGGCAGAGCGGATCGCCGTCACGGTCGACAGCATCTCGTGCAGCGAGGCGGCCAGATGCGGGTCATGGGTCATGCGGTCGTTCAGCGTTTCCAGGCTGCGCTCCAGTTGGGCGACGCGGCTGTGACTGTCGGCCAGCACCTGCGCCCAGCCCGGAAAACGCCCGGCGAATTCATCGACGCGGTCCAGCTCGGAACTGACCTGCGGCATGTCGGCGGCGGCCTCGCGTAGCGAAGCGATCAGCGCCGCCCCCGCGCCTTCGGTCAGGGCCGCCGGTTCGACCCGCAGGATCTCGGCGATGCTGAGCAGAAGTTTGCCGCCGATTCTGCGCCGATTATGCTCGATAAGATTCAGGTAAGATGCAGAAATACCGGCCTTTCTGGCCAGATCCGCCTGTTTCATGCCGCGCAGCACGCGCCTTTCGCGGATTCGCGATCCCGTCAGAGTGTCGCGGGGCATGAGGCTTTCCTTTGCCGATTCAAGGGGTTTCTGCAACGCAACATAAACACCTTTACAGAATACCACTGTCTACTTTTCAGACGTTGACAAAAAAAGTGTTACTCGTAAAGCGCTTGTTGCGCGGTTTTCCATCCCCCTGTCATACTGCATTTGCACAGATGTGCGAACGCCCCCGAAGACTGAGGAGAATTCCGGGGCGGCTTTTTCGAAACGGGAGGATTTCATGTCCAAACTCAACGTGACGCGCCGTGGCGTGATCAAGACTGGTGCCGTGGCCGGTGCCGGCCTGGCGCTGCCTACATACCTGTCGGCGGCCAGCCATTCGGGCTATACCAACGCACCCACCGGCAGCACCGTGACCCTGGGCTTCAACGTTCCGCAAACCGGCCCCTACGCGGATGAGGGCGCAGACGAGCTGCGCGCCTATGAACTGGCGGTCGAGCACCTGAACGGCGGCGGCGACGGCGGCATGCTGTCGACCTTCTCGTCCAAGGTCCTGGACGGCACGGGCATCCTGGGCAAGAAGGTGGAATACGTCACCGGCGACACCCAGACAAAATCGGACGCCGCGCGCGCATCGGCCAAGTCGATGATCGAAAAAGACGGCGCCATCATGATCACCGGCGGCTCCTCCTCGGGCGTGGCGATCGCGGTCCAGGGTCTCTGCCAGGAAGCCGGCGTCATCTTCATGGCCGGTCTGACCCACTCGAACGACACCACCGGCAAGGACAAGAAGGCCAACGGCTTCCGTCACTTCTTCAACGGTTACATGTCGGGTGCCGCGCTGGCGCCGGTGCTGGCCAAGATGTACGGCAACGACCGCAAGGCCTATCACCTGACCGCCGACTACACCTGGGGCTGGACCCAGCAGGAATCCATTGCCGCCGCCACCGAGGCGCTTGGCTGGGAAACCGTCAACAACGTGCTGACGCCGCTGGCCGCCACCGACTTCTCGTCCTACATCGCGCCGGTCCTGAACTCGGGCGCCGACGTTCTGGTCCTGAACCACTACGGCGGGAACATGGTCAACTCGCTGACCAACGCCGTCCAGTTCGGCCTGCGTGAGAAGGTCGTGAACGGCAAGGACTTCGAGATCGTCGTTCCGCTGTATTCGCGCCTGATGGCCAAGGGTGCCGGCGCCAACGTCAAGGGGATCTTCGGCTCGACCAACTGGCACTGGTCGCTGCAGGACGAAGGCTCCAAGGCATTCGTCAAGTCCTTCGGCACCAAGTACGGCTTCCCGCCGAGCCAGGCCGCGCACACCTGCTATGTCCAGACCCTGCTGTATGCGGATGCGGCACAGCGCGCCGGATCGTTCAACCCCTGCGCCATCGGCGAAGCCCTGGAAGGCTACGAGTTCGACGGCCTGGGCAACGGCCCGACCCTCTACCGCGCCGAAGACCACCAGTGCTTCAAGGACGTGCTGGTCGTGAAAGGGAAAGACAACCCGACCTCGGAATTCGACCTTCTGGAGATCGTCGAAGTCACGCCGCGCGCGCAGGTCGAATACGCACCGGATCACCCGATGTTCGCAGGTGGCTCGCTGGGCTCCTGCAACCCGGGCGCGTAATCACGCCGGGCCCTCGCGGGGCCGCGTGACGGGCAGGGCCTTGCGCCCTGCCCAACCCAGCACACTCCCCCTCGGCCCGCTGACACGGGTCCTCTCTTTTCCGCACTCCGACCGCAAAGGGTGGGACAATGGACGCAATCCTCCTGCAAATTCTGAACGGGCTCGACAAGGGTTCGGCCTATGCGCTGATCGCGCTGGGTCTCACGCTGATCTTCGGCACACTGGGCGTGGTGAACTTCGCGCATGGCGCGCTGTTCATGATCGGCGCCTTCTGCTCGGTGACGCTGCAACGCATATTGAACATCTCGTACGAGACCATCGACCCGACCAAGACCGACTTCCTCGGCAATCCGGCGAAGATCAAGACTCCCTATGTCGAAAGCTGGTTCGGCCCCGAGATGGGATCAAGTATCATCGAATGGTCCGTCCCGCTGGCCATCCTCTTTGCCATCCCGATCATGATCGGCATCGGCTTCATCATGGAGCGCGGGCTGATCAAGCATTTCTACAAGCGCCCGCACGCAGATCAGATCCTGGTGACCTTCGGCCTGGCCATCGTGCTGCAGGAAGTCATCAAGTACTATTTCGGCGCGAACCCGATCCAGACGCCTGCCCCCGATGCGCTGGAAGGTGTGGCTCAGCTCACCTCGACCATCGTCTACCCGATCTGGCGGATCGTCTACTTCTGCTTCGCTCTGGTCATCATCGGCGCGGTCTTCGCCTTCCTGCAGTTCACCACCTTCGGCATGGTGGTCCGTGCCGGCATGGCCGACCGTGAGACCGTGGGCCTGCTGGGCATCGACATCGACAAGCGCTTTACCTTCATGTTCGGCCTTGCCGCCGCCGTCGCCGGTCTGGCCGGGGTGATGTACGGGCCGATCAATGCGCCCAACTATCACATGGGGATGGACTTCCTCGTTCTCAGCTTCGTCGTGGTCGTCGTCGGTGGGATGGGCTCGCTTCCGGGTGCCGTCGCCGCCGGGTTCCTGCTGGGCATCCTGGAAAGTTTTGCCTCGATGAAAGAGGTCATCACGATCGTTCCCGGCATCAACCAGATCATCATCTACCTTGTCGCCATTGTCATCCTTCTGACCCGTCCGCGCGGTCTGATGGGTCGCAAGGGCGTGATGGAGTAAGCCCATGTTCGGACTGGACAAGAAAGACAGCACACTGCTGCTCATCGTGGCGCTGCTCACAATGCTCGCGCCCTTCATCTTCAACCCCTTCCCGACCGACAGCGGACTGGCACAGTTCAACGCCGGCTACCCGGACCTGATGCAGCGTTTCGTGATCTTCGGGATCTTCGCCATCGGCTTCAACATCCTCTTCGGTCTGACCGGCTACCTCTCCTTCGGCCACGCGGCCTTCCTGGGGGTGGGGTCCTACTCGGCGGTCTGGATGTTCAAGCTGCTGAGCATGAACATCGTCCCGGCGATCCTGCTGTCGGTTGTCATCGCGGGTCTGTTTGCCCTGGTCATCGGCTTTGTCAGCCTGCGCCGGACGGGGATCTACTTTTCGATCCTCACCCTGGCCTTCGCGCAGATGTCCTTTGCCCTGGCCTACTCGGTGCTGACGCCGTTGACCAACGGCGAGACCGGGCTTCAGCTGACGCTGGACGATCCGCGCATCCTGGGCAGCTCGGCCACCGCCGACGGGTCGATCCCGGTGACCAACCTCTTCGGCCTTGAAATGCGCTCGGCCTATGACCTGGTGATCGGCCCGTGGAGCTTTACCTTCTCCGCCGGTTACTACGTCTGCGCCATCGTCATGCTGCTGTCCTTCTACCTGGCGATCCGCATCTTCCGCTCGCCCTTCGGCATGATGCTGCGCGCGATCAAGTCGAACCAGCAGCGCCTGAACTACACCGGCCTGAACCCCAAACCCTACACGCTTGCGGCCTTCGTGATCTCGGGCATGTATGCCGGCCTGGCCGGTGGCCTGATGGCCGCGATGGACCCGCTGGCCGGGGCCGAACGGATGCAGTGGACCGCCTCGGGCGAGGTTGTCCTGATGACCATCCTTGGCGGCGCGGGCACTCTGATCGGCCCGGTGCTGGGCGCCGGCGCGATCAAGTACATGGAAAACATCTTTTCCAAGATCAACGACAACGTGCTGCACGGCTGGTTCGCCTTCCTGCCGGACGGGATCGAGGACGCCATCGTCTTCATCATCCATCCCTTTGTCGGCAAGGGCTGGCACCTGACGCTGGGCATCATCTTCATGCTTGTCGTGACCTTCCTGCCCGGCGGCCTTGTCGAAGGTGGCCAGCGCATCGCCCGCCTCTTCAACCGCAAGAAGGCCGACGATCCCAAGTCGGCCAGCACCGAGCCCGCGGAATAAGGAGACAGACTGATGGGTATTCTTGAAGTCAAGGACGTGGGCAAGCGCTTCGGCGGTCTCAAGGCCCTCTCGGACGTGAACCTCAGCGTGGCGGAAAACACCTGCCACGCGATCATCGGGCCGAACGGCGCGGGCAAGTCCACCCTGCTCAATTGCCTGGTGGGCAAGCTGATCCCCGACACCGGGTCGGTCATGTTCCAGGGCCAGTCGGTGCTGGGCCGGAGCCCGCACGAGATCAACCAGATGGGGATTTCCCGCGTCTTCCAGACGCCCGAGATCTTCGGTGATCTGACCGTGTTCGAAAACATGATGATCCCGCTCTTCGCCAAGCGGGACGGGGCCTATCGCCTGCACGCCATCGAATCGGTGATGAACGAGAAATCGCTCATCGAAGAGGCCGAGAAGATGCTGGAAGAGGTGAACATGCTGGACAAGCGCCACATGCATTCCGCCTCGATGTCCCGCGGCGACAAGCGGCGGCTGGAGATGGCCATGTGCCTGGTACAGTCGCCCAAGCTCTTGCTGCTGGACGAGCCCACAGCGGGCATGGCGCGCGCCGACACCAACAACACCATCGACCTGCTCAAGCAGATCAAGGACGAGCGCGACATCACCATCGCCATCATCGAGCACGACATGCACGTGGTCTTTTCCCTCGCCGACCGGATCACGGTGCTGGCGCAGGGCACGCCGCTGGTCGAGGACGCGCCCGAGAACATCAAGGGCCATCCCAAGGTGCAGGAAGCCTACCTGGGCGAAGCGCATTGAGCCGTCACACCGCGCCCCGGCCTTGCGCCGGGGCCTCCACCCATGAGGTCCCGGGTCAGGCCCGGGACGGGAGAAGCCAAAGATGAACGTCCGCCCCGACTTTTCCAAGAACGCCAACATGGCGGAAACAGCCCCCGCCTTCCTCTCCGTCTGGGACATGCATTCCTACTACGGCGAAAGCTACATCGTGCAGGGCATCAGCTTTAACGTGCACGAGGGTGAGATCCTGGCCCTGCTGGGCCGCAACGGCGCCGGCAAGACGACCACGCTGCGTTCCATCGCGCGGCTGGATGACCCCCAGGTGAACCACGGCGAAATCTGGCTGGATCACCAGCCGCTGCACACGATGAAGTCCCACCAGGCCGCGATTGCCGGGCTGGGCCTTGTCCCCGAGGACCGGCGCATCATCCCCGGCCTGACGGTCGAGGAGAACCTGCAGCTGGCCCAGATCGCACCGCCCATCGGCTGGTCGCTGGAACGTCTCTACGAGCTTTTCCCGCGCCTCGGCGAACGCCGCAAGCAGGAGGGCATCACCCTTTCGGGCGGCGAACAGCAGATGCTGGCCATCGCCCGGGCTCTGGCGCGTGACATCAAGGTGCTGCTGCTCGACGAACCCTACGAGGGCTTGGCCCCGGTTATCGTCGACGAGATCGAAAAGACCCTGCGCCACATCAAGGAACAGGGCATGACCACGGTCATCGTCGAACAGAACGCCGTGCGCGCGCTGCAACTGGCCGACCGGGCTGTGATCCTCGATACCGGCTCCATCGTCTTTGACGGCAGCGCCGCCGAGGTGCTGGAGAACGAGAGCCTGCGCGCGGAATATCTGGCTATCTGACGCGCCTCTGGCGCACGGCACCACCCGCCGGGGCCGTACAGGACTTAGGAACCACTTGATTTCGGGGGCGGGGAGGTTTTCCCTGCCCCCGAGCATTTTCTGGAGGAGAGCCAAAATGAGCACCACCTATCCCCCGTCCGCAGATATGGTGAAAAACGCCCACGTCGACGCGTCGCGGTATGACGAGATGTACGCGGCCTCGGTGTCGGACCCGGAGGGGTTCTGGGCGGAGCAGGCGCAGCGGCTGGACTGGATGAAGCAGCCGAGCGAGATCAAGAACACCGATTTCACGCTTGGCCAGGTCAAGATCGAGTGGTTCCGCGACGGCACGCTGAACGTCGCCGCCAACTGCATCGACCGGCACCTGGAGAAACGCGCCAACCAGACCGCCATCATCTTTGAGCCCGACGATCCCGAGGAACAGGCGCAGAGCATCTCTTACGCCGATCTGCACCGCCGCACCTGCCGCATGGCCAACGTCCTGGAGAGCATGGGCGTGCGCAAGGGCGACCGCGTCGTGATCTACCTGCCGATGATCCCCGAGGCCGCCTATGCCATGCTGGCCTGCGCCCGCATCGGCGCGATCCACTCGATCGTCTTCGCCGGCTTCTCGCCCGACGCGCTGAGCGCGCGGATCAACGGCTGTGACGCCAAGGTCGTGATCACCGCCGACGAGGCGCCCCGCGGCGGCCGCAAGACCCCGCTCAAGACCAATGCCGACAAGGCGCTGCTGCACTGCAAGGACAGTGTCAAATGCCTGGTGGTCAAGCGCACCGGCGGCCAGACCACCTGGGTCGACGGCCGTGACTTCGACTACAACGAGATGGCGCTGGAGGCCTCGGATTATTCCCAGCCGGCGGAAATGAGTGCCGAGGATCCGCTCTTCATCCTCTACACTTCCGGCTCCACCGGCCAGCCCAAGGGTGTGGTCCATTCCACCGGCGGTTATCTCACCTATGCCGCGCTCACCCACGAGGTGACCTTCGACTACCACGAGGGCGACGTCTACTGGTGCACCGCGGACGTGGGCTGGGTCACCGGGCACAGCTATATCGTCTACGGCCCGCTGGCCAATGGCGCCACCACGCTGATGTTCGAGGGTGTGCCCACCTACCCCGACGCCAGCCGCTTCTGGCAGGTCTGCGAAAAGCACCGCGTGACCCAGTTCTACACCGCGCCGACCGCGATCCGCGCGCTGATGGGCCAGGGGGACGATTTCGTAACCAAATGCGATCTAAGCTCGCTGCGCATTCTGGGCACCGTGGGCGAACCGATCAACCCCGAGGCCTGGAACTGGTACAATGACGTGGTCGGCAAGGGAAATTGCCCGATCGTCGACACCTGGTGGCAGACCGAAACCGGCGGCCACATGATGACCCCCCTGCCCGGCGCCCATGCGACCAAACCGGGCGCGGCGATGCGGCCCTTCTTCGGCGTGATGCCGGTGGTGCTGGACCCGCAGACCGGCCAGGAAATCGACGCCAGCCCGACCGAGGGCGTGCTGGCGATCAAGGACAGCTGGCCGGGGCAGATGCGCACCGTCTGGGGCGATCACGAGCGCTTCGAAAAGACCTATTTCTCGGACTACAAGGGCTATTACTTCTCCGGCGACGGCTGCCGCCGCGACGCGGACGGCGATTACTGGATCACCGGGCGCGTCGATGACGTGATCAACGTCTCGGGCCACCGGATGGGCACGGCCGAGGTGGAATCGGCGCTGGTCGCGCATGAAAAGGTCGCCGAGGCGGCGGTCGTGGGCTACCCGCACGAGATCAAGGGCCAGGGCATCTACTGCTACGTCACCCTGATGAACGGCGTCGAGCCGACGGACGAGCTGCGCAAGGAACTGCGCACCTGGGTCCGCACGGAAATCGGCCCGATCGCCTCGCCCGACCTGATCCAATGGGCCCCCGGCCTGCCGAAAACCCGCTCCGGCAAGATCATGCGCCGCATCCTGCGCAAGATCGCCGAAAACGACTACGGCGCCCTCGGCGACACATCCACCCTCGCCGACCCCTCCGTCGTCGACGACCTCATCGAAAATCGTATGAACCGCCCGCGCTCAAGCAGCGAAGCGGTAGCGCAAGAAAAAGGGGCCTGACCCGATGATGGATGGAGCAAACACCCCCGCCACCGCCCCCGTGCTGATCCTGCTGGGCCCTCCGGGGGCCGGCAAGGGCACCCAGGCACGCATGCTGGAAGAGACATTCGGCTTAGTGCAGCTGTCGACCGGCGACCTGTTGCGCGCCGCCGTTGCGGCGGGCACCGGGGCCGGGCAACGGGCCAAGGCGGTCATGGAGGCCGGCGAGCTGGTCAGCGACGACATCGTCATCGCCATCCTGCGTGACCGGCTGGCCGAAGCGGATTGCGCCAAGGGCGTGATCCTCGACGGGTTTCCCCGCACCACGGTGCAGGCCGAGGCGCTGGACAGCCTGCTGTCCGAGAGCGGGCAGAAGATCAACGCCGCCGTCAGCCTGGAGGTGGACGACGCCGCGATGGTGACACGCATTTCCGGCCGCTACACCTGCGGCGCCTGCGGCGAAGGCTATCACGACAGCTTCAAGCAGCCCGCCAAGGCAGGCACTTGCGACAAATGCGGCGGCACGGAGTTCAAGCGCCGGGCCGACGACAACGCCGAGACCGTGGCCGCACGGCTCGAGGCCTACCACGCCCAGACCGCCCCGCTGATCGACTACTACGCCGCGCAACACGCGCTGATCGGTATCGATGCGATGGGCGAGATCGAGGACATCGCCGGCAAGCTTGCCGCGATCGTAAAGACGGCCACCGCCTGAGGCGGGGCCAGACAAACCGCCCGCCGCGACCCCAGCGCGGCGGGTTCCTGGAGGAAAGAGGAGGACCCGCATCATGGCGGATCAAACTAATCACGGCGCAGAGGCGACCCAGAAGTCCGACGCGGCTTACTGGTCGGCCAACGTGCGCATCATCATCATCAGCCTCATCATCTGGGCGCTGGTGTCTTTTGGCTTTGGCATCCTGCTGCGCCCGCTGCTGTCCGGCATCGCCGTGGGCGGCACCGACCTGGGCTTTTGGTTCGCCCAGCAAGGCTCGATCATCGTCTTCCTGGCGCTGATCTTTTTCTACGCCTGGCGGATGAACAAGCTCGACCGTGAATTCGGCGTCGAGGAGGAGTAAGACGTTATGGATCAGTTTACCATCAACCTGCTGTTCGTGGGCGCGTCCTTTGCGCTCTACATCGGCATCGCGATCTGGGCCCGCGCAGGGTCCACGTCGGAATTCTACGCTGCGGGACGCGGCGTGCACCCTGTCACCAACGGCATGGCGACCGCGGCGGACTGGATGTCGGCGGCCTCCTTCATCGGCATGGCCGGTCTCATCGCCTTTACCGGCTATGACAACTCGACCTTCCTGATGGGCTGGACCGGTGGCTACGTGCTGCTGGCGCTGCTGCTTGCGCCCTACCTGCGCAAGTTCGGCAAATTCACCGTGTCCGAGTTCATCGGCGATCGGTTCTACAGCCCGACCGCACGCGTCGTGGCTGTGATTGCCCTGCTTGTGGCCTCGCTCACCTACGTGATCGGCCAGATGACCGGCGTTGGTGTCGCCTTTGGCCGCTTCCTGGAGGTGTCCAATACCACCGGCCTGCTGATCGGCGCCTGCGTGGTGTTCGCCTACGCGGTGTTCGGCGGCATGAAGGGCGTGACCTACACGCAGGTCGCACAATACGTCGTGCTGATCATGGCCTACACCATCCCGGCCGTCTTCATCTCGCTGCAGCTGACCGGAAACCCTGTCCCGGCGCTGGGTCTGTTTGGCGAGCACGCTGCAAGCGGCGAGCCTTTGCTGGCCAAGCTGGACGCCATCGTGGCCGAACTGGGCTTTAACGAGTATACGGCGCACCACGGCGACACCTTCAACATGGTGCTCTTCACCCTGTCGCTGATGATCGGCACCGCCGGTCTGCCCCACGTCATCATGCGCTTCTTCACCGTGCCGCGCGTTGCTGATGCACGCTGGTCCGCTGGCTGGGCGCTGGTCTTTATCGCGCTGCTGTACCTCACGGCCCCGGCTGTTGGTGCCATGGCACGCCTGAACATCACCGACATGATGTGGCCGAACGGCGCATCTGGGGATCCGGTTTCGGTCGAAATGATCGAAGGTGACGAGCGTTACAACTGGATGGCCACATGGCAAAAGACCGGCCTGCTGGGCTGGGAAGACAAGAACGGTGACGGACGGATCGCCTATTTCAACGATGGCGATGCCGATACCGTGGCCAAGATGCAGGCGGCCGGTTGGGGTGATGCGAACGAGCTGACCAACTTCAACCGTGACATCCTGGTTCTGGCCAACCCGGAAATCGCCAACCTGCCCAGCTGGGTCATCGGTCTGGTCGCGGCTGGCGGTCTTGCCGCCGCCCTGTCCACCGCTGCGGGCCTGCTGCTGGCGATTTCCTCTGCTGTCTCCCACGACCTGATCAAGGGCTCCATCAACCCGTCGATTTCGGAAAAGGGTGAACTGCTGTCCGCACGGGTCGCTATGGCGGTTGCCATTGCCGTGGCCACCTACCTGGGCCTCAACCCTCCGGGCTTCGCGGCGCAAACCGTGGCACTGGCCTTTGGCCTCGCCGCTGCCTCGATCTTCCCGGCACTGATGATGGGCATCTTTACCAAGGTGAACAACAAGGGTGCGGTTGCGGGCATGGTCGCGGGTCTGCTGGTCACGCTGATCTACATCTTCCTGCACAAGGGCTGGTTCTTCATCCCGGACACCAACTCCTTTACGGATGCCAACCCGCTGCTGGGCACCATCAAATCGACCTCCTTCGGGGCCGTGGGTGCACTGATCAACTTCTGCGTCGCCTTCACGGTGTCGAAGATGACCCAGCCGATCCCGCAAGAGATCGAAGAGCTGGTGGAATCGGTCCGCGTGCCGCGCGGCGCCGGGGTTGCCGTGGACGGTCACTGATATGGGGCGGGCTGTCGCATCGGCAGCCCGACCCTTGCGCCTTTGTCCCGTCCGGCTCTCTGCCGGGCGGGGCTTTTCTTTTTGTGATTTTGAGATCGAGTCGCCGCAACCGGGCGCGGAACAAGCCCGCAGGGCGCGGCGCCATCGACGGGCCGCCCCTCTCCCCCTGAGACTGCCCGCCCCATGTCATTCCCCCGCCTCCGGCGGTATGCGTGGCCAAACGCGGCGCCACCTCTGGATCGGAGGACACGACCAATGACCACCGGGCATGTTTTCATCGCCATGAGCCTCGACGGCTATATCGCCCGCGAGGACGACAGCCTCGACTGGCTGACCCCCTACCATGCTCCGGACGAGGACCACGGTTTCGACACCTTCATGGCCTCGGTCGATGGGCTGGTGATGGGCCGCGGCACCTTTCGCACCGTGCTGGGCTTTGGCGGCGACTGGCCCTATGCAAAGCCGGTCACCGTGCTCAGCCGCAGCCTGACCCAGGACGACATTCCAGACGCCCTGCGCACCCGCGTCACGCTCAGCCGCGAGACCCCTGCCGCCCTTATGGACCGGCTTGCCTCGGAAGGCTGGCAGCGCGTCTATGTGGATGGCGGGCAGGTCATCCGGTCCTTCCTGCGCGAAGGCCTGATCGCGGACATGGAAATCACCCTGGTCCCCGTCCTGATCGGCCGGGGCCGCAAGCTCTTTGGCGAGATGGACCTCGCCG
>Ga0208328_1000717_pt1 | contig 13594 bp, 6 predicted proteins | sample DeeseametaMP2633_FD_184170 | JGI IMG/M metagenome (GOLD analysis project Ga0208328, IMG submission 184170) | Marine microbial communities from the Deep Atlantic Ocean - MP2633 (SPAdes) | ecosystem: Environmental > Aquatic > Marine > Unclassified | place: Northeast of Antigua and Barbuda, North... | reverse complement strand
CGGTCATCGCGTGGATTCCAGCGCCGCGATCACGTCGGCGTTCTCCATCTCTGCCACCTCCAGATACAGCGCGGCGACCTCGGTCAACCTGCTGCTGTTCGGCTCGTTGGCGCTCATCCGCGCGGCCAACGCGGACACGGTGCGGGTCGCGAAGATGTCGGCGACCATCACCGACGGGGTGTCCAGCCAGGTGCGAATCCGCGCCACCACCTGGGTGGCGAGGACGGAATCGCCTCCCACCGAGAAGAAGTCGTCGTCGGCGCCGACGCTGTCGCGGCCGAGGACCTCGCCGACGATGCTGCTCAGCGCCGACTCCAAGGGGGTGGCCGGGGCACGGTAACCGGCCACGGTGGCGAGAACGTCGGCGTCTCTCAACTCGCGTGCGACCGCGGCCCGGTCGATCTTGCCGCCCACGGTGAAAGGGATGCGCGGCGCGCACACGATGATCTGGGGAACCATGTGCGGTGGCACCAGACCGCTGAGTGCCTCGGCGATCTGGCGCGGCTCGGTAGTGGCACACACCAGAGCGGCCAGCACGTCGCGCCCATCGGTGGGCACTACGGCGGCGACTGCGGCGTCCACCCCGTCGACACGGCGCAGCGCGGATTCCACATCCCCGAGTTCGACACGGAAGCCGCTGATCTTGATTCGATGGTCAGTACGTCCGACGAATTCGATGACGCCGCCGGGCCGATAGCGCACCAGGTCGCCAGTGCGGTACCACCTGCGGCCGCCGTGCTCGACGAATCGTTCGGCCGTGAGGACGGGGCGTCCGGAGTAGCCCCGGGCTATGCCGCGGCCGCCCACCCACAGTTCGCCGGCAACCCAGTCGGGGCAATCCTGACCGTCGGGACCCACCACGCGGCACTCGTTGTTGGGCAACGGCACGCCCAGGGGCACCGAGGACCAGTCGGCGGGGATTTCTCGGACGTCGCAGATGGTGTTGTGCGTGGCGGTTTCGGTGGCCCCGCCCAGACCCGCGAAACGCATGTGCGGAGCGCGTTCTCGTAGCTCGCGCACCATCTGCGGGCGCACCCAGTCACCACCGGTCGGCACGACCCGCACCGATGACAGGTCACCGGCGACCGCGATCAGCATCTCCAGCCAGCCGGGCATGAAGTGCAGCACGGTCACCCGGTGGGCCGCGATCAGCCGCGCCCAGGTGTCCGGGTCGCGTCGGTGCGCCTCGTCGACCACGACGAGGGATCCGCCGGCTCGCAGCATCGCGAACACGTCGAGCACCGAGAGGTCGCATTCCAGTGTCGACAGTGCCAGGCACCGGTCCTGCGGGCCGATCTCGAAGTGAGCGTTGATGAATTCGACGGTGTTCATCGCCGCCGAATGTGTCATCTCCACACCTTTGGGCTCACCGGTGGATCCCGAGGTGAACAAGATGTAGGCCAGGTCGTCGGGGTTGGCTGCCGCGGGCTCGAAGCCGGCTTCGTGGCGGCCGACACGTCGCGCTTCGGCCACCGTCAGCGCCGGCAGCCCGGTCGGCGGCTCGTTTCCGCACACGAGGGCCATCCGGACACCGGCGCCGGCCAGCATCCGTGCGGCACGTTCGTCGGGATGATCGATGCCGACCGGCACGTACACGGCGCCGGCGGCCAGGACGGCAAGCAGCGCGGTCACCTGTTCGGCACCCTTGGGTCCCATGACCGCGACGGTGTCGCCGGGGCGCACGCCGGCCACAGTCAAGCCGGCGGCGACCTCGAGCACCTGTTCACGAAGCTGACCGTAGGTGAGGTCACCGGCTCTGCTGTACACCGCCGGCGAGTCGGGCTGTAGCTGTGCCCGCTGAAAGAACCCGTCGTGCAGCGCATCGCCGCTGCGAGGCGCCTGCACCGCGTTCACCGCGTCGCGGGCGGTTTGCTGTTCCGGCGTTACGGCGGTCTGATCGGCTGCCTCCCAAGCTGTTTCGTCGACAGTCAGCCGCTTGAGTTCAGCAATGTGGTGGGCGAACATCGCGTCGGCGACGCCGGGCCGGAAGGCATCCTCGCGCACGTCCCAGTTGATCATCAACCCCTCGGCCACCGGTGTGGCCTGGGCGTCGATCAGCACCTGGGGGCCTTGAGAAATCGTCCACACCGGCCTGCCGAACTGCTCGGTGACCTCGCCGGCGAACAGATCGCCGAGACCGAGGGCACTGGTGTAGACGATGGGCGCGAGAACCGGGGTGCCGTGGTGGCGAGTCAGGTCACGCAGCACCGACAGACCCGAGTAGTGCGAGTGTGACGCCGAAACATGCAGTGACCGCTGCAGAACCCGCGCGCGGGCCGCGGGAGTGGTGGCGTCGGTGAGGTCAACGTCGAGCATCAGCGACGACGTGAAGTCCCCGACCAGCTTGTCGACGTCGGGATGGAACTGCTCGCGGCCGAACATAGGCAGGTTCAGCAGGAACCGCCGGTTCGTCGACCAGTGCGCCAGCGTGCCGGCATAGGACGCGGCCACGGCCATCGCCGGGGTGATCCCGCGCCGGTGTGCCGCGGCGAACAACGCGTCGCGGGTCTCGACGTCGAAAATGTGCCAGCGCCGAGTGCCGCGACGTGGATCGGCCTGTTCGTCGCGCGGAACCAGCGGCAGCGCAGGGCCTTCCGGCAGCTCCGGGATGCGTTCTGCCCACCAGCGGCGGTCAGCCTCTGATTGGGCGTTGTCCGCCGCAACCTGTGCTCGGTACTGGCGGTAGGTGTAGCCCAGCTCTGGCAGCGTTCCACCGTTGTAGAACACCGCGAGATCGGACATGAAGTTGCGGTAGCTGACCGCGTCGGCGGCCTGCATGTCCAGATCGACGTGCAGCCTGGTGCTGCCGTCGGGAAGCAGCGACAGCGACAGTTCGAGGACCTCGTCCACCAGCATCTGATGTGATTTGGCGTCGCGGATCTCGTCGAGGCGCCGCTGAGCCGCGGCGAGGTCGAGGTCGCGCAGGTCGAAGACGGTGACCGGCAGGCTGCGCTCACCGACACGCTGCGTCCCGTCGGGCAGGATCTCCACCCGCAGCATGGGGTGGCGACGGGCCAGCCGCGCCGCGGCATGTCGCAGCCGCTCGGGATCGACTCCTGCACCGTCGAATTCGACATAGAGGTGAGCGGCCACGCCCCCCAGCTGCTGATCGTCGTTGCGGCCCACCCACAGCGCGTGCTGGATCGGCGCCAGCGGGAAGGGGTCGTTGTCCTCGGTGTGGCCGTTGCGCGAACTCGAGCCGTCAGCGCCCGGGTTCCCGGTGGTGTCGGTCGGTGCCGTGTCGGTCGGTGTCGTGGCGTCGTGAGCGGCGACGAGGTCGGCCCACGCAGCCACGGTCGGGTTGGCGGCCAGATCGGCGAATCCGACGGAGATGCCCTGCCGGCGCCACCGCCCCGACAGCGACATCATCCGGATGGAGTCCAGGCCGGACGCGATCAGATCGGCATGCGGATCCAGCTCGTCCGCACTCATGCCGAGCAGTTCGGCGACTTCGTCTCGAACCGTCTGCGCTCTCGTCACCGCCACACCCACAAAGCCTCCAGCGTTAAGTCAGGCTGCCCTAACTTTGTGGAGGCTACCCTATATTCGGTTCACCGAACACTTCTACCCCGAGCGGACGATTTCACCAGATGAGCACCGGATTCTTGGCTGACCAGGGCAAACCACATGGACACGCGTCCGCTGACCTGCTTACGGGTTTCGTGCCCTTCCCGGAGGACCGCGCCAAGGCTTATCGGGACGCCGGCTACTGGACGGGCCAGCCACTGGATTCGATTCTGACCGACGCCGCCGCGCGATGGCCGGACCGTACCGCCATCGTCGACGCCGCGACCTCGTACTCCTTCGCGGAGTTGGCGGCCGTGGCAGACCGGGTCGCCGCCGGGTTGGCAGAGCTCGGCATCACCGAAGGGGACCGGGTGATGGTGCAGCTGCCCAACTCCTGCCAATTTGCGGTGGCACTGTTCGGGCTGCTACGCGCCGGGGCGGTGCCGGTGATGTGCCTGCCGGGGCATCGCACGGCCGAGCTCGGACATTTCGCCGAGGTGAGCGGCGCGGTCGCGCTGATCGTCGCCGACAAGGTGGGCGGTTTCGACTACCGCGACATGGCCGCCACGCTCGTCGCCGAGCACCCTGTCCTGCGCCACGTCATCGTCGACGGCGACTGCGCGGACTTCGTGCCATGGTCCTCACTCGTCGAGCATCCGGGTGAACCCGCCGACCGTCGACGCGTCGACCCGAACAACCCTGCGCTGCTGCTCGTTTCCGGCGGCACCACCGGCTTGCCGAAGCTGATCGCCCGCACCCACGACGACTACCTCTACAACGCCCGCACGTGCGCGCAGACCTGCGAGATGACCGCTCAGGACGTCTATCTCGTCGCGCTGCCGGCCGGCCACAACTTCCCGCTGGCATGCCCGGGCCTGCTGGGCTCGATGACGGTGGGTGCGACGACGGTGTTCACCGCCGACCCCAGCCCGGAATCCGCCTTCGCGCTGATCGACAAGCACGCGGTCACCGTCACCGGTTTGGTGAACGCGCTGGCCAAATTGTGGGCTCAGGCCTGCGACTGGGAACCGGTGCTGCCGACGTCGCTGCGCTACGTCCAGGTCGGCGGCTCCCGCATGAGCCCCGAGGACGCGCGTTTCATCCTCGACAGGCTCACCCCCGGTATGGCCCAGATATTCGGCATGGCCGAGGGAATGCTCAACTTCACCCGGCCCGGTGATCCGCTCGACGTCGTCGTCCACACTCAGGGGCGGCCGATGTCACCCGCTGACGAGATGCGCGTCGTCGACGACAACGGTGACGAGGTGGCTCCCGGGGAGGAAGGCGAACTGCTGGTGCGGGGGCCCTACACACTCAACGGGTACTACCGCGCCGACGATGCCAACGCGCGGTCCTTCTCGCCCGACGGCTTCTACCGCACCGGCGACCGGGTGCGGATCTTCGACCACGGCCCGAGAGCCGGGTATGTCGAAGTCACCGGACGAATCAAGGACGTCATCCACCGCGGCGGCGAGACGGTGTCGGCCACCGACCTGGAGGATCATCTGCACACCCATCCCCTGATCTACAGTGCGGCCGCGGTTGCGCTGCCCGACGAGTACCTCGGCGAGAAGATCTGCGCGGCGGTCGTTTTCCGCGGACGGCCGATCACGCTGGCCGAACTGAACGCCTTCCTCGACGAGCGGGGCGTGTCGGCGCACGCACGCCCCGACGCCCTCGTCGCGATGCCCGCATTGCCGACCACCGCGGTCGGGAAGGTGGACAAGAAGCAGGTCGTCGCCCGATTGATGGCGGGCAAAAACGGCTAGATGTAGGGCATGGCGGACACACTCGACCAGAGAGACCACTGGGAAGTCGACCGCGAGTTCACCCTTCCGCATTTCGGAGACCTGGTCACCGACGGCCGGGTCGAGCACGACACCGACGACGTCGAGACGGCCTACTTCGACACTGCCGAGCGCGACCTACACGCCTTCGGCATGACCGTGACCCGGCGGGTGGTCGACGACGCCGAATGGGTGTTGACCATGCCCGGTAGCAGCGCGACGCTGCGCTTCGCGGATTCGACGTCGGTGCCCGAGGAACTGGCCACGATCACCCACGGAGTCACCGGAGGACGGGGCCTGGAGCACATCGCCACGATCCGCACGCTGCGCGACAGCTACTCGGTCAGCGACGCCGACGGCGGGCCGCGACTCGAGATTCACGACGACAACCTGCGCGCTTCGCTAGGGGACCGGCTGCTGGCCTGGCGGGAGGTGCACGCCGGCCCTGCCCCGGCGGGGTTGCGGGAGCGGCTGTCGGAAGCGGGCGCGCGCCGGGCGACCGAGCCATCACGGCTGATCCGCTTGCTGGCCGGTGACGCCGGGCCCGACACCGTTGCTGTGGCAGCCGGTGCGCAGGCTCTCGACCGCTATGTGGCGGCGCAGGTCGACGAGATCGTGCGAGGCGACATCGAGCTGCGGTGCGGGCATGATCCGATCCACGACACCCGCGTGGCGATCCGTCGGTTACGCAGCACGATCCGAGTCTTCGACGAACTCGTCGACGTCTTCGCCGAAGACGACGTCGCAGACGTCGAAGCCGACCTCAAGTGGTTCGCCGGGGTGCTCGGTGAAGTGCGTGACTGTCAGGTGCAGCAGGACCGGCTCGGTGCCGCCCTCGACGAACTACCCGAGGAGCTGATCCTCGGCCCGGTCCGTGCACGACTCCGCAGCGACCTCATGGCCGTGGAACTGCCCGCCCGCGAGGCGGTCGACGAGGCCATGCGGTCACCGCGGTACGCAAAGATGATGTCGCACCTCCAGGTCTGGCGTAGCCGGGCGCCGTTCCACCACTGGATCGAGGCAGCGGCGGTGCGCAGGCTCGCGAACAAGGCGCAGCAAAAGGCACGGCGTCGTCTCGCCGCCGCACTGAAGGCCGACGACGCGGAGCTGCTGCACCGGGCGCGCAAGGCTGCCAAGCGGGCCCGCTACGCCGCCGAGCTGATGGCACCGATCGATCCCAAGACAGCCAGGCGAGAGCGCAAGCACTTCAAGCACATTCAGAGTGTGCTCGGCGACCACCAGGACACCGTGGTGGCGATGGCGTGGCTGCGGCGTATCGGTGTCGCCGCCGGGACCACAGACGGCGAGAACGGCTTCACGTTCGGCTTGCTGTACGGCCGCGAGCAGGCGTTGGGCGCTGAATGCCGACGCGCGGTTCAGAAACTCGAGTAGTTCGCTCCTCTGACACCGCTGTTGCGGGTCTCCACAATCGGAGGTGTCGGAGCACCTTCCTCATCCGAAGCGCTGACTCGATAGCGTTGCGGCCCTCATCTGCGCACGAGGAGCCCCCGGCACATCAGTTCGAGCTGCCCGGCAGCCGAGGCGGGGCCCTTGGTGCTCGCGGCAGCGTGCATCCCGGCCTCGTTGATCGCGCCGAGGATCAGTTGCGCAGCGACCCCGGGCTCGACACCGGCAACGAGTTCGTTCGAGTTCGCCAGGTCATCGAGGAGTCCGCGAATGAGGGCCAGCGATCGCCCGCCGTCGAGGGCGCGCCAGCGTGCCCAGCCCAGCGCCGCCGGCGCCTCCATGAAGACGATCCGTAACAGGACCGGGTCGCGTGCGACCACATCCAGCGTGACGCCACCCAGTGCAAGGAAGCGCTGCCGTGGGTCATCAACACTTTCGAGCGCACGGATCACCGCTTCGACGAGGGAACTCTCTGCCTGCTCGAAGACTGCCTCCATGACCTCCGTCATGTTCGCGAAGTGGTGATAGAGCGCGCCGCGTGTGACTCCAGCTTCTTCGCTGAGGACGGTCGTCGTGACCGCAGAAAATCCCTGCGAGGTGAACAGCTCCGTCGCCACGTCGACCAACCGTTGTCGAGTCGCGAGAGCTTGGGACGTCCGCAAGGTGACCATGCTCGCCATCCTATACTTGACATACAGACTGCATGTGACATTCACTCTGTATGTGAATTCAGATCAAGTGCGTGAGATTGCCAACAACGGGACTGACCTGATGTCCGTCTTCCTGCCGATATCGCCGTTCGTCGGACTCCTCGGCGTGGAGATCGAGAGTTTGACCGATGACGAAGCGCTTCTTCGCCTTCCCTGGCGAGAAGCGCTCGCGACGACCGACGACATGGTTCACGGCGGCGCCATCGCAGCTCTCGCTGACATCAGTGCCATGGCCGCAGCCTGGTGTGGTCGCGAACTTCCCGACCAGCTTCGCGGGGTGACGACTTCACTTGCGCTCGAATTCCTCGAACCAGCCCGAGCCGAGGACCTTCTCGGCCGGGGACGCGCCCTGCGCCAGGGCGCGACCCTGACCGCGTGCGAAATCGACATCACCACTGCTAGCGGCACCCACGTGGCCAAGGCCCTCGCGAGCTACAAGGTGGGCTGACGTGCTCAAAATGAAGAACACGTGCGAACTTTGCGCTGAGGCCCTGGTCGGCGACGGCGAAGCGTGGATCTGCTCCTACGAGTGCACCTACTGCACCGGCTGCCACCGCGCCCTCGACGTCTGCCCCAACTGCGGGGGCGAGCTGGTGGCCCGTCCACGGCGGACCACCGGGGCAGCCGCCATCGCCGCGAGGACGCCGGCGCGAATCGCGCGACGGCTCAGCCGTCGGCGAGGATGGTAGACCGTCGACGATCCAGCCCACTCGAGCGAGCTCAGCGCTACCTCATCCCCGACGAAGACGGGCGAGCGGACAGCGGCGACGAGGACGTTCCCTAGCTCAAGAGACCTCAACCTCTCGCCGACCAACCGGCGAGTCATCCTGCGGCGCAAGCAGCTCGATTATCCGAGCTGTCACCGCCGCAGCGGTCGGGTGCTCCCACAGTAGGGTCGGTGGAAGCGCGAGTCCGGTGCGCTTTTCCAGCGCACGGCGCAGCGAGACCGTCATGATCGAGTCGACGCCGGTCTCGACCAGAGGAACGCGGGGATCGACGTCATCCTCGGGCAGGCCCAGCTCGGTGGCGACCGCCTCGACGACCTGCTGTGCCACCCACTCGTCCACATCGGCGTCGCCGCGATCGACCGGGCCTGCCGAAGCGTCCTCGCTCTGCCCAACCGGTGCCACCCCGGCCAATATCGGCACCGAGGCCGCCGCCGGGAGTACCGGCAGGACAACGACGTTCGGTTCGTCGCCGCGCATCGCCGTATCGAGCGCCCGGAACGCCTCGTCGGAATCGATCGCGCCCATGCCCAGACCTTCGAGCTGTGCGGCGACATATTCCGAAGTCGACCCCATCCCCCTGCCACGCCACGCAGTCCACGCGACGCTGACGGTGCGGTCACCCAAGCCCTGCCGGTGGCGCGCCAGCGCATCGAGAAACGCGTTGGCGCAGGCATACGCGCCCTGCCCCGGAAAACCCGCCAGGTAACCACACGACGAGTAGAGCACCATCCAGTCCAGCTGCCCCGGCGGGAACAACTCGTGCAGCACCAGTGACCCGTCGACCTTGGGGCGCATCGCCGTACGAAGCTGCTCGTCAGTGGTGTCGGACAGCAGGACACCGGCTTCCACACCGGCCGCATGGACCACGCCGCGTACTGCCGGCAACCCCGCAAGCATCTCCCTCAGTCGACCGCCCGCCTCGGCAGCACCGATGTCGATCGCGGCGACGTGCACCGAGACCCCCCGGTCTTCGAGTGCCGTCACCGTGTCGACCACCTCCGAATCTGCCAGTGCAGCCCATGAGGTTCGTGGTGGCATGCCCGAGCGGGACAGCAACACCAGCCGGCGGGCACCGAGGTCGGCCAGCCGCTGCGCCATCAGCAGGCCGAGCGCACCGGTACCCCCGGTGATCAGGTAGGTGCCGCCTGCGGTGCACGTCATCGGAGCGCGTGACCCAGTGCGGGCATGGCGCAGTCGAGCGATCGACGCTATGCCGTCACGTACGGCGACCACGCCGTGCCCGGGCAGCGCTGCCATCACACTCAGCGGTAGCGGGTCGCGCCCGCAGCCAGCCGCGACGTCGAGTACCCCGCCCCACAGCTGCGGATGTTCGGCCGCGGCCACCCGGGCCAGTCCCCACAGTGGCGCGTGCGAAAGGGAGCGCCCCTCCAGCACGCCCTTGGTCAGCACCCACAGCCGAGCAGCAGAGCCGTTGGCGTGCAGACGCTTCAGTGTCGCAAGCACCAACTCGGCGGCGGCTTGCGCGTTACCCTCGGCATCGGGCACCACCAGCACCGCCGATCCCTCGGTGAGCTCGCCGTCGATCTCCCCAGGCTCGGCGCAGATGCTGTGCCGGACGCCGGCCGCGGCGAGATCGCTACGTATCGCGGCGACGTCGTCCCCCCGCCCGCCGACCAGGACAACCTCGGTAGGCCTGTCCTTTCCGCTGAGTTCAACTGTTTCCCAGACGATTTCATGCAGCACCTGGCCCGGGCCGCCGCTGGCGGAATTCTCGAGTTCCTCGAACGTCATCCCGGCGAGGACGGCGTGCACAGCCCCGGCCTCGTCGGCGATCGCGACATCGACCGTCGTGCCGCCCAGGTGCTGCACATGCAGCACCGCCACCGCGGGTGGAGTGCCCGCGACATGGACCCGCTCGATTCGCGCCGGCATCCGCAAGCGCGGCGGACCGTCGAACACCGTGCACGCCGTCGACGTGGCCGCATCGACCAACCCGGCCCAGGTGGCCGGTGCAGAGCCGTCGGGCTCGGCGGACACCCACGCCAGGAGCTGCCCGTCGCGCCGGTAGAGGTCGAGGACCTGCCAGCCGAAGCCCATCGCCGCGACGCCGACCGAGGCCAGCGTTTCGACCACCTGGGTCCTCGGAAGTCGTTCTGCATCAACAACAAATGTCTCGATATCGATCACGCTGACCGTGCAGGCAGATTCTGCTTCGGCGGGGGCGACGACGGCGCTGCTGTGGGTCAGCCATCCGTCGGCTGAGTTCTCCACCCGCTCCCCGACAAGTCGCGACGACAGACGCAGCGTGCCGTCCTGAAGAATGACCTGGATGTCGCGCGTGCGACCCGGGGGAACCGGTGTACGCAACCGCACGTCGGTGAGCCCGCAACCTTGACCCGCACCGTTTGCGGCAGCGGTGCCCGTCTCGCCGCCTCCGGCAGCGGTGCCCGTCTCGCCGCCTCCGGCAGCGGTGCCCGTCTCGCCGCCTCCGGCAGCGGTGAGAAACGTGTTCAGCAGCACCGCAGCCGGCACGATCTCAGTGCCCTGCACCGGATGATCACCGGGATAGGGCCGGTTCCCCATGTCCAGCCGCGTCTGCCACACCCGGGTCGGGACCGGGCCCGACACCTCGATGCATCCGCCGAGCAGCGTGTGGGCGGCGACGTCGTGCAGTGCGGTGGTGCCCGGCGGCGCCGTCGGGGTGCGCCAGAACCGACGGTGCTGCCACACGGTGCCGGGCAGGTCGGCGGCCCACGCCGCCGTCTTGGTGAAGTCATGCTCGACGGGTGCGCCGTGACAGTACAGCGCGGCGACCGCCGCGCCGATCGCCCTGCGCTCGGGCTGATCGCGGCGCAGCACCGGTACCACCGCATGCTCCTGGTAGCCGTGGTGCACCAGCGTCTCGGCGATCGAATGCGACACCACCGGGTGTGCCGAGACCTCCAGGAACAGCCGGTGGCCGTCCTCAGCCGAGGCCTGGACTGCCTCGGCAAACCGAACCCGGCCCCGCAGATTGGTCGCCCAGTAGTCGGCGCCACGCGGCGCGCTCGACCGGCTATCGGCCAGTGCGGTCGTGTACAGCGGAACCTTCGCGGGACCCGGCGCCGGCAGGCGACCGACCAACCGAGCCAACTCACCGGTCAGCGCGTCCATCGCCGGACTGTGGAAGGCCACGTCGGTGTTGACCCGGCGCACCATCACGCCTGCGGCCGACCACGCTGCCACCACCTCGTCGACAGCGTCGACGGTGCCCGACACGACGGTGGATTCCGGAGACGCGCTGATGGCCGCAACCACGTCCGACCGTCCTGCCAGCCGGCGCTGAGCCTCGTCGAACGACAGCCTCACCAGCGCCATCGCGCCGTCGCCCGCCACCGACCGGAACCCGCGCGCACGGAAGCACGCGACCGCGGCGCCGTGCGAAAGATCGAACACGCCCGCCTCCACGCAAGCGGCGACCTCACCGACCGAGTGCCCGATGACCGCGGCCGGCGTCACGCCCCGCTCCCGCAGCACGGCGGCAAGCCCCACCTGGACGGCGAAGGTCAGAGCCTGGACCTGATCCGTGCCACCAAGCTGCTCGCTGGTCAGCGACTCGCGTGCCGAGAAGCCGAGCTCGGCGCGGAAGACGCCGTCGACCTCGTCGATCACGGCGGCGAAAGCCGGCTCGGTTGCGAGGAGTTCACGCCCCATGCCGGCCCAGTGCGAACCGTGACCGCTGAACACCCACACCGCACCGTCCTGTGCGCCTTCGACCACCGAGCCGGTCACGACGCGTGGATCTCGCACCTGAGCGGCCAGCGCGTCCAGTGCGGCCACGACGGCGTTTTCCCGGCCTCCCGCGGCAAGGCCGTCGGTGACCACCGCGCCGCGCACCGGCTCGGGCGAACGGCGGGTCCACATCGTGGCCGCCACCCGGTCTACGGAGAAAGACACGTCGCGCAGGTGCTGGGCAAGCCGAGCGGCCTGGGCGGTGAGCCGCGACTCCGAACGCGCCGACAGCGGGATGAACGCCGCTGCGGGGGAAGCTGTCTCGACGCCGGATGCGGTATCGCAGCCGGGGCCCTCCTCGAGCAGAACGTGCGCGATCGTTCCGCCGTAGCCGTAGCTGCATACCGCCGCGCGCCGGGGCCCGTCCCCCGGCAGCCACTCTTCGGCCTCGGTGGGCACCCGCAGGCCACTGGCTTCCCAGTCGACTTGCGGGGTCAACGTGCGTACCCCTGCCGTGGGCGGGAGCACCCGGTGGTGCAGCGCGAGGGCGGCCTTGATCAGTCCGACGACTCCCGCGCCGCCTTCGAGGTGCCCGGTGTTGGGCTTCACCGATCCGATGGGGCAGCGCTCGCCGCCACGGCCGGCGCCGTAAACCGAGGCGAGCGCGGCGACCTCGACCGGATCGCCGGTCGGAGTTCCGGTGCCGTGGGCTTCGACATAGCCGACACTGCGCGGGGCCACCCCCGACACCCGGCAGGCCAGCCGGAACAGGTCCGCCTGCGCCTCTCCGTTGGGCGACATGATGCCGACGGTGCGGCCGTCCTGAGCGACTGCGCCGCCGCGAATCACCGCCAGCACGCGGTCACCGTCTCGCCGCGCCTCGGCGAGACGCTTGAGCACCACCACGCCTGCGCCCTCGCCACGCCCGTAACCGTCGGCAGACGCGTCGAAGGTCTTGCAGCGCCCGTCCGGCGCAGTGGCACCCGCGACATCGAGTACGCGGGTCAGCCCCGGTCCGATCAACGCGCTGACGCCACCGGCCAGGGCAAGCGACGTCTCCCCGTCGCGGAGCAGTTGGCAGGCCTGGTGCACGGCGACCAGGGACGCTGCACACGCGGCGTCCAGGGCCACGCTGGGCCCGCGAAGGTCGAGAAGGTGCGAGACACGGTTGGCCACCCCGCACAGTGACGTGCCGATACCCGTCCAGGCCTCGATCCCGGCGAGATCCTCCATGAGCAGCTTGCCGTAGTCGTCGGAGTTCACGCCCATCAGCACCGCGGTGTCGCTGCCGGCCAGCGACCGGGGGCCGATGCCGGCGTGCTCCAGCGCCTCCCACGACACTTCCAACGCCAGACGCTGCTGGGGATCCATCAGCTCCGCTTCGCGGGGGGACACCCCGAAGAACTCGGCGTCGAAGCAGTCGAGGTCCTCGAGGAAGGTGCCCCACCGGGTGGTCTCGGCCAGCACCGCGGCGTTGCGCGGATCGCGGTCCAAATAGGGCGCCCACCGCTGCGCCGGGACCTGCCGAACCGCACTGCCACCGGTTAACAGGAACGACCAGAACTCCGCCGGGGTGCGGACCGCGCCGCCGAGGCGGCATCCGATACCGATGATCGCGATGGGCTCGGGCGTCGGTTCCGTGGCGCCGGTCAGCTCCACAATGCCCCAGATATATGGCTAGCCTTCCCTAACTCACGCATCGGCATGCCGGACATCCTGGCACAACCGACGGCGACGTGGCGCGCTACCTGACCGGCTGCGCCCCGGCGCTATCCGGGGGGGC
>Ga0208328_1000713_pt1 | contig 13666 bp, 12 predicted proteins | sample DeeseametaMP2633_FD_184170 | JGI IMG/M metagenome (GOLD analysis project Ga0208328, IMG submission 184170) | Marine microbial communities from the Deep Atlantic Ocean - MP2633 (SPAdes) | ecosystem: Environmental > Aquatic > Marine > Unclassified | place: Northeast of Antigua and Barbuda, North... | reverse complement strand
CACCGGGACGTGAAGCTCGCCGTGGCGCTCACACGCCACATCGCCTTGGCCGGTGCGCTGGCTGAAGGGCGGGTGAACACCGAGCAGGCCCACGCCATCACCCGCGCATTGGCCGACCTGGAGACCGACGGACCCGACGACCTCGACCCGGAGATCGTCACTCAGGCCGAGAAGCACCTCCTCGACTGCGCCGACGGGTTCGACGCCAAGCACCTGAAGGTCCTGGGTCGTCACGTGCTGACCGTGGTGGCGCCGGAGGTCGGGGAGGCGCACGAGGCGAAGCTGCTGGAGGACGAGGAGCGCCGCGCTGCCGAACGCACCCGGTTGACGTTCGCCTCCGATGGGCACGGGATGGTGCACGGCAGGTTCTCCATCCCTACGTTGCACGGTGCGATGCTCGCGAAGGCGATCCAGGCGTTGACCTGGGCGAGGCAGGATCCGGCCGAGGTCCGCCAGGCACGGCCTACACCGGTCGCGGCAGGGCAGGCGTTCACCGAGCTGCTGGAGCGCATGGACGCCAAGGACCTGCCTTCCGTGGGCGGTGTGGGGGCGACGGTGGTGGTGACGCTGACCATCGACTCCCTGATGGGCGGCCTGGCTGCAGCAGCCCTGGACACCGGGGAGGTGATCTCCGCGAGCGCGGCACGCCGTCTCGCGTGCGAGGCGGGGGTGATCCCGATGGTGCTGGGCGGGACGTCGGAGGTCCTCGACGTCGGCCGGCGGCGCAGGTTCCACACCAAGGCGCAGCGGCTCGCGATCGCCCAGCGCGACAAGACCTGCGTCGTCGGCGGCTGCGACGCCCCGCCCAGTCGCTGTCGCTGTCACGTCCACCACGTCATCGCGTGGTCAGAAGGCGGGGGCACCAGCGTCAAGGACGGGCGGCTCTACTGCTCCGCGCACCACGCGATGGTCCACGACCCCAAACGATCCGGACGGCTGCGGACGTAGACCAGCCGGCCTCAGGCCATCTCGCGCACCCAGGTGATCACCTGGTCGGCGACCCGCTCCCAGCCGTGGTCGAGCATCACGTCGTGCCCGATGCCGGGGACGATGACGGCCTCGGTGCCCCAAGCGGCCGCGGTCGCCTCCACGTCGGCGACGCGGAAGATCGTGTCGTCAGCCGCGCCGAGGACGCGGACCTGCGTCGCGCGCGGGCCCCGGCCCGAGGTCGGCCGCGGGCGGTCGAGGGCCAGCATGTCGAGGAACGCGCGGAACGACTCACCGTGCAGCCGGGACTGCACGGCCGCCACGACGGCGTCGTCGGTGTCGGCGGAGAGGAACATCCGGCGTACGTGCTCCTCCTCGACCACCAGCATCCCGAGGTCACGGCGCACGTTGGCGGCCAGGAAGGTCGCGGTGCGCCGCCGGGCGGTGTCCAGCGTGACCCGCCAGACCCCGGCCGGGGGCATGGAGGCGAGCAGCACGGCGTCGCCGAGCGCCGGTCGGTCCAGGCGACCCACCAGGTGCTGCACGACGCCGCCGCCCATCGAGTGCCCCACCACGACCGGCGGCGGACCACCGGCGGGCAGACCGCGCAGCACCTCGACCACCGAGTCCACGTAGTCCCGCAACCGCGGTCCGTGCCGCAGCGAGCGGAGCCGGTCGGCGTCGAGGCGGTCGCCGTGCGCCGGCAGGTCCGGGGTCGTGACCTGCAGGCCGGCCTGCTCCAGCCGCTGGGCGAACCCGTCGCGCCAGCACCACGCGCCGTGCCAGGCGCCGTGGACGAGGACGACGTGCGGAGAGGAGGTATCGGCGCTGCTCATGGCTGACATGATGGCGCAGTGATCCAGCACCACCTGCGTGTCCCACCCGGCCCGGTCGACCTGGGGGAGTGGGCCACCGACGCCACCCCCGGCTTCGACGGTGACAAGGAGGAGGGCAAGGCGGCCCTCGAGGAGATCGGGGAGGAGCTCTCCGAGCTGCAGGAACGCCTCTTCGCCGAGGGGCGGGTGGCCGACGACGTGGAGGACCGGGACGGCCGCGGGGTGCTGCTGGTCCTGCAGGGCATGGACACCTCCGGCAAGGGTGGGGTCGTGCGGCACACCGTGGGGCTGGTCGATCCCCAGGGCGTCGACATCACCGCCTTCAAGAAGCCCACCGAGGACGAGCTGAAGCACCACTTCCTGTGGCGCATCCGCCAGGCCCTGCCGGGCCGGGGCCGCATCGGGGTCTTCGACCGGTCGCACTACGAGGACGTGCTGATCGCCCGGGTCCGCGAGCTGGCCGAGCCCGACGTCATCGAGCAGCGCTACGACGAGATCAACGCCTTCGAGGCCGAGGTGCTCGCCTCCGGCGTGCGGGTGGTGAAGGTGATGCTGCACGTGTCGCCGCAGACCCAGAAGGAGCGGCTGCTCGAGCGGCTGGACCGCCACGACAAGCACTGGAAGTTCAACCCTGGCGACATCGACGAGCGCCAGCGCTGGGGGGACTACCAGCGCGCCTACGAGATCGCCCTGGAGCGCACCAACACCGAGGTCGCTCCCTGGCACGTCGTGCCCGCCGACCGCAAGTGGTACCGCAACCTCGCGGTCGCCCAGCTGCTGCACCAGACCCTGCAGTCGATGGCGCCCTCCTGGCCGCGCGTCGACCTCGACGTCGAGGAGCAGCGGCGTCGGCTCGAGCAGGAGGACCCGCTGTCGTGAGCTCCCTGGATCGGGTGCGCGTCACCCGCTACGTGACGCCCCTGCGCGAGGGTGGTTCGCTCCCGGGGATCGTCGAGGGCGAGGACCTCGGCACCTACGTGTGCAAGTTCCGTGGCGCCGGCCAGGGCCTGCGCGTGCTCGTCGCCGAGGTGATCGCTGGCGAGCTGGCCCGCCGCATCGGCCTGCGCACACCCCGGCTGGTCGTGCTCGACCTCGACCCCGCCCTGGCCCGCTACGAGGCGGACGAGGAGGTGCAGGACCTCCTCAACGCCAGCGCCGGCGACAACCTCGGCATCGACTTCCTTCCCGGCGCCTTCGGGTTCGCCGACGACTTCGTGACCAGCCCCGACGAGGCCGTGCGGGTGCTCTGGCTCGACGCGTTCATCGCCAACGTCGACCGCTCGTGGCGCAACCCCAACCTGCTGGTGTGGCACGGCGACCTGTGGGTGATCGACCACGGAGCCTCGCTCTACTTCCACCACGGGTGGCCCGGCGGCTCGCTGACCCGCGAGGGGGCGGCCCAGCGCTTCGCCGACCAGCCCTGGGATCCCTCCGACCACGTCGTCGACCCCGCCTCGGTCGACCTGGCCGGCGTCGACGCCGCGCTGCGTGCCGACCTCGGCGGCGGGGTCCTCGCCGAGGTCCTCGACCTGGTCCCGGACGCCTGGCTCGAGCCCGTCCCGGGCGCGGAGACGCCGGCCGAGGTGCGAGCGGCGTACGTCGACTTCCTCAGCGCCCGGCTCGCCTCCCGCGCCTGGCTCCCGGGAGGCACCGGTGCCTGAGCCGACACCGGGCGCCGACCTGCTGCCCTACCAGTACGTGGTCATGCGCTGCGTGCCCCGCGTGGAGCGCGAGGAGTTCCTCAACGTCGGCGTGGTGCTCTACTGCCAGGCCGCCGACGTGCTCGAGGTGGCCTGGCACGTCGCCCCGGAGCGGGTCCACGCCATGCACCCGGACCTCGACCTGGGGCGCCTGTGCGACGCTCTGGCCTTCGTGGAGGGCGTGTGCGCCGGCGACGAGCGCGGCGGGTCCGCCGCGGCCCAGTCGCTGGGCCAGCGCTTCGGCTTCCTCAAGGCGCCGCGCAGCACGGTCCTGCAGCCCGGCCCGGTGCACGGCGGCCTCGCTGCCGACCCCCGGGCCGAGCTCGAGCGTCTCCTGGACCGGTTGGTGCGCTGACGCGCAGTCGAGCCGGCGTATCAATACGCCGGCTCGACCACAGGGCGCGGGTCAGACGGGGACCAGCTCGACGGCACCGACGGCGTAGCGGGCCAGCACGACCCGGGCCACCTCGGGGTGGGCGCCCAGGGGTGCGGAGACCGCGACGGCGCCGGCCTCGAGCGCCAGCTCGGCGGCCCGGTCGGGCAGGAAGCCCGGGGCGAGGAAGAGCGAGGCGACCGCGATGTGGCGCCGGCCCTCGGCCCGGAAGGCGCGGACGGCCTCACCGGTGGCCGGCGGGGCGGCCGAGGCGTAGGCCGCGGTGACGGGGAGCTTGTGGTGGCTTCCCCACACGCGGGCCAGGCGCGCGACGGCCTGGTTGGCCAACGGGTCGCTGGAGCCGGCGGCGGCGAGCACGAGGGCGTCGAGCTCGCGGACACGGGCCTCGCGCAGTGCCTCGCGCAGCCGCTCGTCGAGGACCTGGAGGAAGCAGGCCTCCAGGCCGAGCACGTCGGTGGCCTGGATGCGCACCTCGGGGTGACGCTCGGTGGCCTGCGCGACGGCGGCGGGGACGTCGACCGTGGCGTGGTGGGCCTCGGTGAGCAGGAGGGGGACGACGACGATCTCGTCGTGCCCGGCCTTCACGAGGCGGTCGACGACGGTCTGGAACCCGGGGCGGGAGAGCTCGAGGAAGGCCGGCTCGACCTTGAGGTCGGGGCGTACGGCACGGACCTCGTCGACGAGGGCGCGGATCGTGGCGGCCGAGCGGGGGTCACGGCTGCCGTGGGCGAGGGCCACGAGGGCGGGAGCTGCCATCGGGTGCCTCCTTCTCTGCGATCTTCACTGCTTCTTCGTGGGGGTGCTGCACCCGGTGCGCCGTTGCACGCGGGCGTGCCCGGGTCGTCCGGGCGGGTGCTGCTCACATGTGGATGCCGCACTCGGTCTTGCTCGTCCCGGCCCACCGGCCGCTGCGCGCGTCCTCGCCGGGGGCGACCCGCCGGGTGCACGGGGCGCAGCCGATGGAGGGGTAGCCGTCGTAGACGAGCGGGTTCACCAGGACGCCGTGCTCGGCGATGTAGGCCTCGACCTGCTCGTCGGACCACCGGGCGATGGGGGAGACCTTGACCTTCTGCTTCTTGGCGTCCCACCCGATGACCGGGGCGATGACGCGGTTGCTGGTCTCGGCGCGACGCAGCCCGGTCGCCCAGGCGTCGTACCCGGACAGTGCGTCCTGCAGCGGCGCCACCTTGCGCAGCGCGCAGCAGCGGTCGGGGTCGGTGCGGAAGAGGTCCTTGCCCTCCGTGGCGTCCTGCTCGGCGACGCTCTGCACCGGAGTGATCGTCAGGAGGGTGACGTCCATCGTGGCCTCGACGGCGTCGCGGGTGCCGATGGTCTCGACGAAGTGGTAGCCGGTGTCGAGGAAGACCACGTCGATGCCGGGGACGACCTTGGCGGCGAGGTGGGCCAGCACCGCGTCCCCCATCGAGGAGGTGATGCAGAACCGCTCGCCGAAGGTGGCGGCGGCCCACTCGATGATGGACTCGGCCGGCGCCAGCTCGAGCTCGGCGCCCCAGTGGGAGACCAGCTCGCGCAGCTCCTCCGAGGAGCGGCCCTCGGTGTGGGTGGCACGGTTCTCGCGTGCGGCACGCGTCGTGGCGGACGTCATGAGGCCCCTCCCTGCTGCGGCGGCCGGGCCAGGTGCCCGATCAGCCGCAGGGAGAAGGCGCGCCGGCAGGAGTGGCACTCCCAGGTCCCGTGCTCCGCTGCGTGCGGGCGCAGGTCCTCGTCGCCGCAGTAGGGGCAGTGGAAGGGCACGGCGCGCTCGGACATCAGGAGCCGCCCGCGGTGGCGCCGTCGAGCACCCGGTCACCCTTGAGCAGGGACTCGTCGGCGCGGTGCACCCAGTCGGCGAAGCTCTCGCCGTCGGTGCGGTCGGCGAGGAAGTTGGTGACGACCGCGGTGACGTAGTCGTCGAGCCCCTCGCTGGTGACCTTGTGGGCGCGCAGCTTGCGACCGAAGTTGGCCTTCAGCCCGGTGGCACCGCCCAGGTGGACCTGGAAGCCCTCGACCTGCGCGCCCTCGTGCATGACGAGCTGGCCCTTGAGGCCGATGTCGGCGACCTGGGTGCGGGCGCAGGCGTTGGGGCAGCCGTTGACGTTGACCGAGATCGCGGTGTCGAGGTCGGGGAAGCGGCGCTCGAGCTCGGCGACCAGGTCGCGGGCACGGTTCTTGGTGTCGACGATGGCGAGCTTGCAGAACTCGATGCCGGTGCAGGCCATCGTGTTGCGACGCCACTGCGAGGGCCGGGCCGACAGGCCGATCTGCTCGAGCCGCTCCACCAGCTCCTCGACGCGGGCGGGGTCGGCGCCGAGCAGCACGATCTTCTGGTACGCCGTCAGCCGGGCGCCGGCGAGGCCGAACTCCTCGATCAGGTCGGCCAGGTCCACCAGCAGCGTGCCGGAGACCCGGCCCACGACCGGCGCGACCCCGACGTACTTGCGGCCGTCGACCTGGTCGTGGACACCGATGTGGTCGCGGAAGCCCTCGGGGGACTCCGGCGAGGGGCAGGAGACGAGCTCGGCGCCGAGGTACTCCTTCTCGAGCACCTCGCGGACCTTCTCGATGCCCCAGTCGGCGACCAGGAACTTCAGCCGGGCGCGCGAGCGCAGCCGGCGGTAGCCGTAGTCACGGAAGATCGAGGCGATGCCGGCCCACACGTCGGGGACCTGCTCGAGGGGGATCCAGACGCCCATCTTGGCCGCGAGCATCGGGTTGGTGGACAGGCCGCCACCGACCCAGACATCGAAGCCGGGGCCGTGCTCGGGGTGGACGGTGCCGACGAAGGAGATGTCGTTGGTCTCGGGGGAGACGTCCTGGGCGGGATGCCCGGTCAGCGCGGTCTTGAACTTGCGGGGCAGGTTGGAGAACTGCGGGTCGCCGATGTAGCGGCGCTTGATCTCCTCCAGGGCGCTGGTGCCGTCGATGATCTCGTCGGCGGCCACGCCGGCGACCGGCGAGCCGAGGAACGGGCGGGGGGAGTCGCCGCAGGCCTCCAGCGAGGAGAGCCCGGCCGCGTCCAGACGGTCCCAGATGGCGGGGACGTCCTCGATGCGGATCCAGTGGTACTGGATGTTCTGCCGGTCGGTGACGTCGGCGGTGTCACGGGCGAGGTCGCGGCCGATCTCGCCGAGGGCACGCACGGCGGCGGCGTCGAGCAGCGCCCCGTCGGAGCGGACCCGCAGCATGAAGTAGCGGTCGTCGAGCTCCTCCTCCTCCATCGAGCCGGTGCGCCCGCCGTCGATGCCGGGCTTGCGCTGGGTGTACAGACCCATCCAGCGGAAGCGGCCACGCAGGTCGGCGGGGTCGATGGAGTCGAAGCCGCGCTTGGAGTAGGTGTAGAGGATCCGGTCGCGCACGTTGAGCGCGTCGTCGTCCTTCTTCGACTGCTCGTTCTTGTTCAGCGGCTCGTTGAAGCCCAGGGCCCACTGGCCCTCGCCACGCTTGGGGCGCGGGATCTCGGTGTGCTGGGGGCGGGTGCCGTGGAAGCGCAGGTCGGGCATGACTGACTGGGGTGTCCTTCGCTGAGGTGGCGGCCTGCGGGCCGCGGGAGGAGGGCGGGTGCTCGGGTGCTCAGCGGGGTCGACACATCGCGCTGCGGGTGCGCCCGAGGTCCACGTGGCGGCGTACCACGAGCCAGGCGTGCGTGGCGGCGAAGGTCATGTCAAGGAGTCTCACCCTGCGGACCGGCCTCCTGCCAGCGCCAATCTCATGGAATGAGATGCCTGTCCCAACATCTGGGATACCGGCGGCATGGGGTGAGCGTGGAACGGGCCTCGCGTGCGGCGCACGTCACACCGTCCCGCAGCGCCGGTCCAGCCCACCGTCGCCGCGGTGCGCGCCGTAGGCTGTGCGGCATGACCGACGTCTCCCGTCTCGCCAGCAGCGCCTACAGCCAGGCCCTCGAGGTCATCGCCTCGGTGGAGCCCCGCATCGCGGAGGCCACCCGTGCCGAGCTGGCCGACCAGCGTGCCTCGTTGAAGCTGATCGCCAGCGAGAACTACGCCTCCCCGGCGGTGCTGATGACGATGGGCACCTGGTTCAGCGACAAGTACGCCGAGGGCACCGTCGGTCACCGCTTCTACGCCGGCTGCCAGAACGTCGACACCGTGGAGTCGCTGGCCGCCGAGCACGCCCGCGAGCTGTTCGGCGCCGAGTACGCCTACGTCCAGCCGCACTCCGGCATCGACGCCAACCTCGTGGCCTTCTGGTCGATCCTGGCCCACCGGGTCGAGGGCCCGTGGCTGCAGCGGGCCGAGAAGAAGAACGTGAGCGAGCTGACCGAGGAGGACTGGGAGTCGCTGCGCCGCGAGCTCGGCAACCAGCGCCTGCTCGGCATGAGCCTGGACGCCGGCGGCCACCTCACCCACGGCTTCCGCCCGAACATCTCCGGCAAGATGTTCCACCAGCAGCAGTACGGCACCGACCCCGTGACCGGCCTGCTCGACTACGACGCGGTCACGGCCAAGGCCCGCGAGTTCAAGCCGCTGGTCCTGGTCGCCGGCTACTCGGCCTACCCCCGCCGGGTGGACTTCGCGAAGATGCGCGAGATCGCCGACGAGGTCGGCGCCACGCTCATGGTCGACATGGCCCACTTCGCCGGCCTGGTGGCCGGCAAGGTCTTCACGGGGAACGAGGACCCGGTCCCGCACGCCCACGTCGTCACCACGACCACCCACAAGTCGCTGCGCGGCCCGCGCGGCGGCATGGTGCTGGCCACGGAGGAGTACGCCCCGAGCGTCGACCGCGGCTGCCCGATGGTCCTGGGCGGCCCGCTCTCGCACGTGATGGCCGCCAAGGCCGTGGCCTTCGCCGAGGCACGCCAGGACGGGTTCCGCACCTACGCCCAGCAGGTCGCCGACAACGCCCAGTCGCTGGCCCAGGGCTTCTTGTCCCGGGGTGCCGACCTGGTCACGGGCGGGACCGACAACCACCTGGTGCTGCTGGACGTCTCGAAGTTCGGCCTCACCGGTCGGCAGGCAGAGTCGGCGCTGCTCGACGCCGGCGTCGTGACCAACCGCAACTCGGTCCCGAACGACCCCAACGGCGCGTGGTACACCTCCGGCATCCGGCTGGGCACCCCGGCGCTGACCACCCGCGGCTTCGGCCACGACGAGTTCGACACCGTCGCGGACCTCATCGTCACCGTGCTGCAGAACACCGAGCCGGGCATCACCAAGGCCGGTGGCCCCTCGAAGGCCTCCTACTCCCTGGGGGACGGCGTGGCCGACAAGGTCCGCGCCGCCTCGGCCGAGATGCTCGACAAGCACCCGCTGTACCCCGGTCTCGACCTGGCCTGAGGGGGGCGGCGCCGGCCTCCACCGGCCGGCCGGCTCGGCGGGTGTGAGACCGGTGTGAGGCCGGCGTGAAGATCGCGCTGGACCGGCGTGATCATCGTGTGAGGTGCCTGGTGGGAGACACCGCACGCACGCACGCTGGACGGGTGTACGACTCCACAGCACCCCAGGACCCAGCCGAGTGGCCGCACGAGGGCGCTCACGGCTCCGCACCCGAGCCGATCGGGACCGCGCAGGCTGGCCCGGGCGACGTACGGACCAGGACGCGCGAGAGGACCCAGGCGTCCAGGGAGCCGTTGTGGGGCCTGGACCAGGGGATCTTGGACATCCAGGCGCAGGAGGTGGCCGACAGCCCGCTGTCGGTCATGCTGGTGAGCCGCGACGACCGGGTCCTGGCCGCCTCGGGACGGGTGCGGGCCCTCCTCGGCAGGGACGACGAGGAGCTCGTGGGCCGACGGGCGCGTGACGTCCTCGTCGGCTCCGGCGCCGAGCGGCAGCGCCTGGCGCTCCAGACGCTGATGAGCGGGGGCGAGGTCGGCGGCGGGTCCCGCCACTGGGAGGGCGACCTGCGGGGCGCGAACCGACGCGAGGTCCGGGTCCGGGTCACCGCCCGCCGTACCGGGCTCACCGGCGCGGACGCCCTGTGGTGCGCGATCGACGAGGTCGTCGACGACGGGGAGCACGTCCGGACCGACGCCCCCCGGGGTACATCGGCGGCGGTACCCCCGCCCGTGCAGCCTCGCTCGGACGCGGCCCCCGCGCGCCCGGCCGAGCCGGCGCTGCGGTCCGAGGGGCACACGGGTGCCGCGCCGGTCGAGGCCACCTTGCTGATGGAGCTGGTGGACGCGGTGAGCCGCCATCCGCGTCGGGGGGCGCACCTGGTCGAGGACGTCCTGCACATGACGGCGGTGCAGGCAGGGACGATGGCGGTCGCGACCGAGCCGTGCCACGTGCGCGGCGCCGTCCTGGCGGCCGTCTCCGACCGGGCGGGCACTGCGGTTCGCCACAAGGTCGGGTTCGACCTGGCGCTGGACGAGGCGCCGACCGTCGCGGCCGACCCGGTGCTCCTGCGCAAGTGCGTCGACCAGATCATCGGCAACGCGGTGAAGTTCACCGCACCCCACGGCTCGGTCATCTGCACCTGGCGGGTGGACGAGGACTTCCTGGTCCTGAGGGTCGCCAATCCCGCGGGTGACGCCGACCAGGAGGTCGTGGACCGTGCCTTCGACCCGTGGGCCGACGGCACCGCGGCGGTGCACGACCCTCGGCCCGGCGTCGGGCTCGGCCTCGTGGTCGCCCGCGGCCTGGCCCGGCTCATGCGGGGCGACGTGGCACTCCGGCTCTCGCACCGGAGCGGCTCGGCCCCGGTCGTGCACTGCGAGCTGAGACTCCCGCTGGCCTAGTCCGTCGTGGGGGTGGTGCGGGCCACGACGGCGGCCAGGTCGCCCCCGTCGAGCGCGCCGAAGACCCCCTCGGCCGAGGGGCCGAGCCGGGAGGCGCAGAAGACGTCGGCGACCTCGGCGGGCGCGTACCGGACCAGGAACGAGCCCTGCAGCACCGCCGCCATCCGGCCGGCGAGGCGGCGGGCCTGCCGTTCGAGCTGGTCCGGCTCGCCCATCAGCGCACCGATCATCGCCAGGGTGTCCTCGATGGCGCGGTCGAGGCGGGCGTCCCCGCCGCGGGCCCGCCCGACCTCGGTGATCCAGGCGTCGAGCACCTCCGGCTCGCGACCCAGGGCGCGCAGCACGTCGAGGGCGTTGACGTTGCCCGAGCCCTCCCACACCGAGTTCAGCGGCGCCTCGCGGTAGAGCAGCGGCATGCCGGACTCCTCGACGTACCCGTTGCCGCCGAGGCACTCCAGCGCCTCGGCGACCATGAACGGGGTGCGCTTGCACACCCAGAACTTCGCCAGTGGCAGCGCGATGCGCCGCAGCGCCCGCTCGTGCTCGTCGTGCGGCGCGTCCACGGCGGCGGCCAGCCGCATGGCCAGCGCGGTGGCGGCCTCGGTCTCGACGTGCAGGTCGGCGATGACGTTCTGCATGAGCGGCTTGTCGACCAGGCGGGAGCCGAAGGCCGAGCGGTGGCTGACGTGCCAGGAGGCCTCGGAGACCGCGCGACGCATCAGCGAGGTCGAGCCCAGGACGCAGTCGAGCCGGGTGGCGGCGACCATCTCGATGATGGTGCGGACCCCGCGGCCCTCGTCGCCGAGGCGGTGCGCGACTGTGCCGTCGAGCTCGAGCTCGGAGGAGGCGTTGGAGCGGTTGCCGAGCTTGTCCTTCAGGCGCACCACGTCGAGCGGGTTGCGGGTCCCGTCGGGGAGCACGCGCGGCACCACGAAGCAGGTCACCCCGCCCTCGGCCTGCGCCAGCACCAGGAAGACGTCGTTCATGGGGGCGCTGGTGAACCACTTGTGGCCGTGCAGCGTGTACGTGCCGTCGGCGCCGGGCACCGGGACGGCGCGGGTCACGTTCGCCCGCACGTCGGAGCCGCCCTGCTTCTCGGTCATGCCCATGCCGGCCAGCGCCCCGACCTTGTCGGTCAGCGGGCGTACGCCGGGGTCGTAGCGCCGCGAGGCCAGCAGCGGGGTCCACTCCTTGGCCAGGGCGTCGTCGGCACGCAGTGCCGGCACGGCGGCGTAGGTCATCGAGATGGGGCACCCGTGCCCGGGCTCGGTGTGCGACCAGGCCATGAAACCGGCAGCACGCCGCACGTGCGCGTGGGCGGTCCCGTCGGCCTGCTCCTCCCACGGCGCGGCCGCCAGCCCGTGGCCGACCGCACGCTCCATCAGCCAGTGCCAGGAGGGATGGAAGCGCACCTCGTCGACGCGGTGCCCGTAGCGGTCGTAGGGGGTGAGCTCCGGGTGGTGCTCGTTGGCGAGCATCCCGTGCTCGCGGGCCTGCGCGGAGCCGGCCTCGGCGCCCAGGTCGACCAGGGAGTCGAGCACCTCCTGGGAGCCGTGGCGCAGCACGGCCTCGACCAGGGCGGCGTCCGCCGTGACGACGTTGTGGCCCGCCAGCGGCGGAGCCTGGTTGGACACGACGCGCAGGTCGGCACGAGCGGTGGTGGGCAGCTCCATGTGGCTACCGTAGTTCCATGCCCTCGGTCAGCGGTCGCACCCTCGACGGCGACCGGGCCAAGCAGCTCACGCGTCGCGTCGCGCACCAGGTGTGGCGACTGGTCGTCACCACGGTGGCCTCCTGCCTGCGCTACCGCGTGACCGGCCTGGCGGCGGAGGCGGCGTTCTTCGCGGTCGTCTCGGTCCCGCCGCTGCTCTTCGCGCTGGCCGGCGGCATCGGCTACGTCGCCGACCAGTTCAGTCCCGCCCAGGTCGAGGACGTGCGCGCGGCGATCATCGAGCTGTCCCGCCAGGTGCTGACCGACCGGGCGGTCCGCGAGGTCATCCAGCCCACCGTCACCGACGTCCTGGGAGCTGGTCGCTTCGACGTCATCTCGATCGGCTTCGTGCTGGCGCTGTGGTCGGGCTCGCGCGCGCTGAACGTCTTCGTCGACACCATCACCGTGATGCACGGCCTGGGCGGGGAGCGCTCGATCGTGCGCACCCGGGCGTTGTCGTTCGTGCTCTACGTGATGGCCATCATCACCGGGGTCGTCACGCTGCCCCTGGTGGTGGCCGGCCCGACGATGGTGCGCCAGGTGCTGCCCAACCGCGTCGACATGCTGATGGGCTTCTACTGGCCGGTGGTCGTGGTGCTGTGCATCTGCTTCCTCGCCACGCTCTACCACGTGTCGGTGCCGGTGCGGACCAACTGGTCCTTCAACCTCCCCGGTGCGACGTTCTCGCTGGTGGCCTGGGTGCTCGGCTCCTACGCCCTGCGCTGGGTGCTGACCGTCACCGCCGCCGACTCCCGCTCGATCTACGGACCGCTGGCCGCCCCCATCGCGGTGCTGCTCTGGCTCTACCTGGTGGCCATCGCGGTGCTCATCGGCGCAGCGGTCAACGCGGCCTTCGACACCGTCTTCCCGCAGACCGCCACCACCCGCGCCCGGGCCCGTCGTACGTCGGAGCGTGCCCGTGTCGAGTAGGTTGCTACCCCGGTGGTCGGTCCGTCGGGCCGGTGAGCGACGGGACCGAGGCATGGTGCGGGCATGGTGAACGAGGACGACGCGGGCGCGCGGCGTAACCCCAACCTCGTCTCGCTGCCCGAGCGGGTCCGCTCGCCGTGGTTCGAGCTGAGCCGCCGACTGCTGATGGCCCTGGGCATCCTGGTCGGGACCGTGCTGCTGGTCTGGATCGACCGCGACGGCTACACCGACAACGGCGACCCCGGCTCCGGGGTCAGCCTGATCGACGCCATCTACTACACGACCGTCACGTTGAGCACCACCGGCTACGGCGACATCGCCCCGGTCGAGCCGCACGCACGGCTCATCAACGCCTTCGTCATCACTCCCGCACGCATCGCCTTCCTGGTCCTGCTGATCGGCACGACCCTGGAGGTGCTGGCCTCCCAGGGCCGCGAGATGTTCCGGGTCGCACGCTGGAGGAAGCGCATG
>Ga0208328_1000710_pt1 | contig 13697 bp, 9 predicted proteins | sample DeeseametaMP2633_FD_184170 | JGI IMG/M metagenome (GOLD analysis project Ga0208328, IMG submission 184170) | Marine microbial communities from the Deep Atlantic Ocean - MP2633 (SPAdes) | ecosystem: Environmental > Aquatic > Marine > Unclassified | place: Northeast of Antigua and Barbuda, North... | reverse complement strand
ACATCAAGGTGACACAACAAAGAGTACGGACATTTTAAACTCGCCCTTCGGGAAGGTCTGGCAAGCTTCCTAGCTTCATTCTGGGAATTTGAAAGGGAATAGCCATTCCTGCATTCCCACGCTTTGCTAGGAAACTTGCCAGCGCCTTCTGAGTGGGCAATTATCTATGCGGATTGGTATAAGTTCTCTTCAACACAGTTACTGTAACTCGTGTAACTCTTCAACTAATGTTTAATAAGCTTTTCCTAATTTCAATCTATTATTAAAGAGTATGGTTGAGTGGTAAAGGCCGAATGTATATACAAACATTTTCGTTGGAGTGTAACGACGCATCTAGTATGGCGTCCGAAATGGATAGGTTATTTAGTGAAAATAAACCTTCTCTCGTTATTGGCTACGGTAATGCCGACTTACCCTTTAACGAGCTTCAACATGGCCTTAGCGCGTTTACCGCGCCTTATTTCATTTCCAGCTCTTGTTTAGGAGCGCTACTTTGCGACTGCAGTACCGTTGACGCGGGGTGCCAGTTAGCGCTTTTTTGTGTGAATGACGATGGTGGAGCCTATGGCGTTGGAAGTGCAGACGCCTCCTGCTACAGCGCCTTTGAAGCTGGCGCCATCGCGTTACAAAATGCGCTAAACAATGCGGGAAGACCTTATGAAAGCCCAGCGTTAATTTGGTGTGCGTTGCCGCCAAGAGAAGAAGAAAGAATACTTGAAGGTTTCGCCAGCATTGTAGGGACTCAAGTTCCTATTTTTGGTGGTTCAATGGCAGACAACACGGTTTCAGGCGACTGGACAACCGTTACAAAGGATGCGTGCGGACCACACACTGTGGCAGTTGCAGTTATGTATCCCTCTACTCCATTAGGGGTAAGTTATAGCTCAGGATACAAGCCAACCGATACCCTATTTAAAGCAACGAAAGCGAAAGGACGCCAACTTCAACAACTTAACAATAACGGTGCAAGCACCGTTTATAACAAAGCGACCAATAACCTTATCGCTCAACAGCTATACGGCGGTCAAATTTTAGGACTAACATCGTCAGCACCGCTAGGCAGACCAGTAGAATTAGACAACGGTGCGGTAAATTACCTTCTGTGCCACCCCGATTCTGTCGATGAAAGTGGTGCACTACATGTTTTTTCAGAAGTAGAAGAAGGTGAAGAGTTGGTGTTGATGGAAGGTAGCATTTCAAGCCTTACCTCTCGCGCAGAGCGGGTGATAAATAATGCAGTTATGTTGCTACCCGAAAACAGAAAGCCTGTTGGCGTACTAATGATTTACTGCGCAGGATGTCGCTTGATGGTTGGAGACGAAATTAATTTCATGCTGAATTCGCTGCAAGAAAAATTTCCAGCATTACCTATTTGCGGCCCGTTTACTTTTGGTGAGCAAGGGCGCTTTTTAGATGGCAAGAACAGACACGGCAACCTTATGATATCAGCGGTAGTGTTCTCTCAATGAATAAAGATTACGAAAATGTTTTAGAAGATCTAGCGCTTGTTTACCGCCTTAAACAGCAGGCTGAGGCACATAAGAAGGAAAGCGATGCTTTGCTAGAAGGCACTCGCGTATTGCTTACCGCAGAGGACGAACAAGACCTTTATAAAAAAATGTTTAGTGTGTTCAAAGGACTGTATAATTATCAAGTTTGCTTTGTTCTTGAGAATGAAAGCGCTGGCAAAATGAGGTGCATTAACAGCACCCATCCACCGCTACTTAACACCGTATGGCAAATCGATGACACACTCTCCCGTGCGGTTAAAAGTGAGCCTATAGCATTATTCAACATTAAGCAGCAAGCGACGTGGCAACGCCACCTATCCTTATTCGACACGCCCGTCACCTCTGTACTTTATTGTCCATTTAAAGTACATCAGCAACACGCAGTTATTGTGTTTTGCCATCAAGCACTGGGTTATTACACCCAAGAATTTGTGGATATGGCTAACAGATACCGTACATTTACCGAGCAAATGGCCATGGGGATGCAGGCTAAGCTAATGGCGCTTGAAACGGTGAGGTTGAAAGAAGAAAAAGCCATTGTAGAAAAAAGCCTTATCGATTCAGAAAAAATGGCATCGCTAGGTTTACTTGCCGCTGGTGTTGCCCATGAAATTAATAACCCTGTTGCTTTCATTAATAGCAACATTCACTTTTTACGGAACGTGCTGCCTGCGCTTTCGCAAATGCAAGACATCGTCTTACAATTGGCGGCTAGCGCAACCGACGATGAGAGGCTGAAGGTAGCTGAAGCTGCGAAACAGTGGAGGGTTGAAAATAAGATTGATTCATTAAGCGACGAAATTGCAGATATTTGCAGCGAATCAGAGGAAGGCCTAAATAGGGTTACAGACATTATCACCAGTCTTCGCTCTTTTTCCCACGATGCAGATATTCCCGATGATGAAACCGTAAACGTGAACGACTGCATAGCTCATGCCTTGCGATTAGTAAACAGTGAATTGAAGCACCGAATAAAGATTCAACAGCACCTAAGCGATGTGCCTTTAATTAAGGGAAAAACAGGAAAATTAAACCAAGTATTAGTCAATTTATTCGTAAATGCTGCGCAAGCGATGGAAGATGGGGATAAATTAACTATTTCTTCGTTTGAAGAAAAAGATCACACCGTCATTACGGTAAAAGATACGGGCTGCGGTATAGAAAAGCATGCCCTTCAAAAGCTCTTTGAACCGTTTTACACCACCAAACCAACCGGCAAAGGCACTGGATTAGGACTTTATATCTCGTTCTCCATCGTTGAAGCGATGGGGGGAACCATTAGCGTAGAAAGTGAAGTAAACGTGGGCACCACATTTACCCTATCTTTTCCAACAAAGTTGGAAGATAAAAAAACCGCACAAGCGTGCGGTTTAGATACGTTTAACAGCAACTCCTAGTCGCTTATATCAAGCAATTACTCACTACTTTTTGAACAAAATGTCCATAACGTCAGCCAACTCGCCTTTGCCTTCACGAATTTCTTCTTCCGACAAACCCGCAATTTCATGAGGGAAAACTAGCCATTCATCACTTTCGTTAACGTAATAATCTGGCACGATGTCTGTTGTGTTGTTTTGCGGCTTGTACCACGGACATGCAATGCGAATATCTTTGGGCATGTTCAAACGCATTAGTTTATTAATTTGCTTAATAAGTGCATCTACGCTGCGGCCTGAATCGAAAACATCATCAACAATCAACAACTTGTCATCAGCATTCGCGTTTTCTACCAAGTAGTGTAATCCGTGCACACGGATCTCTTTCGATTGTTTGTTTATTCCGTAGTAAGACGATGTACGTACTGCGATATGGTCGGTTGACGTATTCTTAAATTCAAAGAATTCTTGAACCGCGATACCAATGGGAGCACCACCACGCCAGATACCAATAATAAAGTCAGGGCGAAAGCCGTCTTCATACACCTTTGCCGCTAGGCGAAAGGAATCCTGTAGAAGCGATTGCGAGGTGATAAAATTCTTATTCATGACGTCTCACTGGGCAAAATTTAAAAGACCGCGAGTATAGTGAATTTTGCACTAACTTGCACGGTAAATTCAGCGATTTATTCGTTTTGGAGCGCTTGCGATGGTGCAATTTTCATCGCTTTTCGCGCTGGATAAACGCTGGCTAAAACACACAGTAGCAAAGACAGCAAAGCAATACCTACAATTTGTACAACGTCCATTTCAATTGGCAGCCCTCTACCATCTGCCGCTAAGGCTAACGGCGACCCGATAAGGTCCAAAATGTTATTTAGTTGGAGCGTAATCACTACGCCTAATACTAGACCAATGCCAGCGCCTTTAATGCCGTTAAACAAACCGTTTAACACAAAAATCCACATTACTGAACTGGGTAACATACCTTGAGTTTGGAGTACTGCGATATCGCCTTGTTTTTCCGTTACCACCATTACCAGTGCCGAAACGATATTAAATGCCGCCACCGCAATAATAAGCAGTAGCATAAGTGTCATCATGTTCTTTTCCATTTTAACCGCATCAAATAGCGGCCCCTGACGCTCACGCCAAGTCTTCATATTATTTACAGAGACACCCACCCTATCGGTGAGCGCGCTAACAACTGCTTGATAGTTAAAAGCGTCATTTAAAAAGAGTCGAAGCGATTGTTCGCTACCTTTAGGATCTCGCATTAAGCGGTTAACGTCTTCAAGGTTCATATACATCACTTTGTCATCCATCTGCGAGCCCATATCGAAGACACCCACCACGGTTACAAGCCGTTGACTTGGCATTCTTCCAAAAGGTGTATACACACTTGCGCCTGCCACCATAACCCGCAATCGGTCTCCAACCCGCGCTTCAAGTTTAATGGCAAGTGAGCGCCCAATAATGGCAGCAAAACTCCCCTCAGTTAGATCGCTAAATCGCCCCTGTTCCATGTGGTTTGCTACCAAAGTGTGCTCAATCATTACTTCAGGTTGAACACCGTGAACCTGAACACCACGCAAGTCCGAGCGAGACTGCACTACTGCTTCAGCTTCCCTGTAAGCCATAGTGGCAACAACGCCTTCGATGGGTGTCTCGCTAATTTCTTTTAAATTCACTGCCTGCGTTTTTTCTGCAGTTTGCGTGGGTGTCTCTGTAATTGCGTTTTCGTTGGATGTCCTGCTAGGGTTCTCGCTTATGATGGGTGTCTTTGTAATTTCACTCTCGCTTATGATGGGTGTCTTTGTAATTTCAATATGGGGGACAATGCCTAAGATGCGCTGTTTTAGTTGACCTTCTAGGCCGTTCATAACAGACACAACGATAATGAGCGCCATCAATCCCAGTGCAATACCCGCCACTGAAAATCGATTAATAAATGAAACAAAACTGGTTTGGCTTGCTTTGTTAGACTTGGCATAACGATAAGCAATGAATGCAGAAAGAGGATAAAACATAGCGCCTTGCTTTTCAGTAATACGGTAATCTGCCTTATGTTTAGCTATGCTTAATGAATGAGAAATTCAGATAAGTAGCCCAAAGACGAGATGACGGGTTAACCCCAAAATAGTAAAGTGAGTATACTACGTGTGATCGGTATACTACTTATAAGTTACTAACTGCACAAGAATTAGTGGCAGAGGAATGATGTGAGCGAACTTAGCCTAGAACAAAAAAAAGCCCAATTCGATGAATATTTTTCTATCGCACATCGCATAAACGCCAATATGCGCCCGTTAGGTGAAGACGAAGTAGTGCCTGATGAAGAGAACTTAGAGGAGTCGATGCCGTATGCATTTCGCATTGCCAGCGAAATGGCCGCTATTGAAGCACAGGCAATTCGTCCGCTTCGCAACCTAAGTGATCATGCTGAGTCGCTGGCTGACTACTTAAACCATCAATCTCGAAAAATTGACTTGATGATGTCGTTCGTTTTGCACCAGCAAGACGAGCCAGAGTTTCGCTTCAAAACCGTAAAGCTCGGTGGTGGCGGTGTGGTCATCGAGTCAAAAGAAGCATTGGATGTGGGCGCCAAAGCGGAACTTAAACTTTTCTTGGATGCCGAAGCAGCAGCAATATTTTGTTTTGGCGAAGTAATTACTTGCGAGCAAGTAGAAGACCGTTACCATATCGCCTTTATTTTTAACACCATTCGAGAGCAAGACCAGGAGCTTTTAGTTCGCGCTAGCTTGCATATTCAAACGCAACAGCTAAGAAAGCGGGCAAAAGAAAAAAAAGCGGGATCTGAATAGACCCTAACATCAGTATATAAGCCGTAAAACTCATCTTGCACTTAAAAAACAGGACGTCATGACAGCCACTTTATTATCGCTTCCATTACCTGCGCCTAAAAAAGAAGCCTCATCACAAGATCACAAACACTGGGGCCAACTTCAAGGCAGCAGTGCCGCACTATGTATCAGCCAAGCACTCAGCCAATACAAAGGCCCTATTGTACTGATTACCGCCGATACACCGTCGGCAATGAAGCTCGAAAAAGAAATAGCCTTCTTCTTAAGCGATAATACAAAGCATACACCTATTACTCTGTTTCCAGATTGGGAAACACTGCCCTACGATTCGTTTTCGCCCCATCAAGACATTGTTTCTCAGCGATTAGAAACCCTATTCCGCTTTACACAGCAAGGCGAAGGCATATTCATAGTGCCTGTTAACACGTTAATGCAGCGTTTAGCCCCTACCGATTATTTAGCAAAGTATTTGCTTATGCTAAACAAGGGCGACACCTTAGATAGAGATCAGTTCAGACGCAATCTCGAGCAAGCCGGCTACCTGCATGTTAGTCAGGTAATGAGCCACAGCGAATTCTCGGTGCGCGGCAGCATCATCGACCTTTTTCCGATGGGAAGCGACCAGCCATTTCGAATAGACTTGTTTGATGACGAAATCGACTCCATTCGCTATTTCGATACTGAAACCCAACGCTCTGGCGAGGCTGTTAACGAAATTCGCTTGCTACCAGCACGAGAATTTCCTACAGACAAAGAGGCAATCACGCTTTTCCGCCAGCAGTTTTTAGAAAAGTTCGACGCAAACAATGCATCTGAAAGCGTATTTTCTCAGGTAAGCAAGGGCACCATGCCGAGCGGTGTGGAATATTATCTTCCCCTCTTCTTTGAAAAAACCGCTACGCTTTTTGACTATCTTCACCCTAAAAGCCTGTTATTACTTCACGGTGATGTGCAAGACGCCAGCGAGTTTTTCTGGGCCGACGTACAAGAACGTTACGAGCAGTATCGTTATAACTTAGCCCGTCCACTGCTTGCACCAGACGAGCTGTTTTTACCTATAAATGAGCTATTTGGTGCCATAAAACAGTGGCCACGTGCATCCCTTTCTAGCAAGGTGCTTGAAGAAAAATCAGGTACTAGCAACCTTCAGTGCGAAAAGCTTGATGATATTGCGATTAACTCGCAGAAAAAAGTACCTGCTGAAAGACTCATTAAAACGGTAAATCAAGCCACTGACAACGGGGCTAAAGTACTGTTTTGTGCTGAAACCCAAGGTCGCCGAGAGGGCTTGCTTACGGTACTTGCCAAAGCGGGCATCAAGCCAAAGATTGTTGATAGCTTTAGCGATTTCATCGCAAGTCACGACAGCATTGGCATTACCGTGGGTATGGTTGATAACAGTTTCCGCTGGCAAACTCAGGAAGGCGAGCTGTTATTCATTACCGAAACCGAACTATTAGGGCAAAAGGTAAGCCAGCGCCGCCTTCGCGATAAACGCACTGCCACCGACGAAAGCGCCATTATCCGTAACCTGGCCGAACTTTCTATTGGTCAGCCTGTGGTGCACCTCGATCACGGTGTTGGCCGTTATTTGGGCCTTCAAACGTTGGACGCGGGCGGCGTAGCAACCGAATATTTGTGCATTGAGTATGCCAAGCAATCTAAGCTTTACGTGCCTGTGGCGTCGCTTCACTTGATTTCACGCTACACTGGTGGCGATGCCGACAGCGCACCAGTTAGCGCCTTGGGCTCAGACGCATGGACAAAAGCCAAGCAAAAAGCCGCCGAAAAAGTTCGTGACGTAGCGGCTGAGCTTTTAGATGTATATGCCCGCCGCGCAGCCAAGCCAGGTTTTGCCTACAAAATAAATTGGGACGACTACCAAGCCTTCTCAGACAGCTTCCCCTTTGAAGAAACACCCGACCAAGCCCAAGCCATCGCTGCGGTTATGCACGACATGGGCAGTCCATCGGCTATGGATCGCCTAGTTTGCGGTGACGTAGGTTTCGGTAAAACCGAAGTTGCTATGCGCGCGGCATTCCTTGCAGCTAATGCTGGTAAACAGGTGGCTATTTTGGTGCCCACTACCCTACTGGCTCAGCAACATTACGAGAACTTTAAAGACCGTTTCGCGGCATGGCCGTTTGAAATTGAAGTCATGAGCCGTTTTGTAAGCGGTAAAGCGCAAAAATCTGTGGTTGAGCGGATCGGCGAAGGCAAAGTAGATATCGTAGTAGGCACACATAAACTGCTGTCTAGCGATATTAAATATAAAGACTTAGGCCTTGTGATCATCGACGAAGAACATCGCTTTGGCGTGCGTCAAAAAGAGAAACTTAAGTCATTACGTGCCGACGTTGATATCCTTACCCTTACGGCAACGCCTATTCCTCGTACGCTTAACATGGCGTTATCAGGCATGCGCGACTTATCGATTATTGCCACAGCCCCGGCCCGTCGTTTATCAATTAAGACCTTTGTGCAGCAGCGTAATAAAGCCGTTATTCGCGAGGCCATTATGCGTGAGATACTGCGTGGTGGTCAGGTTTACTTCCTTCACAACGAAGTGGATAGCATTGCACGAACGGCTGAAGAAATCGCTGAAATCGTTCCCGAAGCCCGTATTGCAGTGGGTCACGGCCAAATGCGCGAGCGTGAACTTGAAGGCGTAATGAGCGACTTCTACCACCAGCGCTACAACGTACTTGTGTGTACTACCATCATTGAAACAGGTATCGACGTACCAAGTGCGAATACTATTATTATGGATAGAGCCGACCATTTAGGTTTAGCGCAGCTGCACCAGCTTCGTGGTCGTGTGGGTCGTTCCCATCATCAAGCGTACGCCTACTTATTAACGCCTCATCCAAAGCGCATGACCAAAGATGCAGTAAAACGTTTAGAAGCAATATCGCAGCTTGAAGATTTAGGTGCAGGTTTTGCGCTTGCTACCCACGATTTAGAAATTCGTGGTGCCGGTGAGCTGTTAGGCGACGACCAATCGGGGCAAATAGCGAGTATTGGTTTCAGTTTGTACATGGATATGCTCGATAAAGCCGTTAACGCGCTTAAAGAAGGTCGAGAGCCTTCATTAGACGACGCGACCTCGGGCCATACCGAAGTTGAACTGCGTATTCCAGCCCTATTGCCTGAAGACTATATTGCCGACGTTAACACTCGCCTATCGCTATATAAGCGTCTGGCAAGCTGTACGTCGCAAGACGACATTGATGAATTCCAGGTAGAATGTATTGACCGCTTTGGTCTATTGCCAGAGCCAGCTAAAAACTTGATAGAAGTGGCTGAAATTAAACTAAAAGCCCAAGCGTTAGGCATTCTAAAAGTAGACTTGTCGGCCCAAGGCGGTACCATAGAGTTTAAAGAAACCACTAAGGTTAACCCAGGCTATATTATTAGTTTGGTGCAAACCAAACCAAACACCTTTAAGTTTGAAGGAAGCCAAAAACTGCGTTTGGTGAAAAAGACCGAAACAGCTAAAGAGCGCATCGCGTTTATTAGCGATATTATTGCCGATTTTGCAAAGGAGTCGCGGTAACATGAAGTTATCTCGCTGGTGCCCGTTAGTTGCATCAATAAGCGCCGTTTTCTTAACGACAATTTCAACTGCAGCTAACGCCAATGACAACTGGTGGTTCGATGTGGAAGTTATTGCGTTTAAGCGCAACGTGGCATTAACTGAGTTAGAAGAGCAGTTTTCTTTGGCTGACAACTTGTCAGCCCCTCGCGCTCAGGCAGACATCATCAGCGATATCATTTCGCCTGATATAAGCTATCTAAAACAAGGGTTAGCCATTTGCGGCGCTGATACATCGGTTAAGTGGCCTAGCAACGGACTTTTGAGCGTGCCCGCAAAAGATGTAGATTTCTTGTCGCTGCCTAAAGATAACAGTTCGCAGTACGGTGATATGTCACCTAACTCTTACTCTGAAGAAGCGGGCTATGGATATAATGAAACATCCGGCTTAACAGCCAATGAGCCATCTCCTACACCAGACGTAGCGAGTCAGGCACGAAGCGAAACCATTGATGGCGATGAGTATGACGCTACTTATTATTCAACAGACTCAGACTATAGCGAGAGCCTTGACTACTCAAATGAGGGGATCATCACTGACGACGTCACACCCGCTCCTGATGCTGCAACCATCGCCAGCTATTGGACGTCATTCTTCGGCGTAAAAGATTCCTCACCTGTCACGGTGCCTGTATTTAAATACTGTGAAGAAACGAAGCCATGGCTTAGCGCTGAGGTAACCAATGCACTTAACGTTGTTGTTCCAAGCGACAACGAACTAATCTCAGGCGTTTCGACAAGCGAGAGCAAGTCTAGAAGCAGCGCGCTTCAACCTGTAATCGTATGGAAGGTGAATCAGCCGGATAATAGGCTACCCGCTCCAGCAAGTTTACCTATTATCATTGAAGGGCACGACTGGCCGCTTGCGTCAAAAGCGCATCTGCTTACCAGTAATCAGCAAGCACTGTCTTCAATTTCTCGCCAAATACGTTCTAATCGCGAGCTAGAACGTTTGTTTCACGCAACCTGGCGTCAGCCAGTTATGTTTGGTAAGAACAAAGCTTTCAACGTGCGTCTTTATGGTGGGCAAAACTACGCGCAGCAGTTTGACTTGAACGGTGATATGCGAGCTCCAAAACACGTTGATAATGTAAACAATGAAACTGACGATTCCGCTCCAGAGTTTGGTTACGGCTCCACCGCCGCTCTTACTGATAATGATGCTTATAAAAACACATCGAGCACAGACGAAAACAGCCTAAGTGGTGTAAGTACTGCTTTTGAAGCTGATAAAACTGCAGCGCATGGCACTGATCAATTTCTTGCTGTTTCAGATATTTTTGCCGATTTGGACCGCCGTTTGTCAAACCCACAGGCTATAGAGTATGGCGCATTTAAAGCGCTTGATACGCCGATTATTGTAGAGCAAGGTGAAAATGACACTACCGACGCTTCGTTAAGAACCCCCATTTGGGAAATTGACGGCACTATCAAAGTATTTCTTAAGTATATTAACCGCGTACCTTACCTTCATGTAGATGGCGAGATGTTTTATCGCCAGCCGGTGCCAATGAGCTACTTCAGCAGTGAAGATGACAGCTCTGGTAATGCTGCTAAGCCCCGTCAAGCGACATCAACAGCGTACAAACTGGTTTCGGTTCCGTTAGCTGAGCAAAGACGTGTAATCAGTACGCAACTGCATTATTTCGACCACCCGCTGTTTGGTTTTGTAGTACAAATTCGTCGCTACAATCGCCCTGACGTTAGTGAGTGATTTAAGTAAACGCTTAGTGTAAGTGCTTTGGTTTTAAATACAAAAAACAACATTTGCGATTGATAGAGAGATATAGGTTTTTATGAAGATTTACACTCGCACTGGTGATAAGGGCAGCACGCAAATTTACGCTGACAAAGCCGTTCGTGTAGATAAGGATGATTTAGTAGTACAAAGCTACGGCGATATGGACGAACTTAATAGCCACATCGGGCTACTAGCAGCGCATGTTACTGACAAACATAAGCCAATGCTCCAGGACATTCAGCGCAACCTGTTTCAAGCTGGCTTTGCTATTTCAGCAAGCTCAACGCTGACGCAAACTGAAATTGAGAACCTAGAAAGCCTTATAGACAATATTACCCGTCAAATGCCGCCTAATACGTCGTTTGTGCTGCCTGGCGGATGTAAGGCTGCTGCCCAGGCTCATGTTTGTCGCGCTGTATGCCGCCGGGCTGAACGTGCTGTCATTAGCCTATCTAAACATTATGACGTGCCGGAAGTGGTACATGCTTATTTAAATCGTTTAAGCGATTTTCTCTTCACTTTTGCGCGATTTATGAATGTAGAAGCTGGCGTAGACGAAGTACCAGTATAAGCAAACGGCATTAAAAACAGAAAATGAAAAACGGTAGTTATAAAAACTACCGTTCGCTTAAACGCTTCACCAGCTCGACCGCACTGTCGTATTTATCATTGAGCCCCGCAGGCATGACACGGTCATAAAGCGCCATAACGCGCTCTCGCTTTTGTAAATCGTTGTTAGACGGATTAGCAAAGCGCATTTCCAATCCATCAAGGATAGCCTCAGCCCCTTTCGGATTGTTGCACGCAAGTACCATATCACAACCTGCTTCCAGCGCTGTCTCAGCACGCTCAACGTAACTTCCCGCAACACTTGCGCCGTGCATAGACAAGTCATCAGAGAATACTGCGCCGCCAAAGCCTAGATCCTGTTTAAGGATATCCTGCAGCCATTTAGTTGAGAAACCCGCAGGCTTATCGCACACCTGATTATAAATAACATGGGCAGGCATAACGCCATCAAGCAACGCACGTTCAATTAAGCGTTCAAAGACCACCATATCGGTACTGCGTATCTCATCAAATTCGCGTTCATCGACGGGTAACGCTACATGAGAATCTGGCGCTACACTGCCATGCCCAGGAAAGTGCTTTCCAATAGCTGGCATATTTACGGCTTTTAAACCTTGGATCAGATGAGCGGCAAGGCGAATAACGTCGTCTGCACTGTCTGAAAATGCCCTGTCACCAATAACTTGCGATACACCATTTATATCAAGCACCGGTGCAAAGCTAAAATCGATATCTAAGGTTTTAAGTTCATAAGCCAATACTAATCCACACGCTTTTGCGTATGCAGCACTTTCATCTTGATGCTCTGACTGCCTTAAAATATCGCCCATTGCAGGTATGGCAGTAAAGCCTTCACGAAAACGCTGAACGCGGCCGCCTTCATGATCGACGGCGACCAGTACTGGGCGCTTTGCAAAGCGTCTTATATCTTGAACCAGCGCAGAGAGCTGACGTTTATCATGATAGTTGCGGCTAAATAAAATAACGCCACCCACTACTGGATGTGTTAACTTTTCCTTTTCTTCAGGCAGAAGTTCTTCGGCCTGACAATCCAACATTAATGGCCCCACGGCACCGCCTTAGTATGTGTCATAAAACATCACTTCAATTTTGCAAGTTCTGTGGTTAGGATAGAGAAAAATAGGGAGTTTTACACGTGATAAATTGGTTCAAGTGGTTGGTTTTAAGTGTTTTAGCACTGCTTTTTTTAACGGTACTGGGATTGTACATCTCGCTTCGTATGAGTTTGCCCGCACTTGACGGAAATAGCGCCACCTATCACGTAAACGCACCTACTGAGCTAAGCCGTGACGAACTAGGCCAAGCTGTTATTAAAGCCAACGATATTTTCGACGCAGCCTATGCACTGGGTTTTGCGCATGCTCAAGATCGCTTTTTTCAAATGGATTTACAGCGCCGCGCCGCATCGGGTAGTTTGTCACAGTGGGTGGGCGACATTGCCCTAGATATCGATAAGAAAGTCCGCTTCCATCAATTTGAGAAACGAGCAAAAGCCGTATTCGATAACCTTCCCTCAAAACAACAAGAACTACTCGTACGTTACGCTCACGGCGTAAATGACGCATTGTCTGAGTATACGTTGCCACCTTTTGAATACCTAGCTGCAGGCGTTGATATAAAACAATGGCGCCCCACCGACAGTATTCTTGTGATTTACAGTATGTATTTGGATTTACAAAGTAGCCAAGTAGAACTTGATTTAGCAAGAGAGGCACTGCTTTCAACATTTGGGAATGATGTATACAGCTTCATTACTCAGCCGAGTAATTATCAGGCAGCGCTAGATGCCAGCGAGATACCATTGCTTGAAGCACCTATTCCAGAGTACCCTGCATCGCTACGCCCAATTACTCACTCACCAGAAGATAGTAATGACGAGAGTCTTAAACACGAGCCTGAAGACGCGACTACCCAGTACTCAAACGATAACGACAATACTGCTATCGCCCGTGCACAATATAACGGTACTGAGCTTCCTGATATTGGTAGCAATAACTGGGCGGTGACCGGAAGTCACACCACGACAAGCGCAGGCCTTTTAGCAAACGACATGCATTT
>Ga0208328_1000709_pt1 | contig 13707 bp, 19 predicted proteins | sample DeeseametaMP2633_FD_184170 | JGI IMG/M metagenome (GOLD analysis project Ga0208328, IMG submission 184170) | Marine microbial communities from the Deep Atlantic Ocean - MP2633 (SPAdes) | ecosystem: Environmental > Aquatic > Marine > Unclassified | place: Northeast of Antigua and Barbuda, North... | reverse complement strand
CAGGGAGGAGGAGAGAGGGTCGCCGCTGATTTCCGGGGTTCAGGGAGGAGGAGAGAACCCCAGGAAACTCTGTGGCGCATCGCTGCGCCGTTACCGCTACCTACGCAGTGCTGCGGTGCAGAGCAAGGGACGCTGCTGCAAGGCCGCCTTGCCGCTGGTGCATGGCATTGGCCTTTTGCGTCCTGAAACGAAAGAAAGGACGGATCGTCGATCCGCCCTTCCTCTTCGGCTTGGCTGTCTGTCTGCCTGGCTGGGTCGCCCGCGCGGGCCGCCTTGCTGGGGGGGATGGATGGCCAAGCCCTGTTCCGGGCCGCTCAGGCGGCTTCGGCTTCGAAGTGGCCGCACCAGTCGTCGGATTTCACCACCGGCCAGAGGCCACGGGCGTTGGCATCGGGCTGGGTGACCGGCGGGTTGAAGCGGCAGAGGCCGGCATCATCCAGAACCGCAGTGGTGTTCGCCTTGTGGTCTTCGAAGAAGGCACAGGTTGCGCAGTTATGCTCGTTGGACATGGCTTTCTCCTATGTGTCTCTGTTGGTAAGGGCCGCGGTCCAGCGTCCCTCGCCATGAAGGGGATATAGTTGCGCGCCGCGGCTCTTACAAGATAAAATCAAATAAAAACAAATGGTTGAGTGATGTTGTCAGGATCGGATGCCAATCGTTTCGGTCAGGATTCCGGCCCGCGCAAGGCGAGTGTTTCGCTCAGGTTCGCCAAGCCCTTCATTTGTTGAGAGTTATGAATCCTGTGCATATCAGTCGGGAAAGCCGCGGCGATCGCGGGCACGAGGCAAGGCAACGCGCAGGCGTTGCCCGCGCGATCCAAACAGGGTGCGATGGCGGAAGAAATCCGGTTCAGACGCCCGTCAGGGGGGGCATCAGCGTGTCGCGCAGTGGCCCGAGCGGAACAGCCCGGCCTCGGCGAGTCGCGGCACGAGCGCGCGATGAAGCTCGACTGGTTCCTGTCCCGCGGCCTGACGCTGGGCGCGGTCGAGATCCGGCCCTCGCCGAGTCCCAACGGCACGCCGCTGTCGGATCACGACACCATCGTGGCCCGCATCTAAGCGATCGGCTGGGCGCTCAGCGGATCGTCCAGCCGCCGTCCACCACCAGCGTCGAGCCGGTGCAGAAGGTGGCGTCGTCGCTTGCCAGGAAGAGGATCGCGCGGGCGATCTCTTCCGGGCGGCCGAGGCGACCCATCACCTGCCGGTCCTCGAGCCCCTTGCGCAGCGCCGCCGCGTCCGGGGACTTGGCGAAGATCTTGGTGAAATAGGGGGTTTCGATGGTGCCGGGCGCGACGCAGTTCACCCGGATCATGTCGTCGGCGTGGTCGATGGCCATGGCGCGGGTCAGCGCCGCCACCGCGCCCTTGGACGCGGTGTAGGCCGCGCGGTTGGCGATGCCCACGATGGCGCCGCCCGACGCGGTGTTGACGATGATGCCGCCGCCCTGCGCCGCGAAGATCGGCACCGCGTGCTTGCAGCCGAGGAACACGCCGCGCACGTTGACGGCAAAGAGCGCGTCCCAGTCTTCGACCGAGGTGTCGGCCACGGTGCCGGCAAAGCCGTAGCCCGCGTTGTTGACGAGGATGTCGAGCCGCCCGTGACGGGATTTCACCCCGTCGAGCAGCGCCTTGACCTGATCTTCCTGCGAGACGTCGAGCGCCACCGCCTCGGCAGCGGCGCCATCGGCGGCCAGCTTGAGCGCGACCTTGGCGGCGGCGTCGGCGTCCCGGTCGGCGACGACCACATGGGCGCCCTCGGCGGCGAAAAGCTTCGCGGTCTCGTGCCCGATCCCGGAGGCCGAGCCCGTCACCACGGCGATTTTCCCGGCAAGTCTCATCGTTCAGTCCTTTCAGATGTCAGTGGGGCGTCCAGCCAGTCGGTCATGATCGCGATGAAGGCATCGGTGCGCGAGGCGGGATAGAAATGGCCGCCGTCGGGCAGCATCCGCAGCGCGGCGCCGGGCAGGTGGCGTGCGAGTTCCTCCTGCAGGAAGGCGGGCACGATCATGTCATCCTGCGCGCCGATGATGGTGGTCTCGGCGGTCACCGCGCCGATCTGGTCGCTGCCGTCGAAAGCGAGCAGCGCCCGGATACGCTCCGCCACGATGGCCTGCGTCTCGGGGTCGGCGGGCGGATTGGCGGTGGCGCGTTCGTACTTGTCCCAGTGGCTCTCCAGCCAGCCCGGCGCGTAGGAGAGCAACGCCGCACTCTCGGCGTAGGCCTTGGGGTCGCGGTGCAGCAGACCGAGGCGGAATTCGAAGAGCGCGGTCAGGTAGTTGCCGGGCCTCAGCCACGCGGCGCTGAGCGCCAGCCGCTCGACCCGCCCGGGCGCTGTTGCGGCGATGGTCTGCACGATGCAGCCGCCGGTCGAGTGGCCGAGGAAGGCGGCGCGGGGCAGCTCCAGCGCGTCGCAGATCGTCAGCACGTCCCTGGCCAGCTGCGCAATGTCCACCGGGGCGCTGCCGCGGGTGGAGCCGGCGATGCCGCGCTGGTCGAAGGTGATGAACTCGAACCGGTCCTGCAGACGCGCGATCACCGGGTCCCAGAACCCCGCCGTCCCGCCCAGTCCGCTGACCAGCACCACCGGTGCGCCGCTGCCCTGACGGCGGACCTTCAAGACCGCGCCGTCGCCGGTTTCGACCGTGAGCGTGGTCATTGCAGCGGCGAGAAGCTGGTGGGCGTGAGGATCCGGGTGTTCTGGGTCTGCAGCAGCCCGTCGACCCGCGCGAGGTAGTCGGACCATTCCGGATCCGCGAGCATCGCCGCCCGCATCGCGGCCCGCTGGTCGAGGCTCTCGTAGCTCCAGAGTGCGACGACGTGGTTCAGCTCGCCGATCTCGGTGGTGAAGTAGCCGATGAAGGTGCCGAGATACTTCTTCTGAATCTCGACGCCGTAGTCGCGATAGAGCCCGACAAAGGTGTTCAGCTTGCCGGGTTTGATCGCGTAGTCGCGTTCTTCGTAGATCATGGTGGCTCCGGTGTTCGGCGTGAGTGGTGGCGTGGGTGTTCGACGTGAGTGAGTGGCGTGGGTGGGGACGGTCCCGGCGAAAATTGCCGGGACCGGGCAGGCAGGGGCGTCAGCCGTAGATCAGCTTGGGCATCCAGGTCGCGAGCGCGGGGAACACGATGACCAGCGCCAGGACGATCAGCTGGCAGCAGATGAAGGGAATGACGCCCCAGTACATCTGCTTCAGCGTCATCGTCGGTGGTGCGATGGCGCGCAGGTAGAAGATCGACGGCGCCATCGGCGGGGTCAGGTAGCTGGTCTGCAGCGTGATCAGGAACACGATGGAGAACCACAGCAGGTCGACGTTGTAGGCGTTGAGGATCGGCACCGAGATCGAGGTCATGATGAGCACGATCGAGGTCAGTTCCACCGCGAAGCCCAGCACGAAGGTGATGATCAGGATCAGCGCGATCACGCCTCCGGCCTCGAAGCCGAAGCTGTCGAGGAAGCCGCGGATCGCCATCATGCCGCCCGAGGCGAAGAGCACGCCCGAGAACATCACGCCCGCTAGCACGATGGCGAGGATCATCGCCGTCAGCGACACGGTTTGCAGCGACGCCGCGAGCAGCATCCTGAACGTCAGGCGGCGGTAGAAGGCGGCCAGCACCAGCACCCCGAAGGAGCCGCAGGCGGCGGCCTCGGTCGGCGTGGCGAGCCCGCTGAAGAGCGTGCCCAGCACCAGTGCGATCAGCACCACCGGCGGCACCAGAGCCTTGAGCGTGAAGGTGATCTTCTCGCCCAGCGTGTGGGTGTCGGGATCGGTGTCGCGCGGCGCAAGCTCAGGCTTCAGCGTGGCCGAGAGGATGATGTAGAGCGAGAACATCGCCGCCATCATCAGGCCCGGCACGAGGATCCCCGCCATCAGGTCGCCCACGGGCAGCGTCATGATCGGGGCCAGCACGATCACCGGGATCGACGGCGGGATCACCGTGCCCAGCGAGCCGCCGGCGCAGATCGTGCCCGCGACCAGCGAGTTGTCGTATTTGCGCTTGAGCATCCCGGGGATCGCCAGCATCCCCACCAGCGTCTCGGTGGCGCCCACGACGCCCGAGGCGGCGGCGAAGATCGTGCACATCACCAGCGCGGCAACGGCGAGGCCCCCAGGCAGGCGGCGGGTCCACATGTAGATGGCGTCGAACAGGCGCTCGGCGATGCCCGCGCGCTCGAGGATGGCGCCCATGAAGATGAAGAGCGGGATGGCGCCCAGCACGTAGTTCGAGGCGACCTCGTCGACGCGCTGCGCGAACTGGCGGAAGACGATGTCCTCGAAGCGGATGAAGCCGAAGACCGCGGCCACCAGCATCATCGAGAAGGCGATCGGGATGCCGAGCGCGATCAGCACGATCAGCGCCGGGAACATCAGAAGGACGGCGTCTCCCATCACGCGGCCCCCGCCTTTTCATCGACGGTCGCGTCGGGGTGACTGCGCGGCTTGCCGCCCGAAAGCACCAGCAGCGCCTCGAGGAACCGCCCGAAGACCTGCAGCGCGAACAGCGCGAAGCCCACGGTGTAGACCAGCCGGAACGGCCAGACCTTGGGGTTCCACGCGGACAGCCCCGAGCCCTCGCCGGTGCGGTAGGTGCGGGCCACGCCCTCGCCCAGCGTGATGGTGAGCCAGACCAGCAGCACGGTCATGCCGCCGAAGGCCAGCACCTCGATCACCGCGTTGACGCGGGCGGGCAGCAGGGAGGGCAGGATGTCGACGTTCACGTGGGCGTCGTTGCGCAGGCAGTAGGACAGGCCTAGCGTGAAGATCGTGCCCATGAGCATGTAGCTGATCTCGAACGCCCACTGGGTCGGCGCGGAGAAGACGTAGCGGCTGACGACCTCGTAGACCATGGCGAAGACGAGCGGCACGAGCAGAAGCGCCGCGATCCGTCCGGACCAGAGCGATATGGTTTCGATGATGGAGATGAGTGTCCTCAAGGCGGGCTCCTCGGGTCCGGGGCAGATCGTCGTTGGGGGTCCGCCCGTCACGGCGCGACAGCGCGCGCCGTCGGGGCAAACGGAAACATCCGGCGGGCGGGCCGCCGGGAACGGTGGGGGGATCCGGGCGCGGCGGGAGGTGCCGCGCCCGCGGTCAGGACTTAGCGGGAGCCCGGCGCGAAGCGGAACTCGGAGAGGCCCGAGAGACCTTCGAGGAAGGCGGACTGGTCCTCGTAGACCTTCTTGAACCACTCGTTCGAGGCGGATTGCTCGACGGCCCATTCGTTCGACGCGGCGGTGGCGGCCTCGACGAGGCTCTGGTCGATCTTCACCATCTCGACGGGGGACTCGGTCTTCAGCGTCTCGAAGGCGGTGAGGTCCATCTCGGCGTAGCCGAGGTAGGTGTCGAGCATGGTCAGGCGGCCGGCGATTTCCATGAGCTTCTGGTCGCTCTCGGGGATCTTGTTCCAGGCGGTCTCGTTGAAGATGCAGTCATGCACGGCCGCGCGCGAGTGCACTCCGGGCATCATCATGTAGGGCGCGATCTTGTCGAAGCCTTCCTGCAGGTTGCCGCCCGGGCCGCCCCATTCGATGGCGTCCACCACCTGACGCTCGAGCGCCGAGAACACCTCGGAGCCGGGCAGGGTGACGGTCGAGACGCCGAGCTTCGGCGCGATTTCGGCCCAGGCCGAGGAGGTGCGCAGCTTGAGGCCCTGCAGGTCCTCGGGCGTCTGCACCTTCTTGTGCGAATGCATGAAGACCTCGGTCTCGGTCACGCCGCAGGGGATGGCGACCACGTCGAACACGTCGGCGCGCCACTCTTTCCACAGCTCGAGGCCGTTCCCGTTATACATCCACATCATGTATTCTTCCGGGGTCGGGCCGCCCGGCCAGCCGCCGAAGAGCGCGCTGGTGCGGTCCACCGACCAGTCGTAGCCGCCCCAGGCGTGGCCCATGTCGGCGATGCCCATCTGCACCGTTTCGGTGACGTCGAGCGCCGGCCCGAGCGCGCCGGCGGGGAAAACGTTGATCTTGACGCGGCCCTCGGTCAGGTCCTCGACGTTCCTGGCATAGCTTTTGGCGCCGATCTCGAGCCAGTGGCCGCCGGCCCACGGCGTGGCCATGCTCAGCTCGACGGTGTCCTGCGCAGAGGCGGTGCCGGCGACGCAGACGGCAAGCGCCGTGGCCGCGGTGGTCTGAACCAGTTTGTTCATGGGTGTCTCTCCTGTTGGTGTCTTTTGCTTTGGTTGGGTCGTGAGGGGCGGGGCCACCCGTGTCGCGGGGGCCCCGGTCGTCATTGCAGTGTTCCGAAGTGGCGCAGCGTGGCGGCGACGAGGCTGTAGGCGGTGATCGCCGAGGTCTTCGGGTTGGCGGGATCGGGGGCGTTGCAGAACCGCATGGCGCTGTTGCCGAGCGGGCCCTCGATCCGGATCTCGTGGGTGTTTCCGGTCGCCGCCGGATCGGCGAGGACCTGCACGCTTGTGCGGTCGAACCCCGCGGCGAGCGCGATGGTCAGCCCTGCGTTGAGGTTCTTCGGATAGCGCGCGGCGGCCTCGCGGGCGTCGCCCTCGAACAGCGTCACGGGGCCTTTCTGCGCGGCCTCGGACAGGCCCAGCGTCGCCAGCTCCGCGACCCAGGCGGCGGGCGGCTTGCGCGAGATGTAGGTCACGCGGGTCTCCGGGTGCAGCGCGGCGGCGGCGATGTGGTCGATGCCGCCCACGGCGCCCGAGGGCACCACCAGCCGGCTGCCGGTGCGGTCGCAGAGGCGCTTGATGCGCTCATGCAGCGCCGCGTCCTGCAGGGCGCCGACCGAGACCGCGATGACGTCGATGCCGGCCTCGAGACAGGCGGGGGCGAAGGCGGCAAAGGCCTCGGCCGAGGCCGCCTCGATCACCGCGTCCGGGCGCCAGTCGAGCAGAGCTTCGAGATCGCCAAGCGCCTCGGTGCCCGGGCCGAACCCGTCCTCGGGCACGCTGCGGGTCACGATCCCCAGCGCGTGGCCCGGCTGCGCCAGCAGCAGGCGCGCCACCGACTGCCCGATCGCGCCGTAGCCGATCAGCCCGACGCGCCACACGGGATCTGCCGCTGCAGCGCTCATGCCCGGTCCACGCTGCCGCGTTCGGCCTTGAGCGCCCGCAGCGCGAGGATCGACTGGTCGCGCCACGCGACCTTCTCGGGCAGCGCCTCGAGCGGAATGCGGCCGCGGGTATAGGCCTCGAGCGCGTCCACGGTCTCGGGCGGGAGGATGTCGCCGAGCCCGTAATCCCTGGCGCGGTCGCTGAACAGGAAGCCGTAGCGCTCGAGATATTGACGAATGCCGCCGGGCGCGTTGAGATCGACGCCCTCGAGCGGTCCGAGGAAGGCCCAGCGAAGCCCGAAGCCCTGGCTGATGATGGCGTCGATGTCGCGTGGGTCGATCAGACCGTCGCGCAGCAGCGTGAGCATCTCGACCACCAGCGCCGCCTGCATCCGGTTCAGCACGAAGCCCTCGACCTCCTTGCGGATGTGCACCGGTGTCTGGCCGCAGGCGCGCATGAAGGCGGTGGTCTCCTCCATCACCCAGTCGGCGGTGAAGGGCGCGGGGCAGAGCTCGGTCACCGGCAGCAGGTGCGGAGGCGTCGCCGGGTGCGCGACGATGCAGCGGTCGCGGCAGGGCAGGTCCTGCGCGAAATGCGACACCGGGAAGCTCGAGGTGGTGGTGGCGAGGATCGCGCGCTCGGGGGCGCAGCCGTTCAGCGCGGCGAAGATCGCCTTCTTGCTGTCGAGCTTCTCCTCGATGCACTCGTGCACGAAATCGGCCTCGGCAACGGCGGCCTCGAGGCTGTCGTGCAGGCTGATCCGGGCGAGCACCGCGTCGACGGTGTCGGTGTCAGCAAGCAGCGAGGCCGAGTCCTCGGTGGTGGTGCGCAGCCGCTCCATGGCGGTGGCGCGGAAGTCGTCGCTGCGCTCGTAGATCGCCACGTCGAGGCCCGCGCGGGCGTATACGATCGCCCAGGAGCTCCCGATCACGCCGGATCCCAGGATTGCAGTCTTGCGGATGGTCATGTCGCGTATCTCCCGGGCTTGGCTGGGTCAGCGCTTGGGCGCGTAGCGGCGCGACAGCTCGGCGCGATCGTCGTAGCTGGCTTCGAACACCGCGGCGGCGAGCGTCGCACGGACGTGCAGCACGTCGTCGCCGATGTTCTTGAAGCCGTGGCGCGCGCCGCGGGGGATCAGCACGGACTGGTTGGCGGTCACCGTGAAGGAGGCGTCGTCGAGCCAGATTTCCGCAGTGCCCGCAATGACTTCCAGAACTTCCTCGACGGCGTGCTCGTGGATCGGAGCGCCGAGGCCGGCGTCACACCACTGCTCGAAGATGCAGAGCTGGTGCGCCGAGGTCAGGGCCGAGGTCCGCATCTGCGTCCGCACTCCGTCCCGCCAGGTTTCGAGTTCTGCAACATTGTGGTCCTGGACTGTCATCGGGGCATTCCTTTGCAATTCGGCATGACGCCGGGGCGCCCGGCAGGGCAGGGCGGCGGGGGTGATTTCAGAGAGCTGCGGCCAGCGAGCGTGTCGGAGGGCCGCGGTAGCATGGGTATGGGTTCACGCTACATTTTATACAATTGTGGGGAAGAGGAAATTTCCGCGCCTGGAAAAAGATGCGAATTTACCACAGGTTTCTGCCGTACATATGTGCAATTCGGCCGAATTTCGGGCGTTTCCGGCGTCTGTAGCCGGGTATCGCAGGGATTTGGCGCCGGAATCGCTTCTCGGCGGCCTCTTCAATGGAGCGGAGGGGCTGCAATCTGGTCTCTTTGTTGAGGGGCGGGCGATTCCCGCGCGATCCGATAGGTCTCGGGTTGCGCCGCCGGGGAATGCTCAGCGGCGGTCGCCCAGCACCACCATGAGCTCGTCGCGGGCGAGCAGGATGTGCTCGGACATGACGCGGCGCGCCTCGTGCACGTCACGCTCGGCGCAGGCGCGCAGCAGGCGGCGGTGCTCCTGGTCGGCGCCACGCTTGGTACTGTCGGTCAGGCTCATGTGCATGCGCACGTAGCGCCCGCCGCTGCGGTGCAGGGTCTGGATGATGCGCATGGTCCGGTCGCGGCCGGCGGGCTCGAGAAGGATGCGGTGGAACAGCCAGTTCTGCTCGCCCCATTCCCGGGCATCCACCGTCTCTCGGTGATTTCCTTCAAGCCTATCAAGAACTTCCTTGGCATCCGCCAGGTGCTTGCGCTTCAGGTGCGGGATCGCGCGCATGATCAGGTCCGACTCGAGCATGGCCCGCAGGTCGAACTCTTCGCTGATCTCGGAGAGCGAGAGCTTCGAGACAGTGTAGCCCCGGTTCGCCTGCTGCCGCACCAGCCCCTCGCCCTCGAGCTGCAGCAGGGCCTCGCGCACGGGGATGCGGCTCGCGCCGTAGCGCGCGGCCAGCTGGTCCTGCCGCAGCGGCGTGCCTTCGGGCAGGGCGGCGGAGAGGATGTCCTCGCGCAGGGAGTCGAGGATGCGGGCGTGAAGCGTGGGATAGGCCTCGCGTTGCGCGACGACGTCGCCGTCCAGCAGGGACGCGTTGGTCGAGGCGGCTACTTTCGGTTGCTTCATCGCGTGCGGGCTCCGGAACTGCCATTGGGTCGGCTGTCGGAGCGTATACATTTTATACAATGATGGCCAGCGCCTTGCTGGCGGTCACGCGACCCCGGGGCGCGGGGCCCGCTCCTGCACCGCCCGGCGCAGATGCCGGATGTAGCGTGCGACGATTACCTTGTGCGCGATCCCGACCGGCAGCATGTAGATCCGGCCGTAGGCGTTGTGCGTCACCACCGAGGCGGTGACGGTGAGGCGGCGCGCGACCACCGTGAGGCAGATCATCACGTCGAGATGCCGGTCGCGCTCGGTCAGCACCAGCCGCTCCGGGGCGCTGTCCTCGACCAGGAAGAAGTCCAGCCGGTCGCCGGTCTGAACGCTGTCGCGCGGGGCGCCGGAGAAGCCGCCGATGCGCTTGACCCCGAACCGTGCCGAGATGGCGTCGCGGATGCGGAAGGCCGCGCGCATGACCGGACCCTGTCCCGAGGTCATCAGGTTCCACGCCTCGAGCGGGGTGATCGCGACGGGCAGATCGACTGTCTGACTGTGGTGGTAGTCGAGTTCGGGCAGCGGGCGCAGCGTGCGGACGGGCGAAGAAGGGGTGATGGAGGCGTCTCCCGGATCAGGTCGGGGCGACGCTAGCATGGCCCGCCAAGCCCCGCGCCGGCATTCGGCGGGCGGGGCTGGGGCCGATGGACGCGGGCGCTCAGCGGCCTGACGGTGCGGGCAGGTCGTAGACCGGGGACGTCAGCGGCTGGCCCGCGAAAAAGGCGGCGAGGTTGTCGACCACGGTCTGGGACATGGCGTCCCGCGTCTCGACCGTCCCGCTTGCGTGGTGCGGGTAGAGCGTCACGTTGGGCAGCTGCGTCAGCGCCGGATCCGGGTTCGGCTCGTCGAGGAAGACGTCGAGCCCGGCGCTTCCCAGCGCGCCGGACGAGAGCGCCTCGATCAGCGCGGGCTCGTCCACGACGCTGCCCCGCGCCACGTTGACGAAAGTGCCGGTGGCGCCGAGCGCCTCGAAGACCTTGCGGTTGAACATGCGCTCGGTCGCGGCGCCGCCGGGCACGACGGCGACGAGCACGTCGGCCCACTCCGCCAGCGCCTCCACCTCGCCGAAATAGCGCCAGGGCAGGTCGCGCGCGTTGCGGGCGGTGTAGCCGATCTCGACGCGCAGCGGCTCGAACCGCCTCGCGATGGCCTGCCCGATGGTGCCGATGCCCGCGATGCCCACGCGCTTGCCCTTCATCGACGACAGCAGCGGGTACATGCCCTTGCGCCCCCAGTCGCCGGAGCGGACGTAGTCATGGGCGGCCACGAGCTGCCGCCGGGCGGCCAGCGCCAGCATGAGCGCGGTGTCTGCCACATCGTCGCAAAGCGCGAGCGAGCTGTTGGTCAGCCAGATGCCGCGTTCCTTCAGCGCCTCGGCGTCGATGAACTCGAACCCGGCGGAGGAGCAGCAGACGATCTTCACTTTCGGCAGGTGGTCGAGATCGGCGCGGCTGAGCGCGGCGTGGCCGTTGGTCACGATGGCCTCGCAGCGCGGCCCGTACTCGGCGAGGAAGGCTGGCTTGTCCTCGGCCTCGTCGTAGCGGTGCAGGGTGTAGGCCGCCTCGAGCTGCGCCATGGTCTTGGGGCGGGCCGGAAACATCACCAGAACGTCGCGCTTCGTCATGCAGGTTTCTCCTGTTGCTCTTGGCCGGCGGGCCCGCGGGCCGCACTGGGGTCGCGAGGATCATCGGCAGCTGCCCGGGGATGTCAAACCGGTCGCCGGACGGCGCCGTGGCTCAGAAGGCCAGTGCGCGGAGCGGCAGGCAGGCGGCACCGGTGGTGCGCAGGTCGTGCCCCGCGCGGCGCGGATACGCCAGCAGGAGCCCGAGCACCGGGCGGACCGGGGCATCGTCGGGGGTGAAGAGCATGCCGATCTCGCCCGCGTTGCCGTAGCCGTCGCGCAGCAGGTCGCCCTCGCTCACGATGCCGGCGCCGAAGCCGTCATTGAACGACAGGTAGGCAAGCTTCCGGTTGCGCCGCCCGAGCCCGAACATCACCTCGCAGAGCGCCGAGGTGTTGGCGGTGTTGCCGGTCCGCAGGGCAGGCCGAAGCGCTCGGAGACGCATTGCGCGAGGTCCACATCGGACCAGTGCACCAGCGGGTCGGGCGGGTTGTAGCGGCCGTTCTTCATCCGGTGGCCGGCGATGGCGAAGCCCACGTCCAGCACGTCGGCGCGGGTGACCTGCGTCTGCGAGAGCGGGGCGGGGAAGGTCTCGTCGATGCGGTCGAGCACCGTCCCGATACCGTCGCCCGCGATGGGGAAGTGCCGCGTCACGTGGCCGCCCGCGCAATCCATGCAGGCCACACCGACCCGGTCGGTTTCGAGCGACACGCCGAAGGCACACCCGAACCGCGGGTTGAGCAGCAGCTGCGGGCTGGGTTCGCCCTTGTGCCGGGGCGGCACCTGCGGGCCGAAGGGGATCATCCCGTCCTCGGCCGGCGCCACGCTGCTCTACATGGTGCTGGCCTCGGGCACCTCGATCACCACGGCGCTGATCCTCGCGCTGGCGGCCGACCGGGCGCTGAAACTCTCTCCACTCGCGCGCAACGTCTTCATCTGGCCCAAGGCCGTGGCCTCGGCCTCGCTCAGGGGGATCTTCGTCTTCGTCCTGAACCCGGTCCTCGGCATCCTCGCGCCGCTCAACGAGATCTGGCTGGGCTTCTGGAACCCGCGCACCAATGCCATCCACACCTACATCGTGCTTTTCGTGACCAACGCGTGGAACGTCGTCCCCTTCCCCTTCATCATCCTGCTCGCGGGGCTTCAGGCGATCCCGCAGGAGCTGCACATGGCGCGCGATGGACGGCTCGGGCCCATGGCGGAGGCTCCGGGATGTCCGGTTGCCGCTGCTGACGCCGCAGATCTTCGTACTCACGCCGCTGGTCTTCGTGGCGATCACCGCGACGCAGAGCTACGAGGACGTCCTGCGCAACGACTTCTCGCTGATCCCGGCGCGCCATTTCCTCGGCAACCTGTCCGAGGTCTGGACCCGCACCGACCTGCCGCGCCAGACGCTGAACTCGATCGTCGTGGGGCTCATCACCGCCGCCGGGCGGGTGGCGCTGGCGGTGACCATGAGCTTTGCCGTGGTGGTCTTCACCGGCCGGGGCATGGGCGTCGTCTACGCGCTGGTCGTGGCCTCGATCATGCTGCCGCTGCGGTTTCTGTGGGACATCCTGCTGCCGCTCTCGAAGGGGCCGCTCACCGCGCTTGGCACCTACATGTTCATCAGCGCCTGGTTCCACCACATGTGGCCGCTCGTCGCCGCCTCCTCGCCCGCCCGCACCGTGGCCGTGGTGGATCTTGCCCGGTGCAGGAGGACGGCGAGGGCATCCCCGATTTCCCCCTGCCGATGACCGACGCGATCCTCGTCACCCTGCCGCAGCTGATCCTGATCGCGCTGTGCCAGCGCCGCATCGTGCGCGGCCTGACCCTGACGGAGAAATGACCATGCTCGACACAAGCCCGACCGTCTGCATCAGCCTGCAAGGGCCGGTCAAGTCCTACGGCGAGGCACCGGTGATCCCCGGGCCTGACGCAGAGCTGCGCGGCGGCGAGTTCACCGTGCTCCTCGTGCCCACGGGCTGCGGCAAGTCCACGTGGCTCAACTGCATCGCCGGGCTCAAGCGGCTGACCGCCTGGCGTATCACCATCGGCGGCCGCGAGGTGCAGGAGGACGAGCCCAAGAACCGCCGCCTCGCCATGGAGTTCGTGAACTACGCGCTCCACCCGCACATGACCGTGGCCGAGAACATCGGCTACGCCCTCAAGGTCGCCCGCGTGCCGAAGCCCGAGCGCATGGCGCGCGTCGCCGAGGCCGCGCGCATCGTCGAGCTGGGCGACTACCTCGTCCGCCGTCCCGGCCAGCTTTCGGGCGTCGCCATCGCCCGGGCCTTGGTGCGCGAGCCGCAGGTGCTGCTCTACGACGAGCCGCTTTCGAACCTCGACGCCAAGCTGCGCCATGACATGCGGGTAAAACTCGCGGGGCTGCACCGGCGCATCGGCGCCACCTCGGTCTTCGTCACCCATGACCAGGTCGAGGCAATGACTCTCGCCGACCGGATCGCGGTGCTGAACAAGGGCTGGATCGAGCAGTTCGACACCCCCGAGGCGATCTACCACCGCCCCGCCTTGACCTTCGTCGCGGGCTTCATCGGCTCCCCCC
>Ga0208328_1000708_pt1 | contig 13742 bp, 10 predicted proteins | sample DeeseametaMP2633_FD_184170 | JGI IMG/M metagenome (GOLD analysis project Ga0208328, IMG submission 184170) | Marine microbial communities from the Deep Atlantic Ocean - MP2633 (SPAdes) | ecosystem: Environmental > Aquatic > Marine > Unclassified | place: Northeast of Antigua and Barbuda, North... | reverse complement strand
CTTGCTTGGCTTGGAATAATTTGCTTAAACAGCCACAGAGGATTCGGTCGTTAACTGCTCGTGCTTGGGCGCAACTTTAATTGTTGGGTTTGGTATTATATCCTTTTTAGGTTTGTCGTTATCGTAGGGTGTGATCTCATTTTTAAAATAATGCTACTGACTTTTAATATAGACATCCCTATCCTATAACACAAAATGAAAAGCACTAGCATCGGTAGCAGTTGACCTTAAAATTAATAGCTGCCACTATTATTAATCTTACGATACTCCTTAGTAACCACTAGAGCATTTTATGGAATTTTGGCACGGTTTTTTGCTTATCACTAGCGTGCACTTGCTAGCAGCGGCCTCCCCTGGCCCTGACTTTGTTTTAGTTTCACGTGAAACTTTAACCAAAGGTCGACGTACCGGCTTGATTTGTAGCTTAGGGATTACCTTAGGTCTAGCCGTGCATATTATTTACTCGGTATTAGGGCTGGCGGCAGTGATAGCGCACTCGCAGCCACTATTAACTGCTATCAAATGGTTAGGCGGCGCGTATCTGATTTATTTAGGTTGGCAAGGAATTGGCGCTAAACCCAAACAACCAGTAGAAACGACCACTTTTACTAATAATGATAATAGCAACAGTAATAGCAATGTTACAGATAAAACTGAATCTAGCTTTGCTACTCTGCGCCGTGGTTTTTTTTGCAACGTTTTTAATCCCAAAGCGCCAGTCTACTTTGTCGCTATATTTACTTTAGTATTATCACCCGATATTCCACTTTGGCAACTCTCCATCTACGGCGTATGGATGATGGTATTACAGATGGCCTGGTTTAGCACGGTGGTGATGCTATTGTCGATTCCTGTCATCCTCAAACGTTTTCAGCGTTTTCAGCGTTTTCAGCATTGGATAGATCGCGTACTCGGTACAGCAATGATTGTATTGGGCTTAAACCTGATCTTCCGTAGCCGATAAACCATTTAGCGTTGATGAAATCTGCTAAACTAGACGGTTATCTTCAGACTTTATAGCCTACTACTATGACTAATCCCTCTTCTAGAAATAACCGTCCAAAACATAGAAATAGATCTCCAGCAACCGCCAAAAAACTCGGTCAATTGCATCCGCGCAATCCGCATCAAGGTCGCTATGATTTTGGGCTATTGACACGCGCGCTACCTGAACTTGCCGACTACACCATTACTAACCCGAAAGGCGAGCCAACGATTAATTTCTCCGACGCCAAGGCCGTACGTGTGCTTAATCAAGCACTACTCGCGCACTATTATGGCGTCAAGTTTTGGGATATTCCTGAAGGTTATTTGTGCCCGCCGATTCCTGGACGCGCCGATTACATTCATTATATTGCCGATTTGTTGGCGCAGACTACTCATGTGAGCGAAGACAATACGCCGCCTACAGGCAAAGATATTCATGCACTTGATATCGGCACTGGTGCCAGTGCTATCTACCCTATTGTTGGCAGCCAAAGCTATGGCTGGCGCTTTACCGCGAGCGACATCGATCCGGTCTCAGTGAATACGGCGACGGTAATTAGCCAAGCCAATCCTAAGCTCAAAGGTGCGATCAAGGTTAAGCTACAACCTGAACCTAAGCATATCTTTAAAAATATTATCGGTCGGCAGGACTACTTTGATGTGGTGGTATGCAACCCGCCTTTTCATGCTTCATTAGACGAGGCCATGGCCGCCAATAGCCGTAAACAGCATAATTTGCAGCGCCATCGCGGCAAAAACGAAAGCGCGCAAATCAGTCGTCACTCTACAAAGTCAGGCAATGCCGCGCAAAACCTTAACTTTGGTGGTCAACATAAAGAATTGTGGAGTGAGGGCGGCGAGATTGCTTTTTTGAGTAATATGATAAGAGAAAGCCAACAGTTTGCTGCACATGTAGGCTGGTTTACCAGCTTAGTGTCTAAGTCTGAAAACGTGAAACCTTTACAGCAACTACTAAAAGATCTTGATGTGGCGAAAATGCGTATTATCGAGATGAGTCAAGGTCAAAAGAGCACGCGGGTCTTAGCTTGGCGTTTTAATACTGACGAAGCGTGATTATTGCTAAAGCGTACCTTTAGCGTTTCACGTGAAACAAAAACCGCTTTGGCTATCAAAGCGGTTTTTTTAATCCATTTAGATGACTATATAGATTAAATTGAGGGCATACCCTAGCCAACAAACATGACCTTTAAGCCAATGAGTATAAGTACAAAGCCGCCGAGCGCTTCTGCTTTATCTTCAAGATAGGTACCTGATTTTTTGCCCAAGTAGATGCCGATAGCGCTAAAAACAGCTGTGACAATCGCGATGATTACACAAGCAAGCCACGCATTGAGAGCGAGTAAGTTTAAGGTAAAACCAGCGGCCATCGCATCGATACTGGTGGCAATGGCGAGGGTAAACATGGTGCGATGACTGATGTTTTTCTTTCGGCTATCGTTTATAGAAGCCGCTTCATAATTTACTCGTAGCCCCTTAACTACGCTCTCTTCCTCATCTGCCAAAAAGACTTCATAGAGCATCTTGCTACCCAGTCCGATAAGAATAAATCCACCGATCCAAGGCGCAGCAGCAGCCAACCAACCTAACAGTGCCGCACCCAGCAAATAGCCGATAAGTGGCATCACACCCTGCGCAATACCAAAATATAACGTAGCATAAATAGCCAAACGCAAGATATAGCGCGCGCTCTGTTGTTGGGATTTAGCGCCCAGTCCTATCGACACCGCAAAAGCATCCATCGCTAGCGCAATAGCGAGTAACAGTACTTCGATCATCTGATGTCCATTGATTAGAATTGCCAGTTTATAAAAAATTACTTATAAAAGTTTCACGTGAAACAAACTTATTATTAAAAAAATACCGCAATGTGTATCAAAGCGGTATTTTCTATATCTTACGCGGTGGCTAATGCCTAAATATCAAGATTAGACACTGTAAGCGCGTTTTCTTCGATAAACACGCGGCGTGGCTCGACATGATCGCCCATCAAGCAGGTAAACATATGATCGGCAGCGATAGCATCTTCGATGGTGACGCGTAGCATACGGCGATTCTCTGGGTCCATAGTCGTGTCCCAAAGCTGATCAGCATTCATCTCACCTAGGCCTTTGTAGCGCTGGATAGCTAGGCCGCGGCGCGCATCGAGCATCATTTGCTGCCATAGGTAATCAAAGTCGCGTATCGGAATATCTTTAGTAGTACCACTACCCGCTTCACGGCGAATAAAAGCGCTATCTTCTAACAAAGTATTCCACTCCGCTGATAAACGCAGCAGCTTGCTATACTCACCCGAGTTGATAAAACTGGCATCAAGCAAGTAATGATGCGCCAGCTGATGCACATACACCGTGATACGCGGTAGCCACTGGGCCTTGGTCGATAAGGCATCGCTATCAGCCGCCTCACTCTCATCAGCAGTCAATGCGGGGGTCATACCCAGCAGATCAGCGGCAGCAGCGTCCATATTTTCTGGTTGCGGCTCATGGATATTGACCAGTTCAATCTCAGGGCTTAGCTCATCACCGAATTGATTCAGCTGAGTTTGTAGCTGCGCCTGCCACTCCTGCATCGCTGACTCATCATAAGTCATGTCTGTGCTCAGTTTCGGCGTATGCGTTAGCGCATCTAACAGCGTCGCTGGGAAACGAATTTGCAAACGAGCTTTGATCAGCTGCGTTTGGTTATAGTCGTTAAGCAGTGTCTCAAGCGCTTGACCAGTAATCGCTGGCGCATCTTCAGAGACGTGCAGCTTGGTATTATCAATCGTTGAGGACAATAGATAAGCTTTTAGTGCTTCATCGTCCTTTAGATACAGCTCTTGACGACCTTTTTTCACCTTATACAATGGCGGCTGTGCGATATAAATATAACCACGCTCAATCAGCTCCGGCGTTTGACGGAAGAAAAAGGTCAGCAGTAGCGTACGAATATGTGACCCATCGACGTCAGCATCAGTCATAATGATGATTTTGTGATAGCGCACCTTATCCGGATCATATTCATCAGGTCCGATACCACAGCCAAGTGCGGTGATTAAGTTACCGACTTCAGCTGACGATAGCATCTTGTCAAAACGTGCGCGCTCGACGTTCAAGATTTTACCTTTAAGCGGCAAGATAGCCTGAGTTTTACGGCTACGACCTTGCTTTGCCGATCCCCCCGCAGAGTCACCCTCCACGATGTAAAGCTCTGATAGTGATGGATCTTTTTCTTGGCAGTCTGCCAATTTACCAGGCAAACCTGCAATATCTAACGTGGTCTTGCGGCGCGTCATCTCACGTGCCTTGCGGGCAGCGTCACGAGCTCTAGCGGCATCGATAATCTTATTGGCAATCGCTTTAGCCGCACTTGGGTTTTCAAGCAAATAATCATTAAACTTATCATGCATCGCCGATTCGACTGCTGACTTGACTTCGCTCGATACCAGCTTGTCTTTGGTCTGGCTAGAGAATTTCGGATCAGGCACCTTCACTGAGACAATCGCACTTAACCCTTCTCGTGCATCATCACCGCTGACCGCGACTTTTTCTTTCTTGAACAGATTTTCGCGATCCATATAGCTGTTTAGACCACGCGTGAGCGCTGAGCGAAACCCTGATAAGTGCGTACCGCCATCACGCTGCGGGATGTTATTGGTGAAACAAAACACCTTTTCGTTATAGGTATCTGTCCATTGCAGCGCCACTTCGACCGCGATACCGTCGTCTTGCTCACTGGTAAAATGAAAGACCTCATTGATGCCTTCTTTGCCTGCGTTAATATAGCTGACAAACTCAGACAGGCCGCCTTTATGCTCAAACTCATGACGCTTATCGATACGCTCATCAGTCAAGACAATGCGCACCCCTGAGTTAAGAAAAGACAGCTCGCGTAAGCGTTTCGCTAAGATATCATAATCAAAAACAGTACCAGTAAACACATCACTACTGGGATAAAAGCGGATTTGGGTCCCTGTCTTATCCGTAGCTTCCATCTGCTGGATTTCACTATCCGGCACACCATCAGTATAAGTTTGGCTGTAATGGTAGCCTTCACGCCAAATATTCATTTCAAGCTTTTTGGATAGGGCGTTGACGACTGAAACGCCGACACCATGCAGACCGCCTGAAACTTTATAGCTGTTGTCATCGAACTTTCCGCCCGCGTGCAGCACCGTCATGATGACCTGCGCCGCTGACACGCCTTCTTCAGGGTGAACATCTACGGGTACGCCGCGACCATTGTCCATGACACTGACCGACTCATCTTCATGAATGATAATATCAATCTGATCACAGTGACCGGCGAGCGCCTCATCGATAGAGTTATCCACCACCTCAAACACCATATGATGTAAGCCAGTACCATCATCGGTATCGCCAATATACATGCCTGGACGCACGCGCACTGCCTCAAGTCCGCGTAAAACACGGATGTCCTTGGAGCTATAATCAGAGGGCAAGCCTTCAGGGGTTACAGTATCAAGCGTATCAGTCTCAAGCGTACTGTCTAAACTGGTTGTATCCAACTGCTCGTTATCGATAGGTAATGAATCACTCATGTGCATTCCTTAATCAAGCCGTGATCAGCTAATAATCGTGCGTCAGCTTTATACAAATCAGAATAAAGCCAGCATCTTTACAATATGTCTTAGATTTCAATTTTGACTGTGGGAATTGATTTCCACGGACTTATTACCAGTAACTTAGCATCTTATTGGTAATAAAAATTATGAAATAAAAGCTATAGAATAGTCGCTGAAAATAGGGCAAATATAAAGCCTTATTTTAACATTTTTTTGGCTGTAAGTCACTGTTTACTGGTGATTTATAGCACCTTTAGCAGTGTCTTTGACAGCAGCTTTGTCTGTAATTGAGTGATTAGGATTATAATATACAATTAGTAGTTACTAGCAGGCTGTATAGTTATAAAAACAAGACAATACACAGATTAAATGAGTAAAGCTCAATTAGATCTGTAGTTAATGGAACCTATAAGTCATTCAAAAGGTGTCAACTCACCTTGTTTCATGTGAAACATATTAGGAGACGACCAATATTGATTGACTATCGGTAACACATCGGCCGTCAAGCTAGTCATAAACACTTGGCAAGGCAGCTTAGCCAAAGTGGATAATAAAATATCTATCGCTCTATCGTCTAGTTCAGCGGTGATATCATCTAATAGTACAACTGGTGTAGTTATGGCTTGGTTATCAGTTTGCAGGTTTTGACTGGCCGATTGTTCAGCAGAGTCATCGTTGAGCAATAGTGGTAATTGCGACAGGCGTAATGCGGTAATAAGTAGCTTCTTTTCGCCGCGAGATAAGACGTTCGCAGCTTGCTCTTTTAACGTAGGTAGCTTTTGCTCTTTTGACACGGACAGCTCAGTTGTGCTCGTCTGATACTCCGTTACTGATTTAGACTTCTCATCTTTTACACCCATCTCACTCTGGGAGCGCCAATGCACATGAATATCGGCACGGTGGCTACCGATACGAGTATAGCCAAGCTGTAGATCTTGGGCAAGACGCTCGTCTAACTGCACGTCTAATGGTATCGCGACATCGTAGCCTGCATGGTAGCTTAGACTGATTTGCTGAGCATAAGACGGTAGCAGCTGCGCTATACTTTTCTCAAAATAAGGCTGCCAAGCTAGAAATACTTGCTCACGATAATGATGAATAAGTGCCGCATGGTTAGCTAGAGCTTTATTCCAGGACTTAATTTCTGCTAATTGCACTTGGGTTAGACTTCTACTTTGCTTAAGTAAACTGTTACGCTGTTTTAATAAGCGCTGATAAGCTATCCACTGGGGATGAAAACTTTGTTTCATGTGAAACACTAACCAATCGAGTAGCTGACGACGACTCGCACTGCCCTGCTCGAGCATGTCCATCGATGAGGGGTCTATCAGTAATGTAGGTAGTTGTTCGGTGAGGATACTTTGGATATAAACGGTATTTTGATTGAGGCGCAGGACGGTAGTAGCGTCAGTCTGCTTTTGAATCGCTAAACTAGCGCCGTCGGTTAAGACAGCATGGACAATGGCTGATGGCCTATGGTGCTGAACATAGCGTTTAGGCTGACTATGACGAAAGCTCTTACCGCGTGACAATAAGAATATCGCCTCTAACAGCGACGTTTTGCCACTACCGTTTTCTCCGATGATGACATTGCATACTGCTGCTTGCAGTTTGACTTGTTGAAGGTTACGTAAGTCTGTCGCTTGTAAACGTTCAATCATAATGATTACGAAAACCTTATCAAGCTTAGATACGCATCGGCATAATAACGTATTGATGGAACTCATCGCCTAGCTGGTTGACTAGCACCGAGGCGTTAGATTGGCTCATATGCATCTGTACATCGCCTTGTACCACGCCGAGCACATCTTGCAAGTAAGCGGCGTTAAAAGACAGCTCCATAGGCTCGCCTTGATACTTCGCTTGTATCATCTCCACCGCTTCGTCTTGTTCGGCATTGTTAGCTCGTATCTCAACCATACCATCGCTAGCAAAGTTAAATACTACTCCGCGTGACTTCTCATTACTCAAAATCGCCACTCGGCGCAGCACATCAGTCATCTTTTCTTTACTAAACAAAGCCAACTTATCAGTGTTACTAGGCATAACTCGGCGATAGTCAGGAAACTTACCATCAATCAGACGCGCGGTAAAAGTGACCATCAAGTCCGTGCTGACTTGTCCGGTGCTATCAACCTCACCGAACGGTAGACTAACTTGCAAAAACTCACGACCGAAACTTAAGGTAACATTATTGTCCTTATCTCCTAGCATCTTACCCAGTTCAGTAGCCAAGCGCTCAAGCTCAATCACTGCCTTACGCGGCAAAATTGCCTGCATATTCAAATCGCTATCGATATCGATCACACTACGCGCTAGCGCTAACCGGTGACCATCAGTCGCTACGGTGGTTAGCTGCTGCTGCGACACATCAAAAAGCATACCAGTCAAATAGTAGCGAACATCCTGAATCGCCATCGCAAACTGAGTCTTATGAATAAGATCTATCAGTCGGCTACGGCTAATCGTCAAGGCAGTGATATTCTCAGGATTCCCTAAGCTCGGATAGTCCTCGCTTGGTAGAGTGCCTAAAGTAAAGCGGCTTTTACCACTCGTGAGTAAGCAGCGCTCGTTTTCTTGCGTCGTCAGATTGATCTGCGCTTGTGCGGGTAACGATTTGCAGATATCTTTTAGCTTTATCGCTGGCAAAGTCGTTGTACCCGCTTCAATACAAGCACCAGCAGGCAGCTTAAGTTTGGAAGTCAGCTCAACTTCTAGATCCGAAGCGGTCAGTATCAGCTCAGACTCAGAGAGTTGCAGTTTTATATTACCCAAAATCACCATATTATGGCGCTTATCAGCGGCCTTAGCGATTAAGTTAATAGCTTTTAATAACGACTCACGATTAATCGATAATTGCATGCTAGGTACTCTTATTTTAGAAAATCTGTTTTTTAGGAGTTTAGGCTCAAAGTGATATCGCTAAGACATCTATCCTTAGAATGACCTTAAGTTTAAGTGATTAAATAGTACTCATTATAAACTATATTTAGTCGCTAAAATACCGCGCTACTGTTTTGCCTGTTCCTGCTTATTGTGTTATCTAACTCATTCACGTTATCCGGCTTGTAGCATCAGCGCTAGCGCCTTGTAGTCTTTGTCTACCGTAGGATCCTCAGCGCGTAACTGCGCTACTTTTTCGCAGCCATGCATAACCGTTGTATGATCGCGGCCACCAAAAGACTGACCTATATCTGGGTAACTATCACCTGTCAGCTCCCGAGATAGTGCCATCGCTATTTGCCGTGGTCTGGCGATACTACGAGTACGTTTGCGGCCCATTAGATCTTTGACACTGATATCGTAGTATTCAGCGACTACTTTGCGGATGTTATCCATATTGACCGCTTGTACGCGCATAGCCACGATATCTTTGAGCGCATACTGTACCATCTCAAGCGTCACTGGAGCTCCAGTCAAATTAGAGTTGGCAAATACCTGATTGAGCGCACCTTCCAACCTTCTCACATTAGAGACTACATTCTGTGCGATAAACAAAGCGCACTCTTTGGGTAGTATCATCCCAAAAGAAGCAGCCTTTCTTTGTAATATTTGTACGCGAGTATCAATCTCAGGAGGCTCGACAGCGACTGTCAGTCCCCAAGAGAACCTCGAGCGAAAGCGTTCATCAAATTCAGTCATTTGTGACGGATGACGATCCGAGGCCAGAATAAGCTGTTTATCGCCACTAGTGAAATCTGCAAATAATGTCAAAAACTCATTACTACTTTTTGTCTTTCCAGCTAATACATGAATATCATCAACAATTAATAAATCCACTTTTTTTATTTTCTTTTTAAAATCTTCTATTTTATTATTTCTTAAAGAATATACTAATTGATTAATAAACTTCTCAGAAGTAAAATAATAAAAACTTCTATTATTTTTCACATAGCGCTGAGCAACAGAATGCATTAAATGTGTTTTTCCCAAACCTGAAGGGCCATATATGAATAAAGGATTATGCCTATTTTTTGATTGACGCTTGCTCAGCTCGTAGCAAGCCTTGTAGGCGAGGTTATTCGACTTGCCGGTGACAAAGGTTTCAAAGGTGAATTCAGGGTTTAGATAGCTAAGCGACTTTGCATCAGCAGAGTCATTGGACGCTGCATATTGTTGGTTATTTCCAGCATCTACTTTAGGGTCAGAACCAAAGTTACTAGTATTATTTTTTGATGACGCTGGGGTAGGGGAGGGGAGATGAGGGTCGTTATTAAACGAAGTATCTTGAGAGTTGGCATGTTCGCTAGAGTTGATATCTGTAGCGCCTTGTGCATGGTTCTGATCTTCCACTTGAGTGCTCTGGTTGGCATTATCGACACGGACTACCACGTCAATAATACTACCTTGGCTGTGTTTAGCGACCAGTTGACGAATGTCTTCTAAGTGGTTTTTTTTAATATAAGAAACAAAATAATCGTTAGGCGCTCTAATAACAAGGGTTTGCGCTTCCTCATGCGCAGACAAAGGTCTTAACCACATCGTAAAGACGTTATCTTTGACATGATAACGTAAATCGTCCAAGCATTTATCCCAAAGTGTCGCCGTGTCTATCATAAAAAACCAACCTCATTAGCTTGTACTCAACAAGTACCTTAGCGCTTATATTTAAAATAATAGCAGTATTCACAGCCAAAAATCCTAGCTACCACTTCTTGATAAGGACTGATATCTGCAAGCTTAGTAATAACAATTTAAATAGATCTCTTGCTAGAAACCTCGGTAGCCTAAGACGGCTAATTTACCATAAACGGCCTGTGGATAACATCCCATATTTTGGGGATAACTCTGTGGACAGTTTTGGGGATAACTCATAACCTTAACTTACCCACATTTCACCCACAGCTTATCCACAGGGTTACCCATAGCCTATCGTTTTGATAAATAACATTATAGTAGAGTTATCCTCAGAAAAACCGGCTCCCAATAACAACAATACTTATATATATTAATAGTTAATTATTATAGAGAACGCTGAAATCTGTGGATAACTTTTTAAAACAGTGACAAAAGTAACTGTAATAATAACGACTAGAACGACGCAGATAACTAGCAAAGTCTCTTTTGTTAACGTCTTTAACGACACTAAAAGAGCGCTTTGAGCTCTATTGGAATCTATCAACAGTGTAACGATCAAAAGCGCTAGGAAAACAATGCATTAGTTCGTTGACCTGAATTTGTGACAATGGTATAATCCTGCATTATTTTGAATTTAGTCCATTATTTTGAATTTAGTCCATTATTTTGATAGGTGAGTTATGAAACGTACATTCCAACCCAGCGTGATCAAGCGTAAACGTACTCACGGTTTCCGTGCACGTATGGCAACGAAAAAAGGCCGTCAAGTATTGGCACGTCGCCGCGCTAAAGGACGTCATCGTCTTACTGTGTAATTGGCAGATAATCTCAGCAGATAACTATAACTGAGAGATAGCCATCTATTAAAAGCGCCTATATTGGCGCTTTTTTTGTCTCTATATTTCGTATCTAATTTATACTTAAGACCCTCATCAAACGCTGCGGTAGTTGCTCATTTCATAACTATCGTAGAGCTCTCATTTTAGGCCTTACTATGTCCAACCCTATCTTAGCTACCGAGACCTTCTGCTTTACTAAAGAGCAGCGCCTACTCACTCCAGCGGCTTTTCGTGAGGTGTTCGATGCTCCTGAGCGTAAACTCCATCAAAGTCATCTGATGGCTTTTGTACGCAGCAATACTCTTGAGCAGCCTCGGGTTGGGATGGCGATTACTAAGCGTAAAGTACCTACTGCGGTGAGTCGTAATCTAGTCAAACGTTTAATTCGAGAAAATTTTCGTAAGCAAGCGGATAACCTAGAAAATAAAGATATCGTTTTCATCGTTAAAAAATCTATAAAAGGATTAGAAAATAAAGAGTTGATAAAAGAGATAAATAATATATTTAAAAAAATAGAAAAAAAATAAAATGATTTATTTAAAGATTTTAGTTAATAGGGCTTTTTATTTTATTTTATTCAATTTTATTAATATCTATCAAAAGATAATAAGTCCGATGCTACCAGCACGCTGCCGCTATTACCCTACTTGTTCGAATTATGGCAAGCAGGCGCTCGCTTGGCATGGCGTTTGGAAAGGAGGTTGGCTGTTACTAAAACGCCTTGGCCGATGTCAGCCTTGGGGTGGGCAAGGCGTTGACTTTGTTCCTATTCCCTTAGCTAGCTATCACTACAAGCCTCTATATTCAGCTTTGACAGGAACAGATGAGAAAAATGAGTTAAATGACGCTAATAGTCGTCGACTAACTAGTAGCGTCTATCGCGATAACAGTAGCTATGTCGCACGGCTAAACTACCTTATGCGCTAAAAAAGTCTTAGATATGGATAACTTTTCATCTCAATAACTTGTTATAGTTATCCACAGCTTATCCCAGAGATACTCATATCTCGATAGTTATCCACAATTTATCCAAGTTACTCCCAGTTATGCTCAGTTATCCCCAGCCTATCCACACTCTTGGTATCATTTAGGCTCAATTTTTAGTAAAATAATGCACATTTTATGTTAATGATTGCTAACACTGCTATTGCTAGCATCACGATTTAGTGAATAATCGTGATGCGTGCTTTATTTTTAGTTCCCTAATATTTAATCTAGGACAGGTTTATGCAAAAGATATTACGGGTAATGATCATCATTGCGATGCTAATTACCGCTTATCTGCTGATTTTGGCATGGCGAGATGATTATGCTGATGCGCCAGCTGTAGAAACGACGCCGAACGCGGCGACTACAGTAGGAGGTGATATTCCCTCTACCACTGGCGCTGCAGGTGACATTCCGGCACAGACGATACCGGTTGACAATGGTCTTGCGACCACTACTCCGGCGCAAGACACCAATCTTATCTCTGTGACCACCGATCGTTATGATCTCAAGATCAATCCTGAAGGCGGCGACATTGTTTATGCTGCACTAAAGCAATACGATGCGACGCTCGATAGCGATGAGCCTTTTGTGTTATTAGAGAATAATAGTAATCGTGTCTATGTTGCTCAGTCAGGCTTAATCGGTCCAAACGGTATCGATACTGCTGATGGCCGAGCCAGTTATCGTTCTGCAGCTGATAGCTATACGATGAAAGAGGGGCAACAGACCTTATCAGTACCGTTAACTTATCAACAAGATGGCGTCACGGTAACGAAAACGTATACTTTCACTCATGGCAAATATCCCATCGATGTTAGCTATCAGATTCAAAACAGATCAGAGCAGCCGTGGCAAGGGCAGATGTTTGCTCAGCTCAAACGTGATGATAGTAAAGATCCCGGAATGTCTGATAAAGGCGCGCTGAGTATGGCGACTTATCTAGGCGGTGCTTGGGGTACGCCGGATGATCCGTACAATAAGCTTAAGTTCAACAAGTTTAGTAATGATGAGCTCAATGTTGCTAGTGATGAGGGCTGGGTTGGTATCGTCCAGCATTACTTTGTATCGGCTTGGACACCGGATAACTTCACCGGTCAATTCTTCAGCCGCGAGACAGGTAACGACTATTTCATCGGTTTTAATAGTCAGCCTGTCAATATTGCTGCAAATAAGCAGCTAACTTTAGACGCCACTTTATATGCCGGTCCGAAAGTACAGTCTGAGCTCAAAGAAGTTGCTGTCGGTCTGAATCAAACTGTCGATTATGGTTTATTGTGGCCGATATCGAAGATACTTTTTGCTATTCTTGATGGTATTCATAAAGTATTAGGCAACTGGGGTTGGTCTATTATTGTACTGACTATCTTAGTGAAGATATCGCTGATGTGGTTCTCTAATAAGAGCTACTATTCAATGGCGAAGATGCGCTCGTTGGCACCGCGCTTAGCGGCTCTAAAAGAAGAGCATGGCGACGATCGGATGAAGATGTCGCAAGAGATGATGAGTATTTATAAGGAAGAGAAAGTCAATCCGATGGCGGGTTGCCTGCCGATTTTGATGCAGATGCCTATCTTCTTAGCGCTATATTGGGTACTGGTTGAGAGTGTTGAGCTGCGTCACGCGCCGTGGATTCTATGGATTCAAGATTTATCTGCAATGGATCCTTGGTTCATCTTACCGTTATTAATGGGCGTCTCGATGTACATCCAGCAGCAGTTAAATCCGCAGCCTACTGATCCAATGCAAGCTAAGGTGATGAAGTT
>Ga0208328_1000707_pt1 | contig 13762 bp, 11 predicted proteins | sample DeeseametaMP2633_FD_184170 | JGI IMG/M metagenome (GOLD analysis project Ga0208328, IMG submission 184170) | Marine microbial communities from the Deep Atlantic Ocean - MP2633 (SPAdes) | ecosystem: Environmental > Aquatic > Marine > Unclassified | place: Northeast of Antigua and Barbuda, North... | reverse complement strand
TTCCGCCTTGAAGACCTCGCCCTCGGCCTGCCACTTGTCGATCAATTGCTGGCGGCTCCAGACTTCCCGGCGCAGGGGTTTGTCCGCCTTGATGATCTCGCGCATCTTTTCCTCGATCGCGGGAAGATCGTCCATGCTGAACGGGTCACGGTCCGCGGGCGCCTTCACATCGTAGTAAAAGCCGTCATCCGTCGATGGACCGAAAGTGATCTGCGTACCGGGCCACAGGGCCTGCACCGCTTCTGCCAGGACATGGGCAAAATCATGGCGCGCGAGTTCAAGCGCGTCATCCTCGTCGCGGGCCGTGACGAGAGCCAGTTCGGAATCGCTCTCGAATGGACGATTGATGTCGCGCAATTCGCCATCGACGCGGGCGGCAATGGCTGCCTTCGCAAGTCCCGGCCCGATCGCGGCCGCTACGTCGGCAGGCGTGGAACCGGGCTCCATTTCACGCACCGAGCCATCGGGCAGGCTAATCTTGAGAAGTTCCGTCATCGTCTCGTCCTAGGGCTCTTCGCCGTTAATTGCCGCGCCCATGGCACAAGGAGGCGCAGCCTTGAAGCGGCGTTTGCGAAGAATTCCGATTTCGGGAAGAAACGCCAACCACCCGAAACCGGGCGGCGGTGGATCGCTCAAGCCGCGACCGACCACCCCCGGTTGCCCGGGGTGGTAGTTGTCGTGGTCGTGATGCGCATGGGCGTCATGCCCCTCAGATAACTCCGTCGAGCTGATATCTCAACCCATATCCAGCTTGCGGCTGCCTGCGAGGGTCGTCATCCGCTTTGTTGCTACCACGCCCGCGCCCTTTTCGCGGACGCTGCCAAGGAAGCGGTATTCGCTCGTGGCGCTGCCGGGTGTAAGTTCGACGGCCATATATCCGCGGCGCGACGAATCCATCCATTGCAGCTGTGCATTGGTTGCAACTGCATCCCGGGCCAGAACATCGGGCGGGACTTGCGGAAGATAACCTTCGAAACCGGGAGAGGTTACAGACTGGCCCCCGAACTCCACACCGACCGGTGTTCCCTCGAGATCGAGATCGAAGGCCCAGGCGTTATGGGTGTCACCGGCAAGGCTGATAAGGTTCGCATCCGCTGACAGTGCCGCCTCGAACACCCGCCGACGCGCGGCGGGATACCCGTCCCATGCATCCATACTGAAGGGTACGCCCTCTGCCCCGGCCATGGCGCCGGCGAGCACCCTTTGGCGAATGTAGTCGGGCGCATCCTTGGGAAGCGCAGCAGCCAGAGATGGAGAAGAGATGAGGTTGCCCATCAAGACCTGTTGGACGAGGACCTGCCAAGTCTTGCCGGCAGCCTTCGAGCGGCTGAAGCCTTCCGCCAACCAACCCTGCTGAGCAGAACCGAGCAATTCGCGCGCAGGATCCCTGTAGTCGCCATCACGAAAAGCAGTGAGTGCCGCCTTGGCTTCCTCCGGCGAGCTGCCACCTCGCAGCACGTCACCAAGACTGAATTGCTTGGCGCGTGCCGTGAGCCGCGTTTCGAGGCGATAGAGCGTTGCGAGGTCGCCAACCTCGTATTCTGCCCATGGCTCGTCGGATACCGGCATCCATTCGCGATAGGCCTTCATCGCTGCCGCCTTGCGAACCGACCATTCGCCCTCGCTGTCGGGTTGATGGTTTTCTGCCCCCCCTTCCCAGGAATCGTTGGCGCTTTCGTGGTCGTCCCAGACCGCGATCATAGGGAAAAGCTGGTGCAATCGCCGCAGGTCCGGATCCTGCCGATACGCCGCGTACCGTTCCCGGTAATCGGCCAGCGCGACGAGTTCGTGCGAGGGCCACACGCTGCGGCCGGAAACGGTTTCGTCGGTCGAGGGATACGTACCCGGGGCGTATTCGTAAAAATAGTCGCCAAGGTGCAGCACACAGTCGAAGTTGCCGTCTGCCGCGGCATGGGCATAGGCGTTGAACCAGCCAAAGCCGATGTTCGCGCAGGAGAACACAGCCATGCGAAAACGATCGGCTGGCCCCTCGGGCAGTGTGCGGGTGCGGCCGATGTCGGAAATGCTGCCGTCCGGCGCAATGAACCGGAAGTAATACGACTGTGCCGGCTCGAGGCCTTTGGCAAAGGTCTTGCAGCACCAGTCGTTCTCTGCCCTCGCGGCGATTGAGCCACCGGCAATCTTGCGGGTGAAATCCACCGAATCGCTGACCTCGAACTCCAGCGGCGTGTCCTGATCGGCTTGGAAACGGGTCCACAACAATACGCGATCAGGTCCAGGCTCGCCGCTGGCCACACCATGGGTAAAGCCCCGTCCCGGCTGGCTTGCAGAAAGGGGGGTGGCAAGCATGCCGGAACCCAGCAAGCCGGCCTTTAAAAGGCTGCGGCGGTCAAGTGCGGGAAGCTTCGGCGAAGCGGGGGGCTCAGTGGCAGTCATGAAATCTCCTCGTCTCGCGTCTGCCTGCGCCTCATGGCCATATCATGACAAGCCAAAAACCACGCGCGGAAAGGTCACGCGTCACTTTGTCAACTTTGCTTGACACGGCGCTGTGATAATGACAAATATCCTTTACACGATGAAAAGGAGAGTTGTCATGAACCCCAGAGTGCGCAATCTAGTTTGGGCTGCCGCGGTCTTGTGTATCGCCTTGCTCAATATCTTCGACATACTGCCGGACTGGTCGACCTTCCTCGCCATATTCACGCTCCCCCTGCTTGCGGTACTCAACCGTCGTAAAGGCAATACCGATTGCGGGGTGTGCGCGCTGAAACAGTGACCGGGTCCGCCCGATTCCAATTCGTTCGAAATCCCACAGTTCTGGAGACCACAACCATGAAAGTTCGCCGGATAGCCCTTGCCTATGGTTCGCTGATCATAGCAGCCGCCATGTTGATGGTGCATCTCGAAGTGTCTGACGGTATCGCATTGACCGTCACCATCGGCCTTGCCGTCATTGCCCTGACCCACATGCGTAAGGTCGGCGGCCGCTCGTGCGAGAGCGTGTCTTGAGCGCGGCATCGGGTGATCGGCCTCGGGGCCGTTCTCCCTATCTCTGGGTTGTGCTCTATCTGGTCGCCATAGGGATAGTTGGCACTCTCAAGCTCACCGATGCAATTAACGGGCCGACAGGCTTCATCCTGCTTGCACTGGCCACCGGCCTGCTGATTCCGATCGCGCGGCAGCGCACAGCCGGCTGTGCGAGCAAGGCGATGGTGGACTATAATCGTCGTGTGCTGGTCAGCAGCTTCGGCTATGCGCTCGGACTGGGCATCGCGGTCACCCTGTGGGACAACTACGAATTGTCCCGTCCGGTCGTGTTCGCAATCTCGCTATTGCCCACCCTGCCCACTTTCGGCGTGATCTGGGCGATGGCCCGCTACCTTGCCGAAGAGCAGGATGAGTATCTCCGGCACCGCACGATCATGGCTGCCCTGATTGCACTTGGCTTTGTGCTGGCGCTGGGCATCTTCTGGGGCTTCCTGGAAATGTTCGAACTGGTGCCGCATGTCTGGGCGTGGTGGGTCTTGCCAGTCTGGGCCATCGGCCTGGGCTTCGCACAGCTTTGGCAAAAGATGCGCGACGCATGAAGAACCGCCTCAAGGTCCTGCGCGCCGAGCGGGACTGGAGCCAGCAGGATCTCGCGGCGCGACTGGAAGTGTCGCGCCAAAGCGTCAACGCCATCGAAACCGGACGCTACGACCCATCTCTGCCGCTGGCCTTTCGTATTGCCGACATCTTCGACATGACGATCGAGGAAATCTTCCTGCGTGAAGAAGAACCGCGCGCCGATTGACACTGGCTCTCCGATCCCCGACCACGCGGTGGGGATCGGAGGTCATTGATTATGCAGGGGTCGCAGGACATGGAAGGCAGTGACAGCGCCTTCGTTTTCGAAGGTAACTGGAAGGATTTCGCGCGGATCGCGCTGCCCAACCTTCTGCTGACCATCGTGACGCTGGGCATTTACCGGTTCTGGGCGACTGCGCGCGAGCGCCGTTATCTGTGGTCGCGGACGCGCTTCGTCGATGAGCACCTCGAATGGGCCGGCACCGGCATGGAACTGTTTCTCGGCTTCGTGATGGTCATCCTGCTGTTCGGCCTGCCCTATTTCGGGTTGAGCTTCGTGGCACAGGCACTGATCGCTCGCGGATACGAAGCCATCGGCGCCGGACTCGGGGCAATCGCGCTTATATCCATTTTCTATCTGGGCGGGGTCGCCCGCTTCCGCGCACTTCGTTATCGCCTGTCGCGGACCCGCTGGCGCAGCATACGTGGCGGTAGCGATAGCGGCGGTTTCCTTTTCGGCCTGTCCTACATGTGGAAGACGATGGTCGGCTGGCTTCCGCTCGGCCTGCTCGTCCCCTGGTCGATGACAAGCCTCTGGAACGAGCGCTGGAGCAAGATGAGCTTCGGTCCGTTCGCCTTCGAGGCCGACGCGGAAGCGGGCGGCGTCTTCGCGCGCTTCCTGCTGTTTTATCTGGCGCCGTTCGTGATGTTCGTTGGAATGCTGATCATGGGCGGCATGGGCATGCTTGCCGGTTACGGAATCGGCGGCGAGAATGGGAGGGCCATCGGCGGCATAGTCGGGGTCATTGGCATCGTCCTGTTCTTCTATCTCGGCCTCGGCCTGATCGCGGTTGCGTTCTATGCGAAATTCTATCGCGAAGTGGTGGGGGCAACACGGTGGCGCTCGCTTCATTTCAGTTTCGAGGCATCGACCATGGATTGGGTCAAGCTGCTTATCGGCGATGCGCTGCTGGTTGTTTTCACGCTGGGCCTGGGCTTCGTTTTCCTATCCTATCGCCACTGGAAGTTCTTCATGACGCATCTCGAGGCCGGCGGAGAAATACTCCTCGACGAGCTGACCCAGTCGCAAACCAGGACCGCCAAGCATGGCGAAGGCCTGCTCGACGCTTTCGACATGGGCGCGATCTGAACCGATGGATGATGCCTTCGAAGTTCCTGCTGAATGGTACGACGGCACGAATGCGCTGCGGCATTCGGGGGTGCTGCGGTGGGATGGTCGGGGCGGCCTGTCGCTTCAGGCAAGTAGCTCCCGGGTCGATCTGAACGCAGCCGATCTGCGGTTTGGCGAGACACGCACGGACCGCACCCTCTATCGCCGCGAGAGTGTCCCCGATTTTCGTTTGATTCTGCCAAACGACCTGCCGCCGGGCCTCGCCTCGCAGCTTCCGGGGAAGAGCGAATACGGGGCGTGGGTAGACAAGCTGGGTCTTGGCAAAGCCGCCGCGATTTTCAGTGCCGTGAGCGTGGCCGCCGTGGCTTTGTTCATGACTGCACCAGACTGGCTCGGCCCCCGCATTCCGGCCAGCTGGGAACGCAACATCGGCGAGGCGATGGTCGGCGATTTCGGCGGTCGGATATGCCATACGCCAGAGGGTGATGCCGCCCTCGCCAAACTGTTGGGGAAAGTCGATCCGGCACGAGAGAAGGTCCGAGCCGGGATCGCGAACATGGACATGGTCAATGCGATAGCATTGCCAGGGGGGCAGGTACTGCTCTTCGATGGCCTGGTCCAGCAGGCCGAATCTCCGGAGGAGCTCGCGGGCGTCTTGGCCCACGAAGTCGGCCATGTACGCGAACGGCATGTCATGACGGCGCTGCTGAGGCAGTTCGGTCTGTCTGTTCTGCTCGCAGGCGCGGATTCGGGGCTTACCAATGGGGCGGTCGGGCTGGCGTCGATGGGCTATTCGCGCGATGCCGAACGCGAAGCCGACGATTATGCGCGAGCACGCATGGCACAGAGCGACATATCCCCTTTGGGTGCAGCCAGTTTCTTCGAGCGTATGGCCAAAGAGCATGGCGGCGAGGATAACTCTCCTGCCCTGCTCGGCTGGATAGCCAGCCATCCTTCGTCGAACGAGCGCGCGAAAGCCTATCGTGACGCGGCGGCCGGAAGAACGGCTTACCCGCCTGCCATTACCGATGATGAGTTCGAAGCGCTGAAGACCATGTGTGCAGACGACCCGGACGTCGAGGAATTCGAGTTCTTCTGAAAGACTTGCAATCGACAGGTTGCGGGCCGACATCGCCCGCCATGTTCGACACCAAGCAGTTCACCATGCCCGACGGGCGACGCATCGCCTATCGCCATATCCGTGGGATGGGCCCCGCTCTGGTCTTCCTGCCCGGCTACATGTCCGACATGGCAGGCGGCAAGGCTACCGCCATGTTCGACTGGGCCCGTCAGCAGGGCCGGGCCTGTCTGCTGTTCGATTATTCCGGGTGCGGTCAGAGCGGTGGCAGCTTTGCTGACGGAACCCTGTCGAGGTGGAGAGAGGAGGTCCTGGCGCTGATCGACGCGAAAATCGAAGGACAGGTCGTGATCGTCGGATCGTCGATGGGCGGCTGGCTGATGCTGCTCGCCGGCATGGAACTGGGCGACAGGCTGGCAGGCTTGGTCGGAATTGCTCCTGCACCCGATTTCACCGAATGGGGCCGTTCCGATACGGACAAGGACAAGCTCGCAGCAGGCGAGACCGTCTATGACGACAATCCCTATGGCCCCGAACCGACGCCGACGCATCCGGGCTTCTTCGCCGATGGACAGTCGCAATTGCTGCTGGGCAGCGAAATACCCATCGAAGCGCCCGTTCGGCTGATCCACGGGCAGAGAGATGACGATGTCCCGTGGGATATCAGCACGCGCCTTGCCGAAGCGCTCCGTTCGGACGACATACAGGTCACCTTGATAAAGGACGGCGATCACCGGCTGTCGCGCGATCAGGACATCGCCCTGATATTGCAAACGGTCGAAGCGCTTTCGAAAGGCCCTTCATGATTGCCTCTGCCCTTGCCTTGCTGCTCATGCAGGTCGGCCCTGCACCCACCAGCACCACATTTCCCGACATTCCGGACGAAACGCGCGAACGAGCGCGCCAGACCAATGCGGAAAATGCGTCCGCGACCGCCCATGCGGCTAGCGGAAAGCTTGCTGAATGCGTGACGATGGCGGCCGAAGATGCCGAAGCGGCCAGCGATATGGCGCAGAAATGGCGCGAAACCGCCGAAACCCAGCTTGAGCTCGCCCAGTCGGCTCATTGCCTGGGTCTGGCGCTTGTAAGACTGGACGACTTTGAAGGGGCGCAGCAGGCCTTCGATCTGGCTGCCGGGGAAGTTCCTGACGGCGCACCGGCCTATCAGGCACGGCTATCGGCCATGTCTGGCAATGCGGCCATGGCTCAAGGCAAACCGGCCATTGGCGAACTCGCGTTCGGTCGGGCAGTCAGCTATGCTGCAGATGCCGGCGATACCGTACTTTCTGCCAGCGTTTCGGTTGACCGTGCACGGGCGCTGGTTGCATTGGGTCGCAACGACGAAGCGGCGAAAGCCCTGGCAGAAGCGCGAACCAGCGATCCGGCAAATGCCCGCGCCTGGCTGCTTTCGGCTACCCTTTCGCGCCGCCTCGAACGCTTGGGAGAGGCGCAGGAGCAGATTGCTCAAGCCGCCACGCTTGCGCCGCAGGACCCCGCGGTTGGCCTGGAAGCAGGCGTGATCGCCGCGCTATCGGGCAGGGAAGAAGAGGCCCGCCGCAGTTTCGATTCCGTCCTCCTGGTCGCGCCCGAGAGCGATGAAGCCACGCGTGCCCGCGCCTATCTGGAGCAATTGAAACCGTGACCGATTTTTCCATTCTCGACCTCGTCCCGGTCCGCCAGGGCGGCACATTGGGAGAGGCGTTCGACGCCGCCACAACGCTTGCCAGAACGGCGGAAAAAGTGGGTTGCAAGCGTTTCTGGGTGGCCGAACACCACGCCATGGAAGGCATCGCGGGCGGGGCGACATCCGTGGTTCTCGCGCATATAGGCAATGCGACGTCGACCATCCGTATCGGATCGGGCGGCATCATGCTGCCTAATCACACGCCTTTCCAGATCGCCGAACAGTTCGGAACGCTCGATGCATTGTTTCCGGGCCGTATTGATTTAGGTCTCGGCCGTGCCCCGGGCGCCGGGCCCGAGCTGCAGCGCGCGTTGCGGAAGGATCTTCACCGGGCTGCCGAAATGTTTCCGCAGGACGTGGTGGAGCTCATGGCGTTCATGGCGGGCGAAACGACAATTCACCCCACCCCCGGACTGGGCGCGAAACCCGAATTCTGGATGCTGGGATCGAGCCTGTTCGGCGCGCAACTCGCCGCGAAGCTGGGCATGCCTTATGCTTTTGCCAGCCATTTTGCCCCGGATCATCTCGATGGGGCGCTCGAGCTTTATCGGCGCGATTTTCAGCCGTCCGAAGCATGGGAAAAACCGCATGTCATGGCTGCGATGAACCTGTTCGTCGCCGATACGCAGGACGAGGCGGAATACCTCGCCAGTTCGCAATTGCAGGCGTTCGTATCGCTGCGCACGGGCAAACCGGGCAAGCTTCCGCCGCCCGTCCGCGATTATCGTGGCAGCCTTCCTTCGCAGGCCCAGGCGATGCTGGCCCATATCGGCCAGGCGAGTGCGACCGGAACTCCGCAACAGGCGGCCGACACGGTTCGCGCCTTTATCGACCGTACAGGGGCCGACGAGATTATATTCGGCGGTAGCATGTACGATCCGCAAGCGCGCAACCGTTCGCTCGAACTCGCAATGGACGCGCTCGGAAGTTAGGCATGCCGTAACGGCGGGGCAGGATGGCGTAATGCTCGCATACGTTTGCGAAATTTGCGTTGTGCCACCTTGATAGCCGTTTCCAACCGGCCTAGGCGCGGCGCGCAGGTCGTGGCGCGCACGACTCGGATATTTCCCGGCGCCGAAATGATCATGCGCCGCAAGGAGAGAGGCCCCTCATGGGTTCGAAGACTGCAGCACTTCCCGGAAAGCTTCAAAACGCCATTACCGAAAGGATGCGGCTTTCGCTGTTGAGTGGCGATACCCCTTTCGAAAAGGCGCGCCTCGCCGATGCCGCCGCATTCGTGGGTGCGCTGGCAGCAGACCGGACTCTGGGCCGATCTTCGATGGCGATCGAAAGCGTGAGCGACGAACGTCGCCTGACGCGCATTGCCATCGTCAATGACGACATGCCCTTCCTCGTGGATTCGGTGGCCGCCTCCATCGCGGCGCTTGGCCTATCGATCGACCGGCTCGTCCATCCCGTCATTCCCGTCGAACGGGACAAAAAGGGATTGCTTACCGGCATTCCCGACGGCGATCCGGAAGATGCCTATTGGGAATCGATGATCTACATCGAAGCCGCGCGCGTCGACGCCAAGACCCGCCGCCAGCTTCAGGAAAGCCTCAAGGAAACGCTCGCCGACGTCCGGGCTGCCGTTACCGACTGGGCCGACGTGCAGGAGGCCATGTCCGCAGACGCCGCACGCATCCGCGAGAGCGATGAAGAAGGTGCAGAGCTTCTCGAATGGTTGAATTCGGGGATGCTGACCCAGCTCGGCCATGTCATCCAGATGCGCGATGGCAGCCAGCAGGATGCTCGCGGTATTTGCCGCAAGAGCGCGAAAGAATTGCTGGCCCAGGCATCGTTCGAGCGCGCGTTCGACTGGTTCGACAAGGGCAAGGATGGGCGCAAGCTGCTCATCATCAAGGCCAATCACCTGAGCAATGTGCACCGCCGCGTGCCGCTGGATCTGTTTATCGTGCCGGTCGAAGAAGGCGGCAAGGTCGTGGCCCTTTCGGTTCACGCCGGGGTTTGGACAAGCGCCGCACTGGCCGCACCGCCCCGCAGCGTTCCACGCCTGCGCCGTCAGCTCGATGCGCTGCGCGAACGCCATGGCTTCGACGAGACCGGGCATGCCGGCAAGGCGCTGGTTCATGCCCTGACTACGCTTCCTCACGATCTCCTCATCGGGTTCTCCGAAAAGGATGTCGAACGTGTCGCAACGACGATGATGAGCCTCGTCGATCGGCCACGCCCGCGTCTCGCTCTGGTCGAGGCCCCGCTGGCCCGCCACCTTTTCGCCTTCGTCTGGCTGCCACGCGACATGGTGGCCACACAGGTTCGCCTCGAAATCCAGGCTCTGCTGGAAGAGGCCGCCGCGGCGCGGCTGCTCGACTGGAGCCTTGAGGTGGAAGGCGGCAATCTCGCCACGATCCGCTTCGTGTTCGACATCCGTGACGGCATAGAAGCGCCCGACGAAGCAAAGCTCGAAGAGCAGATGCAGACCCTCCTGCGCGGTTGGAGCGAGGCTGTGGAAGCCGAACTCGGCGCGCTCGAGGATCCGACGCGCGCGGCTGGCCTTGCCCTGCGTTTCGCCGAACATTTTCCCACTGGTTTCCGCGGCCGCTTCGGTCCGCACGAAGCCGCGCTCGATATTGCTCGCCTGCATGATCTGGGGGCCAGCGTTGAAAGCGAGGAAATCGTGCGCGGCGCCCGGTTGTGCTTCGGCGAGGCTGAAGACAAGGGCAAGCTGCGCCTGAAGCTGTATCAATCCGAAGGCAGCCTGCCGCTATCGGAAGGCGTTCCTGCGCTGGAGGATTTCGGATTTTACGTTCAGTCCGAAATGCCCACCGTGCTGGACGAGGGCCGTCTTGGCACGATCCACGATTTCCTGCTCGATCTGAAACCGGGCGCCGACCCCAAGGCGCTGATCGACCGTTCCTCGGCAATTGAGGAAGCCATCGCTGCAGTACTGAATGCCGAGGCGGAAAACGATCCGTTCAACCGCCTGGTCCCCGAAGCGGGACTGTCGGCTCGCGAAGCGAACTGGCTGCGCGCCTTCTATCGCTATCTGCGCCAGGTCGGGATGAGCTTCACGATCTACACCGTGGTCGATGCGCTTGCAGCAGCGCCCGACGTGACGCGTGCGCTGGTGGCCCTGTTCACCGCCCGTCACGATCCAGAATTCGGCAATGCTCGCGACGAAGCGATCGCGGAAGCCCGTGCAGCGATCAAGCGGGGCCTGTCCAAGGTCAAGGCGATCAATGACGACCGCCTGCTGCGCCTGTACAACTCGCTTATCGATGCGATCCTGCGAACCAACGCATTCGCACCGGCTGCGCATGAAGCGCTCGCCTTCAAGATCGATTCGGCAAAGGTCCCGAACCTGCCCAAACCGGTCCCCTATCGCGAAATCTTCGTCTATTCCCGCCGGGTGGAAGGCATCCACCTGCGTAGCGGGCCGGTTGCCCGCGGCGGGTTGCGCTGGTCCGACCGGCGCGACGACTTCCGCACGGAAATTCTCGGCCTGATGAAAGCCCAGCGCGTGAAGAACGCGGTGATCGTTCCGACCGGCGCCAAGGGCGGTTTCTATCCGAAGCAGCTCCCGAACCCGGCCATCGATCGCGAAGCCTGGGCGGCCGAGGGTCGCGGCAGCTACGAAACCTTCATTCGCACATTGCTGTCGGTCACCGACAATATCGTCGACGACAAGGTCGTTCATCCCGAACATGTGGTCATTACCGACGGCGAGGATCCGTATTTCGTGGTCGCCGCCGACAAGGGCACGGCAACCTTTTCGGACATCGCAAATGCGATTGCCGAATCGAGGGATTTCTGGCTCGACGACGCTTTCGCCAGCGGCGGCTCGAAAGGATACGACCACAAGGCCATGGGCATTACCGCCCGCGGCGCGTGGGTCAGTGTACAGCGCCATTTCCGCGAGATGGGCATCGATGTGCAAAACGAAAGCATCGAGGTTGTCGGTTGCGGCGACATGTCGGGCGACGTGTTCGGCAATGGCATGCTGCTGTCCAAGACCATCAAGCTTGTCGCAGCATTCGACCATCGCCACATTTTCCTCGATCCGGACCCGGACCCGGCAGCAAGCTGGAAGGAACGCCAGCGCCTGTTCGCTCTGCCGCGCTCCAGCTGGGAAGATTACGACAGCAGCCTGATTTCCAAAGGTGGCGGGGTCTTCCCGCGCGATACCAAGAGCATCAAGCTGTCCAAGGTGATGCAGGCTAAGCTGGGTATCGACCAGTCGGCGATCGAACCGGAAGCCCTGATTTCCGCCATTCTTAAAGCGCCAGTGGACCTTATCTGGTTCGGCGGCATCGGCACATACATCAAGGCCAGCCAAGAAAATAACGTCCAGGTGGGCGATCCTGCAAACGACGCCCTGCGCGTGGATGCAGCCGATGTGAAAGCCAAGGTCATCGGAGAAGGCGCCAATCTGGGCATCACCCAGGCAGCCCGCATCGAATTTTCGCTGCATGGCGGCCGCTGCAACACCGATTTCATCGACAATTCGGCCGGAGTCGATTGCTCCGATAACGAGGTCAACATCAAGATCGCACTGGCCGCGGCCAAGCGGTCGGGCAAGCTGAGCGAACCCAAGCGTGTGGCGCTGCTCGAATCGATGACCGACGAGGTCGCCGAGATCGTGCTGGAGGATAACCGCCTGCAAGCGCTGGCACTTTCAATCGCAGAACAGGGCGGCGCTGGCGCGGTACCGCCCCAGCTGCGCCTGATCGAGGCGCTGGAAGATCGCGGGGCGCTGGACCGCCAGACGGAAGGTCTCGCATCGAGCGAGGCTCTGGGGCGCAGAACGTCGGAAGGTATGGGCCTGACCCGGCCTGAACTGGCTGTGCTGCTCTCCTCGACCAAACTGGTGCTGCAGGAGGCCATCGAACAGAGCAGCCTCCCAGACGATCCGAGCGTTGCCGATCTGCTGCTCGACTACTTCCCATCAGCGATGCGCAAGAAGTTCAAGGCGCAGATCGAAGGGCACCAGCTACGGCGTGAAATCATCGCAACTGCACTGGCCAACCGCTTCGTCAATCGCATGGGCTTCGTGCATCCTTTCGAACTGTCGGAAGAAGAAGGTGTCGGCCTGGCTGATGTGACCGCAGCGTTCATCGTGGCGGACAGGCTCTTCGGCGCGAGTGAACTGTGGGCGGAGCTTGAAACGGCTGCGATGCCGGAAGATGTTCGCATCTACCTTTTCCGCCATATGGCCGGCGCGCTTCGCAGCCAGATGGCCGATCTCATCCGGGTCGGCGCGAGCACCATTCCCCCGGGCGAACTGATCACAAGCCTTCAGGACCGCGTGAAGCGCCTGATGACGGGATCGGAAGAATTGCTGACCGACGCATCGATCAGGCAGTCCAACAAGCTGCGTGCGGAATTCGTCGACATGGGCGCTCCTGACAAGCTCGCCGCTCGCGTCACCCACCTCTATGACCTGGACGGTGCGGTTGGTCTGGCTTCTCTCTCGCGCAGTGCCGAAATCGACGTGCGGGAACTCACCGCTGCGTTTACCGATCTGGGCGAACGCATCGGCCTCGACTGGGCGCAGAGCACGTCGGCCATGATGAACCCGTCCGATGTATGGGAACGTCTGCTTGTCGCCGGCCTTTCGCGCGACTTCCAGCAGATGCGGCTCGAGTTCCTGCGCCGGCTCTCGCGGCGCAAGGATGCGAAGAAGGACCCCGTCGGGACCGTCGCCATCTGGGCGGAAGAACATGCCGCCGCAATCCGCCAGTTCCGCACCATGGTCGGGCGCGCGCAGGCCCAGGGTGAAGTCGCTCCGGCCACGCTCGCGCAGGTGGCCAGCATGGCTCGCAACCTGCTGGCTCGGTAGGACTGAGCTTGACCGGCCGGCGTTTTCGCGCCAGCCAGCGCGGCAATGGAACATTTCGATGTCGTCATCGTGGGATCGGGGCACGGCGGTGCGCAGGCTGCAATCGCCCTGCGGCAGAACGGCCATGAGGATACCATCCTCATGGTCAGCCGCGACCGCAATCCGCCGTACGAACGACCGCCGCTGTCGAAAGAATATCTCGCAGGCGAAAAGACGTTCGAGCGAATCCAAATCCGGCCCGAAAAATTCTGGGCAGACAAGAATGTCGAGCTTCGTCTCGGCAGAAACGTCAACGAAGTCGATCCGATTGCGCGGGAACTG
>Ga0208328_1000706_pt1 | contig 13793 bp, 15 predicted proteins | sample DeeseametaMP2633_FD_184170 | JGI IMG/M metagenome (GOLD analysis project Ga0208328, IMG submission 184170) | Marine microbial communities from the Deep Atlantic Ocean - MP2633 (SPAdes) | ecosystem: Environmental > Aquatic > Marine > Unclassified | place: Northeast of Antigua and Barbuda, North... | reverse complement strand
CTAAAAAACATAACATTGACAATAGAAAAGCTGCTATGGTTTTGGCAGTAAGTCGTGTCTTAGAAGCATTTAATCATAAAGGAATTTGGCCTTAGATTCTAAACAAAATAAGATTCGTAACAAACAAGCTGTTCAATAAATCGTATTTTTCCTTTTGTAATTGAAACTAACTTCTTCTTAAACAGAAGATCAATTTTTGTTCGATGTTCGAGCAATTCAATAATTTTTTTTGTCAGGTACCTGCCCTTTCTATCACCATCTAGTAGAAGAATGAGTTTACGATATTTGGCTGCTGAATCAGCAAATTTTATCATCCCATTGAACTTATGAAACTCCAAAATTTTACCAGAATAACCCAATTTTATTAGTGCGGCAGAGTCACGTTTTCCTTCAACTACCACCGCGCTATTTTTTTGTGAGTTGAGCAGATTCACGAATTTTTTAATTTCTGCTATTTCACTTTCTGGAAATTCCATAATGGTAATAAGTTTAATATAATAACAAACTTTTGGATCGATCTATTATGAACTCTATCACAAAAATTTTTGACGATACAATAAAAACTGATCATAAAATCATTACAGAGGAGGCTGCCAAATCAATTCTAAAAAAATATAAAGTTTCAGTGCCAGGATTTTCATTAGCAACATCTGCCGATCAAGCAGTTAGAGATGCAAAAAGACTTGGATTTCCTCTAGTGATGAAAGTAGTTTCACCACAAATACTTCATAAAACTGACGTAGGCGGTGTCAAAGTTGGTGTAGATAACATTGCTGATGTAAAGAAGACATTTAATGACATGTATGGGCGACTTTCCAAAAAGAAAGGCGTTAACGTAAAAGGAATTTTACTTGAGAAAATGGTTCCAAAGGGAGTTGAATTAATTGTTGGAATACAAACTGATCCGCAGTTAGGTCCTGTAATTATGGTTGGCTTGGGTGGTACTCTTACCAACCTTCTCAACGATGTTTCGTGGAGGATGCTTCCAATTACGACATCAGATGCAAAATCAATGTTAAATGATCTTAAGGGTTCTAAGATTCTCAAAGGATTCCGTGGTAGCAAGCCTATAGACTTGAACATGCTTGCAAAGGCTCTTGTTCAAATTGGAAAGATTGGGGTTGATAATGCAGATTACATTAACAGTATAGATTTCAATCCTATCGTAGTCTATCCAAAATCATACAATGTGGTAGATGCAAAAATCATTCTCAACAAAGAAATTAAAAAGAATTCAATCTCACGTGCTAAACCAAACATAACATCTATGGAGAAATTCTTTACACCAGAATCTGTTGCATTAGTAGGTGCATCTGCAACACCAGGAAAGATTGGTAACTCTGTATTAGATGCTCTTGGAAAACAAGATTTTAAGGGAAAGGTATATCCAATCAATCCAAAGCAAGAATCAATTCTTGGAATCAAATGTTATCCATCATTAGATGCAATTGAAGATAAAATTGATCTGGTTGTTGTTTGTATTGATCTTGCACATTGCGGTCCTCTTATGAAAGTATGCGCAAAGAAAGGAATTCACAATGTTGTAATTGTTTCAGGCGGCGGTAAAGAGCTTGGTGGTGATAGGGCTGCAATGGAAGCTGAAGTAAAAAATCTTTCATTAAAACACAAGATACGAGTCATCGGTCCAAACTGCATTGGAATGTTTAACGCCGCAAATCGTCTTGACTGTGCATTTCAAGGTCAAGCGAGGATGGTTCGCGCAAGACTTGGTAATGTTGCATTCTTCTCTCAAAGTGGAACGATGGGAATTAGTATGTTGGAGAGTGCTGATTCTTTTGGCCTTTCAAAGATGATTAGTTATGGAAATAGGTCAGATGTAGACGAAGCAGATATGATTTTGTATGCGGGAAGTGATCCTCAAACTAAAGTCATTTGTCTTTATGTGGAAGGATTTGGTGATGGTAGGAAGTTTATCAATACTGCAAAGCGTGTTATGAAAGAAAAAAAGAAACCTATAGTGATATGGAAAAGTGGACGAAGTGCTGCTGGTGCAAAACAAGCTGCGTCTCACACGGGCTCACTTGGTGGTGATCATGAGCATCTCATGGGTGCGTTTAAGCAGGCTGGAATTATTTCTGTTGATAGTTATCAAGAACTTGCTGGTGTGGCAAAGGCTTTGGCTTGGCAGCCATCTGCAAAGGGTAACAAAGTTGCTATGTGCAGTAATGGTGCTGGTCCTATGATTGGTGGAATTGATCATTTAGAGAGATTAGGTCTTACGATAGGAAAGATGTCCCCACGAATTATCAAACAAATGAAGGATCGTTTTCCACCAACTGTTCCTATTCATAATGGCAATCCAGCGGATGTAGGTGGTGGCGCGACTGCAGATGACTATAGATATGTTATTCAGCAATTTTATGATGAAAAGAATGTGGATATTGCCATGCCGTGGTTTGTTTTTCAGGATGACCCGCTTGAAGAGATAATTGTTGACCACCTTTCTGATTTTTCTAATAAAAAAACAAAGCCATTGTTAGTTGGAGCCAATGGTGGTCCATACACACAAAAAATGGCTAAATTGGTTGAAGAAAAGGGCATTCCAGTTTATGATGACTTACGAACATGGGTAGCGGCAGCATCTGCATTAGCCCAATGGGGTTCTATCAGAGGTAATTGATAACATTTAATTTTATCAGAGGAGAATTTTCTACATGACAAATATTACTACTAAAACTGATGATGGAATTTGCATTGTTAAGATTAACCGTCCTGAAAAACTAAATGCTATGAATATTGATGTTGCCAAGGAGATAATTTCTACATTTAAGCAACTAGAGAAAGACGATAACGTAAAAGTAATTATCTTAACTGGTGAAGGTGAAAAAGCATTTTCTGCTGGGGCGGACATTGAATATATGTCAAAAATATCTCCAGAAGAATCTGAACGTTATGCAAAATTAGGTCAAGAACTTACGGCTACTGTTGAAAATATAACAAAACCAACTATCGCAGCTGTTAATGGTTTTGCACTAGGTGGTGGATGTGAGCTTGCTATGTCTTGTGATATAAGGCTTGCATCTGACAATGCAAAAATTGGCCAACCAGAAGTAACAATCGGAATACCACCTGGTTGGGGTGGAACACAAAGATTGATGAGAATAGTGGGAATTGCAAAAGCCAAAGAACTTGTTTTTACTGGAAAAGCAATTAACGCTAGCAGTGCAAAAGAAATTGGTCTTGTTAACCATGTCTTCGAACAATCTGCTTTAATGGATGAAGCTATAAAGATGGCAAAAATAATTGCAGCAAATGCAACTCTTGCTGTTCACATGTCAAAAACTGCTATCAACAAAGGGCGAAATGCAGATCTTGATACAGGTCTTGGTGTTGAATTGCTTGCATGGAGAAACTGTTTCTCAGATCCAGAAAGAGAAAAAAGAATGACTGATTTTTTAAACAAACCTAAAAAATAGCTTCACCTAAGTGATTACAATCATTTACTATATGCTTTGTATGAAAAGGTTATTATAATTTGAAACGCCAGAGATTTAATATGGCTACTGAACAAAGTCAAAAACTGATTACCATTACTCCAAAAGCCGCTGAGAAAATTAAGGAGTTTATGACTGAAGAAAAAGACAGTCCAAAATTTCTTAGAATTTATGTTCAAGGCGGTGGTTGTTCTGGACTTTCTTATGGTATGGGTTTTGAGAAAGCAGCAGAAGAAGATGATCTAACTATTGAGGAAAACGGTGTAAAAGTCATAGTAGATTCATCGAGTCAGGATCACCTAAAAGGTGCAAACGTTGACTATATCGAAAGTCTAATGGGTTCAGGTTTTAAAATCAATAACCCAAATGTAACAAAAAGTTGCTCATGTGGTTCATCGTTTAGTACTGAATAATCATTCTTTCAATTTTTGTTTTATTTTATTACTAAAAACTAATTTTTTGCCACAAGCACTTATAACCATGATTTGAAACTTTATGCTTATTGAATATTAAGGAGATGAGAATAATTTGCCATACACAGGCATCGTCAAATATCACGTTAAACTATCGTTTGAAGTCGACGGTCTGGTTGAGCGAGCAGACATTATAGGGGCTGTATTCGGTCAAACTGAGGGCCTCTTAGGTCCTGAGATGAATCTGAATGAGCTTCAGCGTGTTTCTAAGGTTGGTAGAATTGAAGTAGAAATTAAAACTACTGAAAATACTACTTCTGGTACTGCACTCCTTCCAATGAGTACGGATATTGATACATGTGCCTTGATTGCAGCTGCAATTGAAAGTATAGACAAAGTGGGCCCATTTGATTGTAAATTTCATCTTGATGCTATTGATGATGTTCGAGCATCAAAAAAAGAAGACATTGTACGCAGAGCAAAGGAGATCAAACAGAAATGGTCTACCAAATCTGTTAGTGAAGGTGATACTATGCTAAAAGATGTTCATGAGGGTTTTTCAGGTAAAATTACTACATATGGATCTAACAAACTTCCATGCAGTACAGGAATTTTTGACTCATCATGGATAATTCTTGTTGAGGGCAGAGCAGACATCTTAAATTTATTGAGAGCAGGTTATGATAATGCTTTAGCTATTGAGGGTGCAAGGATTGATGAATCGATCAAAGACTTCTGTGCAACTAAAGATAAAGTGGTGGCATTTTTAGACGGTGATAGGGCGGGAGGATTTATTCTCAAAGAGTTAAAGTCAGTTGTTAATATTGATATTGAACTTCGTGCAGACCCAGGTCTTGAAGTGGAAGAACTAACCCCTCAACGTGTTGCAGATATTCTAAAGGATGCTACCAAGGATATAAAACAACAAACTACCGAACCTAAAAAGGTAAGCGAAGTAGATAAACAGTTAGCAGCTGCAACAAGCAAAGTGTATAATGATCTAAACGAAACACTGGAAGCTGTAGGACTTGATTCTAATAATGAACAATTATTCAAAGTGCCAATAAGTGAACTAGTAGACAAATTATCCACACAGACTGGAATAAAGTATCTGATTTTAGATGGGATAATAACTCAACGACTGTTAGATGGCGCTAACCAATCTGGAATTGAGTACATCGTAGGTCATAGGATTGCAAATGTATCAAATAGTGATGGTATTACGCTAAAAACATTTACGGAACTTGGCATTACTTAATTATTAATGCCTGATCTTAAAATTCAACATATTCTCACTTTAGCATATTTATTATCTAAAGGGGCTAGACACAACTTTGTTCAGATTACTACATCATCCCTCGGAAAAAGTCTAAAAAAATCTCAGCAGGCTGCTTCAAAGCATATTTTAGAATTAGAAAACGGTGGATTTATTGATAGATTAATGACTGGACGAAAACTTTCTATTAAAATTACCCAGAAGGGATACTCTGAGCTTGTTGAACTTCATTCAGTTTTGGGTTTTAGCTTAAACTCGTCTCCTCCCCACATAGAGTTAAGCGGTTCCGTAATTTCTGGACTTGGTGAGGGAGCTTACTACATGTCATTGAAAGGCTACACTAAACAGTTCAAAGTGAAAATTGGCTACATTCCTTTTCCTGGTACGCTAAATATAAAATTAAATCAGTTACAGAATATTCAACAGTTAGATGATCTTGACAGTATAATTGTAGATCCATTTTCTGATGGGAAAAGAACATATGGTTGGGTAAAATGTTTTCATGCTACGCTGAATGATTCTATCAAATGTGAATTAATACGTCTTGAAAGAACACATCACGATAATTCCGTAATTGAATTGATATCAAAAAATAACTTACGTGAAACCGCTAGATTGGAAACCGGTTCTAAAGTTACAGTTAAAATCTGTCCTTAACTCATCGTAAGCTAAAGATCATGAATATCCTTCCCGTATTCTTTTTTGATATAGGAGCTTGATAGTTTAGGGGCTGGAGATTGTAATCTGACTATCTTGACATCAAGGTTGATCCGTTTACATCCGTCAGATATGAATTTCTCCTGATGAATTTGATCATACCCTAACGCAATTACATTAGGTTTTACCAGTTTCACTGTTTCAAAAATATCATCTTCATTACCAACAATGGCGACATCAACTATAGATAAGCTGTTTACTAGTTCACACCTTAATTCTTGATTATGTAACGGCTGTCTCTTTTTCATCTTTTTAGCTATTTTATCAGTAGCAATTACTACCACCAAAACATCACCCAAAGCTTTTGCTGCATTAAGTGTATGGATATGTCCTGGATGAATTATGTCAAAAACTCCTCCAGCTAATACAATTTTTTTAGATGATAATTTTTTCCAATCCAATGATAATCCCTCATTATTTCTTCACTTTTTAACGCATCGTTAAATTATATTTTTGGATCTATACCCTTTGCCATTCTTAACGCATCCACTAGGCCGTCTGCATAACCAATACTCAAAACCGCATTCTCATCCTTTCCCTGCTTTAGGAAATTTTCTGCGTCATTAATGTAGAGTTCTGCATTTTGAATGACCACTTGAAATTCTTTTGAGTCATTGTACAGCGACTTAATCTCTTCTAGTGTATCCCTAACCATTGGAACATATTTTTCAATCATCTGGATTGAAACACTCTTAATTATACTTGAATTATCTGATGATTTATCTAAACATTCTGTCAGCACGTTTATTGCATCTGATTCTGTAAAATGTAATTTTCCTGTAATGATTATGCTATGTGGCGGTTCGCCAAAATCAACTTTAAGCAGATTACTAAATTTTCCAGAGGTAATTTTTTGTGTTTCAAATCCAATTCTTGAGGCAACTATCGCAAACGTATCATTATTTACAACATTTCTTTTTTGTTCTTTTTCAACATCCATTAGGCTTGAGATGGCATCCTTTGGGTCAAGAAAATAATTTTCATCCTGATTATATTCTAATAATATTACAGAGTGAAGCCCTTGTATCAAATTTTTAAAAATAGATGTATAGGGAGTTATTATAGACTTTTTTTCATTCATTATAGTTACAATTCTCCCAACTTTGTAGAATTGTAATCCAGCTTCTCCTATCATTGATGTTATGGCTGAAGCGGAATGAATTGTGTTTGTTTCAATCTTTTCTAATTTTGCTCTAGTTCTAAGTTCTATGTGTGTTGTAGCTATGTATGGATCTCCATATGATAATAGGACAACAGTAGAACTTTTGGATGCCTTGAGGATCTCTTGTCCATCTTCCACCAACCATCTTTTTGCAATTTTGAAACTTCCACTAACTATGTTTTTAATTTCTTCTTCTTGCTGCTTGTAAATTGGACTTGTAAATGATTCCAGATATACAAAATCTGCTTTCTGAATAATTTTTACAACTTCAATTGGAATTGACCGAGTACCAGATATACCCAATCCTACAAACCACAGCATTACTTTATTTTATCGTGCAGTCGTTTTAAATGCTGTATGGTTCTCTTCAGCACCTCTATTCCTCGTAGGTATTCATCAATTGAGATTTTTTCATCAATTGTATGTGCAGCATGAGGATCACCTGGACCATAAGTTACAACTGGAATGCTTAAACTGTTGCCTATAACATTCATGTCGCCCGTACCCGTTTTTCTAATCAACGTAGGTCTATTCTTCTCTATGTCTAAAATTCCCAGAGTGAGAGCCCTTACAAGGGGAGAATTGTGTTCTGCCTCAAAAGGTTCAGTTTCATCTATGATGGAATAAAATGCCTCTACTTGTTGCTTTTTAGAAATTTCCTGTACTGCTTTGGAAATTTTTTCTTCAACAGATTTGCAACTAATGCCAACTGGGATTCTAATATCCAATGTTGAATCACACTCTCTAGGTGTAACATTATGACTTAGGCCACCTTTTATTTCTGTTAAAGTGGCAGTCAGCATCATGCCTTTCTTTTTGTTTTCCTGTCCAGATTCTAAAACATTCTTAATTTCATTAACAAATAATGATGATTCATGAATTGCATTTTTTGCCAGCCAAGGTGCACTAGCATGTGCACTATCCTCAACGTTAATTTTTAGATTGATAGCAATACGTCCTTTGTATCCAATGGTAATTTGATTTGTTCCACTGGGCTCACCAAAAATTGCATAGTCTACATCAGGTTTGTCCTTAGTCAAACTCTTAATTCCAGTAGCATTTCCTTCCTCATCTACCGCACCTACAAATATTACTGTACCAGTTTTTTCTTGTGCACTTGCGGCAGCAAACAACATTGCAATAAGTGGACCCTTCGCATCTGACGAACCCCTTCCAAAAAGATAATCGCCTTCTTTTCTCACCCTAATTCTTCCGGGTACCGTATCCATATGCCCACATAAAAGAATTTTAGGTGAACCAGAACCTTTTGTAGCAATAATATTTCCCACATCATCTGTATGTATATCCCTGAAACCTAAATCATCACATTTGTCAGCAAGAAAGTCAGCTAGGCTTTTTTCACGTAACGATGGCGTGTAAAGCTTCAACGCTTTCTCTAATGTCTTTACTGCGAATCTTGTTGTAACTGTGAAGTGTTGTTCCATTTTTACTTACTTGAATTTTTTAAATAGTCTAGCATCTGTGTCGGAATGTCAACGCCTGTTACTTTCACAACGTTTCGAAACTCGGTAGTATTATTAATCTCATGGACAACTAATCCCTTGTCGTTGCTTTCCATTAGATCAACACCTACAATTTCTCCTTGAACCGTATTTTTAGCTTTTATACAAATATCTTCTAGCTCATTTGTAACTTCGCATGCTTCAGCTGATCCACCCAAGTGCGTATTTGTTTTCCAATTGGTATTATCAGAAACTCTGTAAATTGCACCTGCAACATTGTCGCCTATCACTATGGCACGTATATCCCTTGGTGGTCTTTGTACAAACTCCTCTAAGAAGTACATTTGATACGTTGGATGCATTGATTCTCTTGATTCAATAACGCCTTCAGCTGAATCCCTGTCATTTAGTTTTGATACCATTCTACCCCAGCTACCAACAGTTGGTTTGATGATCTTCGGATATCCACTTTTTTCAAGTGATTGCATAGCAGCCTCCTTCGAAAATGCTATTGTAGCTTCAGGTGTAGGAATTCCCGCCTTCTGCAGCAACATATGTGTGAACAGTTTGTTTCCAGCAAGAAGTCCAGTGTTTAGACAGTTGATTACCCTGGCACCAAGACCCTCTAAAGTTGCTGTTGAGTGGATATTCCGATAATAGCTGACGCAACGCTGCAAAACAGTCTCAAATTCATGTGTATTTTTGTTCAAATCTACAAACAGTTGTTTACAATCAACCATCTCAATGTGGATATCATGCCTTTCTGCGGCTTTGATTAACAGTTTTTCTTCTAGACGGATTGTATCATAAAGAACTGTGATTTTATCGGTCACTGCCCCCAGTCCTCTCCAACAGTTTGGGCCGGTTTTAGCTCAAATCCATCAGAAGTCTTTGTCAGTTCGAAGCTCGCTCCACATTCAGCACAGGTTACAATCTCATCATTAACTGCATCTTCAGGAATGGTTATGTTTGCATCACATTCAGGGCAATTAGTCATTTCTATCCATCCTTCTTTTTTCATCATTAATTATCTTTCTTTCCATTTCATCTTCAAGTGGAATTTCAAGCAGATCACCCATTCTAAGATTTTTCAAACCTGCTGCAAGATTTTTTGCGTTATTAGTATTTTTTTCCAAACCTAAGATTGACATTAGATATGCTGCACCAGTCTTACCAGCTAATTCACCAAATACAATTCTTCGTCTGTTTCCTACGCTTCTTGGATGAATCGGTTCATATGCAGCGGTATTTTTCAAAACTGCGGCAAGATGTGTACCAGCTTTATGCTTGTAGGCTGAAGAGCCAACAATCGGTTTTGAATCGTAAGGTCTAATGTTTGTGTATTGTTCAATAAGCCTTGAAAGATCAACCAGCATGTCTAATCTGAAATCATTTTCTGATTTATATAAATAGGTAAGTGCAACAGCAGTCTCTGCAAGAGATGGTATTCCAGTCCTTTCTCCAATACCATCAATTGTCGTATGGATTTGATCAACGCCAGCATCACATGCTGCAAAAGCATTTGCTAGTGCAAAGCCAATATCATTATGAACATGTGCATCAAGCGGAGTCTTGATTTCAGAACGAACTCTCTTAACGAAATTATACATTCCTATAGGTCTTAAAATTCCCACGGTATCAGTAAGACTAATCCTATCCACACCCGCATCTTCTATTGCCTTACAGACATTGATCAGAAATTGCGGGTCTGCCCTACTTCCATCTTCAACAGTAAACCTAATTTTCAACCCATGTGATTTTGCATATTCTACAGTTTGCACTGCTCTGTCTAACGCTTCATTTCTTGAAATTCGAAGCTTATCTTTGAGATGAATGTCAGATATACCAAGATATGCAGCAACCCAAGACGCATCGCACTTTAATGAAACATCAATATCCTCTTTTAGCGCCCTTCCATGTGCTACAATGTCTGCTCTTAATCCCTGCTTGATAATTGTCTTAGTTGCTTGAGCGTGATCACTAGAAATAATTGGAGATATTTCAATCTGATCAACCCCAAAGTAATCAAGCTCCCAAGCAATCTGAATTCTTTGTTTAACAGTAAATGAGACACCTGGATGTTGCTCACCCTCTCTTAGTGTAGAATCTAGTATTCTTATTTTCTTAGACTCCTTACCAATTGAGTTATATTCCTCTGCATAGTAATTCGGATCATTCATTGCTGAATTCGGTAGAGAAAATCATTAATATAAAGATAATCGTACTAGAATCGTCGTTTTAGATGTTAATTGATACTAAATTAGTTATTGTTAACAAAAATGTAACGATTATCGTTTATGATATAGTTTTGAGAATTATTACAGTGTTAGTGTCAGTTACACCAGTAATTTTTCGCAAGTCATCAATACACGCATTGATCTCATGTATACTTGGTGCTTGGATGATTACACAAATGTCATACTGTCCAGTAATTTCATAGATTTTTTTTACTGCATTGAGTTTTGTGAGTTTTAAAGAAACCTTTGATGTATCAATAGATGAATCAGCTGATACCATAACAAGTGCCTCTGGTTGACCTCCTCCCTCTTCTACCGTAAATTTAGTAATCGTTCCGCTGCCAACCATATTTTTTACTCTATGTCTAATGGCTGATTCTGAAAGTTTCAGTTTTTTTCCAATTTCAACAAAAGATTCTCTGGAATCCTTACGTAAAAATTCCAAAATACTTTCATCAACTTTATCTTTATGCATTTCTTCTATTCTCCTCATTTGTGAGTAGCTCATCTAGTATTTGTAATGTCTTTACAATATCTTCCTCGGAAATAACCAGCGGAGGAAGAAATCTTAAGATGTTTCTACCAGAGTATAAGAGTAATAATCCCTTTTTGATTCCTTCCATTAAGATGTCTTTTACTTCAAATTTTAATTCGACGCCAATCATTAATCCCTTACCTCTAACTTCTCTAATGATTTTATGCTTAGATTTGAGATCTTCTAATCCATTGAAAAGTTTTTGTCCCATATTTTTTGCATTGTCAATTAAACCATCTTGTGTTAGTGCATGAAGTGTAGCAGTTCCTGCAGCGCATGCCAAAGGGTTTCCTCCAAATGTTGACGAATGTTCTCCTTTTTTCATCACAGATAGTATATCTGGTCTTACTAACGTAACACCCATGGGAACTCCTCCAGCAATTCCCTTGGCAAGGCACATTATATCCGGAATTGTTTTCCAGTGCTCTGATGCCCACATGCTTCCGGTTCTACCCAATCCCGATTGAATTTCGTCAAATACAAGGAGGCTATCATTTTCATCACATAGCTTTCTAACATCTTGTAAAAACCCTTCAGGGGGAACATGAATTCCACTTTCTCCTTGAATAGGTTCTAAGATTACAAATGCCGTATCCTTATCAACAACAGTTCGTAGTCCATCTATATCTCCATATGGTGAAAATGATACCTTCTCAACAAGAGGCTGGAATGGTTCCCTGTATTTTGGATTAAAAGTTAGAGATAAAGCTCCCATAGATTTTCCATGATAAGATCCTTTCATTGCAACCATTTTCTTTTTACCCGTAAACTTTCTTGCAAATTTTATAGCAGCCTCTATAGATTCAGACCCACTATTGTTTAGATGAACTTGGGAAAGTCCTGGTGGTGCAACAGCAATCAAAGCTTGCAAAAACTCTTCCCTAGTCTTATTGTAGTAAGAGCTGTGAACTGTAATTACTTTGTCAATTTGAGATTTAATTGCGTTCACAACACGCTCGTTTCTATGCCCAACGAGTGCAACACCGTATCCGCCCATACAATCAATGTAATCGATGTTGTCAGTATCCCATACATGTGAACCTAGTCCTTTTTCTATGGTTACAGGAAACCTTTGGTAAAGATTTCCTAAATATTGATCTTCACTCATTTTTGATTACCGTGCAATGATTATGTGCAATTGCAGAAGATATGGGGTTTTCCCTTTGACCATTTGCAATTATTGCTTCCGTTACTCCCATCTCAAGCGCTTCAGTTGCAGCAAGTATTTTTTTTTCCATGCCAAATCCAATTTGTGGTAAAATTTCTTTTGCTTTTGCTAGCGTTAAAGTATCAACTAATTTTTCATCTATTAACAACCCGTCAACATTTGTCAGAAATAAAACCTTGTCAGTCTTTACTTGTCCTGCAATATTAGCAGCCGCTCTATCGCCATCCACATTGAGAAAATCAGATTCCTCACTAATTGCTATTGGAGAAATGACTGGGGTGTAACCTAGTTCAAGAATAGATTTTATCAGAGATGCATTAACTTGTGTAATTTTACCTGTATATCCTCCATCAATTGCTTGTTTTCGCCCTTTTTCATTCATAATTATGAGTTTTTTCTTTCTGTCAGCCTGAATTATTTTTCCATCAATTCCAGACAAACCCACCGCATTGATTCCGTTTTTTTGTAGCATCTTTACAATTGTCTTGTTGATTCTTCCAGACATAACCATGGTGAAAATTTCTGCAGTTTCCAGGTCGGTATATCTGCTCTTTACACCGCCAGGGGAAACAACAAACCTTGGTTCCTTACCTAACTGTTTAGTTACTTTGGTAACCTCCTTTCCTCCACCATGAACTAGAATTACTTCCTCTTGCTCTATCACTTTTTTTATGTCTGCTACAACGGAGGGATGTAAATCATCAACTACACTCCCTCCAATTTTGATTGTAATCATTTGTTATACCGGTGTCAATGGGGAATACATAATTCCTTGCTTCTCATCAAAGCCTGACATTATGTTCATGTTTTGAACAGCAGATCCTGCTGCACCCTTCATCAAGTTGTCAGACGCAGAAAGTGCAATCAATCTGTTGTTATCCTCATCAAGCTCGAAGCCAATATCACAAAAGTTTGAACCAACTACAAACTTTGGGTCAGGGAACTTATACAAGCCATTTTTGTCACGTATTAGCCTGATGAATGGTTCCTCGCCAAATTCAGCGCGATAAATTTTCCAAATATCTTTTTCATTAACTTCCTTTTTCAAGAATGTATGATTCGTACAGAGAATTCCTCGAACTATATCAACTGCATGTGGGCTCATTGAAACCTTGATTTTTTTTCCAGCAACTTCACTAAGCTCCTGCTCGATTTCGCCCGTATGACGGTGCTTTGCAGGTTTGTAAGGACGAATAACTCCAGCCCTCATTGCATGTTGTGTGCCAGATGTGCCTCCAGCACCAGCGCCAGACGAACCAATTTTAGCGTCAACAACTATGTGTTCCGTGTCAATGAGATCATTTTTGATCAGTGGGTATAACGCAAGCGTAGATGTTACTGCCATACATCCAGGGCAAGAAACTAAC
>Ga0208328_1000705_pt1 | contig 13810 bp, 9 predicted proteins | sample DeeseametaMP2633_FD_184170 | JGI IMG/M metagenome (GOLD analysis project Ga0208328, IMG submission 184170) | Marine microbial communities from the Deep Atlantic Ocean - MP2633 (SPAdes) | ecosystem: Environmental > Aquatic > Marine > Unclassified | place: Northeast of Antigua and Barbuda, North... | reverse complement strand
GGGGCTGCTCGATCTCCTCGCCGGCTCTTGTCCGTCTGCGCGGCTGCGCGAGCGAGCTCGCGAGCGCCGCGCAGACGGACAAGGCTCGGAAAAATGCACCAGGGCCCGGCCGGGGAGGGAGGGTGGCCGGGCCCTGATCGTCCACGCTCTGCTGGACAGCGCCTGGACCGCGACCCGGCCTTTTGGGAGGGAGCATGACTGCCGGGTCTGCCCCCCTCAACGACCTCCCGGGGCGGGGGTTACGTCCAGGTCACGTCCGGGTCGGAAAAACTTTTCCGGTCCAGACCACCCGCCCCGAGGCGGGGGCCGGACCAGGCGTACGGAGCCTCAGGAGACCCCGACGATCGGCAGCCGCAGCGCGCCGGGAGCCGCGGCCGGGACGGCCGGGGAGGCCGGGGGCACGGGGGCGATGCGCTCGTAGTCGGCACCCAGCGGCGGGCGTGCGTCCGCCTCGCCCTTGTTGGGCCACAGCGCCATCATCCGCTCGGCCTGGGCGGTGATCGTCAGCGACGGGTTGACGCCCAGGTTGGCGCTGATCGCCGATCCGTCGGCGACGTGCAGGCCGGGGTGGCCGTAGATGCGCTGGTAGGGGTCGATGACGCCGTTCTCGATCGAGTCGCCGATCGCGCAGCCGCCGATGAAGTGGGCGGTCAGCGGCATGTTGAACGGCTCGCCGATGTTGCCGCCGGGCGTGCCGCCGAGCAGCCGGGCCATCCGGCGCACGGCCTCGTTGGCGACCGGGATCCAGGTGGGGTTCGGGGCACCGTGACCCTGGCGGGAGGTCATCCGCCACCCCAGCGGCGTCTTCTTGCCGTAGGTCTGGATGGAGTTGTCCAGCGACTGCATGACCAGCGCGATCACGGTGCGCTCCGACCAGTGCTTGAGGTCGTAGAGCTCCTTGATGTTGCTGCGCTGGTTCCACATCTCCTTCAGCCAGCTGCGCCAGCGCGGCTCGTCGCCGTCACCGTCGGTCAGCACGGTCTGCATCAGCGCCATGGTGTTGAAGCCCTTGCCGTAGCGCACCGGCTCGATGTGGGTGTCGGCGTCGGGGTGGAAGCTCGAGGTGATCGCGACGCCGTAGGAGTAGTCCGTGGTGTCGCTGGTGGGCGCGATGGCGCCCAGGATCGACTCGGAGTTGGTGCGCGAGAGGTAGCCCAGGCGGTCCGACAGGGCGGGCAGGTGGCCCTCGTCCTTCATCCGGTGCAGCAGCTTCTGCGTGCCCAGCGAGGCCGCGGCGAAGACGACGTGCTCGGCGGTGAGCGTGCGGGTGGTCCGCGCCGTGGCTCGGCGGGCCTTGGTGAACTTCACCGCCACGTCGTACCCGCCGCCGTCGCGGGGGCTGACCCGGGTGACCGTGGTCAGCGGCATCACCTTCGCGCCGTTCTTCTCCGCGAGGTAGAGGTAGTTCTTGACCAGGGTGTTCTTGGCGTTGTGGCGACAGCCCGACATGCACTCACCGCAGTTGCGGCACGGGTTGCGGTCGGGGCCGGCGCCACCGAAGAACGGGTCGGCGACCTGCTCGTCGGGATCGGCACCGGGACCGCCGAAGAACACGCCCACCGGCGTGGGGTGGAAGGTGTCGCCCACACCCATGTCGGTCGCGACCTTCTCCATCACGTCGTCGGCCGGGGTGCGGACGGGGTTCTCGACGACCCCGAGCATCCGCTTGGCCTGGTCGTAGTACGGCGCGAGCTCGTCGCGCCAGTCGGTGATGTGGCTCCACTGCGCGTCGTTGTAGAAGGCCGGCAGCGGCTCGTAGAGGGTGTTGGCGTAGACCAGGGAGCCCCCGCCGACACCCGCCCCGGCCACGATCATCGTGTCGCGGACCGCGTCGATGCGCTGGATGCCGTAGCACCCCAGGGCAGGGGCCCACAGGTAGCGCGTGATGTCGAGGGTCCCAGAGGAGAAGTCGGAGTCCTCGAAGCGGGCGCCGGCCTCGATGACGCCGACCTTGTAGCCCTTCTCGGTCAGCCGCAGCGCCGAGACCGAGCCCCCGAAGCCGGAGCCGATGACCAGGACGTCGTAGTCGAAGGTCGCGTGCTTGCCCATCTCAGGCCCTCCCCAGCTTCTTCATCAGGCGCAGGTTCGCGGTCATGACACCGGCGTACTGCTCGTCGGACATGCCCAGCATCGGGGCGAAGCGGATCAGCTTCTGCTGGCCCACCGACTGGGACTCGGTGTAGCGGTGGATGCCCTCGCTGCCCTGGCGGCGGCCCATGCCGGACTCGCGCATGCCGCCCATCGGTGAGTCGATGCTGGCGAAGGTGGCGCCGAAGGCCTCGTTGATGTTGACGGTGCCGCACTTGACCTGGCGGGCCAGGTCGCGCGCCCGGGCGCCGTCACGGCTGTAGATCGAGGCGTTGAGGCCGTACTCACCGTCGTTGGCGCGAGCCACGGCATCGGCCTCGTCGTGGAAGCGGTACAGCGAGATGACCGGACCGAAGGTCTCCTCGCCGAAGCAGGTCATGTCGGGGGTGACGCCCTCGAGGATCGTCGGCTCGAAGTAGAACGGGCCGAGGTCGGGCCGGGCCCTGCCACCGCAGAGCACCCGGGCGCCCTTGGCCACCGCGTCCTCGACGTGGCGGGTGACGGTGTCGAGCTGGTCCTGGCTGATCAACGAGCCCATGTCGTTGCCCCAGTCCAGGGTGGCGCCCAGGGTCATCGCCTGGGTGCGGGCCACGAAGCGCTCCCGGAACCGGTCGTAGACCTGGTCGGCGACGAAGAGCCGCTCCATGGAGACGCACAGCTGACCGGCGTTGGAGAATGAGGCGCGGACGGCGCCCTCCGCCGCGCGCTCGACGTCGGCGTCACGCAGCACCAGCATGGGGTTCTTGCCGCCGAGCTCCAGCGAGCAGCCGATGAGCCGCTCGGCGCACCCGGCCGCGACCTTCTTGCCCGTGGCGGTGGAGCCGGTGAAGCAGATGTAGTCGGCCTTGCCGATCACCGAGGTGCCGACCCGCGAGCCGGGACCGGCCACGACCTGCCAGAGGTCCTTCGGGAAGCCGGCCTCCTCCAGCAGCTGGGCGCCGAGCAGCGCGGAGAGCATGGTCTGGGCGTCGGGCTTGGCCACGACGGCGTTGCCGGCCAGCAGGGCCGGGAGGCCGTCGCACAGCGCCATGGTGAAGGGGTAGTTCCACGGCGAGATGATGCCGACGACGCCCTTCGGCACCCGGTTGACCTCGACCCGGGTCAGGCCGGGGACCACGCCGAGCTTGCGCTTGGTGCCGAGGTGCTCCGAGGCGGTGCGGCCGTAATAGCGCGCGGTGAGCGCGATGTGCATCGGCTCGTCGAACGCGTGCTTGCGGGCTTTACCCGACTCCCACACGATCAGGTCGAGGATCTCGTCCTGGCGGTCGAGCACCAGGTCGTGCAGCCGCATCATGATCGCCGCGCGGTGCTCCAGGCTGGTGCGCGCCCAGGCCTCCTGCGCGCGGCGGGCGCGCGCGAAGGCCTCCACGACGTCGTCCTCGGTGGACTGCGGGATGTGGGCCAGGGGTGCGCCGTTGATCGGCGAGCGGACCTCCGCGGTCTCCCCCGAGGTCGCCAGGATGCGCCGCGTCAGCGCCTCGACGTACTCCGGCTCGAGGGCGTAGGCGGCGGTCGGGTCGTGCTCGGGGTCGTGCGGGCCGTCAGCGAGGGGACGGCCGGTGGGGTCGGGGGTGGAGGCGCTCATGTACCGAGGGTATGTGACCGGGGTCTCCGGAACTACCCTTCAGTAGGAGTTCGTGGCACTTGACACATTCTTTTGCGATGTCAAGCCGCGTGTGCCTCCACCCGACCGACCGACCGACGATCGACCGCCGGCCTCAGCCGACCGGAGGCGGGGTGTAGATCGACTTCAGCTCGGTGTACTGGCCCAGGCCCTCGGGGCCGAACTCCCGGCCCAGGCCGGAGGCCTTGAACCCGCCGAACGGGGCGGCGAAGTCCATCGTGTAGGTGTTGATGCCGTAGGTGCCGGTGCGCACCCCGCGGGCCACCTCCAGGCCCGCCTCGACGTCGGTGGTCCACACCGTGCCGGCCAGCCCGTAGTCGGAGTCGTTGGCGATGCGTACGGCGTCCTCGACCCCGTCGTAGGCGATCACCGAGACCACGGGGCCGAAGATCTCCTCCTGGGCGATCCGCATCCGGTTGTCGACGTCGGCGAACACCGTGGGGCGGACGTACCAGCCACGGTCCAGGCCGTCGGGCATCCCGACTCCGCCGGTGACCAGGCGGGCACCCTCCTCCTGGCCCAGGGCGATGTACTTGGCGACCCGCTCCTGCTGGCGCTGGGCGACCATCGGGCCGACCTCGGTGGCGGGGTCCATCGGGTCCCCGACCTGCATGCCGCCGATGCCGGCCGCGAGGGCCTCGACGACCTCCTCGTAGCGCGAGCGGGGCGCGAGCACCCGGCTCTGGGCGACGCACGCCTGGCCGGAGTTCATGACCGAGAGGAACTTCAGCCCCTCGACGGTGGCGGCGAGGTCGGCGTCCTCGAGCACGATCGCGGCCGACTTGCCGCCGAGCTCGAGGGAGACCCGCTTGAGCTGCTCACCGCAGATGGCGCCGATCGCGCGGCCCGCGGCGGTCGAGCCGGTGAAGGCGACCTTGTCGACGCCGGGGTGGGCCACCAGGTGCTGACCGACCTCGCGACCGCCGGCGACGATGTTGACCGCACCGGCCGGCACGCCGGCCTCGTGCAGCAGCTCGGCCATGAGGTAGCAGTCCAACGGCGACTCGGGGGCCGGCTTGACGACCACGGTGCAGCCGGCGAGCAGGGCCGGGACGACCTTCGACATCACGGTGAACTGCGGGACGTTCCACGGCGGGATGGCCGCCACGACGCCCACCGGCTCGTGGCGCACGACGACGTCCGAGCCCAGCGCCCCGGTGCGGGTGGCCTCCCAGGGGAACTCCCGGGCGATCGTCAGGAACGACTCGATCTGCATCCACGGGGCCGGGGACTGGGCGAGCTGGGAGAAGGAGGTCGGCGAGCCCATCTCCAGGCTGATGACCTCCGCCATCTCGGTCAGCTTGGCGGCGTAGAGGCCCGAGAACGCCTCGATGACCGCGATCCGCTCCTGCGGCGTCATCCGCGGCCAGGGGCCGTGGTCGAAGGCCTGTCGAGCGGCGGCGACCGCGGCGTCGACGTCGGCGGGCGCCGCCTCCGGCACGGTCGCGATCACCTCCTCGCTGTGCGGGGAGACCACCTGCAAGGTGGCGTCGGTGGCGGGGGCGCGCCAGCCGCCGTCGATGTAGAAGGCGTCGCGGTCGAGGCTCATGCGGTGCTCCTGGGTGTGTCGGTGCCGGTCGGGGCCGGTCAGGGGGCGACGGAGAAGAAGTCGGTGAAGCCGGACGGCTCGTGCCGACCGACGCTGAAGTGCTCGAAGAGGCCGAAGCCCTCCACCTCGGTGCCGTGCTCGTGGACGACGGCACGCCCGACGTGGTCGACGCAGCCGAACATGAACATGCTCTTCACGGCGTCCGAGGTCAGGTCGTAGGTGCGGCGCTCGGTGAAGGACTCGCCGTGCCACTGGCCGTGCAGCCAGTCCTGGTCGCCGCCGTAGCCACCGCCGAAGTGCAACGGCACGGCGAGGCGGGACTCGACCTCGATGCGCAGCGGGCCCTGGCGGGTCGCGCACTCGAGCGTCGCACCGGTCGGCCTGCGGCCGCCGGGGGTGTAGTGGATGGTGACCTGGGGCCAGCCGAGCTGCTCGACGCGGCCGTCCTTCCAGATCCGGGTGCAGTCGTTGAGGGTGCGGATGCCGTCGCCGTCCTCCTGCATGATCACGACGATGGCGTAGTCCTCGAAGCGCATCGGGACGTAGAGCCACCACATGCCGTCGAAGTCCGCCGGACGGCCGGCGGGCTCGGCCTCCCCCACGGGGCGGATGCCCCAGGAGCGGTCACGCGTCCCGACCCAGGTGTCGGGGCTGACGGTGATCTCCTCGCCGTCGACCGACAACGAGCCCGACCAGGTGCCGACCTGCGCGAAGCGCTGGGCGTCCAGGGTGACGCGGGTGCCCTGTCGCATGACGTGGCGCTGCTCCTGGACGACCTCGAAGGAGCCCTCCCAGGTGAGGTCGGCCGCCAGGCCCTCGGTCTCCTCGAGCACCATCCGGATCTTCTGCAGCGGCTCGATCACCTCGAGCCGGTAGCCGCCGACGCGCTGGTCCAGCCGGTCGTCGTCGATCTCGCCGCCGAGGTGGACCGCGGTCTGCTGGTCGCCGCGCGTGACCAGGAAGAAGGCGTCCTTCGTGCGCAGGTTGGGGTAGTAGCCCATGCCGGAGATTACGAAGATGTCGCCGGTGCGGTCGTGGGCGTTGAAGTAGCAGCGGTCGTAGAAGTGCCGGTCGCTGGGTCCCGGCCAGCCGATCGGCTGGGGGACCTGGTGGATGGGGTACTCGTCGAGCGGCCCCAGCCCGCCGCGCGCACTGCTCGGTGGAGTCATCAGGCACCTACCTTCATCAGGGGTGGCCCCGGAGTGGGCCGAGGAGTGGTCGGTCGTGCTGGCCCGCCCGGCGACGACTCCTGCCGGGCGGTGTGACGTGGGTCATGCGCGACCACAATCATAGAACATGTTCTAGTTGTCAACGCGTGCCAGACAGGTGTCAAAGAGGTGTCTTGGGTCGCCGCCGCAGATTCCGCGTGCCCCGGTCCCCGTGCCTACCCTGGCTCGGCGCTCCGCTCCACCGCCGCCTGTGCCGCCCTGGCCGTCGCCGCCACCCTGAGCACGCTGGGGACCCTGGCGGGGCCCGGCGCCGCGCCCGCGCCCGCGGCCGACGGCGCGGTGGCCGCAGACCCCGACGACCGGCCCACGGTGCGCGGGCTCCCCCGTCCCGACGGCGCCTACCGGTTCGTCTCCTTCCCGGACTTCCTCAACCAGGACGTCGGTGACGTGACCGGTGCGTCCCACTGGCGCAAGGGCGACCCCGCAGGCACCAACGCCGCCTACGAGAAGTCCCTCGACCACGTCCTGGACGACGTCGCCTCCCACCGGCCCGAGGCCTTCCTCGTCGCGGGCGACCTCGTCGAGGGCGAGTGGGGCAAGGACGAGACCGGCGCCGACCCGTTCGGGCCGCACCGCACCACCCCGCAACGCAAGCAGGCCCTCAAGGAGGCCGCCCGGATCTACTACGGCGACTGGCTGCGTCGCGTCACCGACCACGGGCTGCGCGCCTACCCCGCCGTCGGCGACCACGAGATCGGCGACGACCCGTGGAAGCCACGCGGTGACGCTCAGGAGCGGGCGTGGATCCGGTTCAAGGCCAATCACACCTGAATGTGGAAAGGACGGCTCGTCAAGCACACCTACGACGCCGTGCGGAGCGCACCCGGCGACGACCTGCGCCGGGTCGGCGGGGTCTCGAGCCCCGACCGCGGCCAGGCCAGCGACACGGCGTACGCCGTCCGGCTGGACCCGAACCTGCTGCTGGTCACCGTCGACGTGTTCCGGCCGACCTCGAACGGCGTCTCGGTCAGCCTCGACCCCGACCAGCACGCCTGGCTGTCGACGGTGCTGCGCCGGGCGAAGAAGCAGCAGGTGCCGTGGGTCGTCGTGCAGGGGCACGTGCCGGTCCTCGGGCCGGTGCGCACCCGCTTCTCCTCCGGCCTGACCTACGACGGCAACGACCTGTGGACGCTGCTGCGCAAGCACGACGTCGACGCCTACCTGTGCGGCGAGGTGCACGACCACACGGTCATCCGCCGCAAGGGCGTGGCGCAGATGTGCCACGGCGGGTTGTTCTACCGCGGGGAGTCCTCCTACGTGCTCGGGCAGGTGACGGAGACCAAGCTGATGCTCGAGACGCGCTACCTCCAGGGCACCCCGCAGTGGACGGGCACCAAGCTGTGGTCCACCGAGGGCGGCAACGGGCCGCAGCGGGTCGACTACGACCGGCCCTCCCGGGTGGTGGGCACCTACGTCCTCAAGCGCGACCCGGAGCGCCCGGCGCGCAGCAACCGGCTCAAGCAGGCCCGGGGGATCTCGGGCGTCAGACCAGGTCGGTGACCTGCACCCGCGCCTCGTCGGCCTCCTGGTCGGTGAGCATCTGCTGGGACTGCCGCTCGGCCTCGACCCGACGCAGGTAGTGGTCGACCTCCTCGGCCACCCGGGCGTCGTCCCAGTCGAGGACCTCGGCCATCAGCCTCGCCGCGTGCGGGGCCGCGGCGACGCCGCGGTCGAAGGTCTCGATCGAGATGCGGGTGCGCCGGGTGAGCACGTCGTCGAGGTGGCGGGCGCCCTCGTGCGTGACGGCGTAGACCACCTCGGCGGCGAGGTAGTCCTCGGCCCCGGTGAGCGGCGCCGCCAGCGCGCGCCGGGTGCGGACGAGGGCCAACAGGTCGTCGACCAGGCCGCCGTAGCGGGCCAGCAGGTGGTCGATGCGAGCCACGTGCAGGCCGGACCGGCGCGCCAGCAGCACCCGCTGGTTGGAGCGGGTCTCGTAGGACTCCGCACCCACGAGGGGCACCCGGTCGGTGATGGAGTCGCGCACGGCGCCGTGGCCGGTGGTGCGCAGGCTGTGGGCGGCGGCGTCGATGGCGTCGCGCCCCATCACGCGGTACGTCGTGTACTTCCCGCCCGCGATCATCACCAGCCCGGGCACCGGCGTGACGACGGTGTGCTCGCGGGAGATCTTCGAGGTGGGCTCGGACTCGCCGGAGAGCAGCGGTCGCAGGCCGGCGTACACGCCGACGACGTCCTCGTGGCCCAGCGGCTCGCGCAGGATCTGGTTGACGTGCTCGAGGATGTAGTCGAGGTCGCGGCGGCTGGCCGCCGGGTGGGCCTTGTCGAGGTCCCAGGGCGTGTCGGTGGTGCCGATGATCCAGTGCCGGCCCCACGGGATGACGAAGAGCACCGAGGTCTCGGTGCGGACGATGAAGCCGGTCTCGGAGCGGATCCGGTCGCGCGGGACGACGATGTGCACGCCCTTGGAGGCCTGCACGTGCAGGGCGCCGCGGCCGCCGACCATCTCCTGGATCTCGTCGGTCCACACGCCGGCGGCGTTGACGACCACGCGGGCACGGACCTCGAGGTCCCGGTCGTGCTCCAGGTCGCGGGCGGTCACGCCGACGACCCGCTCCCCCTCGCGCAGGAACCCGGTCACCTTCACGCGGGTCGCGACGTGCGCGCCGTGCTTGGCGGCCGTGCGGGCGACGGCGACGACCATCCGGGCGTCGTCGACCTGGCAGTCGTAGTACTTGATCGCGCCGGTGATCGACTCGGCCTTGAAGTCCGGTGCGATCCGGGCGACCTGGCGGCGGGTGAGGTGCCGGTGCATCGGCACGCCCATGTCGTACTTGCCGGCCTTGGCCATGCCGTCGTACAGCGCGAGACCGGCGCCGACGTAGGCGCGCTCGAGGACGGGCTTGGTCAGCGGGTAGAGGAACGGCACCGGGCTGACCAGGTGCGGCGCGAGCCGCGTGAGCAGCAGGCCGCGCTCCTGCAGGGCCTCGCGGACCAGGCCGAAGTCCATCATCTCCAGGTAGCGCAGGCCGCCGTGGATGAGCTTGCTGCTGCGGCTGGAGGTGCCGCTGGCGAGGTCGCGCTGCTCGAGGAGGCCGACGCTGAGGCCGCGGGTGACCGCGTCGAGGGCGACGCCGGTGCCGGTGATCCCTCCCCCGACGACCAGGACGTCGAGCTCGTGCTCGCCGGCCTGACCGGTCATCGCTGCGAGGGCGACGTCGCGCGCGACGGGACCGAGGGCTCCGGGCGTGGGAGTCATGCGCTCCAGTGTGTCAGGTCCGGGGCGCGGGGTTCAGCCCCCGAAGCGCGGGGGTCGGTAGGAGCGGCACTCGTCACTCGAGCCGGGGTAGCGGTCCTTCACCGCGCAGGCGCGGCGCATCTGGTCGCGCGCGTCGACCGGCAGCAGCCACCCCTTGCGCACCGCGCGGTTCGCGGCCCTGCGCAGCTGCCGCTCGTAGTCGGCGAAGGTCGGGTAGCGCTGCTGCAGGGTGATCGGGTCGAAGGGGACGGTGGTGCCGCCGAGCTGGCAGTCGGTGGAGCGGTACGACGCGACCGGCACCTCGATCGGCGGGAGCCGCAGCCCGCCCAGCACGTTGCCGTCCGCGTCGCGCGCGGGCGTCACGCCGTCGGCCTGGAACTCGAAGCGGGGCGCGGGTCGCGGCGCCTGACCGGTGCGGATCCACTCGTCGAGCTCGCGGAGCGCGGTGTTGACGGCGTACCGCATGGGGAAGGAGGCGCCCGCGACCGTGCAGGCGGGGTAGAGCGGGTTGAAGGCCATCTGGCCATAGTCGCCGGCGGCCTCGATGGTGTCGCGGTAGCCCTGCTCGTCCATGGCCGGCAGGCCGGCGACGCGGGGGCCGGAGCCGAACACCTGCTGGTAGCCGATGAACAGGCCGGCGTGCGCGGAGCCGGCGACGTCCCACAGGCGGTAGAGCGGGTCGTCGTCGGCCTCGCCGGTGGACTCGGCCCAGTCGCTGTTGAGCTGCATCACCGGCACCTCGAGGCGGGGCTGGTAGTCGAGCCCGGCGAGGCCGCCGTGGACCAGGAAGCCGTCGATGACACCGGCGCCGTCGGGGTGCGCGCGGACGATGCCGGCCAGCCGCCCGGCCGACTGCGACTGTCCGGCGGCCACGACGCGGCGTACCTTCAGCGGCCCCATCGGCCGGACGTCGCCGACCCGCTTGGTGCGCAGGGCGCGGGCGATCTGGAGGTACATGTCGTCGGCGTACGCGTCGCCGGGGTGGTCGAGGGCGGCATAGCGCACCGGGTCCCAGACCTTGGGCGTCAGCGGGATGCAGCAGACGCCTGCGGCCTGGGCGCTGACGTGCACGAACGCCCAGCCGCTGCGCAGCAGCTCCTCGCGCCCCTCGAGGCTGTCGACGGCGTTCTCGAACTGGGCGGTGACGTTGACCCAGTCCAGCATCACCGAGCCGTTGAAGTCCTTGCGCTTCTGCGGGCGGGTGACGATGACGCGGGTCGTGTACGGCGCGGTGCTGCCGTCGGCTGCCGTGGCCGTGCCGGAGACGAACCACTCCTGCTCGGTGTAGCCGAACGGCTCCAGCTCGTGCCAGGAGTCCCACAACGGATGCCCCTGCAACCCCGCGGGCGGCTCGCTCAGCGTCGGCAGGGGCACCCGGTCGGCGGGTGGCTTCGTGCCCGTCGCCCCGCTCGGGCTCGTCGGCAGCAGCGCCGCCAGCGGGAGCAGCACGAGGGACAGCAGGGCGAGGAGCAGTCTCCGGGGCACGTGACTGTAACGACGGTCACATGATGTCAGTTACGACATTCGGTTCCCGGAGTGCGCCGATCACGACGTTCTGCAGACCGGGGGGTCGGATTTCCTTCAGAACGTCGTGATCGAGGACGCCGAGGCGTCAGCCGAGGCGCGCGCCCCGCGCCCTTGTCGAAGCGCGGCGGCGTTCCGCCACAGACACGACTGAGCCTGGTGGAGGCGCTATCCGCGTCTTCACTCTGACGCGACGCGACGATGGTTGGTGGCCCGACGGCTATATCGAGTGCACCTCGTAGTGGCGGAAGCGGGTATGCCCGTCAGTTCGTGAGGCGAACTTCGCCCTCGCAGCGCAGCACAGTGACGATGCGCTCGACCAGGCTCGGAGCCATGTCAGGCAGTGCCTTGGTGGCAAACCAGCCGACCTCGACTGATTCGTCGTCGGCGACATGAGGCTCCCCGCTCAGGTAGCGGCACTTGAAGGTGTGGTCGAGGTACTGCGCGTGATCACCATTCGCGTGGACGACTGGGCGGCTCACGTTGACCCACACCAACGCTTCGACAGAGGCAACGACACCCGTCTCCTCGAAGACCTCCCGGCTCGCGCATACCGCTGGGTGTTCCCCGGGATCGACGATTCCCGTCACCGGAGCCCACTGACCGTTATCGCTGCGCCTCACCAGCAGAACCTCGTCCCCTCGCAGCACGACCGCGGTGACGCCCGGCAACCAGAGCAAGTCGTGACCGATCTTCTCGCGAAGTTTCAGGATGAACTCTGGGACAGGCACTCACGCACCGTATCGATGCCAACGGCATCGACCGCTTCTCGACTACTTGTTGCGTTGACCCTCGGAGCAGGCTTGGCGTGGGTCGGTCCAGGTGGCCGGCCTGTCGCTCCCATCCAGGCTGCCCACGCGCCCGATCTGGCAGGTCCGCGTGGCTCTCATCTGGCATGCGCGGGCCGGCCATCGCAGAGTCGGCAAGAGGTTCCAGAGGGGTTTGCCCTGGGCGAGGACCACACGCGGATGATCTCCCAGCTGCACGCGCTGCTGCTGGTGATCCCTGGTGGTGCGAAGAAGAGCCTGTCCGCTGCCCAGGCCGAGGCACTGCTCGCGACCGTGCGGCCCCGGGACGTCGTGGGCAAGACCCGCCGCCGGGTCGCGGCCGAGCTGATCGCGGACCTCGAGCGGGTCTATGCGCGGAAGAAGGCCGCGGACAAGGAACTGAAGGAGCTCGTCGCAGCGACCGGCACCAGCCTGCTGGACCTGCACGGCATCGGACCCTCCGGCGCCGCCCGCCTGCTGGTCGAGGTCGCTGACATCACCCGCTTCCCCACCCGCGACCACTTCGCGTCCTGGAACGGCACCGCACCCATCGACGCCTCCTCCGGCGACAACGTGCGGCACCGACTGTCCCGGGCCGGCAACCGGCAGATCAACCGGACCCTGCACATCATGGCCACCGTCCAGCTGCGCGACGACACCGAAGGACGGCGCTACACGACCGCCGCAGAGGCGACGGGCCCGGGAGGGCAACGAGGTAGCGACTCTGACTCCAGCGCGACCGGCTCACAACCCAACACCGGCTCTTCGGACAAGCCACTCCGGGGCCCGTCACACCCCAGCCTAGAACGCCCCTGCCACGCGTGTCTTGACACAGAGGGCAGCCAGAAGCGGCTGCTCGAGGGTTACGTCGGTCAGCATCTGAGGGTGAACTCGATCTGGTGGTCGGCCAGGACGCGTGCCTCGTAGCGGGGGTCGTGGGCGGTGCGGTGGTGGGTGGGGCACAGCAGCCGGCCGTTGGTCAGGTCGGTGGCCCCGCCGGTGGCCCAGGGTTGGTCGTGGTGGGCGTGACAGAACCACGCTGCGGTGCGGCAGCCGACCGCGGTGCAGCCGCGGTCGCGGGTGGCGAGGGCGATGCGTTGGGCGCGGGTGAACAGCCGCTTCCGGCGGCCCTGGTCGAGGACCTCGCGACTACCACCCAGGACGACCGGGATGATGCCGGCCTCGCAGGCCAGGCGGCGGGCGGTGTGGGCGGCGATCCGGTCGCCGGTGTCCAACGTGGCCGCAGCTAGTCCGCCGGTCAGGGTCTCGAGGGTCATGGTGACCACCACCGTCGCGCCGGTCGACATCTCCGGCACCTGGGAGCCATCCAGCCGCTCCAGCAGCTCACAGAACGCGGCACCCAGCTCGACGGCGGTGGCGGCCTTGACCGGCTCCGGCCGCTCACCCTCCTCCTGCTCGCACGCCGTGGCGGGCGTGGACGTCAGGGCGGGTTTGTCGTGGACGACCAGGGCCAGCAGCTGCTTGCGGAGCATCCCGGCGTGCAGCTCGGGGACGGTGAAGCGGCCATGCACGCTGCCCTGTCCGTCGGGGGTCATGGTCATCATCGTCTTCCGCGCGGCGGCGCGTTCCTCGGCCTCGAGCCGGGCTGCCTCGTGGGCGTCGGCGACGGCTGGGGCGACGACGTCGAGGACCCGGTCACCCAGCACGCGGAGGTCGCAGGCGTCGTGGTGGGCGGCGAGGTCGACGAGCCGCTGCTCGGCAGCAGCCTTCACGGTGGCGGGGATGTCGACCGGTACGGCGTCGAGGGCACGGGCGATGACCTCGGCCTGCTCGGTGTTCACCCGCCCGGCGGCG
>Ga0208328_1000703_pt1 | contig 13845 bp, 16 predicted proteins | sample DeeseametaMP2633_FD_184170 | JGI IMG/M metagenome (GOLD analysis project Ga0208328, IMG submission 184170) | Marine microbial communities from the Deep Atlantic Ocean - MP2633 (SPAdes) | ecosystem: Environmental > Aquatic > Marine > Unclassified | place: Northeast of Antigua and Barbuda, North... | reverse complement strand
CCGCAACCCGAGCCCGAGCCAAGACCGGACCCGCAAGCGGCAGACCCTGCGCCGACACCTCCTGCGCCGTCCCTCGCCACTCCGGATCCGCAGGTCCCGGACCCGGAGCTTGGCCCGCCCACGGCACAGGCCCCCGTGACCACGCTGCGTCCGATCGCACGCCCCTTTGTCCGGCCCGATCCGTTCCTGCCGCGACCGGTTGCGCGACCCCAGGGACTGGGCGCCCCCTGACCGGCGCCCCCACCTTGACCCTCCCGGCGGCATCCTAGATACCACCCTCAACCAAGGAGCCGTCATGACCGTTCCCGCCATTACCGACAGCCATTGCCACCTCGATTTTCCCGACTTCGACCAGGAGCGCCCCGAGGTGATCGACCGCGCCCTGCGCGCGGGCGTACATCGCATGGTCACCATCTGCACCCGCCTGCGCAACGAACCCCAGGTCCGGGCCATCGCCGAGGCGCACGCGCCGGTCTTTTATGCCGCTGGGACACATCCGATGTCCGCCGCCGAAGAGCCTCTGACCACGGTGGACGAGCTGGTTACCCTCGCGAAACATCCGAAATTCGTCGGCATCGGCGAAACCGGGCTGGACTATCACTACACCGCCGAAAGCGCCGAGGTGCAGAAGACCAGCCTGCGTATCCATATCGAGGCGGCGCAGGAAACCGGCCTGCCGCTCATCATCCACGCCCGCGACGCCGATGACGACATGGCCCGCATCCTGACCGAAGGCTACAAGGCGCAGGAATACAGCTGCGTGATGCACTGTTTCTCATCCAGTGCCGCTCTGGGGAAGGCCGCGCTGGACCTCGGATTCTACCTGTCCATGTCGGGCATCGCCGCTTTCCCCAAGTCGCGGGACCTGCGCGACATCTTTGCCAGCGCGCCGCTTGACCGTATCCTCGTGGAAACCGACAGCCCCTATCTTGCGCCGCCGCCCCATCGTGGCAAGCGCAATGAACCGGCCTATGTCGCCCATACCGCGCAGAAGGGCGCCGAGGTCTTTGGCCTGCCCTACGAGGAATTCGCGCGCCGGACAGAGTCGAATTTCGACGCGCTCTTTGCCAAGGCCGCCCGCTGGGAGCGCGCTGCATGACAGGTGAGCTGCGTTTCACGATCCTTGGCTGCGGATCTTCCGGCGGCGTGCCCCGGCTGGGCGGCAACTGGGGCGCCTGCGATCCGCAGAACCCGAAAAACCGCCGCCGCCGCTGTTCCATGCTGGTGGAACGCGAAACCGCGGAGGGCACCACAACGGTGCTGATCGACACAACGCCCGACATGCGCGCCCAGCTGCTGGACGCCGGGATCGGGCGGCTGGACGCGGTGCTCTGGACCCATGCCCACGCGGATCACACCCACGGGCTGGACGACCTGCGCCAGATCGTCTTCAACACGCGCGAGCGGCTGAACGTCTGGGCCGATGGCGACACGCAGGACGACCTTCTGTCCCGCTTCGCCTACGCCTTTGTCCAGCCCGAAGGCTCTCCCTATCCGCCGATCCTGAACCTGCATACGATCAATGGCCCCGTCACGATCGAGGGCGCCGGTGGCGCCGTGACCCTGAGCCCCTTCGAGGTCAACCACGGCAGCATCGACGCGCTGGGGTTCCGCATCGGTGACCTGGCCTACCTGCCTGACGTGGCCACCATTCCCGACGACGCCTGGCCGCACCTCGAAAACCTAGATTGCTGGGTGCTGGACGCGCTGCGCCGCACCCCGCACCCGACGCATGCCCATCTTGACCTTGCGCTGGAATGGATTGCCCGTGCCGCGCCCCGGCATGCGGTGCTGACCAACATGCACATCGACCTCGACTATGCCGAGGTGAAGGCCGAGACCGCAGACCACATCACCCCCGCCTACGACGGCATGGTGATCCGCTACCCTCTGTAACCACTTTCTCTGGCAAGACTGGCCGCCCCGGCCTATTCCCAGCAAGGATGCTCGGGGATGGCGGACTGCCTGCAGGCGGCGCTGCCGCCAACGGACGCACGATCGTCGGCACGGGCAAGGGAGACGGGCTGACGACGCGAAAACTGAGAGACGAGGGCGGCGACGAGAAATACAGGCTGACGCGCAAGGAAATGCCCATCCACACTGCCATTCCATCAGGCTGGTGCAAAAAAACCAACCAAGGACCGGACAATCGCGTGCGGCACGCGGCCCCTTACGGGGGCAGTCATTGGCCCTGCTTGACGACCAGCGGAGGGGACAAGCCGCATATCAACAGGCCGCCCTTCCTCGCGCTGACCTGTTGCGAACGCATGTAGCGTCACAGCCCGGGGACCAGCAGTTGCACCTTGGGGCAAGCTATGTGAGGTTGCCCGCGCGCATTCCGCGCCTCTGACGCATTCATTCCCCAAGGCTTCCCGACATGCAGGCGCTGCTCGACGTGATCCTGCCGGTCTTTCTGGTGATCGGCGCCGGCTATGCCGCGGTCTGGAAAGGCTGGTTCTCCGAGGGCGGCGTCGACGGGCTGATGAGCTTTACCCAGACCTTCGCCATCCCCTGCCTGCTGTTCCGGGCCATCTGGACGCTGGAGCTGGGACCGGACTTCAATCCCTGGCTGCTGGTCAGCTTCTACAGCGGGTCGGCCACGGGCTTTGTCGCCGGGCTGCTGGGGGCGCGCTATTTCTTCAAGCGCGACTGGGAGGATGCGGTGGCCATCGGGTTCTGCTGCCTCTTCGCCAACTCGCTGATGATGGGGCTTGCCATCACCGAACGCGCCTATGGCAGCGATGCCCTGCAGGCCAACTACGTGATCGTCGCGATGCATTCGCCCTTTTGCTACGGCATCGGCATCACCGCGATGGAGATTGCCCGCGCAAGAACCGCCGGGACGTCAAACCGCGCCTTGCCGGCCAAGGTGGCCCGGGCGATGTTCCGCAACGCGCTGGTGATCGGCATCGGACTGGGGGTGATCGCGAACCTCCTGAACCTCTCGCTGCCCGCCGTCGCCACCGACGCGCTGGACATGATCATCCGCACCGCCCTGCCCGCTGCCCTCTTTGGCATGGGCGGCGTGCTCTGCCGCTACAAGCCGCAGGGCGACGGGCGGGTGATCGCCTATATCTGCGCGATCTCGCTGCTGCTGCACCCGGCGATCACCTGGACGTTGGGGACGATCACAGACCTGTCGACCTCGGCCTTCCGCTCGGCGGTGCTGACCGCGGCGATGGCGCCCGGGATCAATTCCTACGTCTTCGCCAACCTCTACGGTCGCGCCCGGCGCGTGGCCGCCTCGGCGGTGCTGATCGCCACCGCGCTCTCTGTGCTGACCGCCTGGATATGGCTGTCGATCCTGCCATGACCTTGTCCTTCACCCGTTGCCCGACCGCGACCACCTGTCGCCGTCGCATTTCGACAAGACCCGATTGCAAGGCGCGCCGATCCTGCCGCCAGTTCTGCGAGGCCCCATGACCACCCAGACCCAACAAAGCGTCGACCGAACGACCATCGGCATCCTCTTCATGCTGGCCTTCTGCACCTTTGCGCCAATGATGGACGCATTGGCCAAGGCCACCCCGGCAGAGGTGCCCGTGCCGCAGATCCTGGCCTTTCGCTTTGCGATCCAGGTGGCGATCCTGATGCCGCTTGCTGCGGTTCTGGGCCACAGCCATCGGGTCACACTGGGCGATCTTGCCCGCCACGTCGCCCGCGCCGCCGCGCTGCTGGCGGCCACGGGCTGTTTCTTTACCGCGCTGCGCTACATGCCCATCGCCGATGCGATCTCGATCTTCTTTGTCGAGCCTTTCGTGCTGATCCTCATGGGCGCCGTCTTTCTCGGAGAGCCGGTCGGCTGGCGCCGGCTCAGCGCCTGTGCCGTGGGTTTTGGCGGCGCGCTGCTGGTGATCCGGCCCAGCTTTTCCGACCTGGGGCTCGTCGCGTTCCTGCCGCTGGTGACTGCGGCTCTGTTCGCCATCTACATGCTGATGACGCGCGCTATGGCCCGGCGCCTGCACCCGCTTGTCCTGCAGGGGCACACCGCCCTGGCCGCGACCGTGCTGATCGTGCCGCCCCTGCTGCTGATGGAGGGCACGGGCAACGCTCTGTTCGATCCGGTGTGGCCCCAAGGCCTTGCGATCTGGACGCTTGCCGGAGTCGGCGTGGTCGCGACGATCTCTCACCTCTTCCTGACCTATGCCCTGCGCCTGGCCCCTGCCGGGACCATCGCGCCGCTGCAATACCTGGAAATCGTCGGCGCCACGGTGATCGGCTACTTCGCCTTTGGCGATTTCCCGACCCCGCTGACATGGGTCGGGATCGCGGTGATCGTCGCCTCCGGGCTATACGTGTTTGAACGCGAACGGCGGCTGGAGCTGCGCACCAAGACACCCCCGCCGCCGGTCTGAGACCCTAGCGCGCGGGGGTGATGACCTCGGCCTCTGTCACGATCAGGTCCAGCGGCTGGTCGGTTTCCTCCAGCGGCAGATCGACATCCTCCTGCGCGCCAAAGGCAAAGCCGATCGCCAGCGTCGGCCGCCGCGACCGGAGGATTTCCAGCGTCCGGTCATAGAACCCGCCGCCATAGCCCAACCGCCCGCCATCGCGGGAAAAGGCGACCAGCGGCACGATCAGGACCTCCGGTTCGAAATAGATCTGCGTTTCCGGGATCTGCGCCCCGAACGGCCCGTCGACCAGCGTGCACTCCGGCTCCCAGCGGGCGAATTTCAGCGGCTGGCCATTCGCCTCGATCACCGGCACGCCGACGGGGCCGTGCGCCGAAGCCTCGGCCATCGCGGGCACCGGGTCGATTTCCGTGCGGATCGGCAGAAAGCCGGACAGAGGCGCCCCGCGATACCCCGCGAGCACCTCGCTCAACTTGCCCGCCGCACCGGGTGCCTGCCCGGCAAAGGCCTCTTTGCGGCGGGCAAAGGCCGCCTTGCGCGCCGCCGCCTTGCGGTCTTCCAAAATCGTCATAGCAACACCATCACTGCCAGTCCCAGAAAGGCGAAAAAGCCGACCACATCCGTCACCGTGGTCACAAAGGCCCCGGAGGCCAGCGCCGGGTCCACACCGACCTTTTCCAGGATCACGGGAATAACGATCCCGGCCAGACCCGCGATCACCAGGTTGATCACCATCGCCGTGGCGATCACCCCGCCCAGCTGCGGCGACCCGAACCAGAGGATACCCACGATCCCCATGATGACGGCAAAAGCCAGCCCGTTGATCAGCCCCACCGCCACCTCGCGCCGGATCACCCGCCAGAGGTTGGCGCCGGTAAGGTCCTTGGTCGCCAATGCGCGCACCGCGACGGTCAGCGACTGGGTGCCCGCGTTGCCGCCCATCGAGGCCACGATGGGCATCAGGACGGCCAGTGCGACCACCTGCGCGATGGCCGCCTCGAACTGCGCGATCACCAGCGAGGCCAGCACCGCCGTCACCAGGTTGACCGCCAGCCAAGGGAATCGACGCTTCGTCGTCTCGATCACCCGGTCGGAAAGGCGGCTTTCGCCGTCGACGCCGGCCAGGCGCAGGATGTCTTCCTCGTTTTCCTCGTCCAGCACCGCCATCGCGTCGTCGATGGTGATCACGCCCACCAGCCGCTCGTTGTCGTCCACGACAGGCGCCGAGATCAGGTGGTACTGGTTGAAGGCATAGGCCACCTCGCCCTCGTCCCGCGTGACAGGGATGGTGTGAAAGGTCTCTTCGACGATGGATTTCAGCAATACGTCGCGTCGCGACGACATGATCTTGCCCAGCGTCACGTTGCCCACGGGGCGCAACCGGGGGTCCACCAGAACGACGTGATAGAACTGCTCCGGCAGCCGGTCGGAGCTGCGCATGTAGTCGATGGCGTCACCCACGCTCCAGTGTTCGGGCGCCATGACCACCTCGCGCTGCATCAGGCGCCCGGCGGAGAATTCGGGATAGCTCAGCGACTGTCGCACCGCCGCCGCGTCACCGGCTTCCAGCGCGTCGAGGATCGCGTCCTGCTGGTCGCTTTCCAGATCCTCGACAAGGTCTACGACGTCGTCGGTGTCCAGCTCGCGCACGGCATCGGCCAGGACCGAGGGCGTCAGCGCGGCAAAGACCTCTTCGCGCAGCGTCTCGTCCAGTTCCGACAGGATCTCGCCGTCGAATTCCTTGTCGTAGAGCCGGATCAGCCGGCCGCGATCATAGGCGTTGATCTGTTCCAGCAAGTCGGCGATGTCGGCCGCGTGCAGCGGCTCCATCAGCTCGACAAGCTGGTCCCTGTCCTCGACATCCACCGCGTAGAGAATCGCCGCGACGGCCTTGCGGTCGAGCGCATAGGCGTCGTCGGTCTCGGTGGTTTCTGCCTCCAGCTCTTCGGCCATGCCCTGCCCTCCACCTGTCGTCGCCCGACCCTATGACAAGCTGTTGGCGGGCGACAGGGGGGACTATGGCGATTTACCTTTCTTCGCGACCTGCCTAGGATTTTCTGCATGAGCAAACGTCACCTGCACCTGGGTCAGACACTGACATTCACCGCCGATCCCTTTGTCGAGGGGCCGGGTGCGGCCCGGCACGACACGCAAGGCGCGCTGGTGGTCGAGGATGGCGTCATCACGCAAGTCGGAGAGGCCGGGGCGCTGCGGCAGGGCGAATTTGCCAGCGTCACCGACCACGGGCAGGCCCTGCTGCTCCCCGGCTTCATCGACGCGCATGCGCATTACCCGCAGACCGCCATGATCGCCAGCTGGGGCAAGCGGCTGATCGACTGGCTGAACACCTATACCTTCCCCGAGGAAATGCGCTTTGGCGACCCGGACTATGCCGCCGAGATCGCGGGTCGATACCTCGACCTGCTGCTGGCGCAGGGCACGACCACGGTTTGCAGCTATTGCACCATCCACCCGACGTCGGTCACCGCCTTCTTCGAGGCCGCCGAGGCGCGGGGAATGCGCGTGCTGGCGGGCAAGACCTGCATGGATCGCAACGCACCCGAGGGGCTACGCGACACGGCGCAAAGCGCCTATGACGACAGCAAGGCGCTGCTGGGCCGCTGGCACGGGCAAGGCCGCGCATCTTACGTCATCACACCGCGCTTTTCGCCCACCTCGACGCCGGATCAGCTGTCCGCCCTCGGCGCGCTCTGGGCCGAACATCCCGATTGCCTGATGCAGACGCATCTCAGCGAACAGACCGACGAGATCGCCTGGGTCAAATCGCTATATCCGCAGGCGCGCGATTACCTCGACACCTACGAAGCGCATGGCCTGCTGGGCGCAAATGGCCTCTACGGCCATGCCATCCACCTTGAGCCGCGCGAAAAGGATCGCCTGCGCGAGGTCGGTGCCGCGCTGATCCATTGCCCGACCTCGAACACCTTTATCGGGTCCGGTCTTTTCGACATGGACGGGCTGACGCGCGCGGGCCACCGCGTCGGTCTCGCCACCGATACCGGAGGCGGCTCGTCCTTTTCCATGTTGCGCAGCATGGCCGCCGCCTACGAGATCGCCCAGTTGCGCGGGCGCGCCCTGCATCCGGCGGAACTCATCTGGCTGGCCACCACCGGCTCTGCCCGTGCCTTGCGGCTGGATGACCGCATCGGCAGCCTCGCGCCGGGGATGGAGGCGGATTTCATCGCGCTCGACCTCGCCTCGACCACCGCCATCGCCCAGCGCAGCGCGCGGGCCAATGACCTCTGGGAGGCGCTGTTTCCGACCATCATGATGGGGGACGACCGCGCCATCGCCTCAACTTACGTCGCCGGGCGGCGCGTGGCCTGAGGCTCAGCCGATCCGCACAGGCGCCCCGTGCGGCGTGCTCAGGTAGGCCGCTTCCCAGGCGTCGCGCAGCGCGCGCAGGTCTTCAGCCCCGGCGATGCCCTTTTCGGCACAGATCCGTTCCAGCGCCGCAACCCAGGCGTTGAAATAGTCATCGCCACCGTCCAACTCTCTGGTCAGGCCATGTTCGGCCAGAACCACGCCAAAGATCCGCGTCCATTCCGGCCATGTGAAGGCGCCCCGCGCCTCCAGCGAGACGGCAAGGGCAAAGGCCTGCGCGTGCCAGGGCGCCTCAAAGACCGGCTCTGTCACGTCTCTGCCTCCAGGTAGCTTTCCCAGAGATCGCAGCTGACCGTGTCCCCCGGGGCCTCCGCCGCGCCCCAGACCTCTCCTGCATCGAAAACCACGGTGTACAGCGGTTCCGGCTGTTCGCCCAATCCATGCGCGTTGGCATCGGCAAAGACGTGACAGCCATGCACCCGCTCGACCACGCCGCGCAGCCCGGCGGCATAGCCCGGCAGACGCGTGTGCCCGCCAATGACGGCCAGGTTGCGCGCGGGCCGCCGCGTGCGCACCCGATCCCCGGGCGCAAAGCGCGACGCGGGACCGTCGCGCAGGACCGGCCCGCCACGCGCCAGCGCCCCGGCAACCGCATCGGCCTGCAACCGGCGCCCGGCCAGGGGCGATGGCCCAGGCTCTGCCCCGCTCAGCTCGACCCGAGTAACAACGCCATGCGCAACCAGAAGATCGGCCAAGCCGGCCAACCATTTCTCATAATAGGAAAACGCGAGGTAATCAGCGGGGGCGAGGCATTCGCGCGCATGGCGCGACGCGTCCAGCGTCCATTGCCCCAGCGCCCCGGACGCCAGCGTCACCGCAAGCGCCCGCGCGTGCCACTCCTCGGCAAAGACCGGGGCATCCTCGGACCCGGACACCACCGGCCCATCACCGAACCGCCCGCCCATGTCATGCACCCGGCTCATCGGGGCGCCTCCACCAGCGCCGTGCCGATCATCGAGTCGCGGCTGACCAGCGCCGCCAGCGCGCTTTCGTCCAGCCCGTCCGTCCCCACCGGCCGCATGGGCAGCACCAGATACCGCACCTCGGCGGTCGAATCCCAGACCCGCACGCGCTGCCCCTCTGGCAGGATCACGCCGAACTCTGCCAGCACCTTTCGCGGCTCGCGGACCGCCCGCGCCCGGTAGGCGTCGGACTTGTACCAGCCGGGCGGGATGCCCAGCAGAGGCCACGGGTAGCAACTGCACAGGGTACAGACGACCATGTTGTGCTGTTCCGCTGTGTTCTCCACCGCCACCACATGTTCCCCTTGGCGCCCGGTAAAGCCCATCTCGGCCACCGCCGCCGTCGCATCCTCCAGCAGCCGCCTGCGGAACTCCGGATCGGCCCAGGCCCGCGCCACGACCGCCGCGCCGTTCCTTGGCCCGACCTTGTGGGCATAGGTCTCGATGATCTCGTCCAGCGCGGCAGGGTCGATCAGCCCCTTGCGTGTCAGAAGCGTTTCCAGCGCCCTGACCCGCAAGGCGGGTTCGGGCGGCAAGAGGCTATGCGGCGGGGCATCATCGGCGTGATCGTGAGGCATGGGAGAACCCTGCCCTGATGGGCCCGCCCGCGCAAGCACCCCGGGCGGGCGCGGCTACGCGTGACAGCTGTTGCCTCCTGTGTCAGGGTCGCCAAAGCAACAGGCCATTTTGAAGGACAGTCGCATTTCATGATCCATGCATTCCACGCGCCCGCACTCTTTCTTGCCCTTACACTGGGCGCCGGCCCGGCCTCTGCGGTCGTCACGTTCGACCTCACGGATACGCGCGCCGCGGAACTGATTGCCATATGCGAGGCCGAGGATGGCGCCCCCTGGACACACTCGGACAGCCCGGCGGTGGTGAACTGCTGCATCCCCGGCCGGACTGGTGCGTGGTCTGCACGGCCGGCACTCCAGAAGACCCAACCGGCTGCATGTCTCTTGGCGTCCCGCCCGTCAAACCTGCAGAGTGACCGACAGGGTGCCGGGCAGCTTGCGGTTTCATTGCTTGCACCGGGGCAGCGCTTCGCCTACATGACCCCGAAACCGACCCAACAGGCGCAGGCCCCATGGAAAACGTCATCCTCATTGTCCACCTTCTTCTGGCTCTCGGCCTGATCGGCGTCGTGCTGCTTCAGCGCAGCGAAGGCGGCGGCCTGGGGATCGGCGGTGGCGGCGGCGCCATGAGCCAGCGGGCCCCGCTGAGCGCGCTCGGCAAGCTGACCTGGATCCTTGCGGTCGGATTTATCATCACCTCGATCACGCTGACGATCATCGCCGCCCAGAATGCCTCGGGCAGCTCGATCCTGGATCGCCTCGGCACGCAGGAGCCTGCCACCGATGCACCGGCCCCCGCCCCCGGCCTTGACGGGATCGACCCGAACGCGCTGGTCCCGCCGCCCTCGGCGGACGGCGGCGACCCCGACGCGCCGCTGGTGCCGCGCGCCGACTGAACCGGACTGTGACATTCTTGGAAAGGCGGCCTTCGGGGCCGCCTTTTTCGTTTCTGGATCGATTTCGCCTCCGGACCGATCAGAACAACCCATCGTCCCAGGCAAGCCCAAGATCCGTCTCGCTGTCTTCGGCAAACCGCCGGACCGGCACATAGCGCCATTCGGGATCGGAACTGACCGGGCTCCCGCCCGGGTCGCCGGAGTTCAGGTCGCGCCACTCCGGTGTATGCTTCGGTGTATGCGCGGCGCCGTCACGATACTCGGCCACCGTCACCTCTACCCCCAGACCGGAGACATCGGAGAACCCACCCGGGGGCGCCTTCCCGCCGCTGGCAAAGACAAATGCATCCGTCTCGGAGATGTCGCGCACTGCCTGCACCAACTCTCCGTCCGAACGCAGCCGTGCGCCGCCTTGCTTTGCCTCCCTCTCGGCGAGAGCCTCGCCGTTCAGGGTTCCCTCAAGGTAAATTTCCAGTGCCATATCCTGTCTCCTGCATGGCGGCGCGCACCGGGTTCAGCTCCAAGGACAAAGCCGTCACAGGCACCGCGCGCGGTTCCGAATTCCGTGCCAAGAATACCAGTTGCCCCCTGTAAACCAGCAGTCAGGAATACCCCGACAAGGCGGCAGACCGCCTACAATCCCTTGCAGATCGCCCATGCTGCGCAACAGCATCTAGCGGTCATCTGGACAAATCCGCGCGAATCCACTATGTCTCAAATCCCGTGTTGCAGCTGGTGCCACATCCGGTACAAGCCGCGTCTGAACTTGCAGGAACGCAGGCAATTGCCTGCAAAAATCACGGGGTTACCCAGATGGCGCGCTTCATCTTCATCACCGGCGGTGTGGTCTCTTCGCTTGGCAAGGGCCTTGCCTCTGCCGCTCTTGGCGCTCTTCTCCAGGCGCGCGGTTTTTCCGTCCGCCTGCGCAAGCTGGACCCCTATCTGAACGTCGATCCCGGCACCATGTCGCCCTTTGAGCATGGCGAGGTCTTTGTCACCGACGACGGCGCCGAGACCGATCTGGACCTGGGCCATTACGAACGTTTCACCGGCGTGCCTGCGCGCAAGACCGATTCCATCTCTTCGGGGCGGGTCTACACCAACGTGCTGGAGAAAGAGCGGCGGGGCGACTACCTGGGCAAGACGATCCAAGTCATTCCGCACGTCACTGACGAGATCAAGAACTTCATCTCGATCGGTGAGGACGAGGTGGATTTCATGTTGTGCGAGATCGGCGGCACCGTCGGTGACATCGAGGGCCTGCCCTTCTTCGAGGCGATCCGCCAGTTTTCCCAGGACAAGCCGCGCGGCCAGTGCGTCTTCATGCACCTCACCCTGCTGCCCTGGATCAAGGCCAGCGGTGAGCTCAAGACCAAGCCGACCCAGCACTCGGTCAAGGAGCTGCGCAGCATCGGCCTTGCGCCGGACATCCTCGTCTGCCGGTCCGAGGGGCCGATCCCGCAGAAAGAGCGCGAGAAACTGGCGCTCTTCTGCAACGTCCGCCCCGATGCCGTGATTGCCGCACAGGACCTGTCGTCGATTTACGACGCGCCGCTGGCCTATCACCGCGAGGGGATGGACCAGGCGGTTCTGGACGCCTTCCAGATCAGCCCGGCGCCCAAGCCCGACCTGTCGAAATGGGAGGACGTCAGCGACCGCATCCACAACCCCGAGGGCGAGGTCAACGTCGCCATCGTCGGCAAATACGTCCAGCTTGAAGACGCCTACAAGTCCATCGCCGAGGCGCTGACCCACGGCGGCATGGCCAACCGGGTCAAGGTCAAGGTCGAATGGGTCGATGCCGAGATCTTTGACCGCGAGGACCCGGCGCCGCATCTGGAGAAGTTCGATGCCATCCTTGTCCCCGGCGGCTTTGGCGAGCGCGGGACCGAGGGCAAGATCAAGGCGGCGCAATTCGCCCGCGAACACAAGGTGCCGTATCTGGGCATTTGCCTGGGCATGCAGATGGCGGTGATCGAGGCCGCGCGCAACGTGGCCGGCGTGAAAAAGGCCGGGTCCGAGGAATTCGACCACGAGGCCGGGGAAAAGCGGTTCGAACCCGTTGTTTATCACCTGAAAGAATGGGTGCAGGGCAACGAGAAGGTCAACCGCCGCCCGGACGACGCCAAGGGCGGCACCATGCGGCTGGGCGCCTATGACGCGGTGCTCAAGGAGGGGTCAAAGGTGGCGCAGGTCTATGGCAAGACGGCCATCGACGAACGCCACCGCCACCGCTACGAGGTCGACATCAAGTACCGCGAGCAGCTGGAAACCTGCGGGCTGGTCTTCTCCGGCATGTCCCCGGACGGCCGCCTGCCCGAGATCGTGGAATGGCCGGACCATCCGTGGTTCATCGGCGTCCAGTTCCACCCCGAGCTGAAGTCGAAACCCTTTGACCCGCATCCTCTTTTCAGGGATTTTGTGCGGGCGGCGAAAGAGGTGTCGCGGTTGGTTTGAGGGGAAAATGACTACTTCAGCACAACAATTGAGTTTCGTTCTGTCGAAGATAAATATCAGACAGCGCCTTAAGGACCGGTTTCTGACAGTAGTCGCTGATCTTCTGGACATCGAGGGCGCAGATAGGGAATTGGTCGTCCTCAGTCGTTTGCATGCGCTAGTCAAAGAGACCAAAGCCGATATCGACAAGCTGGAATATGATCAGCACCTGCAGAAACAGCTATACAGTTATATCAATCCTTTCAGCGGCCTTGAAAATTTCAGCCATGTGCACCTCACGATTGAAGGGGCAAGCAAGAACTTTCTCAAGCCTGAGAATATTGTGAACTTAAACAATATTCACTTTGCTCTCGATGGGAAGATTAATCGTCAACCTGCACCGCCAAACACGGAAGAAGCAGTGACAAAGTTTCGCTCCCTGAAGGAAGATTTGGCAAATATTGATATACCTTTAGATATTCGCCGAAACATTGCACAAAGAATAGACCATATAGTATTAATATTGGAGAACGCGGCGCTATTTGGAGCTGAGGATTTACGCTATGAGACGGAAGCTCTGGTAGGCGCGATTGTTCTCAACGCCCCAAGAACCGGGAATGATACGGCCGGATTTTGGCAAAAAGCTGCCAAAGCCGCCTCTTTGGCTTTGACTGCATTGGGATGGAGTGACAATGCGGTAAAGAAAGTCCTTTCGATTGCAGGCAACACCATGAAACTTCTGGAACATCTTCCAAGCAACGACGACGAATAGTTGCGTAAACCGCGCGAGCGCCGGCTGGCGAGTAGGCGCTCCAACGGTTGATCGGGTGCGCTTTATCACGACACGTCCTTTGGACCCCGATAGTCATCCCCCAGTTCTACCAAAGCGGCGGGCGGGTCATGCCCGAGGCATGCTTTCAGCATGACGCTCGCGCGGCGCCCTCCGGGCTTGAGTCCGCGCCCGGGCGCTTCGCGCTCGTTTCCAACACAGTGAGAGTGCTCCCCCCTTCCCGCCCCACACAATCCGCCCTACCCTTCCGCCATGTTCCGCCGCGTCCTGCCCTCCGTCCTGCTGATCCTTCTGGCCCTGATGGTGCTGCCCTTTGCCTGGCACGCGCTCTCCCGGCCCGTGCTGGCGCTGCAAGGCGTGCCCGAGGCGCTGGGTCGGCTGTTTCATCCCGGCGCGGCGCTCTCGAACCTCGCGATCTATGCCCATATG
>Ga0208328_1000702_pt1 | contig 13866 bp, 20 predicted proteins | sample DeeseametaMP2633_FD_184170 | JGI IMG/M metagenome (GOLD analysis project Ga0208328, IMG submission 184170) | Marine microbial communities from the Deep Atlantic Ocean - MP2633 (SPAdes) | ecosystem: Environmental > Aquatic > Marine > Unclassified | place: Northeast of Antigua and Barbuda, North... | reverse complement strand
GCGGGGAGGGTCACATGGGTCAATTCTCAATGGAAATTACGCGCTCTCCCGGGTCAGTTCTGGGTGGAAATCAACATTCCGAAGCTGTCCTAAGCTCCGCTCCGGCCTCCATCAAAGCACTCGCCCTCACCCCCGGACAAGAAACCAACCGCCTGGTCAGCTACTGCGCCTCCTGTAGAGATGCCTTCGAAAACGACGTTCTCGCGGCCGCCTACCATTGGGTGACCCATGTGGGATACCTGCACGATCCCGTCCTTCTCGATGACAGGATAGCCGAGCACCAGGAGGACTCATGGCACTGCGAACTCTGCGGAGGGAGTGAGCCACGCTCTCAAAGTGTCTCGATACGCAATAGCGATGCCCTCGAGAACCTGATCGTTCGGCTCACCGAAGAGTCCCTTCTCCCCGAGAGAGCCGGCGCCGGGCGGACCAACCTTCCCAGCCGCGGCCCCGACAGAGAGAACATGCTGCACCTCCCGTGCTGCACATCCTGCGGATCCTGGGCAATCATACGCCGCGGTGTCGCCCACAGGGATCCCTATACACTCAGCGTGTCGTCCCCTCGCATAGAAAGTCCCACAGCGGTCTGCACAGCCTGCCGTAGTGAAGACACCACCCCCGAGATCAGACCTCTCACCTCTCATGCGATCATTCATAGCACCGTCCTTCGTGTTGAGATCGCAAGGAAGAGAAAGACCGAGCTCCAAGCCATCATGGACTGGCTATCCATACACGGACACCACCTCGGACTGTCTCCCCATGACATCTCTCGCTTTGAAGCCATCAGAGCGGAAGAGATGAGAGTCTGCCTCCCAGTCTGAGTTTTTCGAACCTGACTTTCTGTCTTTCTTTCCGGACCAAGGTTCCGGAGAGACCAATCCTTCTTTGCTCGAGACCCTCATGATCCATCCGACCAAATCCGACTGGGAAGCCACCCCCAAGTGGTATGACGCCAACTCCGATCTCTTCATTGATCGAGCGCTGAATCTGGCGCCATCGGCTGACCTGACCGATTTCATCTCCCGGCTCCGTCCAGGCGCGAAGGTTCTCGACGCTGGGTGCGGAACCGGCCGAGACCTCAAGTTCTTTCTGTCTCACGCCTTCGATGCCCATGGCCTCGATGCCTCCCAAAGCATGGTCGAGCACTCTCGCACCCTCATCGGAGACCCGCGCCGCGTCCGGCATCTGATGCTGCAGGACTATCGCGACGCCGAAGGCTCTTGGGATGCTATCTGGGCGATGGCCTCTCTCATCCACGTTCCCCGCAAGGAAATTGCTGTGGTAGCCGCTCGGCTCTTGTCCAGCCTACGCCCCGGAGGCCTCCTCTTTGCCAACTTCAAGTCGGGCGCAAAAGAGATCAAGGACAGCGAAAACCGCGCCATGACCCTGCTCTCAGAACGAGAGGCGCTCCAGATCTTCTTGCCTCTGATGGGCCCCAACATGCGGGCCTCCGTCCGATCCGTCGAAGCGAAAGACAGCAGAGGAAAGTGGATCTCCTGGACCACTGTTCTGGTGCGCGCATGAAGCAGAAAACACGCGCTATCCTCAGCCTCGTCTTCATTGGGGTGGTCGCCTCGACAGTCGCGGTTGCCACGCAAACCCCAGGTCGGACCCAGGCTCCGGTCTATCTCGCCACTTGCTCCGAGTTCTCTCTCCAGACTGGTCAAAATCTGCAGAACGGAAACGCTGAGCTCGCCTACCTCGATTCAGACCTCGCTACCGGAATGAAGTACCGAACCGACCTGCCGAAGAATGCGGCCATGCTGTTCCATATGGCTGGCGCCCGAGATGTTGCGTTCTGGATGCAGGACACCCCGTCTTCGCTCGACATCGCCTTCTTCGGCCGGGAGGGATACCTCACTCATCTCGAGCGCTCGGCTGAACCGTACTCGGAGGAACTTATCAGAGCGCCTGGGAGCCCGGTTATTTCCTACGTGTTGGAGGTTCCTGCGGGACAGGCAGATGCACTCGGGATGGTTGTCGACGAGACACGCCTGGATGTCGCCTCGCCGACAACATGCCCGAACCGAGATCAAGGAGACTCCTTCATGTCCCACCTCAACGTCACATTCCCGAGCGAGGCTCTGCAATGACGCCCTTCATGCAGGTCCGTATCAAGCGCGGCGAAACATACTACTCCATGGACGAATGCACCGCTCTCTGCGCTCGCGCCGGTGATATGGACTACGGAGACCCGATGGCCGTCGTCACTCCGAGCGGGGACATCCTCCTGCTCGAGAAGTGTCATCTCACTGACCATCATGGCAATCTGATCAGCACCGACGACATCGACTGGGATGACGAAACCGAGGAGGGTCTTGATGAAGATGAGCCCCTCAAGGACTACCACTTCGACATTAAGGTGAACGTGGCAGCTACCGTTCGCGCAAACAGCCCGGAGTCAGCGCGCGCTGATCTCGAGACCCGCATCGAAGGCGCCGTTTTCATGAATCTTCACACGGGCGAGGACTTCAGCACCGAGATCGGCAAACCCGAGATCTGTGACATCACCGATCCCGAATAATCGCCGGACGCACCCAGGTCGATCAGAACCACCGGACGGGGCGTCATCGAGCCACGCCTTTGTGTCGCCTCGTTGCCCCCCTGTCCGACTGAACCAACGGAGATCTAGAATTGGCACCTTCTAAAGCAGCCCTCACGATCGCAACCAAGTTTGCCGCCGCCCCGGCCAACACGAGCCCGCTTGGAGAGGCGCGCCACATGGCGCGCATGAACGAACACGCCGAACTCATCGAGAACTTCTGCCGCACCCTCGGCATCGCTCCCGCCACCGCTCTGAACGCAATGGAATGCGGACACCGCCTCGTCGAGGCCGCCCCTCGCGAGGCCTATGCGGAGGCCTGAGGCCTTCAGATGACACCACGCCGGCGAGCCCCCTCGCCGGCATCAACACTCGATCCGGAGCGCCCATGAGCCAATCTCTTCCAGTCCACCTCATTCTTCAGGAAGAGCTGCTGCGCGCACCCGAAATCCAGGTCGATCTGGAACAGCTGAGCATGGTTTCCGCCGACGCAGACTGGAGGCAGCAGCTTGCGGAGCTCGAGCGACAACTTGAGGGTCGCGTTCGCCCCCTCGTCATCGCATCGATCGAAATGTGTGAGCGGATCCTCCGCCTTCATCCCTTCCTTGCGAGAGGTGTCGTTGCCGACTTCGAATTCTGCAGGTTCAGCACCTCCATGAGTGCCGTGCCGCGGCGCTACCGCCTCAATGAGAAGTTCCTTATGGCGCCCTTCGGCGATCTGCCGCACCTCAAGGAAGATCTTCGTTCCGCCTTCGGAGACCGGATCTTCATCCGCCCTGACGACGGGAGAAAATCCTTCACAGGATTCACCCTCTCGCTCGAGCACCTCGATTTCGAGCATTCTTCGCTTCGTCAGATCCAAAAGGTCCGGGACGAAGAGCTCTGCGTCGTCTCTGCCACACAGGAATTCCGCCGCAGTGAGTTCCGCTGCTGGATCATCGATGGCCAGGTTGCATCCGCGGCCCCCTACTCCCACTATGGGTCGACCCGGGCCAACATGCCCGCGGCCGTCGTCGATCTCGCGGAAGAAATCGGCTTGAACGTCCAGACGAAAGAATGCGCCTTTGTCGCGGATTTCGCCGTCCTCCCCGATGGCAGCCCGCGTCTCGTGGAGTTCAACGCCCTGTCCACATCCGGGATCTACCTCGGTGCAGACATCGCCAGGATCGTCGCCTCGATGGACCCGATACTCTTCGAGCCGATCCACTAACATTTTCACCACAGGCCCCGGCAAGCCTGGCGGCTCCGGGCCCGTTAGGGCCTTTGCCAAACTGCCGGCCCCCAACCGGACTTCCTTGAAGCCCCATCCATCATCCCGCGACATGCAGCGCGGTGTTGAGGAGCCTACCCGTAATCCTGACCGTCGCAGGAGAAGAAGTATGACCGTCACCATATCTCGCCGCCAGGTCAGTGCCCTGGCGAAACTCGACTTCGAAGGCAAAAGCCACGCCCAGCGGATCGACGCAATCGCCAAAGCCATCGGCTATGGCACAGCTGAAGCCATGATGGGCAAGCTACGCCAGGAAGAGCAGGCCTCGCCAGATCAGGATACGAACCCCTCCGTTCACAAGGTTCGAGTGGGAGATGTCCTCGAGTTCGACCTACCCAACGCAGACATGGAGCAGGGAGCCGCACCTCTCCCGGTACGCATCTCGTTCCAGGAACACATCTCGATCAAGGCCGTGAACGGGATGGCGCTCGTGATCGAGAACATCTACGGAACCTTCGGATCCATGCTCTATCCTACGGATGCCGACAATCCGGTTGTAGTTCGGTGTGCTCCGGGCCAAGCACCGGTCGCCTACTGGGATGACTACCTGGAAGAGGCTCGGAGTGAGGAGGTCCCTCTCCCAGCATCGCTTGATCTCGAACTCGATGAAATCTACACCTCCACACGAGGTATCATCATCCGCTAGATCTGGCTTCAGGATCCATTCGGTTTTCGAAAATGCGCCTGAAAGTGAGCGCATCACGAAAAACCTCTTGGAACCGAAGCGCATAGTAAGTAATTGAGAAATAAGCCATTTGATCCCTCAGGTGGCTTGGCAGGGGAGACCTCTTCGAGGCCCCCGCCTGGACTTGATCGAACCGCCGGAGGCCACCCAACAACCTTACCGAGCATATCGACAAGTGCCGTAAAGACGTAGGCAACCCGTGCCTTCCTTAGGGGGAGGGGTTCGGGCTAAAAACATCCCCCTTCTCCAATCCCCCTTCAAGACCACGCAGGAATTTCCATGCTACCGATGCGCGACGCCCGCAAGGATCGCACTCCGATCCTGGCCAAGATCCGGCCCGACCTGGCCGAGGCATTTCCCTCCTATGCCGGAGGTCAGGACATCGACAGGTATGCCGGAAGGTTCGTCGTTGTCAGCCACCCTGGCATCACTGAGGATGGCTTCGATATCGGATGGAGCCTAGCAGGCCCATTCGGCTTCTGTCTCGGGGAAGACGACGTCTTCGAAGGCTGGTGGCCACTCCCTAGCGATTGATACGATCTCTGCGCGGGATTGATTGAGCGGCTCGCTACGGCGAGCCGTTTTCTTGTTGGGAGGGCCAACAGGTCCCAAATTCCACACTCATCCTCAAGACAAAGGAACTCGAAATGATCCGAGCTTTGCTCGCCTCCACCCTACTCGCCCTTTCCGTCGCGACCCTCGCATCAGCTCAATCTGTCGACATCGATGCGGGAACCCTCACCGTCACCGGAACGGCGACGCAGGAGGTCGAGAATAACGCAGCTCAGGTCAGCTTCGGCGTTCAAATCCGCCAGAAAACCTCGTCTGAAGCTGTCGCAGAGAACACGCGCCTGCTTTCAGTGGTGTTCGACGAAATTCAGAAACTCGGCATCGCCAAACAAGACATGCAGACGTCCGGCATCCGACTTCGCCAGGTTCTCGACGAAACAGGCGGGATCATCGGATACGAGATGAACAACAATGTCTCCATTCATGTATCCGACATCGCGACACTCGGCGACGTCCTCACGGCCGCAACAGTCGCTGGCGTGAACCGCATCGACAACGTCGAAATGGTCCCCTCCAAGGATGCGGTCGACATGGATGCCCTTCGAGTTCAGGCTGCAGGCAACGCCCAGGCCAAAGCCGCCCTCTACGCCGAAGCCCTTGGCCTCAAGATCGTCGGGATCCAATCCGTGACCGAACAAGGGCTGACCCCTACACCCATCTACGCGCAGCGCAATGCGCCAATGGCAGTCAGCTCTGCGGTTCCGATCGCAGGCGGGACCTCGCAATCCAGCCAGACCGTTCAGGTTGCCTACCTGGTCGAACTCGCAGAACCAGGCGCTGATTGACCCCACCTTCTCCGGAGGCCCGGAGCTCGCCCCGGAAAGGAAGATCGTGGCCCAAACGTCCTTCACATTGGAGCTCAAGACCACAAAACTCCCCGCTTTCCGCGGGGAGCAAGGCTATTGGGCCCAGTACGAGGCGCTAGAGGCCGACGGCGTCACGGACATGGTCCTTACGCCTCATCTCGACGTCCGGAAAATCAACACCGGCCCCTGGATTGTTGATCTCCAGATGCACTTTGATCCGGAAGAGTTTCCGCGCGAAAAATACGGCCTCCCCTATACCGACGGGCAGCTCGAGGCCGAGGTCGCAAAACACATGGATAGGGTATTCCCATCCAGTCAGTTCGGCTCCCCGCGGTACACCGAGCAAGGAATGCAAGCCGATGGCTTGATCTCGATGGAGTACGGAAAGCCCTTTCTGAACGGCCTCTCCAACAGCAGCGCCCACTTTAAGATCAGCCTGCTGACACATCCTCTTGTGGAAAACCTCTTCTACCCGCCGGATTTTCCCTTCTCATCCCTTGCTTGAGTGCCCCCTACTTGTGGATGGGGAGCTATTTCCCATGCGAGCGTGAGAGGCGCCTCGGAACTCATCCGATCGATCTCGAAGCATAGAAAGCCCTCCAGCGGGCGCAGGTGATACACAAGCCGCCGGCCGATGGAGCCAAGACTCACCGACAGGAGCAGATCAACGTGACCAGCCACTACGTCCCCGCACTGAACTTCTCTCCTGACCGCAGCGCGATGACCCGTTTCCTCAAAGAACCCTTGATCGACATCGTGAGCAATCCCTCCCGGCTTCATGCCAATGAAGCACTTCTGACCCTTGCGATCGAGTTTGGCATCCAGGACGGGAAAATCTCTGCACCGGACTCGGATACCCTCCAACACCTGTTCAACTCCAATGATCGGCTTCGGTGCGCTACTTACACGATCGAAGCAACGACGGAATTCGCACGCGAAGTTCTCCTCGTGGTCTTTCGCGACCTCTCTGCCCTCATTTCCGTTCAGGCCGACGCCCAGACCGGCCAGCAGGTATTTCTACCCGCTGTGTTCAAGGTTGCGAGGAAACCAACGCCAATTTTCGCATTCGAACAGCTCGAGATCTTCCCGCCCACCGGCAAAGGCAAGTCCATCCGCAAGAAGTGGATGACAATCAAGTCGACGGAAGGCCAACACGTCCCGCTTCACGGAGACGAGGCCTTATCGGCTAACCCTCTCCTCACTCTTCTGATTCAAGCCGTACAAATATCTCTGATCGATACGGTAAGATCTTGGGCAGCGTCCTTTGACACCCTTCCGTATGTCCGAAGGCCCGCAGATGGAGATCCTCTGGATGGAACCTTTGGGGAAAGTATCCCAGCTCCTTCCCATGATCTCTCCGACAAGCCATTTCACTGGCCTCCCACGTTCCCCTGGTCGGATGCAGTCCTGAGTGATCCCAAGCAGTACACAGCCTTTCTAAAGAAGGCTTTAATTCAGCTCGAAGCGCTCAACCCACAACTTCTGCATGCAGCCACAGCACGCGTGACAGCTGGCCGAGCGCTGGGCAACAAGTTTGAAGCACCCACCTTCATGCTTGACTGCGAGTTCAAAACGGCAATCGAGGATGAAGCAGCTACCTTAAGGTCTCTCAAGCGCCAGTTCCAAAACCTCATCACTGGCACCAAAGCACCCTTTGATTACCGTCAAAGACGTGGAAACACGATCTACATCAAGACACCTCGCAGAGGATCCGAGCAACGGCAGGCTGCTGCCGAAGAACTTGGATGCGCACGGGTCGCCAACTTCGACACCAGTATCAGCGCGCACGAAAAGATCGCCACCAAGCTCCTCTTCGAAGGCTGAAAATGACCGTCTACCTTGATAGATCGAGAAATCGCTTTCGCGGGATGATCATGTGCCACATGATTTCGGACGACATCACCGAGCTATTCCGAATGGCGCGGTTGATCGGCATGCGCTCCGAGTGGTTTCAGTTTCAGCCCACATCCTTCCCTCACTTCGATGTCAGCACGACCAGGAGGAAAATAGCAGTCTCCAACGGAGCCGTGGAAATAGATCGAAGGGTAACCGTAGGCGTCATGCGCGCCTATCGTGAACGGCTCCTCCTGGATCCCATCGAGAAGAGGCTCCACGACCGGCTATTGAACCAGCCTTCCTTCTCTTTCCTCGATCGCGTTTAGCGCTCGTCCCCGTCACGAGACATGAGCCTGGACTTCAGCTCGAGCTGTGCGCGCCGGCCCTTCTCTCTCGCTTCCTTCCGCGCCGCAGTCTTGCCGGCCAGGGATAGCCGTTCAGCCTTCGCCACCCTATCACTGACCAAAACATCTTCGCGCTTCGCGATTGGCCTTGGCGCAGGGATAGTAGGGCTGACCTGCTCCGCATTCACTTCAGGCGGAGCATTCAGTCGACGTCGATCCTTGTCGAGTCCAAGAGCTCTCTTGAAAGGCGGCATGGCAACCTGAACTCTGTCGCGCATGGCAGCCCGCAAACCGCTTCGCCTCCAGGAACCAGAGGCCGCCGCCGCCTCGATTCCAGCGGCCTCGTCAGCTACTGCGTCCTCAGCCTCAAGCCTCTTTACCGCCATCTCTTTCTTCCGATTTTCAACGGCATAGACCAACCGTTGCCCGGAGTACTTCCCAAGGCGATATGCCCGACGGATCATATCCAAACCGGAATAGGTGATCGTCTTTCCGTCCTTCGTTCTGTCGACATGCCACATGGCTTCGATCCAGGTGTACCCGGGATCCTTCAAAGGGCGCGGCTTGTTTTGCTGTGCGCTATTCATGTCGTCCAGCATCGTGAGGACATTTCCCCTGCCCTTTGACGACGTGAAAATCGGCAACTTTCTGATGACACGCCCTTCAACGTTTTCAGCGTCGCCGGCGTTGATCATCTCAGTCCCTGTTTGCGAGATTTGTTCTTGCTGCTCTGACATGCGCGTAGCCTCTTTTCCCTTGCAGGAAATAGGTCCCACATTCTCTGGACGCTCCAGACTTGATCTGTCGTCTTTCATGAAAGATCGGATATGCCGCGAACCACCCGCCCCATCAGCTACAGCAACTGCAAACTGGTCGGCTTGCCGCACCACGATGCACCTTCCCTGCTCGATGACCTCCGCGAAGGACGCATCGACATTATGTCCGAGTTTCCCTCGGATCAGGTGCCGGTGATATTCTTGCCGGAGCCTCACAACCCGGCCGACCCCAGCGCGGTCTCAGTCCAGGTTGCGGCCGCAGCACTCTCTGACAATACGTCGCGAAAACTCGGCTACATCCCGAGGGAGGCTGCAGCCATGTGGCAGCGATTTCTTACAACGAAACCCTCGGTCTCAGCGATCGTCAGCCTCGCCCAAGGTTTCCGTGGCGTCGAGAAAAGAAGCGTCTGGGAAGTTTCCGTTGCGTCGCGGTCTCCGGGCCTACCCAGTGCTTCTCCGGGGTCCCCCACCTGGCTGGAAAACTTCATATTCCAGGACGAGGTATGGGGCATGAGACGGCCAAAGCGTCGCAGGCGGCACCCCCTCAACGTGTGGATCTGAAGAACACAGTCCAGGTTCTGATTTTGAAGACAGCGCGCCCATCTCCCGGGAAACCGCTGCGAAAGCCCCAAAGACATGCGTCGCTACAGAAAGCCTCAAAAATTTCGCGATCCCGGGAAGATCGAACTCCTCTACCAACGCCTTGAGCGATCCCCCTTCTGGAAGTTCACACGAACAGTCGTCTTCCCCGCCCTCATCATCTACGGCGTCTACGACCAAACCTGGGGGCACGCTGTGAGGCGCGAGGCGATCCTGTCTGCGATCGTCGACATCCAACACAGTGCAGAGCATCTACCTCAGTTCATGCTGTCAGGCATTGAAGTTCGCGGCCTTCCCGATCGACTGGACCAACAAGTCGAGGAACAGGCCAATATCGAGTTCCCGATCAGCATCTTCCACGTTGACCAAGAACTTCTTCAGGAACAAATTTCGAATATCAAAGAGATCGAAAGCTTCGCTATAGATCCGCAGGGCGGTGGAAACCTCGTCATCAACGCAACCCAAGCCAATCCCGTTGCCATCTGGAAAAATGACGGAAAGTACAAGCTGATCACAAAGTCTGGCCGCACTGTGGCGGGTGTTTTCCACCCGGGAGAGGAACCCGGCCTGCCCCTTGTCGCAGGTGATGGCGCAAACAAGGCAGCTGGAGAGATCCCATTCCTCCTCAATATATCATCCGCCTTGAGAGATCGGATGGAGGGGCTTATTCGCGTTGGAGAACGACGCTGGGACATCATGATGAAGAATGGAACCTTGATCATGCTGCCCGAGCAGGATCCCGTAGGGGCGCTTCAACAAGTCATGAGCTGGGAAGAGGGCCATTCCATCACCTCGAGACGCATTTCGCGAATTGACATGAGAATCCCTAGAGAACCCAGCTTCAGAGTGGTTTCAGAAGAAGACGCTTTTCTTTACTCCACAAGCCAATATTGAACGAAGGTTTCCCGTTCACGTCGCTCCAACCCACCTCCTGAACAGCCGGGCGGCACAGGTTTTGCCCGACCTTATTCTATTTGGGAGCGGGCTTCATGGACCTAAAGGGGTTCCTCTACAATCTGAGCCTTGAGGACATCATCTTGATCGGCTCCGCCGCCATGTTCTTTTCGACAATTGGCGCATACGCCGGCCTGATAAGAAGCCGCTCCATCCTATGGTGCGTACTACTATCCCTTGCCCTGCTGAGCTTTTTCTACCGTGAAGTAATCTTCGGCGAATGGCTGGCTGATGGTGGGGAAATCTGATGCAACTTCTCCACGACAATCCGGAACTATCATTCGCACTTATTGCCGCATTCTTCCTCGTTGCCTCAATGGCAGGAGGGGTATTCCGCGTCCTCGCCGCAATCACCCTCGTGCGCCGAGTTATATTCTTTGCGATCCCCTTTACCGCAGGAGCAGGCGGAATGATGTATCTGTTGAATTGATCAGTTCTTTACGGTCAACGCATCGACCCTAAAGCCGCTTTGGCCATTGATTGAAATTGCAACATCATGCATCGCTCGACGGACGACAATCTCCTCGTATCGAGACACGTCTTTAAAATCACCGTTCTCGCCACATCCCACGATTAGATCCTCCTTGCCACCATCTCTATCGTAGACAAATACCTCGAGGCAGGCCTCATCTGCAGGAGAACGCTCGATACCGAAATCTACGACCCCTCCCACAACAGACATCTCCTCCGTGATCGGCCGCACCGCGGCAGCGGAGTAGTAGATTGAAGATTGGGCCGCCTCAGATCTTTGCTCATATCTCACATAGCTTGCGCCCGACGACGCTCCTGGCACCATCGCCTCAGCCTGCGTGCGCGCGCCCTCGTCTGCTTTCATCTCGGCAAGAGATCTTTCATCCTGCTCCCTGATTGCAGCCTCGACCTGAGACTTCAACGCGATTTCGCGACCAGTCAAAGCCTGCGTCTTTCCAACCCCGGTAGTCACGACGGGAGGGAACCTCCCACCATCGGGCACCCACACCACGCTTGTCGATGGCGATATCAGACTGAAGCTCATGTTGTTGTCTGAAAGCGCTCCATCCAAAACCACCTCAATACGATCTCCTGCGACAATGGAAAAATCAGCGTCGCCGTATAGCAACGAGATCGATCCATAGAAGCTCTCCGGTGTGTCCATACGAAATCGCCCGCCCATGCGATCGCCTGCAAACTTGGCACTGAGAGATGCAGGGCCCAACCCTGACCAATTGAAGTCAGTGTCCTTGGACGACACCTCGAAATTTGACCATAGGGCCATACTGTTTCGGATTTTCGCGGAGATCTCGACTGGATCTTCCTGCTGATCTCTTGGAGCTCGAACCGAGAGATTCAGGCGCCCACCCTCTTGTTCCAAGTTCAGGTCCCCAGCCTGCCCCATAAGCGACAGCCCACACCCGATAGCATCTATCGACACAGCCTTCGAGCCGACCACCAAAGGGAGATTGAAGTCTATCGTTTGATCGTCGAAGTATCGTCCGCAGTACGAGTCAATGGTGAGCTTCCCTGGCTCATCTGCCATCACCCGGATATTTGGAGATCTCAAGCGCACGGCGCCCTCGAACTTCCGGGAGCCGAAGTAAATTCGGTCAGACCCTGAGCCTGGCGAGATGATCGTTTCACGGGACTTTCCTGGGTTCGTACCTCCAGTCGCGAGAACCCCCGGGATCCGGACTGTATCGTTTCCGCCACGCAGCACATACAGCTCGTCCTGATCATCGTAGGCGTAAACCACGTCATTCCCATTTGGCAGTGTCAAAGTGTCCCTACCCGGGCCTGTGTAGACAGTCACACCTTCCGGATAAGCCTCAGCACGCAAAGAAAACACATCATCGCCAGCCTTGAGGTCGAAGCAAGGATCCACACCCAAGCTGTCGAAGGTGATTGTGTCATCGTTGTCGGAAAAGAAGGTGAACTCACAGTTCTCGGAATTGGGCACGATCAGGCTCTTCAAACCGCTCTCGCTGCTGTACGCTAATTGAGCTACAGCAAATCCAGGCACTGAAGTCAGAACAATTGCAAGAAGGGCGCTATTTCTCATTTCTCTGCCTCTGAGGTTCCAAAAGCAGATATAGGCACCGAGAATATTCCAAACGAACCGGCCGACAAAATCTGGAAGGATGACGAAAGACGCAACGTGAGAGCATCAGATCATCCGCAGAAGCTCTCAAGGGATTAGTCTGAGAATTTTCATTCTGGTGCTCGATCCCAATTTCCACTGTGCCGCGCGATCGAAAGGAATCGCACGCAGCGTGAATGTGGGATCAGCAAAACCAGGGGGCCTGATGAAAATCATCGGAGGACATGACTACTACGACGGAGCAGGATGGGGTGTCGACGACACCTGCGTCTTCATCAGAAAGAAGTGCGCCAAGATCAGCGATGTCGAATACGTGACGGACCATCCCTTCAAACATATGACCAGGATCGAATTCGGTTCACGCTCGAGGGGCGAACGAGGACACCTCCAGCCTTTTCTCGTCGTGCTCGCCGGGGAAATCTACCCTGGGCTCCGGGAGGTCATCTGGGCAAACCACATGGATCCCTATCAACTCCATGACCGGGTCCGCACCACCTACGACCTCGAAGAGGCCCTTGGAATATTCGATGCGCACGTAGGAAGTTATCACGGGATTTCCTTCCTGCAGAATGAGCTCATCGCGGGAAAGCAGAGACGTGAACGGCTTCGCGAACATTTCTCTCGCAAGCTCACTCCTGAGCAAACGGATTGGATCCTCGAAAACCGGGTCACCATCCTCAACACCGACAGGGATCCGGACAGCCGGTCCAGGCGCCACGTCGCACAAGTCGATCATGCATGCCTTAAGGATCTTGAGTTCTTCAAATGCCTGGATCCCGCCACGACCCACATGAGAATTGCCAACTTCATCTCCGGAGTGCTTCCGAGCAGTCGGGAAACGATCGACCTGTCCAACAAGGATCGAATTCGTAAAGCCGGGTTCGATACGGTAACCTCCTTCCGGAAAGGCCCTGAAACTTGAACACGATCTATGCCGTCGAAGGCGATTGCCTCATTTGGTACGATAGCCCCATTGTCTTCAAGCTCACTGCAAACGACATGCAGGGCTATGGGGTGTGCGTCGATATAAGCGCAACCGAGAACAGTTGCAAATTCCACTATCTCGGCATCTTCCCATCTCCTGAGGCATCCAAGAATTTTCTGTCAGGAGGTATCGATTGGCGAGATCTCCATCTCGATCCAAACACGCAGGTCTTCGACTTCACGTGCGACAGCTGGGAGAAGACCGGCCAAGATGGTCAGTGACCCCGGACTGAAGTCCGAGGCTTGAGAGGCAGCAAAGCTGCCTTTTTTCCTCGACAGATGTCCGGCGCGAAAGCGCACGCTGACCAGCACAAGAACGAAAGGAGAAATCCCATCCAATCTACGTTGAACCATACGCTCAAGACCGACGGTCGTGTGCCTCCTCAGCACGATCCTCTCGAAGCCACATCAGTAGACAAGCCGGG